>BFBZ01001226.1_pt1 | contig 17958 bp, 17 predicted proteins | sample 1888401 | NCBI WGS metagenome assembly BFBZ01 (sample SAMD00112614, study PRJDB3348) | symbiont metagenome | host: Chara braunii | reverse complement strand
CTCTCGCTGGTCTCCGTCAGAAACTCACGCAACAGGTCATCCATGAAACTGGCCTTCGCACGCAACGGTACGCGACATGACGCGACCTTCAAACCTGTCTCTTATACACATCTAGATGTGTATAAGAGACAGCCCCTTGATCGTGTGCACCAGCCGGAAGATGTTATCGAGGATCTTGGCGTTGTTCGGCTCCTGCTCGAACCGCACCAATTGATTGTCGACGGTATCCAGGCTCTCGCTGGTCTCCGTCAGGAACTCACGCAACAGGTCATCCATGAAACTGGCCTTCGCACGCAACGGAACGCGACATGACGCGCCCTTCAAACCGTGGCCAGTTTCGGTGCAAAGCGTTTAATATTAGTTGAGTAAGCGCAAATGAACGGACTCAACAAAGAGATAAGATGCATCCGGACAAATTCGGACACATCGGCAAGGCTTGATTAACCATGGTGAATGGATTGTTGCGTCTGTCCCACGACACGAGGTCGCAGGGACTGACGCGGCAGGACGTCCGCCCGATCAGGCCGCCTGCACGACCATCGCATTGCCGTCGGCGGTGAGCGTCACCTTGAGGCCGCAGGCATCGGCGAGCAGACGGGTGTAGTAGGGCTGCACCGCGTGGGCATCGATGGTCGATTGCAAGTCGCCACCGAGCAGATTGACGATGTTCTGCGGCAGCCGGGCATTGAGCCCGGTGGCGGCGACACGGAAGCTCATGGTCTCGCCATCGCCGATCGGGTCGACGGTCAGCATGCCGCCGCGCGGGATCGTCTGCTGCGCCACCACCATCATGTTGAGCAGCAGCTTGACCCGGTTCTTGGGCAACAGCAGCCGCGGCAGATTCCAGGTGATTGAGGTCTTGGCGTCCTCGATGTGGCCGCGCGCCATGGTCTGGGCGTCGCCGAGATCGATCTGCGCGCCCGCAGAGCCGGCCGCACCGAAGGCGAGGCGACAGAATTGCAGCCGGGCCGACGCCGTCTTGGCGCTCTTGCGGATCAGCTCCAGCGCGAAGTCGCGATCCTCCGGCTTCGGATTGTCGTCGAGCACCTCGAGCCCATTGACGATGGCGCCGACCGGACTAATCAGGTCGTGGCAGACCTTCGAGCAGAGCAGAGCGGCAAGTTCGAGCGTATCGGGAGCGGGAATCGGATTGGCGATCTCGGGAGAGGACGTGCCGGACATTCGATGTTCCTGAAATCCGCGAACCTGGGCGAATCATGCTTGCGTTAACGCTTGATACACTGCGAAAGCATGGACCGCCACCGAACTGAGAGCGGGACACGGGAAAGTACGTAGCGGTTTTCCCGGCAGCCGCAATGAACGTGCGAACGGCCGTACCCGGATGCGCCGGGCGCCAGAACAGGGATACGATGATGCCAGCTGCGTACGGAACGGCCGGAAGGAGCACCGCGCAATGACGACGGCACCGACTGCAGGAACCGTCGGGGTCGAGGCCGCCGCGGCGCTGATGACGCCCCTGACGGAGCTCGTCGTCGAGGCGGCCTACGCGATCCTCGCCGTCAACCGGCGCGCCATGGCCGTCACCGACAAATCCGACGGCTCGCCGGTCACCGAGGCCGATCTTGCCGCCGACCGGGTCATTGCCGAGGGGCTGGCGCGGCTGGCGCCCGCGATTCCCGCGCTGTCGGAGGAGCGGGTCGGGGCGAGCGCAGGACCGTTCGAGGGCAGCTTCTTCCTGATCGATCCGCTCGACGGCACCAAGGAGTTCGTCGCCGGGCGCGGCGAGTTCACGGTCAATCTGGCGCTGGTTACCGACGGCAGCCCGCTGCTCGGCATCGTCTGCGCGCCGGCCATTGGCCAGATCTGGCGCGGCCTGGTCGGCCGTGGCGCCGAGCGGCTGTCGTTCACGGAGGCGGGTCTGGCGGCCGCCGAGCCGATCCGCACCCGGCCGATGCCGCCGCAAGGCGCGGCATGGGTCGCCGCGGTCAGCCGGTCGCATGGCGATGCCCGCACCGAAGCCTTCATTGCGGCGCGTCCGGGCGCGGTGCGCCTGCCGCTCGGCTCGGCCGTGAAGTTCGGCCGCCTCGCCGAAGGTCTGGCCGACATCTATCCGCGGCTCGGCCCGACCTCGGAATGGGACGTGGCGGCAGGCCACGCCGTGGTCGCAGCCGCCGGCGGCACCGTCACCAGCGAGACCGGCGCGCCCTTGCGCTATGGCGAGCGCCCCGACGGCTTCATCGTGCCGTCCTTCATCGCCTGGGGCGACCCGGCTGCGGCGAAGGTTTGAGACAGCCCTGCCGCGCTATTGCGGCAGGTCGCCCTCGAGCGCCGGCCAACGGGCCTCCGCACCCGGCAGATAGCGGCTCGGGTCGGCCGCGAAAGCGTCGCGGCTCTCTTCGCGGTTGAACAGGAACAGCCGTTCCTCGACCACGACGAAAAAGCGCGGGTTGCCGGCCACCGTTACGCCGCGAGCCACATCGGTCGGGTCGTAGCCGCCGAATTGCGGGCCGTAGACCTCCGGATGGGCCAGGAACGAGGCGCGATTGCCCTCGTTGCGAAACCGCCAGACCACTCCACCCTGGGACGCCTCGAAATCCGGCAGCCCCGGCATGGCCCTGCCATCCACGAAATAGGAAACAGGGTCGAAGCCGTCGATCGCCAGCCCGCTGAAGCGGTCGGAGATGATGCGCTGCGTCGTGGCCGCCGGCGCGCCGACCGGCGGCAGCGCAGCGAGCGCAATAGCGGCAATTACAAGGCGAAACAGCGACTTTGACCCGGTCTGGGGCGGTTGTTGCCGTTGTGCGGTCATAGTTGGTGCCGATAACATGGGAGTCGCAGGGGCATCGCCCCTCGCCCGACAATCGCCCGATGTGATTGGCGTCAGGTTAAGGCGAGGCTCGGGCAGCCGATAGCAGGGGATTTCCATCGATGAGTTTCGCATCCCGCCTTGCCGCCACGACGTTCGCGGCCGTGCTGGCCATGACCGCGTCGGTCGCCGCGCAGCAGGCGCCCCCGCCTGCCGCGCCGCCGTATCAGCAGCCCGCCCCCCCGCCGCGCCCTGCGCCGAGCCCGGACAGCTTCAACCCGGACGAGCTGGTCAATGCCGGCCACCGCTTCTTCGGCAACGTCTCGCGCGGCCTCGCCTCGGTGATCGAGCGCGCCGTCAGCCAATGGGGCCTGCCGAATGGCTACATCCTGGGTGAGGAAGGCGCCGGTGCCTTCGTCGCCGGTCTCCGTTACGGCGAAGGCACGCTCTACACCAAGAACGCCGGCGACCTCCGCGTCTATTGGCAGGGCCCCTCGCTCGGCTTCGACTGGGGCGGCGACGGCGCCCGCACCATGACGCTGGTCTACAATCTGCCGGCCACCAGCGCGATCTACCAGCGCTTCGTCGGCATCGACGGCTCGGCCTATATCGTTGGCGGCTTCGGCATGACGGCGCTCACCGCCAACAACATCGTGCTGGTCCCGATCAGGTCCGGCATCGGCCTGCGGCTCGGCGCCAATGTCGGCTACCTCAAGTTCACGCCGAGCGCGACCTGGAACCCGTTCTGAGGCCGCCGCCGATACCGCCAATTGATGCCGCGAGGACACGTTCTCCCGTGACGGATCAAGGTTAACACGGCATTGGGCTGGCGTTGAATCAGCCCGCCGTGCATTGTGATTCCGTTAATCATTTCTGACCGGGAGTTGTGCGTCATGGTCGAGCCGATCATGTATTTTGCGATCGGTTTTCTGATCGCCATGCTCTGTGCGCTGATGATCGTGCCGCTGGTGCACAATCGTGCGGTGCGGCTGACGACGCGCCGGCTCGAGGCGGCGACGCCGCTGTCGATGGCCGAGATCCAGGCCGACAAGGACCAGCTGCGCGCGGAGTTCGCGATGTCGGCGCGGCGGCTGGAGATGAGCGTCGACGCGCTCAAGAACAAGGCCACCGGCCAGCTCGCCGACCTCGGCAAGAAGACCGACGCCATCAACCGCATGAAGATCGAGCTCGGCGAGAAGAACGCCGCGATCTTTGCGCTGGAGGCGCGCGAGAAGGCGCTGAAGGATCAGCTGCGCGCCACCGAGGAAGAATTCGCCGCCAAGACGGAGGCGCTGCGCGCCGCCGAGCAGGCGCTGAAGGAGAAGCAGGCCGAGCAGGTGCGCCTGACTGCCGAGCTCAACGACAAGGCTTTGCTGGCCGACAGCCGGCAGGTCGAGCTGGTGTCGGTCAGGACCCAGGTCGAGGAGCTGCGCAGCCGCGTGGCCGACGCCGAGAAGGAATTCTCCGCGACCCAGACGCGGCTCGCGCTGGAGCGCGACGAATCCGACACCGCGACCAAGGCGCTCAACGACGCCCGCGCGCGGGTCGAGAATCTCAGCCAGCGCGTCACCGAGCTCGACCGCCAGCTGATCGTCCAGGTCAAGGAAGCCGAGATGCTGGCGAGCCGCGTCGCCGACCTCGAGGGCCGGCTGTCGACCCAGGGCAAGCTGCTTGCCGAACGTGATTTCGAGAACAACCAGTTGCGCGAGGCCAACGTGGCCGCCGACCGCGCCTTGAAGGAGCTGCGCGAGGAGCTGGCCGGCATGGGCAGCGGCAAGTCGGCCGCGTTCGAGCGGCTCAAATCCGAGAAGGCCGCCCTCGAACAGCAGCTGCAGGCCGCCCGCGACGAGCGCACCAAGCTGCAGCGCGAGATGAACGCCATCCAGCAGCAGGCCGAGAGCACCTGGGCCCAGGAGCGGATGGAGAACGCGCTGTTGCGCGAACGTATCAACGACATCGCCGCCGAGGTCGCCAAGCTCGCGATGCAGATCGAGGGCCCGAACTCGACGATCGAGGCCATGCTGGCCGCCGAGCCGGCCCCCGCCAAGCCTGCCAACGCCAATGGCGTCGCCGCGGCGCCGGCTGCTGCGGCCGGCGGTGCGCCCCAGGGCGGTACCCTGGCCGACCGCATCCGCGCGCTGCAGTCTCATGCCTCGCGAGCACGGCAGCTCGGGGCCTGAGGCCGCCGGATCGGAGCCGAGTGCGGCGGATATCTGCCCCTCGCTTCAGTATGGAGGCCGGCCCGCGAGAGGGCCGGTTTCGGCCCCGATCGAGGACGGGCCACCGCACCCCGGCAGTTTTCCTCGCCATCTCCGCCGCAAATCCTTGACACCCCCTGCCCGCGCTTCGTAAATCGCGGGCTCCGACGGACTGCTTCGGCGGCTCGCTGGCTTACAGCCACGACCGCCACCGGCAACCGGGCGCATAGCTCAGCGGGAGAGCGTTCCCTTCACACGGGAGAGGTCCAAGGTTCGATCCCTTGTGCGCCCACCATTTGCCGTCCCCATCCTTTTCCTTTCATGCGATCGCTTGTGCTGGTTTGGCCCGTCGTCATGCCTCCGGCGACGCGATGGTCACGCAGGATTGAGCGGGATCAACGACTGCGTCGGCGCCTGGCTTATGTTAGCTGTCTCGCTCTGCGACCGGAAAGGTAACTCCATCTCGATGCGGCTCGTCCGTACCATCCTGGCGTTCGCGATTGCCCTGTCCGTGGCGATGCTGCCGATCGGCGCATCGGCGGCTGTGATGGCGTCGTCGGACGAGATGCAGACGAGCATGCAGATGGACGACGGGGCCGGCATGTCGATGGACGAATGCTGCCCCGACGACATGAAGGGCACCGGCTCTCCGTCGCACAACACCAAATGCAGCATGGGTTTCTGCTGCGCGGGAGGGACGGTTGCGCTCGGCGATGTCAGGGCCGTTGCCTTCGCGCCCCTCGCCGTGAGCGCGACCAGGATCGCCATTCCCGCCGATCAGGTCGCTTCCCTTCACAGCGGCAGTCCTCCGTTCCGACCTCCTCGAGTCTGATCTCGCACGAGCCGACGCGCACAATGTCTGCGCGCCGATGACTGACGTGCGCGCCGCGGGCGCCACGGCCGAGATCCATTCATGAGGACAGGACCATGCTTTCCAGAATCAGCACCGCGGCCCTCGCCGCCACCCTTTCGCTCGCCGCACCGGCCGCCATCGCCGGCGCCGCCGACTACAGCTTCGAGCCCGTCACGGCCGAGATGAAGAAGGGCGACGACGTCACGGTCGCCGTTCGTCTCACCCATAAGCAGACCGGCAAGGCCGTAACTGACGCGGTCATTTTCAAGACACGCGTCGACATGGCGCCGGACGGGATGGCCGACATGGTGTCGGAGGTGGCGCCGCTGCCGTCCAAGGAGCCCGGCGTCTACGCCTTCAAGACCGACCTGCCGATGGCCGGGCGCTACCAGGTCACACTCTCCGCGAAGGTGCAGGGCGAGCCGGAGACGGTCACCGGCAAGGTCGTCGTCAAGGCGACGAAGTGAGCCTGCGGGGCGCTCCCCGACGAGCGCCCCGCCCTTCCCAACGGATCGCGCGCGTCGCGCGCCTCACGGTGATGTCATGAACACATTGCGTCTGCTCGCGGCCGTTACGCTCGGCGCCGGCCTTGGTTTGGGTGGTCTCTGGTCGATCCAGACATCGCCGCCGTCGCTCCGCCCCCATCTTGCCGCCACGGCGGCGGAGCGGATGCCGCTGTATTATCGCGATCCCAGCGGCGCCCCTGCCTGGTCGGCAGGCCCCAGGAAGGACGAGCGCGGGCGGGACTACCTGCCGGTCTACGACGACGATCAAGCCGCGCCCGCCCCCGCCAAGCCGACGCAGCAGGCGGACTCCTCGCGCCGGATTCTCTACTACCGCAATCCCATGGGCCTGCCTGACACGTCGCCTTCTCCGAAGAAGGACCCGATGGGAATGGACTACGTTCCCGTCTACGAGGGCGACGATGCCGAGGATGGCGTGGTGAAGCTGTCGCCCGGCAAGATCCAGCGGACGGGCGTGAGATCCACGCCGGTCGAGCGGCGCACGCTCCGCATCGCCGTCAAGGCACCGGGAACGATCCAGCTCGACGAGCGCCGAGTCTCCGTGATCGCGATGCGGGCCGAGAGCTTCGTGCAGAAGGTCGCCGACGTGACCACGGGCACGCGCGTAAAGGCGGGCCAGCCGCTGATGGAGATCTACAGCTCTGCGATGGCCGCGGCCGCAGCCGAGTATCTCTCCACCATCAATTCCAGCATCGTCGGCGGCAACGCAACCTACGGCCGCGGCGCGCGCCAGCGCTTGACCAATCTGGACGTCCCGGAGCCGGTGATCATGGCGATGGAGAGGTCGCGCGTCGCACCGATCACGGTTCAATGGTCGGCGCCGCGCGATGGCGTCGTGCTGGAGCGCAATGCGACCGAAGGCATGCGCGCCAATCCGGGCGACGTGCTGTTCCGGATCGCCGACATCTCGACGGTCTGGGCCTTGGTCGATGTCGCCGAACGCGACCTCGGCAGCATCGCCGTCGGACAGCCCGTGACGATCCATGCGCGCAGCTTCGCGGGCCGAACCTTCGCCGGCTCGATCGCAGTCGTCTATCCCCAGGTGAACAAGGACACGCGGACGGCGCGCCTACGGATCGAGCTCGCCAATCCGGACCTCGCGCTGCTCCCCGACATGTATGTCGATGCCGAGATCGACACCGCGGACCCGGCGCCGCTCTTGGCCGTGCCCGCTGATGCCGTGCTCGACACCGGCAGGCGCCAGGCGGTCCTCATCGACAAGGGCGGCGGCCGCTACGAGCCGCGCGCCGTGACGCTCGGCCGGCGCGGCGCCGGCTATGTCGAGGTGCGCGATGGCCTGTCGGATGGCGAGGCGGTCGTCACCTCGGCCAACTTCCTGATCGACGCCGAAAGCAACCTGAAGGCCGCGCTGAAGAGCTTCGCGGACTCCGACGAAGCGCAATCCGCCGGCAGCGACCACGCCGGCATGGGAGACCACAAATGATCGCCCGCATCATTGCCTGGTCGGCGCGCAACCTGCTGCTGGTCCTGTTCGGGACCGGCTTCGCCGCCGCAGCCGGGCTCTACGCACTCATTCACCTGCCGCTCGACGCGATTCCCGATCTGTCGGACACCCAGGTGATCGTCTACACCGAGTATCCCGGTCAGGCGCCTGAGGTCATCGAAGACCAGGTCACCTATCCCCTGACGACCGCCATGCTCACGGTGCCGAAGTCGAAGGTCGTGCGCGGCTTCTCGTTCTTCGGCGTGTCGTTCGTCTACGTCATCTTCGAGGACGGCACCGACATCTACTGGGCGCGCTCGCGCGTGATGGAGTTCCTGAACAGCGCGGCCTCGCGGCTTCCGGCGGGGATCACGCCGACGATCGGCCCGGACGCGACCGGCGTCGGCTGGGTCTACCAATACGCCGTCATGTCGAAGGAGCTGAATCTCGCCGACACCCGCACGATCCAGGACTGGAACCTGAAGTTCGCGCTCGCCAAGGCCGAGGGTGTCGCCGAGGTCGCGAGCATCGGCGGCTTCGTCAAGCAGTACAACGTCGTGCTCGACCCGCAGCGCATGCGCGACCGCGGCATCAGCCTGCAGAAGATCCGCGACGCGATCCGCGCCAGCAATGCCGATGTCGGCGGCCGGACGGTCGAGCTGTCCGAGTTCGAATACGTCATCCGCGGCAAGGGCTATCTGAAGAGCATCAACGATCTCGGCAACATCGTGCTCAAGAGCTCAGGCGGCACGCCCGTGCTGCTGCGCGACGTCGCCAATGTCGAGCTTGGCCCCGACGAACGGCGCGGCATCGCCGAGCTCAATGGCGAGGGCGAGGTCGCCAGCGGCATCGTACTACAGCGCTTCGGCGTCAACGCGCTCGACGTGATCGAGAACGTCAAGAAGCGCCTGCATGAGATCGCGAGCAGCCTGCCCAAATCGGTCGAGATCGTTCCGGTCTACGACCGCTCGAACCTGATCTATGCCGCCATCGACACGCTGAAGCACACGCTGCTCGAGGAGAGCATCGTCGTCGCCTTCGTCTGCATCGTGTTCCTGCTGCACGTCCGCAGCGCCCTGGTCGCCATCCTGATGTTGCCGGTCGGCGTGCTGATGGCGTTCGGCGCGATGAAGCTGCTCGGACTCGGCTCGAACATCATGAGCCTGGGGGGCATCGCGATTGCGATCGGCGCCATGGTGGATGCCGCGATCGTCATGATCGAGAACGCCCACAAGCATCTGGAGCGTGCCGAGCCCGACGCATCACGCGTCCAGATCCTGATCGACGCGGCCGCGGAGGTCGGTCCCGCCCTGTTCTTCAGCCTGCTGATCATCACCGTGTCGTTCATGCCGATCTTCACGTTGGAATCACAGGAAGGCCGGCTGTTCAGCCCGCTCGCCTTCACCAAGACGTTCTCGATGGCGGCAGCGGCGCTACTCTCGGTGACGCTGGTGCCGGCGCTGATGGTGATCTTCGTGCGCGGCAGGATCGTTCCCGAGCATCGCAATCCGATCAACCGCTTGCTGATCTGGATCTACCGGCCGGTCATCAAGGGTGTGCTGCGGGCCAAGACGCTCGTGATCCTCGCCGCGGCCGCCGTGCTCGCCATCACCGTCTGGCCGGCACGCCAGCTCGGCACCGAATTCATGCCGAGCCTGAACGAGGGCACGCTGCTCTACATGCCGACCACCCTGCCCGGAATCTCCGTGACCAAGGCCGCCGAGCTGATGCAGATGCAGGATCGGATCATCAAGTCGTTCCCCGAGGTCGCCTCTGTCTACGGCAAGGCCGGGCGCGCGGCGACCGCCACCGACCCTGCGCCGACCGAGATGTTCGAAACGGTCGTCAACCTCAAGCCCTGGGAGCAGTGGCGTCCCGGCGTCACGATCGACGGCCTCGTTGCCGAGATGGACAAGGCGCTGCAATTCCCCGGCGTCTCCAACGCCTGGACCATGCCGATCAAGGCGCGCATCGACATGCTCTCGACCGGCATCCGCACGCCGATCGGCGTCAAGGTAATAGGCACGGACCTGACCGAGATCGATCGTCTGGCCAAGCAGATCGAGCGGGTGATCAAGACCGTCCCCGGAACCTCCTCGGCCTATGCCGAGCGCGGCATCGGCGGCTATTACCTTGAGATCACGCCCGACCGCGAGGCCCTCGCCCGCTACGGACTCCTGGTCCAGGACGTCCAGGATACGATCGCGGCCGCCCTCGGCGGCCAGACGATCACCACGACCGTGGAGGGCCGCCAGCGCTTCAGCGTGAACATGCGCTATCCGCGCGATCTCCGCGACAATCCAAAGGCCATCGCCAGCGATGTCCTGGTGCCGATGCCCTCAGGCGGCGCCGTGCCGCTCGGCGAGGTCGCGAAGGTCGAGCCGGCCAGGGGCCCCACTTCGATCCGGACCGAGAATGGACAGCTCGCGACATACATCTATGTCGACATCCGCGACCGCGACATCGGCAGCTACGTCGCGGACGCGCAGCGCGCCGTCACCGAGAGCATCCAGTTTCCGGCCGGCACCTATGTACTCTGGAGCGGGCAGTATGAGTATCTGCAACGCGCGACTGCCCGGCTCAAGATCGTCATTCCGGTGACGCTCACCATCATCTTCCTGCTGCTGTATCTGAACTTCAGGGCCATGACCGAAACCCTGATCGTGATGCTGTCGCTGCCGTTCGCGCTGGTGGGCGGCATCTGGATGATGTGGTGGCTCGGTTTCAATCTGTCGGTCGCCGTCGCCGTCGGCTTCATTGCGCTTGCCGGCGTCGCCGCAGAGACCGGCGTCGTGATGCTGATCTATCTCGATCACGCGCTGGCCGCGGTGAAGGCGAGGCGCAGCGTCGAAGGCTGTCCGGTGAATCGGCAGGATCTCCAGGACGCGATCATGGAAGGCGCGGTCGAGCGCGTGCGCCCGAAGATGATGACCGTTGTCGCGATCATGGCGGGCCTGCTGCCGATCATGTGGAGTACGGGCACAGGGTCAGAGATCATGCAGCGCATCGCCGTGCCGATGATCGGCGGCATGATTTCGTCGACCCTGCTCACCCTGATCGTGATTCCGGCCATCTTCGGTCTGGTCAAGGGACGCAGCCTGTCGACCAGAACCGGGACGGCGGCAAGCGCTTCGAGCGGGTCGCAGGACGTGCAAAGGGCAGCTTGATCCACCGACAGCGAGAGGAGAGACGATGAGAAATTTCGCGACAGGAGCTCCGGTGGTCGCGGCGGCGCGGCTAAGGCGCCCGATCACGGTCAGCGACTAGCCGTACCGGCGCTGACAACGAACGATCGTCACCCCTGAGCCCGCCGACCGTTGATGTGGATCAACCTGAATGGCCCACGTCTGGCCATTGTTGATCGCCCCCTGAAGGAGGACTTGGTCATGCAAAAATTGCCCCTGGCTTTTCTGTTGGCGTTTTCTGCTTTGGCGCATCCCGCCTTTGCTCAATCCTCTAGTGACCATTCGGCCCATCATCCTGATCAGAAGGAAGCGCCAGCAACTGATGCCGGCAAATCGACCAGCGGGGCGAGTTCGTCACAGACCATGATGGGCGGCGGCATGATGAAGATGATGGACGGCATGCCGATGTCCAACATGATGCCGATGATGTCCGGCATGACGCGGCCGTCCGACGATTGTATGGGCGGCATGGAGGTGCTCGATCATGTGGAGGGACGGATCGCGTTCCTGCGGGCGGAGCTCAAGATCACGGACGCCCAGATGCCGGCATGGAACAGTTTCGCCGACGCGTTTCGCGCGCGTGCGAAGACGCTCGGCGATCTGCGGACTGCGATGATGTCGCAGGCCGGCTCGGAGACGGTGCTCGACCAGCTGACCGCACAGGAAAAATCGCTATCGGCTCGCCTCGACGCCACGCGAGCGATCAAGACCGCCCTGAGCGACCTCGTCGCAACCTTTTCCGACGAGCAGCGAAAGGTGGCCGACGAACTGCTCGCGCCCAATCTCGGCATGCCGCCGATGGGGATGCGGGGCGGCAGAATGAGCTCCATGCGGATGCAGCGGGGCCATTAGGAGAGGACCTGCTCCATGAAGCCGGTCGACTCCGCCTCCGCCTGGCAGTCGTCAATCCGAACGGGGGATCCGCGGCGCTCGTCGGTTTCGTGCAATGACCGGTACGACGGGGCTGCCGGGAGCCGATCGGCAAGCGGATACGCCGCGAGCGTCGCATTCGACGTCTGCGGTCGACATGGGAAGTTGACCTATATAGGGTACCCCCCTATATTATCCCGATGTCGCACACCATCAAACACAAGTCCAAGCTCCTCGCACGGGTCCGGCGCATCAAGGGCCAGATCGATGCGGTGGAGCGCGCGCTCGAAGCGGAGTTGGGCTGCGCCGACGTGCTCATGCTCGTCGCGTCGGTCAGGGGCGCAATCGGAGGCCTGACCACCGAGCTGCTGGAAGATCACATCCGGCACCATGTCGTGGACCCCGCCCACGAAAGCGATCCCGACAAGGCCAAGGGCGCCGCCGACCTGATCGAAGTGGTCCGGACCTATCTGAAGTGAGACTGGCATGACCGATCTGTCTCAACTGCTCCAGCAAGGCAGCGCGCATGCGTGGCTGTTCGTACCCAGCGCGATTGCCCTGGGTGCGCTGCATGGCCTGGAGCCCGGTCATTCCAAGACCATGATGGCCGCCTTCATCGTCGCAATCCGCGGCACCGTCCTGCAGGCCGTGCTGCTCGGCCTCTCGGCGACCATCTCCCACACCGCGATCGTATGGGTAATCGCACTCGCCGGTCTTCACTTCGGTCAGGAGCTTTCGGGCGAGCGCAGCGAAGCCCTTCTGCAACTGATCTCGGCCGTCGTCATCATCGGCATCGCGGCCTGGATGGTCTGGCGCACCTGGCGGGACCAGAGTGGACACCATGACCATCATCACCATCACGACGCGCCGCGATCGGTCGCGCTCGCCGGCCACACGCTGTCGGTGGAGATCTTCGAAGATGGCGTGCCGCCGCGTTGGCGGATCCGGAACGAGACCGGCGCACTCCCACCCGCCGACACGCTCCACGTCACGACCGTTCGTGGAGACGGCCACGAGCAGCAGTTCAGTTTCCGGGCCAGCGGCGACGCCTTGGAGAGCATCGAGGAGATCCCGGAGCCGCACGCGTTCAAGGCACGCATCACGCTTGCTGGCGCCTCCGTCGAGATCCTGTTCGAGGAGCATACCCACGATCACATGGACCTCGGCGACGAGGACGATGCCCATGCGCGCGCCCACGCCGACGACATTCGACGGCGCTTCGCCGGCCGTACGGTCACGACCGCACAGATCGTCCTCTTCGGACTGAGCGGCGGTCTGATCCCTTGCCCCGCCGCCATCACGGTCCTGCTGTTGTGCCTTCAACTGAAGCAGTTCAGCCTGGGCTTCATCCTGGTGCTCTGCTTCGGCATCGGCCTGGCCATCACCATGGTGTCCGTCGGCGTCCTGGCCGCACTCAGCCTTCGACATGTCGAGCACCACTGGTCCGGCTTCAGCCGCCTCGCGCACCAGGCGCCCTATCTCTCGGCTGCTCTGATCGTACTGGTCGGGACCTATACGGGTTGGCTGGGACTGCACCAACTGATGACTTGAGGCGAAAGCGCGACCTAAGCCGATGCGGCGCCACAGAGGATTCATGGGCGAATTCGTCCGTGAATGGCGGCCGGACTAGCCTCTCATCGGCAGATCGAACCGCCGCCGATCGATCGCCTCGCGCTCCGACAGTCCCGCCGCCCGCGCAGAGATCCGGCTCTGACAGCGGCCCTCCTGGCTCTCCGTAGCGGCGTCGATGAGATCATCGATGTCGCGCGCAGCTTCCAGGCAGCGCCCGAGCTTGGCGGGAATGCCGAGGTCCTGGTCGTGGGCTCGAGCGACCTCCGCCAGGATCTCGGCACCGCGCTGAGGCCGATTGGCATGCCATTCATTCCCATGACGCCGCGAGCCCACCGCACCGCGATGAGAGCCCGAAGCTCGCAGCCGCAGTTGGAGGCTGCTGTGTCGATGCACTGGGCCAAATTGGCCTCGCTCACCCGCGCATGGGCTCCCTGCGTCCGGCACAATCGTCACAGAATGCCCTCGCCGCTGCCCGTGCCGCCGGTGCAAGTCGGCTTTTGCGGGGCGGAACTCTCACGTTTTCCTGATTCCTGCGTCAGAACGCCGCTGGTCGAATTCGCCTATGGTCCGGCGCGTTTCCAACCCACGGAGGTTTTCCGCATGCGTAAACTGATCATCGCTACCGCCGCCCTCGCGTTCGTCTCGTCGGCCGCTCTTGCCCAGTCCACCGAGAAGCCGATGACGACCACCGGCCAGTCGGCGAAGAGCGGCGACGCCATGGGCGGGGGCGACGACATGAAGATGAGCAAGACGAAGAAGAAGTCGGCGAAGAAGTCGTCCGGCGACGCCATGTCGAAGTAAGGCGTGGGAGCGCCTGTCCGCAGGCTCCACATGCGCGACGAGATCGGGCCGCTCCTCTCAGGGGCGGCCCTTGTTCATTCGCGTCGACCGGCGATCGCGCACCTCTTCTGCGAGATGTCTCAGCCGGCGGCGAGTCCCATCTGCTGCAATCGCCCCGCGAACCAGGCCGACAAGACCGGATCGATCCGGGCGCCGACATAGACCTCGGGTGTGATCACGCTCCGGCGGTCGAGAATCACCAGCACGCCGATCCAATACGCAAACCACAGATGCGGGTCGGTCAGCGCCATCAGCTTGTGGCGGTCGTGCGCCAACGGCTGGTGGTTGCCGGCCTTGCGGACCTCGATCGCCAGCAGATTGTCGGGCACGGCGCGCTTGTGGACGACGATGTCCGGGTAGATCGATTTTCCCAGCTCGTCATCGGTCGAGACGATGGTCCCGCGCGGCAGCAGCATGGCGCGGTCGCCGAGCCGGTTGTAGTCGCAATCGACGTCCCAGCCGAGGAAGTTGCGCTCCAGATGCACCGCGAGCCGGTGCGTCAAAGCGCGCTCACCGAGATCGCGGTCGAGGATGAAGCGCTCGCGCGCATAGAACTCCTGCAACGCGGAGATCAGCCGGTTCAATTCGCTGTGCATGCCGCCCAAACAAAACAAACGGTGGAGACGTCACCATCAACACGCGATCGTGCTGAGTCGCCAACCACATAAATGCGGCGATGACGCTGCCATCAACCGGCGGCCGATTTACGGCCGCCGGGTTGCGGGCGGAGGAACCTACATCTGCACTTCGATCAGGCGCGGACCGTATTCGGCGTTCGCCTCGGCCAGCGCGGCATTGAACTCGTCGGCCGAGGTGACGGCGCGGCCGGGGACGCCCATGCCCTTGGCCATGGCGACGAAGTCGAGCGTCGGGCGGTCGATCTTGAGCATGTCCTGGGCGCGCTGGCCGGGCTCGCCGGCGCCGACGCCGTCGAACTCGCCGCGCAGGATCTGGTAGATCCTGTTGGCGAACACCACCGTGACGACGTTGAGGTTCTCGCGCGCCTGGGTCCACAGCGACTGGATCGTGTACATCGCGCTGCCGTCGCCCACGAGGCACATGACCTTGCGGTCCGGGCAGGCCACCGCGGCGCCGGTCGCGACCGGGGTCGAGAAGCCGATCGAGCCGCCCATGTTCTGCAGCCAGTCATGCGGCTTGGCGGCCGCTGTCGGCGGGAAGAAGCCGCGGCCCGTGGTGATGGATTCGTCGACGACGATCGCGTTCTCGGGGATCGCGTAGGCGATCGCCTGGGCGATGGTGGTGTGGTTGAGCGCCCCTAGCGGCTTGATCAGCTCGGCGAGCGGCTGCGGCTTCACGTCGGCCGGCTTGGCGCCGAGATGGCCGGCCAGCGCCTCGAGCGCCGCGGCCGAGTTCTCGCCCCAGGCGGTCATGCGGTGCACCTCGGTGCCCTCGGCCTTGAGCATGCTCGGCTTGTTCGGATAGGCGAAGAAGGCGACGGGGTCGTTGGCCTCGACCAGCACGATGTGCTTGTAGTTCTTCAGGATCGGCAGCGCCTGCTCGATCACGTAAGGGATGCGGTCGATCGAGAAGCGGCCGGCGCCGCGCGCCATGCGCGGGTGATAGGTCTGCCCCATCACGCGGCAGCCGGTCTTGCCGGCGATCTGCTGGGCGAAGGTCAGCGCCTGCTCGGTCAACGCGCCCGCGGTCATCAGCACCAGGGTTTCTGGGCCGTGGGCGTGCAGGATCTTGGCCGCCTTCTCCACCGCGTCAGCCGAATAGCTCGGGCGCTGCGCCTCTCCCGGAACCTGGGCAATGCCGTCGGCCTCGTTCCAGGCGGTGTCGGCGGGTAGGATCAGGGTGGCGATCTGCGGCGGCGCGCTCTTGGCGGCGGCGATCGCGGCGGCGCCGTCGGCGGCCACGGCCTTGGCGCTCGGCGAGGTCCGCACCCAGTCCGACATCGGCCGCGCCAGGCCCTCGATGTCCGAGGTCAGCGGCGCGTTGAAGCCGATGTGGTAGGTGGCGTGCTGGCCGACGATGTTGACGATGCCCGAGCGGGCCTTCTTGGCGTTGTGCAAATTGGCAAGGCCGTTGGCGAGGCCGGGGCCGAGATGGAGAAGCGTCGAGGCCGGCGTGCCCTTCATGCGGAAATAGCCGTCGGCGGCGCCGGTCACCACGCCTTCGAACAGGCCGAGCACGCAGCGCATGCCCTCGACACGGTCGAGCGCGGCGACGAAGTGCATCTCGGAGGTGCCCGGATTGGTAAAGCAGACGTCAACGCCGCCCGCGACCAGGGTCCGCACCAGGCTTTCCGCACCGTTCATCCTATTCTCCTGCTGATTCCGCGCGCCATTTGCAATGCTGGGCAGATCAATCATTGTTCGCCCGCGGCGTCAAAGGGGCTGGCCGCATTGCTGCCATCGCCGCGGTGCTCATGCGCGGGCTTGGCTAACAGGATGTTGGTCCAGGACGCGCGCGATTTTCCGTGGGATTTGGGTCACGGACCGTCGCCACATACCGGCCTCACGCCGCCGTGGGTTGCGAAGTGCAACCGTTTATGGCCTGTCTGCGAACGGAATTTGATGTTTGCCAGGGGATGGAAATGAAGCGCTGTTTGGCTTTGGGAATTGCTGCGGTCGCGTCGGTGGCAAGCGCCGGGATGGCGCGGGCGGAAATGTTCGACACCAGGGACCTCTTCGGCGGCGGGCCGAACTTCTACCAGAGCGGCGTGAGCCCGATTCCGCGCCAGACCGTGATGTTCCAGAGCCAGTATGCGCCCGGCACGATCATCGTGAACACCAGCGAGCGCCGGCTCTATCTGGTCCTGCCCGGCGGCCAGGCGTTGCGCTACGGCATCGGTGTCGGCCGTGACGGGTTCCGCTGGAGCGGAGTGCACCGCATCACCGCGAAGAAGGAATGGCCGGCCTGGACCCCGCCGTCGCAGATGCTGCGGCGCCGGCCCGACCTGCCGCGCCACATGGCCGGCGGCATCGAGAACCCGCTCGGCGCCCGCGCGATGTATCTCGGCTCCACGCTGTACCGCATCCACGGCTCGAACGAGCCCGAGACGATCGGCCAGGCGGTATCGTCGGGCTGCTTCCGCATGACCAATGACGACGTCGCCGACCTCTACGACCGCGTCTCGGTCGGCGCCACCGTGATCGTCAAGAACTGAGAGCCGCACGCGACCACGACGATGAGGCAATGTCACAGCGCGCATCCTCGCCGGCAGCACCGGTGCTCCGGGCGTCCCCTGCGGAGCGCGGTGGCTGCCGCGCTGGCTGCGCTCGTGACCGTGGTGGTCCCGCTGCCGGCGTCGGCCGCCGAAATTCCGGCGATCGCCGCCCGCCAGCGCATCGAGAAGAAGAGCTTCACCGACGCCGAGATCACCGACGGCTTCTTCAAGACCGCCTTCGGCGCCGAGTATCACCTGGCGGGCCGGGTTGACCGCATCCGGAAATACAGCGCGCCGGTGCGGGTGTTTGCCGACGGCCGCCGCGCCGACCGCAAGGCGCAGCTCGCCAAGGTCGTCAAAGATATCGCCGCCCGCATCCGCAACCTCGACATTGCGATGACCGAGACCGACGGCGACGCCAATGTCCGCGTCAAGCTGGTGCGCGACCGCGACCTCTACCACACCATCAGCCAAGCCTATGGCAGCGAGCGCGCGCGCGAGATCAAGACCTCGCTGGATCCGCAATGCCTGTCCGGCTTCCGCAAGAACGAGGCGTTCGAGATCGAGCGCTC
>BFBZ01001225.1_pt1 | contig 17970 bp, 17 predicted proteins | sample 1888401 | NCBI WGS metagenome assembly BFBZ01 (sample SAMD00112614, study PRJDB3348) | symbiont metagenome | host: Chara braunii | reverse complement strand
GGATCGGCGTTCTTGCCCCCATTTTGCGACAACGCGCCTTTGGCGCGTTGCGCAGACCTCAGCGTCGAGAGGCCAGGACCACACGACTTCGCCGTACGCAACGCCTGCGCTCGTCGGCACAGCCATCACGTCCATCGCAGCCCACCTCCACGTTCGTGACGACGCGTACGTCCCTCTGCTCGAGGCGGGATGGGTGGAGATAAACATGATTTCTGAAAAACAGCAAGTGAAATCTTTTCGCCTCGAGACCAAGGTGTCCGACAGACGACCTCACCGGCATCCTTGTCGCCGCGTATCGGCACACCGGACCGTGCCGCCGCGCTCAGCAACTACGCCGCATCGACCTCACTGATGCGGCAACGTGAAACTCCCCCCTAAACGGTGATGGACCACCCGCGAAAAAACGTGATGGAATCTCCGATCGAGGTGTCGGATTGCGACGTTCCGGACCGTCCTTGGATCAGCCAGATCGAGATCGGCTGGCTCGAGCATGTCCAAAACGGCCGCCCATCAGGCGATGAAGCGCGGCCTGTACTCTGAACGCAAGGGAGCCCTGCAATGGCACAGCACAAAAACACGATCTGCCTGTGGTTCGACAAGGACGCCGAGGCGGCCGCGCGGTTCTATGCCGAGGTGTTTCCCGACAGTCACGTGGCCTCCGTGCACCGCGCGCCGGGCGACTATCCGTCCGGCAAGGCCGGCGACGTGCTGACAGTGCAATTCACGGTGTGTGGCATCCCCTGCCTCGGCCTCAATGGCGGACCTGCGTTTACCCATAACGAATCCTTCTCGTTCCAGATCGCCACCGACGATCAAGCGGAGACGGACCGCTATTGGAGTGCCATTGTCGGCAATGGCGGCCAGGAAAGCCAATGCGGCTGGTGCAAGGACAAATGGGGCATCTCCTGGCAGATCACGCCGCGCGCGCTCACCGACGCGATGGCAGCCGGCGGAGCCGAGGCCAAGCGCGTGTTTGCCGCGATGATGACGATGAAGAAGATCGACGTCGCCGCCATCGAGGCAGCGCGGCGGGGATGACCCTCGCCAGCCGGAGCGCAGCATCGCCGCGCTCCGGCGTCACGGGCGCAGGCACCGCAGATGCAGGAATAGCGGCACGCGCAGCCAGCGCCGGCTGCTGTCGCGGGTGATAATCGCTTCGGGAGTGGACGGCTCGCGCAGCGCCTCGATCAGGAATCCCTCCGCTTCCAGCGCTTCGAAATAGCTCTGCAGCGGGCGATGCGCGCTGTGGAAGGTCATGCTGAGCCCGTCGCGCTCGATTGCGTCGCTGAAGGTGTAGGAGTCCAGATAGCTGCCCTGGATGACGAAGGGCGCATCCGATGCCAGGCTCGCGAACCGCCCGGCCGAGTTGAGCGGGTGGACGATCGCCATGCAGAAGCGGCCGCCGCGCCTGAGAACCCGCGCAAGCTCGCGCACCGCGGCCGGCATCGCGTCAACGTCCTGCAGCGACATGAAGGCGATCGCGAGATCCGCGCATGCATCGGCCAGCGGCAGCGCGGCCGCGTCGGCACGCACGACGCCGATCGTGGGATCGGCCGCCCGGGCCGCGGCGATCAACGACGGCGATGCATCGACGCCGACCACTCTGTGCCCTTCGGAGGCGAGATGTCGCGACAGCCGGCCCTCGCCGCAGCCGATGTCGAGCGTGAGCGCACCGGGCGGCGGCAGCAAGCGGCTGAATTGCTCGCGATGGTGGCGCCAGAAGCTGTCGTGACCCGGCGCTCTCGCCCAGGCGAGCCACCGGCCGGCCTCTGCTTCCCACTGCTCGCGCAAATTCATCGCGGCCTCCTCGCCCGACCCTGCGGATTCAAGAGCCGCGCTTCTTAAACTGCTTCCTCGCCCAAGTCATCAGCGGCGCGGTTCGTTACCTGACGGGCATGCCCGTCCGTGTGCCGCTCGAGACCAACAGCGTCCTGTCCGATGTCGCCACAGCGCCGCACAGGCAGCCGTTCGACGCCAAAACAAATGCCACCGCCGGGGAACCATGGGATTGCCAGCAGATTGGTTCCATGACGCAATCCCCGCCGCCGGAGTCATGTCATGACCATGAAGATTCTTACGATCACGCTCGCAGCCGCCGCGAGCACATTGATGGCCGCAGCCGCCTCCGCTGCCCCGCTCACGGCCGGCATATCGATCCTCCCGGAGAGCAGCATCCAGCAGGTTCGCATGGTCTGCAACGAGAACGGCCGCTGCTGGCGCCAAGGCCGCGAACGCCGTGTCATCATCCGAGAAGACCGCGGCGCCTACGGCTATGGCCGGCACGAGCGGCGTGGCTATGAAGGACGTGACTATGAAGATCGTGGCGGCATCGGCATCCACGCGCCCGGCGTGAGCGTCGGAATCGGCCGATAACACGTCCGACGTCTGACTCATGCCAAGGCATCGTGATCAGGACTGCAAATGATCTACAAATGAGCCAAGCGTCCGACGTTCGCATGTCGATGCAACGATGCTACGAACGTCGGATGAGCCGCAGGGCCAGACTCGCTCTCGCTTCAGGCGATGGCGGCGACCAGATCCTCACGACAAATAATTTCGGCTGGACCTCGCTATTGCGTGCGCACACACCATATGTTGATGATCACCGCGCGTCCCCCGGCTGCCATCGGTGACTGAGAGCCATGCGCTCCCGCCGCGACCAGAAGGCGGACAGCATGTCGAAAACTTCGAACACCTCTTCGAACACCACCACGTCCAGTGCGCGCGTGGCTGGTGCGACCGCTCCTGGCGCCGCCATTCTTTGGGCTGCCGATCGTCGCCGCGATTCTGATCCGGTGGCCGCCGTTCGCAGCGGGGCGCTTGCGCCAGTTCACCCCGACAAGCCCTCCGAGCCGGCCAAGCGAGAGCGGTCATCGCTGCACGCGACGCTCGCCACCAGGGCGGAGAATGCGCTGGAGACGGCGGGCTTGATGCAGCAAGGCGGCGAGCGCGCTGCCGCGATCAGGAAGGCGACCATCCTCGCAAACGCCGCCGAGATACTCGGGCATTTCAACGGAAGTGTCCGCTCGCGAACGAAGTGACGCTGGGGCGGCCTGCTCCTGCGTACCATCGTGCCCTCCGAGGGCGGCATCCGGTGCAAGGACATGTCAGCCAATGCTCGAGATCAACCTCACCACAGAGCCTCCTCACGGCACGGTCGTGGATCCCGACTTTCTGCTGACGGAAATCATCGGGCTGAAGCGCCTGCTCGCCGAGGCCGAGAGCAATGCCAAGACCCGGTCCGAGCAGGCCGAAATCGAGGCGAGAGAACGCGAGACGGCGAGCAGGCTGCAAAAGCTCATTCTCGAGGAGCTGCACCATCGCATCAAGAATACGCTCGCGACCGTCACCGCCATCGTCTCCCAGAGCCTCCGCAACGTGCCGGCGACCAAGGATGCACAGCATGCCATCTCCGGGCGGCTCCTGGCCCTCGGACGGGCACACGATCTCCTCCTGCAAGCGAAATTGTCCAGCGGCGATCTCCGCACGGTGATTCGTACGTCCGTCCAGGCCTTCGACACGCCCGACGACTCACGCTTTGCGATCACCGGACCCGACGTGCTGGTGACGCCGGATGCCGTCATCGCCCTCGCGATGACGCTCAACGAGCTATGCACGAACGCCCTGAAGTTCGGCGCGCTGTCCGTGCCGGAAGGACGCGTCGATCTGCTTTGGACCGTCGACCAACGCCGGGTCCGCTTCGCCTGGACCGAAAGACACGGCCCGGTCGTTCAACAGCCCGCCAGCCGAAGCTTCGGAACCCGGCTGATCGAAACGCTCGGCGTGCAGCTCGGCGGCGAGGTTCAGTTGACCTATGCGCCGTCAGGGCTCTCCTACACGTTCGACGCGCCGATCGCCGTTCTCGACTCTCCCGTGAGACCGCCGATGCACGCAACAGAAAGGGATCTCCGATGTCGCTGAGCCAGTTTCGCGTCGATGAGCAGCCGCATACGATGGACGGATTGCGCCTGCTCGCCCAGGATGGCGCCGTCGGCGTCGAGGCGTTCGTCAGCCGCAAGGTGATGGACGTCTGGGCCGAGTCGATCGAGCACACGGGCGGCCGGCAGAGCCTGTTTCGTGTCCAATACAATGCGCTGGGACAATTGAACCTTGCTGCGATCGAGCGGATCGTGAGCAGGAAATATCGGCGCGGCGCCGCATCCAACCGTCAGCATCCCTTCATCGAGGTGTTGTTCTCGGATATCGCCGACAGCGGTGAAACGCTCAATTTGAGCGAACTGGTGCGAGAGCCATTGCCGCCGTCATTCCATCGGCTTGCGTAAGACAGACGGACGGCGCACCTCAGGTCTGACCGATCAGGGTGTGCGCGGACGCGGCACAGATCTCCTCGAGGAAGTCGAGGAAGACGCGGGCGCGCGAGGAGATCAGCTTGCGGCTCGGAAAGATCGCGGTCAGCTGGGCGGCGCGAGTGTCGAACACGACCCCCCTGCCGATCTCGACCAGCCGGCCCTCGCCGAGCAACTCGACGCAATAGTGCTCCGGCAGAAAGGAAATGCCGGCGCCGTGGGCGACGGCGCGGCGCACCGCCAGCGGATTGTTGATGCGGGCGACATGCGCACCGACGTCGAAGCGGACGAGATGGCCGTGCTGCTTGATCATCAGGGTGCGATCGCCATAGCGCCGCTCGCAGATCATGAGATGGCGCTCCAGCGCGCGGACGTCCTCGCCGATGTCGTGCGCGGCGAGATAGGCGGGGCTGGTCACCCAGATCAGGCGGCCGCCGATCAGCACCTTCTGCGCCAGCTCGGAATTCTCCTGCACGCCGACCACGACCGCGATGTCGAAGCGGTCGGCCAGCATGTCGATCGCGCGCGTGGTTGCCTCGACATCGAGCTCGATGCGCGGATAGCGGCGGTGGAATTCGGCGAGCTGCGGCGCCAGGATCTCCTCGCAGAACGCCGGCGGCAGCGCCACCGAGAGCCGGCCGCTGGGCACGCCGACCAGCCCGGTCATGACCGCGTCGGCCTCCGAGACCTGATCCAAGATCTTCTGACATTGCTGGAAGAACAGCTCGCCCTCGCGGGTCACCCGGACGCGCCGCGAGTTGCGGTCGAACAGCCGGATGCCGAGATCCTGCTCGAGCCGGGCGACCGATTTGCTGACCGAGGATTTCGGCATGCCCAGGGACCGCGAGGCGCCGGTCATGCCGCCGGTCGCCACCACCGCATGGAACACAGGAATGTCCTCGATCCGCCATTTCATCCGAGAGCCGCTCGTTCATCGAGAGAAACGATCCGTGCACGTTAGCATGATTGTCTAACAGGGGAAACTTCGTATGGTCCGTCCCGGCGCGGCCGCGGGTGACAGTCAGCGGCGGCCCATTCGCGGAGGGACACATGGCCCGGATCATCGGCGGCATCGGCGCATCGCACTCGCCCACCATCGGCTTCGCACGCGACACCAACAAGCAGAACGACCCGGCCTGGAAGCCGATCTTCGACGGCTTCGCGGTCGTGCGCGACTGGGTGAAGCAGAAGGACATCGACGTCCTGTTCATGATCTACAATGATCACATCACCTCGTTCTTCTTCGATCACTACTCCGCCTTCGCGCTCGGCATTGACGACCGCTATGCCGCCGCCGACGAAGGCGGCGGACCGCGCGACGTGCCGCCGGCGAAGGGCCACCTCGGCCTGTCGCAGCACATCGCGATGGCGATGATGGCGGACGAGTTCGACATGTCGTTCTTCCAGGGCAAGCCGGTCGATCACGGCCTGCTGTCGCCGCTGTCGATGATGGGCGATGCCAGCGGCCCATGGCCGGGCATGGTGGTGCCGCTGCAGGTCGGCGTGCTGCAGCTGCCGATTCCCAATGCGAAGCGGATGTGGAAGCTCGGCAAGACCCTGCGCAAGGCGATCGAGAGCTATCCAGAAGACCTGAAAGTGGCGATCTTCGCCACCGGCGGGCTGTCGCACCAGGTTCACGGCGAGCGCGCCGGCTTTCTCAACGAGGACTGGGACAACGAATTCCTCGATCTGCTGGAAAAGGACCCGGAGCGGCTCACTGCGATGCGGATCGCCGACTATGCGATCAAGGGCGGCATGGAAGGCGCCGAGGTGATCATGTGGCTGATCATGCGCGGCGCGCTGTCCGAGAACGTGAAGCTCGTGCACAGGCAGACCTACGCACCGTCGGTGACCAACATCGCTACCCTCGTGTTCGAGGATCTCGGCGGCGCGCCCGACCCACGGGAGGTCGCGGCCTATCGCGCGCATATCGGACATGAGCTCGCGGGCGCCGAGACGCTGGCTGGTACCTATCCGTTCACCCATGGCCGCAGCCAGGCCAATTTCCGCATCAACGACTTCCTGCACCGGCTCGTCATCCCCGCGCATCGCAAGAGATTCGTTGAGGAATTCGACGCGCTGGCGGACGAGCACGGCCTCACGGACGAGGAGCGCGACCTGATCCGCAACCGGCGCTGGATCGAGATGATCAGGCGGGGCGTCAGCTTCTTCGTGCTGGAGAAGATGGCGGCGGTGATCGGCGTCTCCAACCCGGAGGTCTACGCAGCCTTTCGCGGCGAGACGCTGGAAGCCTTTCTGAAGACCCGCAAGGTCCCGATGCGCTACTCCGTCGCCGGCGGCGCCAAGGCGGCCGCGATCGACGGACATTGATACCGACGTACGAGCTGCGCCGCCCGGCAGGGGCGACGCAGCTCATGTCTGCGGCAGCTCGATCCCGCGCGCCTTGGCCCAGCGCTCCAGGACCTTGCGCTCGTCCGCGTGAGCGACGCGGTTGGCGAACCCGCGGATCTGAACCGCGCGGTGCCGCGGGTTGAGCTCGATCGTCAGCAGCCGCTGCGTCTTGCCGGCGTGACGATAGCGCAGCGACCAGATCGAGGCGTGGCCGGCAATGCACTTGTCCGCGTAGCTCGCGACACAGTGATGCATCGCCCTGGACTCCGCGACGAGATCCTCGGCGGTCCGCAACTGCATGATGACATACGCGTCGCGCGTGGCCGAGCCCTTCGACGGGCTCCATGACCAGTCCGTCAGCGCGGCCCCCGGCCAATGCGCTGGCTCCGCGGTCCGTGCCGCCATGCGGCCACGGGCGATCTCGGCCCGCCGGCGCGCCGCCTCGATGCGCGCGATCACCGCGAGATCACGATGCCACGCGTTCATCAGCCGGCGCAGCGCGGCCAGCGAGCGGCCCTTGAGGCTGAATTGGCGCTCGCGCTGGCGGCGATGCGCGATGTAGTCGCAGAGATCGTCGATCTCCTCGCCCGTCGTCGGATGTGCGCAGAAGAACTGCGCCGCCTCGCGCCAGAACGCGATCTCGCCGCGCGGCGTCCGCGCAATCCTGGACCGGGCGATCCGCGACACGATCGCCGGATCGCCCGTGTAGGACCGCGCAATCGCCTGCCAGATCGCCTCGTCGAAGCCGACCTGCCCGAGCGGATGGAGAAAGGCGTGAACCTCCTTGCGCGACAGCCAGGCCGAGGCGCCTGCCTTGTACAGCGAGCCGCCGCCGGCGGCCGCGATGTACCAGCGCTTGCGCAGGATCGTCTCGTCGCGGCCGAGCCCGCCGTCATCGATCCAGATCAGCTCCAGGTGCTGGGCCACCGAATAGCGGCCAAACAGATGACGCGCAGCCGCCAGCCGCAGCCGCGCGGCGTCGCGCGTCTTCAACTGGGGCTTCCAGCCTTCTGGATCGCGAATGATGTCAGCCTCGAAGCCGCGCCGCGCCTCGCGGATCGCATTGTGCAGATCCGGCGGCGAACGCGTCGGCCGCACCGCGCGGCGCAGCGTCAGCTGATAGGCTTCAACCCGCGCGCGCTCGGCCTCCCGCCGGCGCGCCATCAATGACTGCGCCATGGTCGTTCAACATGATGGAGTGACTGTCAGCCGAACGCACTGCGGGCGTCGGCACGGATCGTGTCGCGCACAGTGGACTTGACATGGCTGATGGCCTCTCGCGTTGAACGCTTTGGGTATTGAAACGGGCGACGCTCATACATCCGAACTGCAGATATTGCAAGCCGTCGCGCGCCGCTCTTCAGCGCAGGCATGTCACGAGGCATCAGCGGCGGGGCACGCCAACGCTATATTCTTTCAGCCGCGCATCATCACGAAGCGCGGCGCTGTTAGTTGCAAATGATTCTATTCACCGACGAGCAGGATGCAGCGCCCAATCAGGCATGCGGCAGAACGTCGCACGCGCCCAACGAATATTTCTCCTCCGCCAGACAGAAACAAACAGACTGGAAAGCCGGCCCGCTGCCCGTTCGATGACGACTTTGCAGCGGCCGACGGCCCGATTGTGTAACTACAAAGCTCCTCACGTCACGACATGCACCATCCCGACGACCTGCATCGAAGCGATACAGGCGAACGCAGATGCATTGCCGACCAGGATTGTCATGCCGCGACAGCAGTAAAGTGTGAGGAGACGATCGAATGGCCACCAACTTCAATGCGACTGCGCTCGCCAACGGCACGTCCAACCTGCTCACGCGAGCGAGTGCGCTCAATCTGTCGACCGATCTGGTTCAAGCCGGCGTCGTCTTCGACGACGCCGTTCGCATCTCGCTCGGCCTCTATTCCGGCAGTCAAGGCAGCGGCAATTCGAACACCTTCCTGTCGAACTACACCACTGACATCCACGCGGTGCAGAACGATATCGCGGCCATCCTGGCCAACCCGAACGAGGTGACGATCGGTGGCGAGACGTTTGCGCTGAACTCCACAGACATCGCCGCGCTGACCAACGTCCAGACCCAGCTCGGCACGCTGCTGACCGCGGCCGCGCAGACCACGAATGCGACGACATTGTCGGCGGCGTCGCAGACCATCCACGCGTTGCAGACCGAGATCCTGTCGGAGATCAACAACGACGCGCATCTGTCGGCGGCACTCAACAACGTCACCTTCACCGCCAATACCGGCGCGACCGACGTTGCGTTCCAGAACCTGCCGGCAGGCGCAGACGATCCGACCACGCTCGCGGCCGCGACGGCGGGCACCAGTCTGAAGGTGGTCGGTGAGGTCTTCAATGCCGCAGTGAGCGTCATCTCCGGCGGCATCAACGCGACCAATCTGACCCAAGTGACCAACGACCTGACGGCCGTGCAATCGGGCCTCACGGCCATCCTCGCCAACGCGACCATGCTCGCTCAGATCGAAGCCGGAGAAACCACCAACGCGGCAGCCGCCACGACGCTTCATCTCCAGACCGTGCTGAATCAGGTCACGCTGCAGCTCGAGAAATACGATGCCGCCGCCGCGACCGGAAACACCACCGCGCTGCGCGGCACGGCGGACAATCTGCTCGACATCATCGACATCGTCCAGAACGACGCCGCTTTGAACGTCGCGGCCGGCGGTAACGGCAATCCGGGCCACACCGGCGGCTTCGCCGAGGATCCGGGCGGCCTCACCGGCACGGTCACGCGGTTCCAAGACAATCAGGCGCAAACCAATTTCTGGGCCACCTTCGTCGCCGAGGCGAACACGATCAACGCGCAACTGATGGCGATCGTGAACGGCAGCGGTACGGCCAGCCAGGCGCTGATCACGCAGATCGAGAACTACAACAATTTCGGTGCCAGCTTCGATGCCGCCCAGGGCGCCGTGTTCCAGGGCCGTTTCGACAACGAGCTCAACAATGGCACGCTGCAGGCGGACTCCGCCACCGCCATCAAGGGACTGCAGGGCATCCTGAACGGGGATACCGGCGCGGCGCTCACTTCGGACCTCGCGATGCTGACGGCTGCCGGTGAGGGCTTCGTCGCCGACGCGAACGACGTCAGCGGCAACAACATCGCGATCGGCGGCGCGACCTATGTCGGATCGGCAACGACGGTCTCCAAGGCGACATCGGTCGCCGGCCTCGCCCAGGGGACGACGAAGGTCACGGCCACGCCGAACATCGCAAACGGCACCGGCGGTACCAGCACGTCCACGGCCGCGACATCGAGCGGCGGAACCACGACCAAGGCCGGGACGACGACCGCGACCAACGCCACCGGCAATACGACATCGACGACCACCAAGACGACCACTCAAGGCTCTTCGCACCATCACCACAACAACACGACGGCCGCCGCCCACAACTCGACCTCCACCCACACCACGGCAGCGGCGCATTCTTCGACCGTCGTCGATCATCACCACCACGCACTGCACCACATCTGGGGCTGATATAGCCGACGGCGCGCGCCGGACATCGGTCACCGCTCCACGGTAGCTGTCGCGCAGGAGGTCGAGCTCGGCGCCCGCGAGCTGCGCGAGGTTGACCTCGACCTTGTCGCCGAAGCGCAACTGCTCCATGAGCGGAGCGAGGTGCGGAAAGGCCGCCGCCATCGTCTCGATGGTGGGGCGTTCGATCTGCAGCCTCATGGCTCGCACCTCGATGCCGTCCGACTCACGACGACACTCTCGTCGGCGGGCGCATCGCCGCTTCCGCCTTGGCCAGCAGCAGACGGTTCGCGGCGAGCGAGAACTCCTGCCAGGCGGCGGCGATGTCGCGCAGGATCGTCTGCAGATAATCCTTCGACGGCTTGTGCTCGAACGGAAAGTTCGACAGCGCGCAGGAGGTGCGGTTGAACGCGACGGCGTCGTCGAGCAGCGACTGCATGACGTCGCGAAACGGCTTCTGGATCTCGGGCATCAGGGCGGAGCGACCGCGTTCGACGGCGACGTCGCGCATGTCGAAGGTCAGTGCGTCCAGCACCTGCAGCGCCGCAGCGAACACCTGCTCGGTGGCCCCGAGAAGAGCGAGCTGGGTCAGCTGCTCGCGCTGCTGCGCGGCGAGGCCGCGGTTGAGCCGCTGCCGATAATCGTCGAACGCGGCATCGCGCTGCGCGGCGACCCAGGCGCCGAACCAGGCGAGACTCGCTGCGTTGCCCGACAGCCCGTCGCCGATCGCCGCGGCCGGGCGCGGCCCGGCGGTCTCGCTGATCACCCGGGCCATCGCGCGCTCGATGCGCCTGGCGGCGTTCAGGGCACCTTCGAGATAGCCGGCCGCGTGGCTTGCGGTTTCGGCGCCACCGAGATGCAACCGCCCGTCCCATAGCGCCCGCCGCAGCATCGGATTGGCGATCTCGCTGTGCTCGCCGCGCGGCGTGGTGCGATCCAGTGCGCTGCAGGTGAAGCGCTCGGCCGCCCAGTCCTGATAGTGCTGCTCACCGCCTTCCAGCGCGGAGCCGAACAGTTGCACCATCTGGCTGTCCATCAGCAACGGCAGCCCGACGCTGAAGGTCGCGCGCAGATCGGGCGGGAACGCGAGGAAGCCGCCGAGCGCAGCGCGGTCGCCGCCGGCATCGCAGGCATCGAAGATCTCGCCGATCACGGCCTGCTCGTGGCTGACGAATGCATTGCCGGACCGGCCCTGGTCGCGCCAATGCGCCTGGTCGTAGGCGATCACGACCTTGGCCTGCGCAGCCATCCAGGTCTCGGCGCCACGCATCGCCTCGAAGGTCGCGTCGTCCAACGCGGGAAAGAAGCCGACGTGGTCGATCAGCAGCCGCGGCGGCAGCGCGAGCACGGCGCGCCTGGCCTCGATCGCGACCGATTCCGTTGCTGTGGCGAAGATCAGCCGCACATGCGTGCCGCAATCGACGATACGCATCAGCTCATGGCCGAGATGGATGAAGGGCTGCGGCAGATCGCGCGCCAGCGCCTCGATCAATTTCGTCATGCCGCCGGAGAGCCGACGCGCGCCCTGGTGGACCGGCGGCCCGCTGATCTGCTCGGCCGGCTTGTCCGCCTCTTCCAGATGAAGGACCGTGCCGTCATCGTGCTGGGCAAAGTCGGACAGGCCGAGCTCCGCGACCAGGCTGGCCAGCAGCGGCTGGGTGTCCGGCCAGAACCAGGTCGGGCCGAGGTCAAGCGCAAGCCCCGCCTTGCTCCTGGCCGACAGCACCCGTCCGCCCAGGCGATGTCGGGCTTCGAACAAAGCGAACGTGCTGCCGCGCTGCTGCAGGCTGCGCGCAAGTGCCATTCCGCACAATCCACCTCCGACAATGGCCGTTTCGAGCATGGCAGGACCTCGGCTGATGCGTTGCGATCGCGTCTCGACCGCGTCCTGCAAAAAGCTTGCAAGTTTTCGCAGGCGCGCGGATGTGCGTTTCCAAACATTGCTTGATTTTCGCACCGGCTTGGCTCACGCCATCACGATGAGCGATGACCGCGAGATCCTGGCCGCCAATGCGGCCTTCTATGCCGCCTTCACGGACGGTGATTTCGCGGCGCTCGTCGCCCTCTGGGCCGATCGCGACGGCATCTCCTGCATTCATCCCGGCTGGCCGGCGATCGTCGGCCGCGCCGCCGTGATCGGCAGCTGGCGCGACATCCTCGCCAACCCGGGTCGGCCGAACATCGTCTGCGCGGATCCGCACGCGATCGTCGACGGCGATCATGGTCACGTGCTCTGCATCGAGCTGGTGGACGGCGCGGCGCTCGCCGCGGCCAATCACTTCGCGCGCATCGACGGCGCCTGGCGGATGATCCACCACCAATCCAGCCCGATCGCGCAGCTCGCGACACCGGAAGACGACGCCGACGGCCATCGCCTCCACTGACCGCCGCATCTGGCACGAAACTTGATGTGTCCTCCCTGACCGGCAGCAATGTCGGGGATTGTTGATTTTCGTCGCGTCGGATTTGGACCGGATGTCCGTCTCCACGCAAGGCGATCTGCGCAGGCTGCGACCAGCAACGTGCAGATGCCGACGGGAGACAGGGATGGCACGCGCTCTGACCGCCTATCTGAAACGCAGCGATGTGCCGACGCGCACAGCGTTGCAGCAGGCCATCGACCTCGCGCTCGGACAGGCGAAGGGAGTACTGGTATGAACATAACGGCTCCGCTGCAGCCGACGGCGATCCATGCCGTTCCCGCCGAGCTCTGCGACTGCGGCTTCCGTCTGCTGATGATCAGGCAGTTCAACGTCGGCGCCGTGCCGCCGGCCTTCGCCATCATCGATCAGCGCGTCATGCGCATGCCGCAGCGGCTCGGCCGCCATGGCGTGTCGTTTGCCGCCACGTTCCTGCCCGAGGTGATGTCATGGCTGATCAATCATCTCGGCCGGCCATCGCTGCATGATGAGACCGGCCGCTCCTACCGCAATCCGCGCTGGCCTGTCGTGTGCTGGCATGACCAGGAACGCTACTGGCCGAGCGGCGCCGTCACGGTCGAGTGGTTCGCCGAGGTTGCCTTCCAGGATCACGCCTCTTGGATGGCGTTCCGTACCCATTGGCATGACGACCTGATGGGCCGGAATGGCGACGTTGACGCACCCGGTGGAGAAACCGATGCGTGCGAGCGGGACGCGGCGGGAAAGGAATTTGCCGACGACGCGTTGCAGCGAGCATGATTTGCCAAAGTCGCGCGACAGCATGACCGGACCTTGTCCGCGCAATTCTGCCGCGTGATAGTCGAGTGGCCACAGCAGCTGCGGAGGATCTCATGCGCTACGTCTCGTGGTTTGGAGGCTGGCTCGGCACCTTCCGTTCCGAGCGCATGGCGGAGCAGAGGACGACCGGACGAAACGCGGCCGTTCTTCCGCGGCGGTCCGCCGGGCTCTCGAGCGAGGATTTGTTCTACATCGCCATGCTTGGGCCGCACGTCTGACCGGCGCTGCCGCCGAGCGCAATCGGGGGCGGCGGGCTGGACAAACGGTCGTCCTGCCGCCACACAAGGGCGATTCCATGCGCCCCGGCCCCGGGCCGCGCACCGTGATTGTGGGTCCATGCCGCAGGTCTGCTCCACGGACGCATGAACGATGCCGGGGACCGCGGCGGACCTCACCTGCGGACTCCCGAATGACATCGCCGACGCCCTCTCACCTGCCCCGAAATGCATCCGATCAGCCGCGCCAGACGACCCCGACCGAGCTGCGGCGGCGCTGGCGTGCCGGCGAGGAGGTGGCGCTGCTCGATGTCCGCGAGGAGGGCCCCTACTCGCTGTCGCACCCGTTCTTCGCGGTGTCGCTGCCACTGTCGCAGATCGAGCTGCGCATCCTCGATCTCGTGCCGCGTCTGAATGTACCCGTCGTCGTTTATGATGACGGCGAAGGCTATGCCGCCCGCGCGGTGCCGCGCATTCATGCACTGGGCTACACCGACGTCGCGATGCTCGCTGGCGGGCTGTCGGGCTATGCGCGCCATGGCGAGGTGTTCCGGGACGTCAACGTGCCGAGCAAGGCGTTCGGCGAATTGGTCGAGGCCATCCGGCACACGCCGTCTCTGTCGGCCGACGAAGCCAAGGCGCTGATCGAGCGCGAGTCGAATCTGGTCGTGCTCGACGCCCGCCGCTTCGAGGAATATCGCACCATGAGCATCCCGCGCGGGGTCAGTGTCCCCGGCGGCGAGCTGGCGTTTCGGGCGCGCGAGCTCGCGCCGTCGCCCGACACCACGATCATCGTCAACTGCGCCGGACGCACGCGCTCGATCATCGGCACGCAGTCGTTGATCAATGCCGGGCTGCCGAACAAGATCTATGCGTTGCGCAACGGCACCATCGGCTGGACCCTTGCCGGCCATCAGGTCGAACGCGGCAGGACCGCGCGCATGCTGGAGCGGCCAGAGGCGAGCTACGCGACCGCGCTGGCGGATGCCAAGGCCTGGTCCGAGCGCGTCGGGGTCGGCGTGCTCGATGCCGTGACCTTCGCGCGCTATCAGGCCGAGGCTGGGACGCGCACGCTGTATTGCCTCGACGTTCGCACGCCCGAGGACTACGCCGCCGGCCATCCGGCTGGCTTCGCGTCGGCGCCGGGCGGCCAGCTGGTGCAGGCGACCGACGAGTGGGTCGGCGTGCGCGGCGCCCGCCTGGTGCTGTTCGACGATGACGGCGTGCGCGCGCGCATGACGGCGTCATGGCTGAAGCAGATGGGCTGGGACGTGGCGGTCGTGGGACCGGATGTCGTTGGAACGACCGAAACCGAAATCCGCGCCGCACGCCGACCGCCGCTGCCGCAGCTTGGCGACGCGGCGATCAGCGCCGAGCAACTCGCGGCCGATGCGGCGGCGTGGACCATCGTCGATCTCACGCGCAGTCCGAGCTACAAGGCCGGACACATTCCGGGCGCACACTTCGTGCTGGCGTCGCGCTTTTCATCGGATCTCGTCAAGCTGCCAGGCGACGGTCCGATCGTGCTGACAAGTGACGACGGCGCCGAGGCGGCCTTTGCGCTTGCGGATGCACGTGCCGCAACGACGCGTGAGCTCCGCGCGCTCACCGGCGGTACGCGCGCCTGGACGGCTGCCGGCCATGTGCTGGAGAGCGATCGGTCCTCATGGATCTCGCCTGCCGACGACGTCTACAAGCGTCCCTATGAGGGCACCGACAACGCCGCCGAAGCGATGCAGGCCTATATCGACTGGGAGCTGCAGCTCGTCGCCCAGCTCGCCAACGACAGCGTGTCGAATTTCCACGTGGTATAGGTCGGCGACGGACTCGACCTCGTCATTCCGGGGCGCCCGCAAGGCGAGCCCGGAATCCATTTCACTGGGGAGCGTGAGGACAGATGGATTCCGGGCTCGCGCGACGCGCGCCCCGGAATGACGACGGCGGATGCCGAAGAGCCCCGGCTAAGACGCCCTGTCAGAGAATGTGCGGCGTATAGCGCTCAGCGGCGCTGGTTGTAGACGTCGATGCAGACGGCACCGAGCAGCACCAGGCCCTTGATGACCTGCTGATAGTCGATGCCGATGCCGAGGATGGACATGCCGTTGTTCATCACGCCCATGATCATGGCGCCGATGACAGCGCCGCCGACCCTTCCGACGCCGCCATAGGCCGAGGCGCCGCCGATGAAGCACGCCGCGATGACGTCGAGCTCGAAGCCGAGGCCGGCCTTCGGCGTCGCGGTGTTGAGCCGGGCGGCGAAGATCAGGCCGGCCAGCGCGGCCAGCACGCCCATGTTGACGAAGGTCATGAACACCAGCCGCTCGGTCTTGATACCCGACAGCTTGGCCGCCTTGGCGTTGCCGCCGACCGCATAGATCTGCCGGCCGATCACCGTGCGGCGCGTCATGAAGCCGTACAGCGCGATCAGCGCGGTCATGATGACCAGCACGTTGGGCAGGCCGCGATGCGAGGCGATCAGGTAGGTAAAATACATCAATGCGCCGGCCAGCACGACGTTCTTGGCGGCGAAGAAGCCGAACGGCTCGACCTCGATGCCGTGCTCCACTTCGCGCGCGCGGCCCTTGACGCTGGCATAGACCAGAATGAGCGTCAGCACCGCGCCGATCGCGAGCGACGTGGGATAAAGGTGCGCCGCGCTCGGCATGAACTCAGGGATGAAGCCGGACGACAGCTTCTGGAACGTGCCCGGGAACGGCCCGACCGACTGCCCCTGCAGCAGCGCCAGCGCCAGACCCTTGAACACGAGCATGCCGGCCAAGGTGACGATGAAGGAGGGAATGCCGAAATAGGCCACCCAATAGCCCTGCGCGGCTCCGATCGCGGCGCCGACGATCAGGCAGGCGATGATCGCGAGCGGGAAGTCGACGTGATAGCGCACCATCAGCACGGCGGCGACCGCGCCGACGAAGCCCGCGACCGAGCCGACCGACAAATCGATGTGCCCGGTCACGATCACCAGCAGCATGCCCAGCGCCATGATGACGATATAGCTGTTCTGCAGCACCAGGTTGGTGAGGTTGAGCGGCTGCAGCAGGGTGCCGTCGGTCATGAACTGGAAGAACAGCATGATCACGAACAGCGACAGCAGCATGCCGTAGCTGCGCAGATTGTTCTTCAGGAAGCCGCTATGCGACTTCTCCTCCGGGAGCGAAACCGTCTTGTCGGTCATTGCTGGCGTCCTCCCGACCGCTTACGCGGCCGTCTCCTGGTTCTTGATGGTTTCGTTACGCATGATGGCGCGCATGATCTTTTCCTGCGTCGCCTCCGGCCCGGCAAACTCGCCGACGAAGGCGCCGTCATTCATCACGCAGATGCGGTCGCAGATTCCGAGCAGCTCCGGCATCTCCGATGAGATCACGACAACACCCCGGCCGGCATCCGCGAGCTCCTGGATGATACAGTAAATCTCATACTTTGCGCCAACGTCGATGCCCCGCGTCGGCTCGTCAAGGATCAAGACCTTGGGATCGGTCATCAGCCATTTCGACAGCACGACCTTCTGCTGGTTGCCGCCGGAGAGCTGGCCGGCCTCCTGATAGACGTCGGAGCAGCGGATGCGCATCCGGCCGCGGTAGCCGGACGCCGCCTTGAGCTCGGCGATGTCGTCGATCACGCCGTTCGGCGCGACCTGGGATAGGCTCGCCAGGGTGATGTTCTTGCGCACGTCGTCGGCCAGGATCAGGCCGAGCTGCTTGCGGTCCTCGGTGACATAGGCGAGGCCGGCATCGATGGCCGCCGGTACGCTGTTGAGATTGACGTCATGGCCTTCGAGGCGGGCGCGGCCCGTGATGTTGACGCCCCAGGAGCGGCCGAACAGGCTCATGGCGAATTCGGTGCGCCCCGCGCCCATCAGGCCGGCGATGCCGACGATCTCGCCGCGGCGCACCTGGAAGTTGACGTTCTTGATCACTTGGCGGTCGGAATGCTGCGGGTGGTAGACCGACCAGTTCTCGACCGTGAACACGGGCTCGCCGATCTTGGGCTGCCGCTCGGGGAAGCGGTGCGCCATGTCGCGATTGACCATGCTCTTGATGATGCGGTCCTCCAGGACCGGCTCGGCGCGACAGTCGATGCTGTCGACGCTGCGGCCGTCGCGCAGCACCGTGATGCGATCGGCGACGCGGGCGACCTCGTTCAGCTTGTGCGTGATCAGGATCGAGGAGATGCCCTGCTCGCGGAAGGTGACGAGGCGGTCGAGCAGCGCCTGGCTGTCGGCCTCGTTCAGGCTCGCGGTCGGCTCGTCGAGGATCAAGAGCTTGACGCGCTTGGACAGCGCCTTGGCGATCTCGACCAATTGCTGCTTGCCGACGCCGAGATCGGTGATCAGCGTATCCGGCGATTCCTTCAGGCCGACCT
>BFBZ01001223.1_pt1 | contig 17985 bp, 17 predicted proteins | sample 1888401 | NCBI WGS metagenome assembly BFBZ01 (sample SAMD00112614, study PRJDB3348) | symbiont metagenome | host: Chara braunii | reverse complement strand
CCTGGTCGAAGTCGCGGGACGGGTCGATGACGCGGCCGTTACGGAGCAGGAGCGGGAGCGGCATGGCGGTTGTGATCCTAGAGAGGGTCAGCGCGGTCGGGTGATCGGTCGGAGTGTATCGGTGCCGTGTTTGTGGAGGAAGCGGAGCCCCGCGCGCATCTCGCTGCGCACCCCCGAAGCGACGTACTTCATCCACGCGGGGCCGGGCTCGCCACGGACCCAGGCGAGCAGCGCGAGGGCGTACCCGAACATCGGGCCGGTCATGTACTCCGGCTTCCGCAGGTCGGTGCCCGGCCAGAGGGTGCAGTTCCCGTCCCAGTGCCGCGGGACGTTCGCCAGGAAGATGCCCATCCCCTTGAACACGACGGTCAAGTCGGTGAGCAGTTCGTTGTCGTACACATCGGACATGATGCGATCTTCGCCGAGCAACCGCTGGTGGGCCAGTTCGTGGGCGAGCGTCCCGACCAGGCTCATCGGGTTCGCCAGTTCGTCCTCGTTTAAGCGAATCACGTCCCCCGCGTACCACCCGGCCGCCTGGGTTGGCACGGCTTCGCCGCCGTCGTTGACGAGGAACAGTGGGTCGCGCGACGGGCGGAAGAACTCCAGCCGAAGCAGTCCCTGCTCGACGCCCATGTAGTCGCACACACGGTCGAACAGCGCGAATACGGAATCCCGCGAGCCGTCGTACGGGTCGGGGAAGAACTCGGGCGTCGGCAGGATCACCGCTCCGCCGTACAGATCGTCGGCCCCGAACTCGTCGCGCAGCCAGGCGAGGCGCTCTTCGATCCAGCGTTTCCCCTGCGGGTCGAGCGGGCATTCGGAGCCGAACAGCCAGCCGAACATGGCTCACCTCTTGGCTGCTGGGCGCGAAGAAACGCCGGCGGCCACGACCGTGCGGCCCCCGGCGTCGCGTGTGTGGCCTGCGTACCGCTTAGCGGTTGCGGAGCCGGGAGAACAGACCACGGGAGGTGGTGGTCGTGGTGGCCGGCGCGGCCGGTTGCGTGCCGCCGACTTGCACGATCGTGCCGTCGGTCGTGGTGTAGGTGCCCGGGGGCAGGTTGCCGCTGGCCTGAACCACTCCGCCCGTCATCGGGGTCGTCATCATCGCGCCCGACTTGGCGCCCGGCATCGCTTGCGGCGGGGCCACCGGCGGCATCGGGGTGGCGGCCGGCACCGGAGTGCCGCCCGTCGCCGGGGCCGTCATCACCGGGGACGAATAGGACATCGTACCGGTGTTGCGGTTGCGCAGGCGCCCGAACAGCCCGCGGCGGGCGGTGGTGGTCTGGGTGGTCGGCGCGTACCCGGTAACCGGCGAGGCCGTCGTGACGACCGGCGAAGGCGTCGGGGGCGTGGTGGCCGGTTGATCTTCGGCGACGCCAACCGCGGCGGACAGGGCAACCGCGGCGACCGCGAACAGGAACCGCTTCATGATGCTTCCTCCTGAAACAACTGACTCCCAGCCGCCAGCCGGCCGGGCAATCAGGCTGGGCTAATGTAGCGATCGTGCGGGAGTGCGGAAACCTTCTCACCAGAAGCGGCACGCCGGTTGCGTGGGATAGGTAATTGGCGTCCTGCTGCGCGTCCGCGTGCGCGGCTCCGGTTCCGTGCGCCGCCGGAGACACCCGAAAATGAATCCCGCCGTTCCCGGCCCGCCCGTCGCATATCCGCCGGGTCACATCGCGACACCCGCCGCGCCCGTCATCGTTCACCCTCTTGCGGGGTGCCGTGGGTGCGAGCGGTCCCGTATCCCGGATCGGATTAGCGAGAAAGAAACGAGCCCGCAGACGGTTCCGTTTCCGGTCAGGCCGGAAACGCTGCCCTTCAACCCGATGTCGTGTGATCGAAGCTGTATTCTCGCGAGCCGTTACGCCGCCTTGCTCAATTCGCTCAGTACGGCCATTCGCACCGCGAGCCCGTTCGTCACCTGATCGAGGATCGCGGAGTTCGGGCCGTCGGCCACCTCCGGGGTGATCTCGACGCCCCGGTTGATCGGTCCCGGTGCCAGCAGCAGCACGTTCGGTTTCGCTTTTTTCATCCGCTCGCCGTCCACGCCGAACAGCAACCGGTACTCGCGGATGGACGGGAACAGCCCGCTCCGCTGCCGCTCGAACTGCACGCGCAAGAGGTTCAGCACGTCGCAGCGCGGGAGCACGTCGTCGAGCTTGTCCGCGACCTCCGCGCCCAACCGGGTCACGTCCGCCGGTACGAGCGTGGTGGGGCCGCACACGATCACCTTCGCGCCCAGTGTGGTTAGCGCGTGGATGTTGCTCCGCGCCACGCGGCTGTGCGCGATATCGCCGACCAGTCCGACCGTCAGCCCGGCCACGCGGCCGAGCTTGGTGCGGATGGTGAGGATGTCGAGGAGCGCCTGGGTGGGGTGCTCGTGCGCGCCGTCGCCCGCGTTCACGACGCGGACGTGCGGCTTCAGGTGCTTGGCGAGCATGTGCGGCGCGCCCGGCGACGAGTGCCGCACGACCACCATGTCGATGCCCATCGCCTCGATGTTCTTGGCGGTGTCGATGAACGTCTCGCCCTTGGCGGTACTCGACCCGCTGGGCGAGAAGTCGAGGACGTCCGCGCCGAGCCGCCGGGCGGCCAGCCCGAAGCTCATCCGGGTCCGGGTGGACGGCTCGTAGAACAGATTGACGACCACCTTGTTCTTGAGCACGTCGCGCTTGGGCACGGTGCCCACGCCGACGCCCGCGAACGTTTCCGCCGCGTCCAGCAGGCGCGTGAGCCCCGCCGCCGACAGCCCTTCCAGCCCGAGCAAATGACGCATGTGCCCCTCCGACCGCCAGACTTCGCCTCTGTCCCGCCTGATGCGCACACCGATCGCGTCGGTTTGAGCCGCCGCCGACCGCTCCGAAGGAGAGCGTCAGACACGAACGTGAGCGCAACGTGAGGACGGTGTGAACCACCTTACCGAAGGACCGCCCCGGGGGCGAGTAGGCGGGCTCACGCTCTCGGGGCCGTATCGGGGCCGAAGTGCTCCATCATGATATCGTACAGCGCGAACTCGCTCGGGACGGTGAGCGTGCCGACGATGATCATCCGTCGGCGGCCGTCGATCGACCGTATCAGCCGGTACCCGCCCGGCTTCGCCTTCCCGAGGTACTCGCGGTTGGTGGCCCGCGCGTAGACGCGGCCCCGGTACGCGAACACTTCCGATCCTTTCGCCCGTCCGAACTGCTTGGCCCCGATCCGCACCGAAAACGCCAGCGCGGTCTCGTCGGTGGGCACCTCGACCCGGGTGTCGTAGAAACTGTGCGAGTCCAACACGAACTGGGTGAACGGGTCGCCGGGCGTGTAGCTGTGAACCTGCCACGCCCCGATGTACTCCAGTGTGATTTCGCCGCCGCGCAGGATCAACGTGTTCTCGGCGCGGCCGATCTCGCCGGCCCGCTCCACCACCTCAATTTCCTTCCCGTTGAACGCGGTGAAGCCGGCGACCACCAGCCGATCGAACGCGGTCCCCGGCGCCCGCAGGGCCGGTGCCTTCGTCACGCACCGAACCTCGTGCTGGCTGACCTTGCGCCACAATTCTTTTTCGCCGACCACGCGGAACACGTCCCCGACGTTGAGTTCCTTCACGGTCATACAGGTGCTCCCGAATCGGACGGTTTGTGGTCGATGCTATCCGGTCCGACGACGAGTGAGCAAGCGGTTTCGCCGGGTGGGGCGAACGGCCGACCCGAGTCAACTCACGTTGTTTTCTCGCTCGCAACCTGTTGACATGAGGTCCGGGGCGTTCTCGTCACGAGTTCGGTGTGCACCTTTTGGCGCCATCTGTGATGGGCCCTGAGTTGGGGTAGCGGCGTGGACCTGTTCGATGACCTGCGGGACGAGAACCGACTGAAAGCGCGCCCGCTGGCGGCGCGGATGCGGCCCCGCACGCTGGACGAGTACGTCGGGCAGTCGCACTTCCTCGGGCCCGGCAAGTTGCTCCGCCGGATGCTCCTCGCGGACCGGCTCAATTCGCTGATCTTCTACGGACCGCCGGGGTGTGGAAAAACGGCGCTCGCGCACGTGATCGCCAACCACACGAAAAGCCGGTTCAAGCCGCTGAACGCGGTCGCGGCCGGCATCAAGGAGGTCCGCGAACTGCTCGCCGAGGCCCGCGGCCACCTCGAAGAACTCGGCGAGCGCACGATCCTCTTCCTCGACGAGATCCACCGCTTCAACCGCGCGCAGCAGGACGTGCTCCTCCCCGATGTGGAGGACGGCGTCATCATCCTCGTCGGCGCGACGACGCAGAACCCGTTTTTCGCGATCAACACGCCGCTCCTGTCGCGGAGTCAGATCTTCCGCTTCGAGCCGTTGAGCCGGGACGACGTCCGCACGCTCATCACACGCGCCTTGACCGATACGGAACGCGGGCTCGGCAATCAGCACGTCTCGATAACCGACGACGCGATGGCGTTCCTGGTGGAAGCGTGCGACGGCGACGCCCGCCGCGCGCTGACCGCGCTGGAGATCGGGGTGAAGTCGGCGCTGGCGCCGGAGGCCGATCGACCGGCTCCCCAAGAACCCACCCCCGGCCCCTCCCTTCAGGGAGGGGAGCAAGACATCCAGAACCCCGATACCTTTGGAGCGTCCCAGGAGGCGAAGCGCACGTTCACCCCCTCCCTTCAGGGAGGGGGCCGGGGGGTGGGTTCTTCGCCCGGCGTCCTCTTCGACCTCGCGCTCGCGCAGGACTCCATTCAGCAGAAGGTGATCGAGTTCGACCCGACGGGCGACACGCACTACGACACGGCCTCGGCGTTCATCAAGAGCCTCCGGGGGAGCGATCCCGATGCCGCCGTGTACTGGATGGCGCGGATGCTCGAGGGCGGCGAGGACCCGCGGTTCATCGCCCGGCGGCTGGTGATCTTCGCCTCGGAGGACGTGGGCAACGCCGATCCGTTCGGCGTGGTTCTGGCTAACGCCACATGGGACGCGGTGGAAAAGGTCGGGTTGCCGGAGTGCCGCATCAACCTCGCGCACTGCGTCTGCTACCTCGCCACGGCCCAGAAGTCGAACGCGGCCTACATGGCGGGCGAATCGGCCGCGAAGGACGTGAAAGAGGGGCGCACGCTGCCGGTGCCGCTGCACTTGCGCGACAAGAACTATCGGGGGGCCAAGGAGACGTTCGGCCACGGCGTCGGGTACAAGTACGCGCACGACTTCGAGGGCGGCTGGGTCGATCAGGAGTACATCCCGACCGATGCGGAGTACTACCACCCCACCGACCGCGGCCACGAAGCGAAGATCAAAGCCCGACTGGACGAACTACGGAAGCGCAAGCAGAAGCCGGAAGGCCAGGGGTGACGGATCGCCCGCGCGGGCGCGATGAGGAAAGAATGCAGAAGGCGCCACAGATGAAGCAGAGAACGCAGATCAGAAAAAAATCATTTTTCGTCTGATCTGCGTTCTCTGCTTCATCTGTGGCGCCTTCTGTTTTTGGCAGCGGCCACAGAATCGGGTTACGGTTTGTGGTGTGTGTCATCGGCCGGGTGAGGGTGGGGTCGGGGGAGGCGGGGACGCGTCTTCACCGAGCCGGCGCAGGTACTCCGGCTCCCACGATTCCTGCTCGTCCACCGGTTCGACGTGGATCGTCACCGCCACTTCCGGCAGCGCCGCCGTGAGTGCTTCTTCCAGCTTGTTTGCGAGCCGGTGGCCCGCGCGGACGGACAGCTCGCCGTTCACGAGCAGGTGGAACTCGACGAACCACCGCGCGCCGGAGGTGCGCGTGCGGAGCAGGTGGAACGCGGCCCCTTCGGGGAGGTTACTGCGGATCACCTCGCGGATGCGGGCCAGTTCGTTGGGCGGGAGCGCGTGGTCCATCAGCCCGTCGAAGGAGCGGCGGATCAGCTCCAGTCCCTCGCGGACGATGTGCAGACCCATTGCGATGGCGAGGAGCGAATCGAAGACCAGTTTTCCCGTGACGTGAACGAGCGCCAGCCCGGTCAACACGCCGGCGGACGTCCACACGTCGGCCATCAGGTGCTTGCCGTCGGCCTCCATTACGATCGATTTGTGCTTGCGGCCCTGGTGCAGCAGTATCCGGGCGACGACGAGGTTCACGACCGACGCGGCCAGAGCCAGCCCGCTCCCGAGCGCGAGCGCGTCGAGCGGTTCGGGGGCGATGAGCCGGCGCACGCCGTAGCCCGCGGCCCCGAGGCCGGCGACCACGATCAGGGTGCCCTCCAGGCCGCTGGAGAAGAACTCGATCTTCTCGTGTCCGTAGGTGTGACTTTTGTCGGCGGGGCGGGCCGCGTACCACAGGGCGAAGTACGCGGTGAGAGCGGCGAGCAAGTTGACGCCCGATTCCAGGGCATCGGTCAAGAGCCCCACGGACCCGGTGAGCCCGTAAGCGGCCCCCTTCATGCCGATGGTGACGACCGCTGCGGCGATGGAGAGCGCCACCGGCCAGCGCAACTGTGCGATAGGTTGCATGGGGCTATTTTAGGCGAACCCCCGGCCGCAAGGCCGGCGGGKGGCGCGAATAGCACCTCTCGACCCACCGGCCTTGCGGCCGGGATTCACCGGGTTTTGGTCTGCTGTTACGCCACCCACCGGCCTTGCGGCCGGGGTTCGCCTGTGGTCACTTCCGTCCGGTCAGTTCGCCGATGCGCTTTTCGGCCTGACGGATGCGGTCGGCGTCGGTGTCGTGTTCGACGACCGCGCGGTACAGATCGATCGCCTTCGTGCGCTCGTTGAGCTGGCGGTCGTAGAGGACCGCGGCGCGGAGCCGGGCGTCGGTGCGGGAGCCCTTTACCCACTGGGTCGAGCGCTCGTAGTACCGCGCGGCCCGGTCGTACTGCTTGTACGCGCGGCCCTCGTAGATGTCGCCCAGTTGGTACGCCACGTCACCGATCTTGTCCGAGTTCGGGTACTTCTCCAGCACCTCGCGCAGCAGCAGTTCGGCGCGGCGCATGTTCAGCACGTACTCGTCCCCGAACCCCTTGCCCTTGTACTCCATCGCGGTCCGGTACAGGTCGTTGGCCTCTTTCACGTTCACCCGACCCTCCAGTGAGGGCGGCGGCACGTCCCGCACGTCCAGGTTGTACGACGGCTTCCACATCATGTGGAACGCCATCAGCTCCCGCTCGGTCCACGCGAGCCGCTGCTTGTCGCCCGCCCGGGCGTAGTGCTCGTAAAGCGCCTTGAGGCTGTTCTCGTACTCCTTGCGGGCCGTGAGGCAGCGCTCCACGAGCGGGATGTCGGAGCCCGCCGCGGCCGGCGGCAGACCGTCCGCCCCCGCGGTTTTGGTCGGCTCCGCCAGCGGCTTGCTCGGCGAATCGGCCACCGCCCATCCGGCGGCGACGGTCCCGCCGCCGATGACCAGTCCCAGCAGAACGGCCCGCATGTTCGTCCCTCGCAACAGATCCCGAAAACGAAAAACCCACGGGCGCGCCCGTGGGTCCGTGGTCCGCGATCCGACGCGGGGCGGTCAGCTCGTGCCGTCACCCCTTCGTCGGTTCGTGCGGTCCCGACCCCCCGCTCTTCGAGTCGCCCGGCGTGGTGGCCCCGCCGGGGTAGGGCGTGTGCGACCCGCTCGTCCGCTGGTCCGGGCGGCCGAAGATCATCCGCCCGGCCGGCGTCTGGAGCACGCTCGTGACCACGATCGCGACCTCCTGTCCGATCAGCGCCCGCCCCTGCTCGATCACCACCATCGTGCCGTCGTCCAGATAGCCGACGCCCTGGCCGATCTGGTCGCCCGCCTTCACCACCCGCACCGGCATCAGTTCGCCCGGCAGGGCCACCGTCTTCATCGCGTTCGCCAGCTCGTTCAGGTTGATGACGTCCACGCCCTGGAGCTGCGCGATCTTGTTCAGGTTGAAGTCGTTGGTCACCACCCGCGCGTTCAGCGCCTTCGCCAGGATCACCAGCCGCTCGTCCACCCGGATGCGCTCGCCGGTCCGCAGCTCCGGCACGTTGCCGTCGTGCATCTGGAGCTGGAGCTTCGGGTTGTTCTGGAGCCGCTTCAGCACGTCCAGCCCGCGCCGGCCGCGGTTCCGCTTGAGCTTGTCCGAGCTGTCCGCGACGGCCTGGAGCTCCTGGAGCACGAACCGGGGCACGATGAGCGTCGTGTCGATCAATCGAGTATCGCACACGTCGGCGATCCGCCCGTCGATGATCACGCTCGTGTCGAGCACCAGCGGCCGCCCGCCCTTCACCTGTTTGGAAAATTCGACATAAGGGATAATGAACCGAAACTCGTCCTTGGTCTGCAAAAGCGTCGAAATCGTCACATAGCAACTGACCACGGTCACCAGCACGCGGAGCAGCTGCAAGAGCTGGGGCTTGTCGAACGCGCCGGCCAGGAGCGGCTCCAGGATCATCGAGAACAGGTAGCCCAGGAGCAGGCCCAGGAGCAGGCCGAAGTAGACGGCCGAGATGGTGGTGATCTGTTTCTGCTTCTCACGCATATCGGTGAACAGCACCACGGACCCGAGCCCGAGGATGCCGAGCGGGGCGAGGATCATCGCCGCGTTGTCGTTCGACTCGACGAAAAACCCGACCGAGATGATCGCCATCCCGATCAAGAGTGCGACGTAGGCGATGCGGAGCAGCGATAGAAGCATGGTGAACCTCGGAACGTGGCGAACGCGGGGGGCCCGGTCCGGGACCCCACCCGTTGGCACGAGTGCTTAACAGTTTAACAAGGCGCTGACGTCTTCGCTCGCCTCGAAACGTACCATTCTACAGTTCGATCGACGGCAAAAACAGTCGCCGGTACTCCAGTTGCGCGAACCGATCGGTCATACCCGCGAGGTAATCGCCGACCACGCGCTCCAAACAGTCGAGGCGGGTTCGGGCCGCCGTGACCCACCCCGGGGGCGGCGGGCCGACCACCGCTTCGGAGCCGGTCCAGCGCCGAAGGTGTTTTTCCGGAAGCAGTTCCGGCGACCTGACGTACTCCGCGAATAGGGCCTGGAGGATGCGGTTCCCGTTGGCCGTCATCCGCAGCACCCGGTGGTGCTTGTAAACCCGGTCGCGGAGGAACTGCTCCAACCCGCTTTTGAGCCGGCGCAGTTCCGGTGTGAACCCGACGAGCGGCGCGGGCGCGGCCCGAACGTCGTCGATGGATCGGACGCCGGCCGCGCCGATTCGGTTCCCGGTCTCGTCGAGCAAATCGGCCACCTGCCACGCGAGGAGCTCGCGCACCACCGCGACCCGCAACGGGCCGTCGGAGAGGCCCGGGGTGTGGGCGTGAACGCGGTCCGTCGCTCGCGCCCAGAACTCGACCCGGCCCAGTTCCGGGAGCGTGATGAGGCCGAGACCGAGCGCGTCGTCGCTGTCGTGCGTGTCGTAGGCGATGGAATCGACCACGTCCGCGATCTGGGCCTCGAGCAGCGGCGCCCCGGCGGTCCGGAACTCGGCGCACTCGGGGGCGTCGTGCCGCCCGCTGTGCTGCACGAAGGCTTCACGCACTTCAAACGACAAATTCAGGCCGGGGAACTGCGGGTAGCGCTCCTCCAATTCGTCTACGCGGCGGAGACCGAAAAGGTTGTGGTCGAATCCGCCGAACGGCCTCAGGCACTCGTCCAGGGCGTCCTCGCCGGCGTGCCCGAACGGCGGGTGGCCGATGTCGTGGGCGAGCGCGATCGCCTCCGCGAGGTCCTCGTTGAGGCGCAGCCGCCGGGCGACGGTGCGCGCGAGCTGCGTCACCTCGAGAGTGTGCGTGAGCCGGGTGCGGTGGTGGTCGTTGACGCCGGCGACGAGCACCTGGGTCTTGCCGGTCATGCGGCGGAACGCGGTGCAGTGGACGATCCGCTCGCGGTCGCGCTGGTAGAGCGAGCGGAACGGGTGCTCGGGCTCGGGGTGGCGCCGCCCGCGGCTGGCCCGCGACGGCATCGCGTAGGGCGCGAGCCACCCGTCCTCGAAGTCGAGCCAGTCGGCGGTGGTGATGGGAGCGGACATGAGATCCGACTCAAAAAGGAAGAGAAGAGCCGCGGATAAACGCAGATGAACGCAGATCAAGACAGGAGAAGCCGAGTTCTTTGAGCGCAGTTCCCCGTCACCCATTTCCTTTTTGCGCTCATTGTGTCTTTATTCCGGCCAAACAATCATCTGCGTTCATCTGCGTTCATCTGCGGCTCTTCTCTTTCGAATCCGAAGCGAGTTCCTCCACGAGCAGGTCGTGGAGCGCTTCGAGCGATTGTGACAGCACCCGCATGTCGCTGACGGCGGTCATGAAGTTGCTGTCGCCGAACCAGCGCGGGACGATGTGCCAGTGCAGGTGCCCCGGCACCCCCGCGCCGGCGGCGCGGCCCAGGTTCAGCCCGATGTTGAMCCCGTCGGGCTTCATCCGCCGCTCCAGCACACCGACCATCTTCCCGATGGTGAGCTGGATGTCCATCAGCTCGTCCCCCGTGAGCTCGTCGAGCCGCGCCTTGTGCGCCTTGGGCGTCACGAGCAGGTGGCCGTTGTTGTACGGGAACAGGTTCAGGACCACGACCGACAGGTCCGTGCGGTGAACGACCAGGTTCGTCCGGTCCTCGGTCCCGGCGGCGACGCGGCAGATGAAACAGTCGTCGCCGGCGGCGGTCGGTTTGTCCTTCGGTGCGGTGATGTACGCCAGCCGCCACGGTGCCCACAGACGATCCACGGCGCCCTCCAGGTGAAGTGCACGGTTCCGGCGCCCAAAATAGCGCCCGTCGCGGCCGGAATTTCGTGCCCCGATGCTCCCATTCGTTCTCGCCCGACGAGAACAGCGTGCGCCCCTGTCCGATCACCGGCAGGGGCGTAACCTGAAGGTGATTCTACCGGGAACGGGGCCGGGTGCGTTCCTTGACTGTCGGGGCCGGCGGTCCTAACATGACCGTCTTAACTCAAACTCCGACACGATCGCGAGGACCGTCATGGCCGTACCCAAGAGGCGCACCTCTCGCTCCCGAAAGGGCACCCGGCGCAGCCACCACCACGTCGTTCCGGTGCAGATCCAGTTCTGCGCTCGGTGCAGCGAGCCGGTGATGCCGCACCGCGTGTGCTCGCACTGCGGCTATTACCAGGGGCGCGACGCGCTGCCGATGGAAGACGAGAAGCAAGGGAAGTGACCATGCGGATCGCCCTCGACGCGATGGGCGGTGACCACGGCCCGGCCCCGAACGTTGGCGGCGCGCGGCTGGCTCTCGCTGCCAACCCCGATCTGACGATCGTTTTTGTCGGCGATCAGGTCCAACTCGATCCCCTCCTCGCGGCCGGCGGTCTGCCGAGCGGGCGCGTCGAAGTGTTCCACGCGCCGCACACGGTCGAGATGAAGGAGAAGCCGGCCGAGGCGCTGCGCCGCAAGCCGGACGCGTCGATCTTCCGCTGCTGGGAGCTCCTGGCCGAGGGGAAGGTGGACGGGCTCGTGTCGGCGGGCAACACCGGTGCCGTCGTTGCCGGCGGCCTGAAGACGCGGCGGTTCCTCCCGTGCGTCCACCGGCCCGGCATCGCCACCGTCATGCCGACCGCGAAGGGCCGCTGCGTCATCATGGACGTCGGCGCCAACGTCAYCCCCAAMCCGCGCCACATGCTCGAGTACGGCGCGATGGGCTCCGCCTTCGCCCGCCACATGCTCAATGTGGAGCGCCCCACCCTCGGCCTGATGAACGTCGGCGAGGAAGAGGGGAAGGGGCACGAGCTCGTCCAGAAGACGTACGACCTGTTCCGCGCCAGTTCGCTGAACGACCGGTTCGTCGGGAACATTGAGGGCCGCGACATTCACCGCGGCGCGGTGGACGTGGTCGTCACCGACGGGTTCACCGGGAACGTGGTGCTGAAGCTGTGCGAGGGCGTGTCCGAGTTCGTGCTGGGACTGGTCGGTCACGAGGTGATCGCCGGGCTCCCGAACGACCGGGCCGCCGCCGCCCAGGCACTGAAAGCGATGGTCGCGAAGTACCACTACAGCGCCTTTGGCGGGGCGCCGCTCCTGGGGGKCGAGGGCGTCTGCATCATCTGCCACGGCTCCTCGAAGGACACCGCCATCGCCAACGCGCTGGGCGTCGCGGCGCTCGACGTGCGGGTGAATTTGAACGAGAAGATCGTCGCCGAACTGGAAGGGCTCCCGGTCGGCGAGGAGTGAAAGGACGCAGACCCCTCCCCAACCCCTCCCCCAAGGGGAGAGGGCTTCAGACAAAAGGTGCCGCGCCCATCCCGCCCCTTTTCCTTTGAGAGAAACAGGGGGTGGGATTGGGGCTCGCTCCTGAAGGGAGGGGCCGGGGGTGGGTTTTTCCAGCGATTTCAGGAAGCGTCATGCCACGGACCGCCTTTCTCTTCCCCGGCCAGGGCGCTCAGACGGTCGGGATGGCTGCCGCATTGTGCCAAACGTCCCCGGCCGCTCACGACCTGTTCCAACGGGCCGCTGCTGTACTCGGTTACGATTTGCTCGCCGTTTGCACAAACGGCCCGGCAGAACGATTGAACGCGACCGACGTGAGCCAGCCGGCCATCTTCGTGGCCAGCCTCGCGGCACTGGAGCAGCTGCGGGCCACCGAACCGGACGCCGCTTCCGGCGTGGTCGCGACCGCGGGGCTGAGCCTGGGCGAGTATACGGCTCTGGCGTTCGCCGGGGCGCTCCCGTTCGAGGACGGGGTGAAGCTCGTCCAGATCCGCGGGCGGGCGATGCAGGCCGCCGCAGAGGCCGCACCGTCCGGCATGGTGAGCGTACTCGGGATGGAGGTGCCGGAGGTCGAGGCCCTGGTACTCGAGTCCCGCGGGGCGGACACACTCGAGGTCGCGAACCTGCTGTGCCCCGGTAACACCGTCGTGTCCGGTGCGCTCGCCGCGATCGACCGATTCGAGCAACTGTGTGTGCAGAAGGGCGGCATTCGGACCGTGCGGCTGGCGGTCGCGGGGGCGTTCCACACGAAATTGATGAAGCCGGCCGACGAAACACTCTCGCAGGCCCTTGCGGGCGTCACGCTGAACGCGCCGAAGGTGCCGGTGTGGTCGAACGTGGACGCCCGACCGCACACCGATCCCGACGAAATTCGTGCCCTGCTCGTGCGGCAGGTGCTCGCGCCGGTTCGGTGGGAGGACACGCTCCGTGGCCTGTTAGCGGACGGCGTGGAACGGTTCTACGAGATCGGGCCGGGCCGCGTATTGGCCGGGCTCCTCAAGCGCGTGCTGCGGAAAGCCGATATCCGAAACGTCGCGGCATAGCGGAACGCGTGCTGCGCGGAATTCGGACCCCCGAAACGCGGTCGGTCGCGTGCGGTTCCTGCGGGGGGAATCCCCCACGGGTTCCCCCGCACCCCTCCTGTTTTCGGGGTCCGAATTCCGCGGTCCGGGTTTTCCCAAAGGGTGCCGGGCTTTTCTTTTCGGGGTTGGGTCAGTAAAGTTTTGTTCGTCAGTTGTCGCACCGGCGCCGAGGGTGACCGAGACCCTCCGGGAGGCCCAACCCTCGCGGGCCGGTGCGGGCGAACGACATCAATACCTGATGCCGCGCGGGGCCGGTTGGAGCCGGCCGGACCGCGGGTGTTGCGGTGGCCCCCACCACCGCCCGGAGGGTCGAACCGTGTCCGTCGAGCAACGCGTGATCGATATCGTGAGCGAACACTTCGCTTACGATAAAGAGAAGATCACCCGAACCACTACGTTCATTGAAGACATCGGCGCCGACTCCCTCGACATTGTCGAGTTCGTCATGGAACTGGAGGAGGAGTTCGACATCCAGATCCCCGACGACCAGGCCGAGAAGATCAAGACGGTCGGTGAGGCCGTCGATTACATCGACGCCGCCATCAAGAACAAMCCGCAGTGMCCCCGCCGGTGACCGCAGCTATGACACACCGCCGGGTGGTAATCACCGGGCTGGGGACCGTGAACCCGCTCGCGCTCAACGTGCCGAACTACTGGCGAGGTCTCCTCGCCGGTCACAGCGGTATCGCGCCCATCACGCTCTTCGATACCGCCAAGTTCGAAGTCAAATTCGGCGGCGAGGTGAAGGGCTTCAAGATCGAACCGCTCGTCGATACGCGCGCCGCACGCCGGCTCGACCGCTTCGCGCAGTTCGCCATGGTCGCGGCGAACGAGGCCATCGCCGACAGCGGCCTCGATCTCGCCAAGGAAAACCCCTTCCGGTGCGGGTGCATCATCGGCAGCGGGATCGGCGGGATCGCCGAGCTCGAGGCCGCGCACACCACGCTCACCGAGCGCGGCCCCGACCGGCTCGGGCCGTTCGTCATCGCCAAGATGATCGCCAACTCGGCCAGCGGAACCATCTCGATCAAGTTCGGCCTCCGTGGGCCGAACACCACCGTCACCACCGCCTGTTCCTCGGCCGCGCACGCCATCGGTGACTCGCTCGCCGCCATCCGGCACGGCCAGGCCGACGTGATGATAACCGGTGGCACCGAGGCCGCGATCACCCCGCTGGGGCTGGGCGGGTTCATCGGGTGCAAGGCGCTCTCCCACCGCAACGACGACCCGGCCCGCGCGAGCCGCCCGTTCGACAAGGACCGCAACGGCTTCGTTCTGAGTGAAGGGGCCGGCCTCTTGGTGCTCGAAGAGTACGAGCGGGCGAAGGCGCGGAACGCGACGATCTACGCCGAAGTGTGCGGGTCCGGGAACACGGCCGACGCCTACCACATCACCGCCCCGCACGAAGACGGCATCGGCGCCGCCGAGGCGATGCGGTTGGCCGTTCGTGATTCCGGCTGGAACGCCACCGAGGTGGATTACGTCAACGCCCACGGCACCAGCACTGGATTGGGCGACGTGGCCGAGACAAAGGCAATCAAACAGGTCTTCGGGGACCACGCGAAGAAGCTGATGATCTCCAGCACCAAGAGCATGATCGGCCACCTGCTCGGCGCCAGTGGCGGGGGGGGAGCGGGGGCCTGTGCGCTGAGCATCAAACACGGCGTGCTGCACCCGACGATCAACCTCCAGAACCAGGACTTCGAGGCGGGCTGCGACCTCGACTACATCCCGAACACGGCCCGCGAGGTCCGCGTCCGCCGCGTGCTGTCCAACAGCTTCGGCTTCGGCGGGCACAACTGCTCGATCGCTCTCGGCGCAATCTAAAGCCACAACCAGAGCCGCAGATAACGCAGATAAACGCGGATTAAAGGCAGAAGGCAGAGTTCCATTCAAACTCTCTTCCTGTCTTAATCTGCGTCTTTCTGCGTTATCTGCGGCTCTTCTGCCTTCCAGGACGCACCTATGCCGCTTCCCGATCTGCTCGCCGGCCGGTGGGCCGACGTGTCCCTCACGCAGCCCGAATTTGCCCGCTACTCGCGGCACGTCATCATGCCCGAGGTGGGTCTCGACGGGCAGCGGAAGCTCAAGGCCGCGAAGGTGCTGGTCATCGGCACCGGCGGCCTCGGCTCGCCGCTGGCGCTCTATCTGGCTGCGGCCGGTGTCGGCACGCTCGGGCTCGTCGATTTCGATGTGGTTGACGTGTCCAACTTGCAGCGGCAGATCATTCACGGCACCGCGGACGTGGGGCGCTCGAAGTGCCAGTCCGCCGCGGCGCGCCTCCGCGACGTGAACCCGGAGGTGAAGATCGACCTCTGGGAGGCCCGCTTCACGTCGGCGAACGCGCTCGACATCGTGAAGAACTACGACGTGATCGTGGACGGCACCGACAACTTCCCGACGCGGTACCTCGTTAACGACGCGTGCGTGCTCCTGAACAAGCCGAACGTGTACGGCAGCATCTTCCGCTTCGACGGGCAGGCGACCGTGTTCGATCCCCGTGTGGGACCGTGCTACCGGTGCCTGTACCCCGAACCGCCCCCGCCGGGCGAGGTGCCGAGCTGCGCCGAGGGCGGAGTGCTGGGCATTCTCCCAGGTGTCATCGGGTGCATCCAGGCGACGGAAACGATCAAGCTCATCCTCGGCATCGGCGAACCGCTCATCGGCCGCCTGTTGCACTACGACGCCCTGAACATGACGTTCAAGACGTTCAAGATCCGCCGCGACCCGAAGTGGGCCATCGGCGCCCCGCACCCGACCGTCACGCGCCTGATCGACTACGAAGAGTTCTGCGGCGTTCGGGGCGGCGCCGCGCCGGCGCAAGCGGCTCTCGGCAGTAGCGACATCACCCCCGAACAGCTCAAAAAGCGCATTGACGCGGGCGAGAACCTGTTCGTGCTGGACGTGCGGAATCCGAACGAGTTCGCGATCTGCCGCATTCCGGGAACGGTACTGGTGCCGCTCCCCGAACTGCCCGCGCGGGCCGCTGAGGTGCCGAAGGACCGGGAGGTGATCGTCCACTGCAAGAGCGGGATGCGAAGCCTAAAGGCGATCGAGTTCCTGAAAGCCCAGGGGTACACGAAGCTCGTGAACCTGACCGGCGGCATCCTCGGGTGGGCCGATAAGGTCGATCCGGGGATGACGCGGTACTGATGTTTTTGGGGCGGTACCGCTTCTTCAGGGTGGTCCGCTCGCTCCGCGAGCGGTGCGACGCAGTTCGTGAAGCAACACGAATGCCGTTGTTGCATTAACACCCGTGCAGCACCGCTCGCGGAGCGAGCGGACCACCCCGAAGAAACCCGGCTCGGCGGGTCTACACGTTCTCACGCCACCGGCGGCGCCTTTTCCTCCGGCGTATCGACCGGCGGGTCTTTCACCTGCCCGCTCGGCGGGTGGAAGAACAGCGCCAGGGCGATTGCTCCGACCAACCCCGCTCCCATCGAGTACTGGAAGATCGCGTGATAGTTAAACGAATCGCCGACCTTGTAGATCGTTCCTAGCTGCCCGCAGATCAGGTTCGCGACGAACGGTCCGACGCCCAGGATCAGCACGTTGAACAGCCCCTGCGCGCTCGACCGCACGTCCTTCGGGAAGAACTCGTCCACGAAGATGTAAACGGTCGCGAAGAAGAACGCGTAGCAGATGCCGTGCAGCGCGTTGATGGCGACCGCGGCCCACGGTTCGGGGTAGAACGCGAACACCGCGAACCGGGCCGCGTGCCCCAGCACGCCGATCACCATCGTCAGGCGCCAGCCCAGGCTCTTCAGCACGTAGCCCAGAACCAGCATCGTCAAAATTTCGGCGATCTGCCCGATCTTCATGACGGGCGGGACCCAGTTGGCCGGAATGTGGACGTCGTTCTGGAGGAACGGCGCGGTCCAGTAGAAGAAGCTCTGGTGGACGGCCGCGTCGATGAAGGTCACCACGAACAGGACCGCGACGAACGGGTGCTTGAGCAGCCGGGCGGCCTTGAGCGTCGCGAGCGAGTCGCCCGCGGCTGCGGGCTTCGGTGGCGTGTGCGGGAGCACCGGGCTGATCGCGGCCAGGACGAACGACGCGATCCCCGCGACCAGGAAGATGTACCGCTGGGCCGTTGAAGCCTCCAGGCCCTCCTTCGAGGTACCCAGGGCCGCGCCGAGCCAGCTAACGAACCCGACCTCGCCGATGGCCGGCACCTGGCTCCAGTTCACGAGGATGAAGATGAACGGCCACGACGCGACGATCCACCCGATGGTGCCCCACACGCGCACGGGGCCGAACTCGCGGGCCGGGTCTTTCAGGTTCGCGAACGCGATCGAGTTGGTGATGGACACCGTGGGCACGTACAGCACGCAGTGCAGGAGCATCAGCGCGAAGAACGGCCAGAACGGGGCCAGCGGCGCCTGAGCGTTGCCGAGAATCCCATCGGGTTTCACCTCGGTCACCAGGAACGTAACGTTGAATCGGGGGTCTTTGAGTTTCTTGTCCTTCCGCTCCTGCTCGGTCGCGGCGGCATAGTCCTTTTGTTCCTTGTCGAACACCGCCCAGAACTTGGCCGCTGTGCCCAGCCCGTCGCCGAGCTTCTTCTCGGTCCGCTCTTCGGGTTTCGCCGCGGCGTATGCGGCGAGTTTCGCTTTCTCGTCCGCCGTCCACTCGGCTTTGTCGCTCTCACCGGGATCGCTGGCGGTCACGTCGTCGATCAGCACACGGGTCTTGTCCGGCAGTTCCCCGACGCCCTGGGTGAGCTTCGGACCCCTTCCGACGATCTGGGCCGAGGTCACTTCGCCGGGCTTGGTACCGACCGGCACCTGAAGGAAAAACAGGCCGAGGATCGCC
>BFBZ01000028.1_pt2 | contig 18019 bp, 15 predicted proteins | sample 1888401 | NCBI WGS metagenome assembly BFBZ01 (sample SAMD00112614, study PRJDB3348) | symbiont metagenome | host: Chara braunii | reverse complement strand
GATTTCCGCCTGAGTTCGCAAGATCGCCCGACGCAGCTTCATCACCTCCGCGTAGCGAAGGTTGAGCGATTTCTCGGTCTTGACGGCGATCTGCGCTTTCGACTTGCTCGTGCGCTTCTGGTTCACGCCTGGTCTCCGCATGAAATGAATTCAGTCTGGGATTGAGTGCAATATTGCTTAAATGAATCGTCGCGAGGTCATCTGTCTGATCCTCCCGGCTCCGGCAATAATGAGAGCGGGAGAGATCGATGGTCAGAGTAATTGCTTTCTTGAAGTCGACAAGAGAACCTTGACGTTAAGCTTGACGCTGCCTTGTATAGTTAAGTCCGAGAATCGGTTCGGCCTGAGTGGGACCCAGATCACGGGCGAAGCTTGACGTCCGAGACCATGAATCCCTTCGAGAAAACGCTGTGGCGAAGTGAATCGACGAGGAGATGCGGAGGCGATCTGTCTTCTCGGCCCGTCAGCAGCACGCGCAGGCGCCACAAGGACAGACCCGCTATCATGCCAATGTCCGCGAGAGCGGCGTAGAGGCGGCTGTGGTTCTTCAGGAAATAGCGGCGCCTCGCTTCCAGCAAGTAGGGCGGAATCCGCTTGGCATGGGCGTTGACACCGGTTGATTGGCCGACGAGGTGGACCACGCGGCTTGCCGGAACGTACCAGGTCGGCCATCCCCTTCGCCTCGCGTTGAAGCAGTAGTCGATGTCGTCGAAATAGGTGAAGTAACCTTCGTCCAGCAATCCGGTCGTCTCGATCACCTGGCGCCGGATGATCATGCTCGCGCCGGAAACCCAATCGGTTTCGAATGCATCGTCGCGCACCGGCGGGGCCACCACCCAGCGAGCGAGGAGTCGGGTCACGAGACCAAGCTTCAGGTTCGCCTCGAACTCACCAAAGGGAGAGTGAAACCGAAATGCCGAGCGCTGGGGAGTGCCGTCCGGATCCTCCAGCCTGCTTCCGGCGATACCGACGTTAGGGTTTCGGTCCATGAAGTCGACCAGTGCCTTGAAGGCGTTCGGTCGCACGATGGTATCCGGGTTCAATAGCAGGACGTATTCCGGGGGATCAGACCGGTTCATCGCCGGTTTGATGATCACGTTGTTGCCGCCTGTGAACCCGAGATTTGCCGTGAGGGGGATCAGGCTGCACCAGGCACCCCAGCCATTGTCGGTGATGGCCTGCTGAATTCGAGTAGCGGAATCGTCCCCGGTGCCGTTCTCACAAACGACGACTTGCGTTCCCGGAACGCTCGAAATCTCGCGCGCGACCGAGCGGAGGCAGTCGATTACCAAATCCGCGACGCGATAGTTAACGATGGCTACAAGCAATGCAACGGCTCCCGCCGTGGTCGAAAAAGGGAGGTCAAGTTCAACGCATGGGCCGAGAATACATCACGGCCTATTCGGCTATTTTCGGACTTCCGTCAATTATCTGGCTTCACCGACGGTTAAATTGAGCCATGAGTTGCGGCGCCACGGCCAGGACGAAGCCTTGCTTTCCGGAACCGGTCGATCAAAAGATAGATCACCGGCGTGGTGTAGAGCGTGAGGATCTGCGACACGAACAGGCCGCCGATGATGGTGATGCTGGTCGAGCCGAGCGAACTCGTCGAGGTGATCTGGTCAACGCCCGAAATGGTGCCGAGCTTGCGCTCGAGGGGCGCGGCAACGGTCGCGGCCATCACCGAGGGATCGGCGCCAGGCCGCGAGGCCGACACCCGGATCATCGGGAAGTCGACATTCGGGACCGAGGACACCGGCAGGAATTCGTAGGCCACGATGCCGATCAGGAACAGCCCGATCGCAAGCAAGGTGGTGCCCACCGGCCTGCGGATGAACGGTTCCGAGATCGAGATCATGGCTAGATCAAACCCGGTCCCAATCTAGCGGACGAAGGCAGGTCGATAACCAAATTGGGTCCTGCCATTGCGGCTGCGGCTACCCCCGGAAAATACGGGGCCAAGTTTTGGAATTAATGATCCAGCATAGCGCTCCGGCAATATTAATCAAAACCAAACGAGGCCTTCATGTTACAATAAATACCGAGAACAACTCATCTTTTCGTAGCCGATGCGCCATTTTCACCAATTCAGTTACTTGAAATTGACTGCTTTCGCAGCGGTTCCATCAAATCAACTCTTTGGAGAGAACTCACCGCCACGATCGTCCGCAGAAATTCACGCAGATGAATTCTGGAGACGGGGTCGTGTCGGTATCAACATGGAAGCGAAGACGATCGTTAGATCGTGCGACAGCAACGCGTATCGCAAGACGCGCCGACGCAGGATACACCCTGCTCGAGCTGCTCGTCGTGATGGGGATCATTGCAATTCTGACGGCCGTCGCAACGCCGCAGTTGATGGGATATTTCGGCAAGGCCAAGGTCCAGTCGGTGCAGCTGCAGATCGAGAACATCAATACCGCGCTCGAGATGTACTACATGGAGAACGGGGCCTATCCGAGCGCGAGCGCCGGGCTGAAGGCGCTGGTCGAAGCGCCCTCCGACGCGCCGCGGTGGAATGGTCCCTATCTGAAAAAGGCGAAGAACCTGCTGGATCCATGGGGGCGGCCTTACCAGTACGTCTATCCGACCGCGAGCGGCGAATACGAGGTGTATTCGCTGGGGGCGAGCGGGAAGGCCGCTTCGGCGTCGACGGGCGGCCGCAACTTCTCAAGGGGAAGCTAGCGGAAATTCACGCTGGTCGCGCTACGACTGATGGTGGCGCAGCGTCTATGAAGATTAGCAATCGCAGCCAAGGCTTGATCACATGACCTCGATCGATCGTAGAACTTTCCTGCAAGGCGTTAGCACGGCAACCTTGTCTTCCGTGCTGCCGACGACAAGCTGGGCCGCGGCCCCTCCGCCCCGGGCAGCCGTTGCTGCCGCAGCGACCCCATCGGCGCTCGGCAGTTTCGTAGCGGCCAAGTTCAATAGCGGTCGATCGCAAGTGAATCTGAATTTCCTGCAGATCGGCGGAGACTATCCGTTCCTGAATTGCTTGAAGACTGCGCAGTCTTGGAGCCTTATCGATAACAGCGGTCCGCCAGATCCGTCCACGTTGGACAGTGATGGTTATCCAACCTCCATCTCACACGGTGGAGTTTACACGGTCTTCTTTGTGCCTTCACAGGTGGTGCGTCCGGGCAACTACGTAATTACGTGGAGCGGGAACGGGACAATCTTCTGTGGAATGAGCAACACGCCGGTCAGCGGAAGCAAGACAAGCACTGGCGGCGCTGGAAGGTACGTATTCTCAACGAGTGACTCTCGATTCGCTGTAGGAATTAGTGCCATCGGAAACCCGCGCGTTACAAACCTGCAGGTATTCCACGCTAACGACGAGGCTGCCTTAACTGCCGGGCAGGTCTTTGGCACCAAGTTCAAGCAAAGGCTTGCCGAAGCCAACTTTGGAGTCGTTCGTTTCCTCAATTGGCAGAATGGCAATACCACGAATGTCACAACATGGGCGACGAGAAAGCCGGTCACGTATGTGTTCTATTCGGGATCTGAATTCAGAGGTACACTTTACGCGGGGCTGACGACCAATGTCGGTACCGCCTACTCGGCGCAACTTCCGGGCTTCAAACTCGTAGACAAGGCGACAATCATCGTCAGGTTCAACGCCAGCAGCACCGCAGCATCTACGTTGAACGTCAGTGGAACGGGTGCAATCCCTATCCTGAATTCCTACTCCAACCCGCTCTCGGCAGGGAGCAATTCGTATCCGGTGGGAGCTACGTGGCAGAGCATCGCCACCCTCGTTTACGACGCAACCCTGAATGCATGGATCAAGCAGGGAGGCGATGCTGCGATGGGCAGTGTTGGTCTCACCAGCGGTTGTCCGCCTGAACTGATGGTACGCCTTTGTGCAGAGATTGGAGCGCATCCGTACTTCGTGACGCCGCCTCTCGCGATCGACCCGGCTACCGACTACATGTCGAGCCTTGCCGCATACTGTCGCGACAATGCGCCGTCCTGGATGGTGCCCCGTTTCGAGGGGCCGAACGAACTCTGGAACACGGCTGGCGGGTTCTTCCAGACTACCTACGCGCAAGCCAAGGCCGTGGCCTATGGCTGGGGTGCTGATTACCACAATTGGTATGGTAAGGTGATGTCCGTGCTCGGTCAGACGATTAGCGGCGTCTATGCCGGCAACAGGGCCAAGTATCAGGTTCTTTGTGGCGTTCAGACCGCTTCGGGCGTAAGTGCTTCGGGGACGACCGCGAGCGATCCACGATTGGCTTCAACAAAATATGTAGCTCAAGCTGTGCCACCTCAGCTGCCCTTTACGAAGACGCCAGCCGCGAATTGGGTGACGCATATCTGCTGCGCACAATACTTTTCGCCGTCGGAGTACGGGACAGCGCAAGAGACCGCAGATGCAGCCGCCTACGCAGCAGCATCGCCGGCTCTGCAGGCTTCAATTGCAGCCGCGTACGCGAGTACAGCTAATAGCGGTTCAGGTGCTTACACGCTCCTGAAGGGCGGTCAGTTCTACGCAAACTGGAAGGCCTGGGCGATCAAATTTGGCGTTCAGAACATGTGCGGCTACGAGGGGGGATACTCTCCCGATTATACTGGTGGAGGGAAGTCGCAGGTTGATCTGTTGCGAGCGGCCTCGAAACAAGCTCCATCCCTAAATGGAGCGCTCACTGCGAATTATAACAGTTTTGTAGGTCTGAGCGGAAACGGCTTCACTGCTGAATTTCCGTCGTGTTTTCAGTTCTCCGGCCAGGCGCCATCCAACAACGCATGGTCCATTCTCGAGGACATTTATCAATCGCAAACGCCGCCACAATGGAGCGCAATAGTCGCCTTCAATACCGTAGCAGTCAGGTAGAAATCGGTACCTGTGACACAAGGAAACCATGGCTAGCCTATGGAGCAAGGGACGAATATTATCGGCAGGTAGATATCTCTAGTGGTGCTTACGGAAACGGCCAGAAATAATGACAGGGAATTGGTTCGCTGCGTTCGCAATTCTGGCGTGGCCAGTCGTTGCGATTATCGTGTACCGATTGCGGCCGGTGGGAGAGGCTACCTTATGGATAGTTCTCGGGGCCCTTCTGCTGCTGCCCTCGCAGACCGCGATCAAGATTCCGATGATACCAGCGATCGACAAGAATTCGATCGCGAGTCTTTCAGCGCTGGTCGGATACATAGTTCACTCGCCGATACAGAAGAAGGTCGGTATCTGGCCCGGCGTCCTCGGACTGCTAGTGGCCGCCTATATATTCTCTCCTATCATAACGTCGGTCCTGAACAACGATACGATCGTTGTCGGTGATCTTGTATTGCCGGGCGTGGGCTACTACGACGGTATTTCGGCGTTGCTCAGTCAGTCTATCTTATTTCTTCCGTTCTTTATCGGTCGATCTGTTCTAAGAGGGCCAGACGACGGCGTGGTCGTACTCCGAGTCCTCGCCTTGGCAGGCTTATTCTACACTTTGCCGATGTTGTTCGAAGTTCGCATGAGCCCGCAGCTCTCAAACTGGATCTACGGATTCTTTCCCTCAACGTTCGCGAGTGAAGGGCGCTACGGTGGCTTTCGACCAGTTGTCTTCATGATCAACGGTCTCAGTGCGGCCTTCTTTCTATCGACGGCATTTGTTGCAGCTATCGGCCTGTGGCGAGCAAAGATCAACCTAGTCAGACTCCCGCCGCTCGCCGTCAACGGCTATCTCGGTATGGTGGTTCTGCTCTGCAAGTCCGCCGGCGCGTTGGTCTATACAGTTGTCGGCGGTGTCCTCGTTGGGTGGATGAGCCCGAAGATGCAGTTGCGGATAGCAGTCGTCGTCGTCAGCATCGGCTTAGTGTATCCGCTGCTTCGGGCTGGAGACTATTTTCCGACAGAGCGTCTGGTGGATGTCGCGGAGGCCTTCAACAAGGATCGGGCCGCGTCGCTCAGCGTCAGATTTAACCAGGAGCAAAAGCTTCTGGAGCATGCTTCGGAGCGGTACTGGTTTGGCTGGGGGAGGTACGGCCGCAGCAGGGTCTACGAGGAGTCGGGTAAAGATTCGACTCTAACAGACGGATTGTGGATCATAACGTTGGGCCAGTTCGGGCTCATCGGATTCCTAGCTCAGTTTGGCTTGCTCGCTCTTCCGGTTTTTGCCGCTGCAGCAAGCTTTAGGTACATTGACTCTCCGCGCGACATGATAGTGCTTTGTGTACTGGCGTTAATTGTTGCCTTCACTGTGATAGAACAGCTGCCGAATGCCTCGATCAGTGCGTGGAGTTGGTTGACGGCGGGAGCGCTTCTCGGCCGGTGCGAGAACATTCGGCGGAAGGCAAGGAAGAGACCAGTCCCTTCGGGGCGTTCGAACACGATGTCGAATAGTAGTTACGCCCGATCGTTCGATGCGAACTGATGATAAGCAATAATCGAAGCATAAATTGTTTGGGCCCCCGACTGTTTGGCAATACTCACTCGACCTGTAACCAGCGGCAGCCTAGACAATGCATCTTGCAGCTCAATCCGCTAACGAAGACGACCGACCTAAAGTGACGTCAACGCACATGAATGTCGCAGATCAAGTCTCGCTTCGGCAGCGAGTAATTCGAGCTGGCCTTTGGAGCTTGGCTGGCTTCGGCCTGAATTATTTGATCCGCTTCGGAAGCAATCTCCTGATGACGCGGTTGCTGATGCCAGAAATGTTCGGCCTTATGTCGATAGCAACGACAGTTATGATCGGGCTAACGATGTTTTCCGACGTTGGGCTGAAGCAATTCATAGTCCAGCACAGCCGGGGAAATGAATCGGCCTATCTGAACACCGCGTGGATAGTTCAAATCCTAAGGGGCGTATTGCTATGGCTTTTAGCGGTATGCCTGAGCCTGATAATCGCGGTCTTGGCACGCAACGGAGTGTTCTCCCAACAGAGCGTCTATGCGTCGCCGAGTCTTCCTCCAGTAATTGCGGTGTTGTCGTTATCGGCGGTCGTCAGCGGATTTTCTTCAACCAAGTTGCTTGAGGCCAGCAGAGGGTTGTCGTTGGGGTCAGTCACCCAGATCGAGATCGCCGCGCAATTCGTTGGTCTGATCTCGATGATCTTGCTGTCTCTGGTCGACCGATCGGTTTGGGTACTTGTTGTCGGCAGTCTCTGCTCGAATCTTGCAAGGGCCACACTCAGTCATCTTTGGTTGCCTGGCATCGCCAACCGGTGGGAATGGAATAGTTCGGCTGCCCGAGAGATCGTCCGGGTTGGCAAATGGATATTTGTTGCTTCGATTCTCGGCTTTCTGGTCAATAGTGGGGATCAGTTGCTGCTAGCTGGTCTGGTAGATTCGACTACGTTGGGGCTGTACGTAGTTGCCAGTTTGTACGTCGGCTCGATCGATGGGGTGATTTCGAAGTTGATGGGCGACGTATCTTTTCCAGCTTTCAGCGAGGTCGTGCGCGAACGGCGGGGCGACCTCAGACGCAGCTATTACCAGTTTCATCGGATCATCGCCATCATCGCCTACGGTTCGTCGGGATTCTTGATGGCATTCGGTCACTCGTTGATAGGCTTGCTCTATGATCCTCGCTACGCGGCGGCCGGGTACATGCTGCAGATCACTGCGGCCATTCTGCTGACTGTCCCGTTTCGTCTAGCGACGCAGACGTTCCTGGCGTTGGGGAGGCCCGAAATCCAATCGCACGTGGTCTCCATCAGACTGGCGTCGCTAGTTCTGTTTGCGCCGTTAGGATTCCATTTTTATGGTCTGACGGGCGCTTTGGTTGGGATTGTCTTCAGTCACTTTTCCTACATCCCGCTGATCGTCTCATATAATCTAAAACACCAGCTCTTCGATATTCGGAGAGAACTCGCGCTTGTCATCGTGGCTCCAGCAGGGTACGCGATCGGAATTCTTTGTACGATTGGCCTGATGAACTTGAGATAGCGATCGGCCGTTTTGCAGCGCAAATACTGCATTTATCCACGGTAGACGCTATGGGGTAGACTTGTATGCCGATCTTGAGTGTGTCGAGAACTTGTTGCCGGACGAACTGCCGGACCCAGGCTAGCAAAACTGAACCGACGACACGGGCACGTCATCTGGTTTCGGTTCGAAGTCGATGGATCGTTGTAGCAGGATCATACCATGTTCGTTGAGTCGCGCCCCTTGGCCCAGATTAAGGGGATGCCTTGTCAGTATTGTCCAGTCGCTGGCGACACTGTCTTGTTGTCGATCAAGCTTGGATTTGTGCCGTGCGCATAACATTCGTGTTGCCGCCGGTAAACATGAGCGGTGGTACACGCGTTGTCACTGTGTATGCAAACGCGTTGATCCGAATGGGGCATACGGTCACCCTTGTATCGCCGCCGCCTCGCCCGATCTCGGTGTCGAGCAAGCTCAGGCGTTGGATCAAGGGGAGTGGTTGGGTCAACGAGGACCATCGGAGGAAGTCTCATCTCGATGGCAGCGGGCTAGACCACATCGTTCTCGAACGGTGGCGTGCCGTCGACGAGAGTGATGTTCCTGATGCTGATGTTATCGTTGCGACTTGGTGGGAAACCGCCGAATGGATCAGTTCCTTCTCGCGAGAGAAGGGTGCGCAGGTGTACTTCATTCAACATCACGAGGTTTTTCCACATCTTCCCATAGCGCGAGTTCGAGCAACGTATCGTCTCGGCCTACACAAGATTGTAATTGCCAGCTGGCTGCGCAACGTCATGCTATCGGAGTATGGAGATGCGTGTGTTGATCTTGTCCCGAATAGTGTTGACAAGACGCAATTCTTTGCCGATGTGCGGACGAAGCAGAGGGTGCCAACCGCGGGCTTTCTTTATTCGAGCGTGGCGTTCAAAGGAGTCGATGTAACTCTAGCTGCCCTGGCGAAACTCCGGACGTCTCTCCCGGATCTCCGGATCATCGCATTTGGAAGCGAGCGCATCACGTCGAGCCTTCCTCTGCCTAGTGATACGGAGTTCGTTCCTTCGCCGGCTCAGAATGAGATTCGCGACTTGTACGGAGCTTGCGATGTCTGGGTTACAGCGAGCCGCAGCGAGGGTTTTAACTTACCGGCCATGGAAGCGATGGCGTGCAGGACGCCGGTTGTCTCTACCAAAACGGGTTGGCCAGAAGAAGTGATTCGAACCGGATACAACGGCGTGTTGGTCGATGTCGATGACGTTAATGCGCTGGCCAAGGGTATCGAATGGGTTGTTACGCGCCAATCTGACGAGTGGAGCAAGTTATCCCAGAATGCTTACAGAACAGTAGAGCATAGCTCGTGGGACGCTAGTGCGGCGCTGTTTGAGGCCGCGTTGAGGAATGCCGTTGCTCGAGCCGCCCGTAGTACGGTCGCCGTCAAGTAGTTCAAGCTTCGAGCGGTGCTGCATCATTCGAATCGATCATGATGCAGCAGTTCGAGATCAAGATTGAACATTCTCAGTGCTGATTACCGGGCCGAGTATGAGGCATTGCCTAGCGTAGGAGGAGAAGTCCTCCCGTCACACCGAGAAGCACAAGAGTATACGCCAGACCTGCCGATACCTTGCCGACACGCGGTGAGTAATACTCATTTCGGTGCTTCAGAACGTTCCGATCAATCAGCAGGTACGCGATGCTCCCAACCAGGGTAGCTCCGGCATACGAGGTCAGACCGACCATTGCATGAGGTAGCAAGTCCACGCGCTTCGTCAGGCCGTTGATTGCAAATGATGCCATCCAGTGATTGAGGTACATCGGATAGGAGATGGCTCCCGCGAACATTCCGACCGTCGTTCGGTGGCCGGGCCTCGCGCACAAGAGTACGATGCTGATAGCGAAAAAAGGCGCCGCGAAACTGTAGAGATGGGTTCCCAGCATTGGCAGCGACACTAGAGCCAAGCAAACCAGCGTCGCGACGAAGCGCGGTCGAAGGTGGATGTCTCCGTATGAGTTTCGTAGAGTGGTTGCAAGAACACCGAGGCTGATCGATGCAAAATCGACGAATTGTGCTCCCCAAAGCGCTGAAAAGATGAGCGCCCACAATATAGGATTGCGGCCGAACCTAACGAAAACGATTATCAGAGGCGCTACAAGGTAGAACTGTTCCTCGACCGAGATGCTCCAAAATCCGTTGCCGGTTCCCTTCAGCGGCATGTGAGCAAGAGCCTCAGCTGCATTCGGTCGCAGCGAGAACCAGTTGTGAGTAAATGTCGCGTCAAAGAACAGGAACTGCAACCACTGAGCCGTCACCGGATCTCGCAGTACGCCAAGCGAGTAGAGAGCGCCGACCGCGAAGAAATACGGAATCCATATCCGGGTCGCGCGATTGAAGAAGAAGCGCGGCAGTTGCGCTAACCCGGTCTTCATCAATATTCCGCCGATCAGCCAGCCACTCAGCGAGAAGAAGACCTGGACGGCTAGGTTTCCCGTGATCTCGCTGTGCGAAATCAAGCCAACGTGACCAAGCGCCACGACTGATGCGAGAATGAAGCGCAACCAATCGAACGCCGGATATTCGATCGAAGTCACCGCCGCAGCATCGTTTGCCCGAGACGAAGGCAGTGAACTGGCGGTGTTCGGCGAGGAGGTATCCTGGACAACGCGATGGCTGGGCGACAGTTGGTTCATGAAGCGACTGCACGTTCCGATTGGGTTTTGCCGCCGGTGCGGCTGATATCCAATCGTCTAGCCAAACGCGTGCTGGGTTGCTCAACCCATAGCCAGAGCAGGGTTGCTGCCGCAATGCAGGCAATGAGTGACATGATCCACCAGAGCGCCTCGGTGTAAATCGTTCGTCCGGTCAGCACAAATCCCACGCGAAATGCCGCACCGGTAACCGGATTGTGGATCAGATAAAGCGAATATGAAATTGCGCCGAGATATTGCAGCCAGCGCCAGTTCAGCAACCGGGTCTGGCGACCGGTAGTGGACACAATAAGAAGGCTTGCGGCGGTGGCGCAACTGACCAGTGCGAAATAGTCCGAGCGATGTATCGCCGCAATTGCAATGACCGTGGCGTATACGAGAAACCAAGGCCGAAGCGATGCATTGAGCCACGAGAGATAAGCTCCGGCCCCGAGCAGGAAGGCGTACCAGAAACCGGCGAAGACACCGGGCCATCCGGGATGAAAGCCGATCGGCCAGATCAAGCTGGCAATGAAGGCGCTGTACAGGACCGCGCCGGAATTCGTGAGCCGGAGCAACACATAGATCGCATAGAGTTGGATCTCGAGGCACAACGTCCAGAAGACCGAATTGATCTGTTTATAGCCCAAGATACCTTGTAGATAGAAAAGGTGGCTGATGAGCTGGGGGATCGTGACGCTGTCGCGGGCTCTGTCGGAGATCGCCGAAGAGGCCAGCGCCGAGAACAGGATTGTGATGGCAATCGCGGCCCAATAGGGGGGATCGAGTCTTATCGATCGCTTGGCCATGAAGCGCAGTGCGCCGCCCGGAGAGAGCGGCGCCCGAAGCGTGTGGGCTATGACAAATCCGCTCAGCACGAAGAAGATGGCGACCCCAAAGTCCCCGTGACGCAACAGGGCCTGAGTCCAGGTCGGAAATGATCCGATCAGCGCATCGACGTGTTGTCCCTCGACGGCGTGGTACAACACGACCATTGAAGCGGCGACGCCACGCAGCGCGTCTACATAGACAAAACGAGTCTTATCCATAATTCAAGCTTCGTGCCCAGGAACGTCGTTCTCAGAGACAATTTGCAGAAGGCCTGTATTATCGTGATTTAAAATACCGAGTGCGATCGAATATACAGATAACCTTCCGGGTTTGCTAATAGGTTTGTCGTGGCGGCGGTGTTCCTGTCCGCGCTTTCGTTGGACGATCCTTAATTCTGGAGCTGAGGTTTAACTTGGGGACCCGAATTTTTTACGCAGCCGGCCCGGGACAATTATTGGAATCCCATCGGCACTGGAGCCAAGGGACGGCAGACCCAAGGTTAACGGCACTCACCTATTCCAGTCAGTTTGCGGACTTCTGTGACCAGCTTGGTGCGGACGTCTACATGATAAGCCATGCCAGCCCCCCAGGGGACCACACGAGCGGAAAGTTTCGTGTCCGGCAGAAGCCGAAACTGCAACTCGGCGGAGCGCTTGGATATCATGTCGCACAGCTCGCCTACGGCTTATGGCTTTTTCTCGAAGCAGTGAAGTTCAAGGCGGACTTCGCTGTCATTCATTCGAGTTCGACGTACTTCTTTGTTCTCTCGATCTTTAGACTTGCAGGCATCAAGGTGATTCCAGTCCTCCACAACACGTTGTGGCCAACTGGATATCCACAAACGTCCTTTGCAAGACGAGTCATTCGCCGTCTTGACGGCTATTTCTTCGGGAACTGCCCGCATGCCGTACTTGGTGTATCGCCCGAATGCCTGCGTCAGGTTGGCATTCTCGTCGGGCGGCCCCAGCCGGACCGATTGATCGAAATGCGAGGGCAGTTCTCCAGATCGTTCTTCGAAGCGATTCCTGCACCGCCGTCACAAGCAAGGCCGTTTCGCATCATGTTCGCGGGCAGAGTGACCGAGAACAAGGGCGTGTTCGATCTGATTGAAGTGGCGAAGAGGGTACAAGAGATACAGCCGGGGGAGGTCAAATGGGATGTTTGCGGAACCGGGCCTGATTTCGATGAACTCCGCCAGCGGCGTGATGAAGCGAAGCTGCTGGATGTCGTCGAATTGCACGGCCACGTGCTTCCACCGCAAATGAGCGAGATCATCGCCAGGAACCATGCAGCCATTGTGCCGACGAAGAGTTCATTTGAGGAAGGTATGGCGCTGTCAGCGGTAGAGCCGGTTCTCGCAGGCCGGCCGGTCGTTACGAATTCCGTCGTTCCCGCGTGCGAGGTGCTTGGAGACGCTTGCGTCAGAGCTGAGGTCGATAACGTCGAGAGCTACGTGACACAAGTTCTCAAGCTGGCCAAGTTTCAGGACGAGTATCATTCGGCCGTCTTGGCTTGCGCCAAGGTCAGGGAGCCGTTCTTGAACGGGGAGATGGGATTCGCGGCGGCGCTGAAGCGCGCATTCGCGCTCAAGACGGTTAGGTAAAATCCGCAGAATTGAGTATTGCGTTTGACGGATGCAGCCAGAGAAAGTCGGCGTGCGCGTCCTCAGCCGGAAGTTGGCTCGTGAGCCTGAGCTTATGCCGGGAGCAAATGCTCATCCGGAACGGCTGATACCCCCGAACCTGAAGAAACGCTGATACTTCGCCCAAATTCGTGCCGGCGTTGCGCGCCAATTGACCGTCCATCTCGAGAATAAGTCCTGGTCGGCGTTGCTCCAGGGTTTTGTTGAGCCCCTGCAGAACATCCAACTCAAACCCTTCGACGTCGATCTTGATCAGGCGAGGGCTCTCAGTTCGAAGAAACTGATCGGCCGCCTTCACCTCGCACTCGATCCGCGAAAGGTCTCCGGCTGAATAATTGCTGCCGGCAAACGAGGCCTCTCCCGAGTTGGCCTTCGGTACATTCAGAGTCAGGATTTGGTCGCGTTGACCGAGGCCGACGGGAAAGATTTGAATGTTCCTTATTTCGTTGCGCTGGATTGCCGATGTGAAGATGGTGCGAGGTGCGGGATTGGGTTCAAACGCGAGAACCTTCCCGCGGGGGCCGACCAAGCGGGAGGCCAGCAGGGAGATCATTCCTTCGTTTGCACCAATGTCGACAAATGTATCGTCAGGCCGCAGGCACGACAACAGCGCGAGCTGCGTTGGTAGATCGTAGAAGCGGCCCAAGAAGTAAGTCTGTCTGTTGGACCAGTTGCCCAGATCGAGCGACATCTCATAGCCGTGCAGTTTTCCACGCATCCATGTTCGCTCCGGGCCGCGCCATTTGGCGTCAGCCTCGTAACCTCCGACAAATCGGAGATACAAGAATCCCCAGCCTGGGAGCTCCCTGTAGATGTAGGGGCGGAGTAACCTTGCGAAGGCGCGTTTCATGATGTCCGGTCTGCCCTGATCCTTGAAACACTCTCGTCGTACTTACCTCCTAAACGCTCCGGTAAGTTCGCTGTTCCACTACCTCGTCGCGTCCAGCCAGGGTTGCAGTGCGACGCCGATGCCTTCGTCGGCCATTCGTTTTGGGTCGGAGGCGGGCGCCCAGCCGAGCTCGCGGCGGGTTTCGCTGCAGTCGAAATATGCCTTCTGCGTTCTGGATTCCCAATCGGCGTAGCTCGGAATGCGGACGCGATCATGATGCCGGACCAGCGTCTTGACCGCCCATTTGGTCAGGTCGGCGAGATAGAATTTCCAGATCGGCTGGTAGAGCACCGTCAGCTTCAGGTCGCCGCGCTGCTGCAACTCGCGCAGATAGTCTCGTGCAGTGAGGAGCGGCGCGTCGATCAGATTGAAGCTCTTGCCCTCGATGCCCGGAACGTCCATCGCGCGGACAAGTGCCGCGGCAACGTCTGAAACCAGCACGAAGGGAAGCTTGTTGTCGCCGCTGCCCCAGACTTCGCAGACGTTTTCGGAGAAGCGTCCGACGCCCCAGTGGAACGGGTTGCCGCCGCGGCCGATGACGATCCCGGGGCGGAGTATCACGAGGGGAAGCCGCTTGTTGGTTGCCATCTCCGTAAGCACGCCTTCCGCGGCCGCCTTGGCGCGGGCATAGTAGTTTCGCCGGTGGATATTCGCGTCGAGCGGCGTGGTTTCGGTAATCGTTCCCGCTTTGCCACCGGCGTAGTAGGAATCGATGGTTCCCGTGTAGATCAGCCGCTTTACCCCGGCTGCCAGGCAGACCTCACCGACGAGGCGCGTCGGTTCGACGTCGTTGGCGCAGTATTCATCCCATGTCTTACACTGCGCGTGGGCGAGGTGATAAACGTACTCCACGCCGGACATCGCCTTTTCCAGATCGGTCCGATTGGCAATGTCGCCCCGCACGATCTCAAGCCGGTCTGATCTCAGCTCGTTGAGCGGCAAGGCCGAGCCGCGGATCATGGCGCGGACACAATGCCCGGCAGCCAGCAGCTGCGCGATCAGCTCCCTCCCGATGAACCCGGCACCACCGAGCACGAGGACCGTCGGTTGGGCGGCGAGGGGCGGCCCGTCCGCGAAGCGCGGATCGATGGGGTCCGTGCGCGTCTCGACGCCAGATGCCTCGATGATCCGGGTGCAGTGCGCGATGACGTCCCGACCCGTGGTGCCGGCTATCCGGCTGTCCAGCGGCTGCCCGTGACGGACGGCATCGTAAAAGGCCGCGGTGCTGCCCTGGATCGAGCTTTGATAGGGATTGCCGCGCCGCGGCACCTTCAGCTTGGCGAGCGCGTATCCGGCCAGCACCGAGCGGGCCTGCGATCCGAGCTGTTGAGCCAGGGCGCGACTGCGCTTGTAGCGGTCGAAGTCGACATCGAGCGGCGTTCGTTGATCGATCACGCAGGTGTCGGCGTCGAAGTCCAGCAGCGCCGAGCCAAACAAACCACGGACGTAGATCGTTCGTTGCGGGAAGCCTGGCGCGAAGTTGATGTTGAGATCGATCGCGCTGCGTCCGACCGTCGTTCGGATTCGCCAGCGCCGGCACACATCGACCCCGCTGGGCAAGGTCACCTTGCGGTCGGCGATCACGCTGACGGCTTCCGGAGGCCCGACCAGGTCGAGCAGCGCGGACACCAGATGAGGCCCGGTTTCCAGGATCACGTTGCCAGGGGAACGCAACATCCAGGTGTCAAACGGCCCGAACCGGATCTGCCCGAGCTCGTAGAAATGCGTGAAAGTTATGTGGTCGATCGGACCCAGCTGTCGCTCGGATACGGCTTGCCGCAATCGTTCAAACGCTTTCGAGAACAGAAAATTATGGCTTACGCCGAGCTGGAGCCCTCGCTCCTGGGCGAGCTTGACCAGCGTGTCGCTGTCCTCCGCATTGGTGCACATCGGCTTTTCCAGGAAGACATGCTGTCCCGCCTCGAGGGCTTCCCTGGCAATCGCAAAATGCAGGTCCGGCGGCGTCAGGATATGCACGCAGTCGGTCTTGGCCTCTTGCAGCATCTGCGCCAGGGAGGCGAATGCTTGCGGGATGTTCCAGCTGCGCGCAAACGCCTGCGCGCGATTGAAATTCGCGTCACACGTCGCGACCAGCTCGACGCCGGGCAATTGACGTATGGCGCGGGCATGGAATTCAGCAATATAGCCGGTGCCAACGATCGCAGCACGAATTGGTCCGTTGCCGTGACGTGGTGATTTCGCTGTATTCAAAGCATCGGTCATGAAGGGGTACTTTGTCCAATCCGCTTGTGTTCGATGAGTTGTGGGCGACGGGCCGTGAGGCGATCCCGCCAAAACTTTGCAACGCCCGAAGCTTCCGGGAAACGCGCAAGAAGCTGAAACCAGGCCAGCGTCGCGCGATCGGTCAATCGCCCGGAGTTGTTCCTGGTCAGCCGCAGCAGCTGTGCCGGATAGATCAACCAGGCGAGCCAGCCAAGAAAATGGGGTAGGGAAAGGCTCGCTGCGAGGCAGCCAAGCGGCAGCAGGACGCCCCACACAAGAGCTCGACGAGTCTCGCGGACAAAATGCCGCTCGGGGGGAGCGCCGTGCAAGCTACTCCCTTGCGCAAAGGCGTAGCCTGCACGGGTCGATCGCCGCCACCACTGGGAAAAACGTGTCATGTCGGCGTCATGCAAAGCCATATCGTCGTCCAGCCGCCAGATTCGCCAATTGGCTGCACGCAGCCGAACACAGAGCTCGTCTTCCTCAGCGGCGATGACGTCTTCGCGGTAACCGCCGACTGTAGCGAGCGCCTGTACCCTCATCATGACATTCCCGGCGCAACTTCTGGCCTCGCCGGCCGGGCGATCCCATTCTCTGTCGCAAAGCCAGTTGTAAACGGAGCGTCCGGGGTGTCGTTCGCGCAGTCTGCCGCAAACTGCGGCCACATCGGGCCTGCTGTCCAGAAATCGCATCGCGATCTCGGTCCAGCCGGGCGAAAGCTCGCAATCCCCGTCGGTGAACTGCACGTAACGTCGATCGGAGGCGACTTGCAGCAAGCGAGCGAATCCGGCGTTCCGCGCGCGCGCGGCCGTGAACGGCTGACTGAGGTCAAGTTCGACCACCTCGATATCCCGGCTGCGCGCAACCTGCACCGAACCATCGGTCGAATCGGAGTCGACATAAACGACGTCGGCCGACTTTGACATCGAGTCAAAGCATCTGACGAGGCGTTGTCCTTCGTTGCGTCCGATCACGACGACGCCGAGGCCCGAGCCTTCCGACAGGTCGGGTTCGAGGCGGATCCCGTCGTTGTCGGTCATGGTTTGATTGATGTCACTCATCGCGCAACGCCGGATCGATATCGTGTGTCACTTCGTGAAATGATCTGTTGGGTGGCACGGGGAGACGATGGAAATCCTGGTCAACTCGCCAGGTAAAGCTTGGAGGACCCCACGGCTACCGCACCTTCCCCGACGTCGGTGACGATCACGGCGTTTGCGCCGATCTTGGCATGGTCACCGATCTTGACGGGTCCGAGGATCTTCGCGCCCGCCCCGATGTCGACGTGGCCGCCAATTTCCGGAACACCCCCGCCGCCGCGGCTTCCGAGCGTCACCTGGTGGAAGATGAGGCAATTGACACCGACCTTGGCGTCGGGATGGATGACGATGCCGTTCGGGTGCGGGATCAGCAGGCCCCCGCCGATCTTGCAGGTTAGCGGAATGTCGGCGCCCGTCACCACGCTCCAGAAGCGGTGTCGGAGCACGAGCATCTTGCAAAAGGATGTTCCGAGGATGCCGCCGCGGCCCCGCCAATACTGATAGCGGCGGATTGAAAGCAGGAGCTTTCGCCCGGGATCCCAGAACTGCCTCGGGGCTTCCCGTGTCCAGTCGGGGAGGGTGGCGCTGATCTGGTTCAATAGACGCTCTTGGAAATTGTGTTGGACGGCTCGGGCCGGGAGCCTCGGCTAACGGTGGTATTCCGGGGATTATTTTTCCTGCCAACAGGATACAAATATCTGCTTTTTAGGGATAGGTTTGTTGAATATGTCCTTAATTTTGCCGCGGCGGTTTCAATTCTGGTTCCGTCGCATGGAGGCAAATTAATCACTCGCATTAAATTGGTTTTGCGAATTGTCAAATTGCTAGTAAACCCGCCCACCATTGGGC
>BFBZ01000012.1_pt200 | contig 18024 bp, 18 predicted proteins | sample 1888401 | NCBI WGS metagenome assembly BFBZ01 (sample SAMD00112614, study PRJDB3348) | symbiont metagenome | host: Chara braunii | reverse complement strand
CTGGCAGCGCAAGTCCAGTTTCTCGAAATATGGCAGATCGAAAAGGAAGAAGACGAGGTTCGCCGTCTTCCCGCCGGAAAGCGCGGCTTGCAGCATCGCGAAATCGGCGATGCCCGCCTTGTCGAGCGCCACGATCTCACCATCATAGATGCCATCGGGCAGGGCGCCACAATCCCTGGCGATTTCGGGAAAGCGCGCCGACCAGTCGAGCCCTTTGCGCGTGCGCAGGATTGCCCGACCGTTCTCGACGCGCGCCTGTATGCGGTAGCCGTCGAATTTGACCTCATGGGCCCAGTCCGCGCTGCTGGGAGGAGCTGCGATGATTTTGCAAAGTTCAGGTTCGATGAAGTCGGGAAGCTTTATGCTTTTGCTTTGCGCTTGCGCGCGCGACTCTTTTTTTTTGCGGCAGGTTTGGTCGCCGCCTTGCGTGCGGGGGCTGCCCGCTTTGCCGTCGTCGCAGCCTTGCTGGAATGCCAGACCTTGCGCGTTTTCTGCGCAATCTCTTCCAGGGTGCGGCCGGATTTCACGGATGTGTCTTCCTTCAGCAATGTGTCGGGCTCGCCGGGGCGGGCGGCCGCATCCCTTTCTTTTATCAGAAGCCAGTTGTGGCGGGTTTTGCGGCCCGGCTTGGTTTCATCGCGCCGCCCTTCCAACGCCCAGCCCCCCTTAAGCCCCCTGCCGCCTAGTTCGATCTTGAGCTGGCCTTTTTCAAGGTCGCGCGAGGGCGGGTTTTCGGATTGGCTTTTCCAGGTGCCGCGATCCCACAATTGCACCGTGCCGCCGCCATATTCGCCTTGCGGAATGGTGCCTTCGAAGGTGCCGTAATCGAGGGGATGGTCCTCCACCTCGACAGCCAGCCTTTTGGTGGCCGGGTCGAGAGAAGGCACCTTCGTGACCGCCCAGGATTTGTAGACGCCATCGAGTTCAAGGCGGAAATCATAGTGCAGCCGCGTTGCATCGTGACGCTGGATCACGAAGCGCTGCGCCTTGCCCTTGCCGATACGCCCGCGCGGTTCGCGCGTGCGTCCGAAGTCCCGCTTGGCGTTATAGGCGGAAAGCCGAGCCATTTCGGCCTCTTAAACGGACGGCTGCTAGATGCGACCCATCAGGACGAGAATAAGAATGATCACCAGAATCAAACCCAACCCGCCAGAGGGACCATAACCCCAACTGCGGCTGTAAGGCCAAGAGGGCAGCGCGCCAAGCACCAGAACGACTATGATAATCAGAAGAAGTAGCGACATTTTCAAATCCCCGTTGTTCCAAGACGCCTAGGTAACAGGCCATTGAGGCAAAAGGTTCCGCTTCGCCCGCCTGGAACTTCTGCACCCGGCCGGGCGTTGCATGGCCAACAGACGGAGGATATCCAATGTTGAGATGGGCTTTGGTGTTTCTGGTGATCGGATTGATCGCCGGTATTCTTGGCTTCACCAGCCTCGCGGGCGCATCGATCGCGATCGCGAAATTCCTGTTCTTCATCTTCCTGGCGATTTTCGTGGTGCTGCTGATCATGGGTTTGGCGGCCGCGCGCAGCGTCACCGGGCCATAATCGGGAAAGGAGAGAACCATGAACCAGAACAAGAAGATTGCCAAAAACGACAAGGATCACGGCGAAGGCGATTACGCGGCCGCGCGCGATTACGACAAGCGCACCGAGAAATTCATCGCCGAGAAAAAGGCGGAAATTCCGAAATACGCCAAAGATGCCGAAAAGGCGCTCGAAGGCCCGGAAGGCGAAAAGTTGCGTGCCGCCGAGGAAAAGGGCAAGGCGAAAGCCCGCCACTGACAGCAGGTTAAACATCTGAAACGGCTGCGTGGTTCGCCACGCAGCCGTTTTTGCATGGAGGGAACCTTCCGCGCGCATCGCGCGTTTGAGTCAACGGTTCCGTACCCTCGAGGCCTTTCATGGGCGGCACATTCCGGCTCGCGTTTCGCCGCTTTATCCCGTGGAAAGCGCGGGTTCGCGATATGCGCTGGGCGCTTGCCGCGCTCGATACCCATGTGCTTTGCGGAAAGATGGTCGCCTCGGATGGCGCCCAATTGCCCTATCGTTATTGGCCCGCGCGCGGCGAAGCGAAGGCCGCGTTGCTGATGCTGCATGGCGCCTGCGATTACGCGGGCGCGTTCGACGAGACGGCGCCCAAATTGTCCCGCATGGGATTTTCGGTCTTTGCCTACGATCAGCGCGGGTTCGGCGGCACCGAGAAACGCGGGCGCTGGCGCGGCAAGAAACGCATGGCCAAGGATGTGGCCGAAGCCTTCGCGATGCTGCGCGATCGCGCCGGCCGCGCACTGCCCGCTTTCGTGATCGGCGAAAGCATGGGCGGCGCGATGGCTGTGCAGGCCGCCGTGCGCGAGAATATCGCGGCCGATGGTTTAATTCTTGTGGCGCCCGGCGCGCTTGCGTCCACCTTCTGGCGATTGCTGATGAGTTGGCTTGCGCGCGTCATCAATTATTTTGCGCCCGAATCCGAAATCGTGATCGAGCGGTTGAGCGGCAAGGATCTCACGCCTGCTGCCGCCATCCGGCTGCTGTTCGATCCAATGATCCTTCGCGGCGTGCGCCCGGATATGCTGTTCGGCCTCGTCAAGCTCGGAAGAAGTTCGGTCGAGCGCGCAAGCCAGGTGACGACCCCGGTTCTCACCATGATGGGATCGCACGACGATGTCCTGCGGCAGGCCTGCATCTGGGCGTTGCACCAGCGTGTGGCAGGAAAGAAGGAATGGGCCCTGTTCGAAGGCGGCCCGCATCTTTTGCTGCACTGGCAGAAGCACGATCTGGTGCTGGATCGCATGGTGCGCTGGATCGAGCGGCAGATAGCGGCGCGCGCAAAAACCGAACCGGCCGAACGTGCGAGGGCCGTGAACGCCTAGGCGTTCACCTTTTTCGCCCAGCCCTCGAGATTGACGAGCAGCTGCCCCATGAATTTGCGTGTGGCCTCATCGGTGAGTTTGCCGTCGGCATCGAATTTCTGCTGCGCAAACGTGATTATCACCTCGGGCTGGTTGACCGGATAGATGTTCAGGAACACGAACATCTGCCGCAAATGATATTGTGCGCGGCCGGTGCCCAGCATGCTGGGGCTTGCGCCCATGATGGCGGCGGGCTTGCCGTTGAACGGCTGTTCGGGCGGGCGCGAGGCCCAGTCGATGGCGTTTTTCAACACGCCGGGAATGGAAAAATTGTATTCCGGCGTCACGAACAGCAGCGCATCGGCGCGCTTGATCCGGTCGCGCAGGTCCTGCACCACGGGCGGATTGCCCTTTTCGTGGACATCTTCGTTATAGGGCGGGATTTCGCTCAGCCTGTCATAGATGTCGATGGTCATGGATTTGGGCGCCAGCTCGACGGCGGCCTGTAGCGTTTTGCGGTTGAAGGATTCTTTTCTGAGGCTGCCGCAGATGGCGAAGATGTTCATGACAAGCTCCCGTTTGGCATCGCCGTCTTAGCACACCCCTCATCCGGCAGTTCAGGAACCCGTGAGGAACCCGGAACGTTTGGTTGTGGACAGGCAGCGCGAGGGGCGTTTGAAGGCGAAACTATATCTGGCTGGCGCGGCTGCCCTGGCTTTCGCGGCAATGCCCACATTTGCGGACGCCGCCAGTGGAAAACCTGTCGGCACGGGGGCCGCGGAAACGCTGCTGATCGCCCAGATCGTGTTGCTGATCCTGGTGGGGCGGCTTCTGGGCGAAGTCATGCAGCGCTTCGGCCAGCCCGCCGTTGTGGGGCAGCTGCTGGCGGGGCTCATTCTGGGCCCTTCCTTGTTCGGCTGGGTCTGGCCCGAGGCACAGACCCTTATCTTCCCGCACAACGTTCAGCAGAAAAGCATGCTCGATGCTGTCTCGCAGCTCGGTATCCTGATGCTGCTGCTGCTGACCGGCATGGAAACCGATCTGGCCCTCGCCCGAAAGGTCGGCGGCAAATCCTTCGCCATCACGGCGGCAGGTGTGGCCGTGCCGTTTGCCTGCGGCTTCATGCTGGGGGAGTTTCTGCCCGAATCCATGCTGCCCAATCCCGATCAACGGATTGTGGCGGCCCTTTTCCTCGGCACCGCGCTTTCGATTTCCTCCATAAAGATCGTGGCGATGGTGATCCGCGAGATGAATTTCATGCGGCGCGATCTGGGCCAGATCATCGTGGCCTCTGCGATCATGGAAGACACGGTGGGATGGATCATCATCGCGGTCACCCTCGGCATCGCGACTGCGGGCGGCGTGGCGCTGGGACCGCTTGCGAAAAGCGTGATCGGCGTCGCGCTGTTCCTGGGCTTCAGCTTCACCATTGGGCGCAGGCTGGTGTTCTGGCTGATCCGCTGGGTGAACGACACATTCCAGAGCGAATATGCGGTCGTCAGCGCGATCCTCGTCGTGATGGGCACCATGGCGATCACCACCGATCTCATCGGCGTGCACACCGTGCTGGGCGCCTTCATCGCGGGCGTGCTGGTGGGCGAATCCCCCATCCTCACCGAACACATCCAGCAACAGGTGCGTGGATTGATCGTCGCCCTGTTCATGCCGGTGTTTTTCGGGCTGTCGGGCCTTTCCGCCGATCTCACCATATTGAAAGATCCCACGCTGGCGCTCCTCACCGTGGGGCTGGTCGTCATCGCCAGCCTCGGAAAATTCGCGGGCGCTTTCGTGGGCGCGCTGGCAGGTGGGCTGTCCGCGCGCGAAGGCCTTGCGGTCGGCTGCGGGATGAATGCGCGCGGTTCGACTGAGGTGATCGTCGCCACCATCGGGCTCTCGATGGGGGCGCTCACGCAAAATCTTTTCACCATGATCGTGACCATGGCCGTCATCACCACCATGGCGATGCCGCCGATGTTGCGCTGGGCGCTGGCCCGCCTGCCGCCGGGCCGGGAAGAAGAGGCCCGTCTCCAGAAGGAAGAACTCGATGCCAAGGGCTTTGTCAGCCAGTTCGAAAGATTGCTGGTGGCGGTCGATGACAGCCTGAACGGCAAATTCGCCACCCACATCGCGGGCTTCGTCGCGGGCCAGCGCGGCATGCCGCTCACCTTGCTGGAATTGAACAGGAAAGACGGCAAGGAGTTCGGGGGAATCGATTTCGAGCGGGTGGTGAAAAGTGCTGCCAAACAATCCAGCGCCAGCGCCGAAGCCGAAAAGGGCGAAGACAAGCCGCGCAAGGTCGATATCACCAAGCGCGAAGCAGACCGGCCCGAACAGGCGGTGAGCGATGAAGCCAAGAAGGGCTATGATTTCCTGTTCGTCGGCATCGAAAAGATGCGCGATGGAAAGGGCGCTTTCACCAAAGCCCTCAGCCAGGCGGTGGCGGGGTTCGATGGCCCGATGGGGCTCGTGCTTGCGGGCGATTATGAAGATGCGGCCGAACAGGCAGGCTACAACATCCTGGTGCCGGTGAACGGCACGGAGGTTTCTCGGCGCGGCGTCGAAATCGCGCTCGCGATGGCCTCTGCCGAAGACACAGCGATCACGGCGCTGCATGTGGCCGATCGCGGCCTCGAAACATCGTCGGGCGCGAAAACCCGCCGGTCGTCGGCCAGCCGCAAAGCCGAGAAGGCGGTGCTCGACGACGTGAAGGCGCTCGCCAAGCGTTATGGCCATGAGATCGGATCCGCAATCCATCTCGAAAGCTCGCCCGAAGATGCCATTCTGGAAGAAGCCACGAAAATGCGCGCCAACCTGATCGTGATCGGCGCCAGCAAGCGCGTGGGCGATACGCTCTATTTCGGAAAAACGGTGGGCGCGCTTCTCGAAAAATGGAAAGGCGCGATCCTGGTGGTCAGCAGTTGAAGGCTAGCTGCGATGCGGGCGCGCGCGCGTGGCAAGCAGCAACGCGGGCAGGGACAGCACGAACAGCGCCCCGATCATCAGCCATGCTTCGTTGAACGAAAGGGTGAGCCCCGCCTTGCGCACCAGCGGTTCGACGAGAGATTTGGTGAAAGCATCCACCGGCCCAAGCGCCTTGTCGTGGAAATATTGCAGCGGCAGGCCCACGAATTCCGCGGTCTTGCGGCTTCCGGCCTGAAGCTGGGCGACAAGCGATGCCGCATGTCCGGGCGTGCGCTGTTCGACAACGGTATCGACCAACGCGATGCCGATGGCGCCGCCCAGATTGCGCATCAGGTTGAACAATGCGCTCGCATCCGAAAGCTGGTCCTTGGGCCAACCGTCCAGCGCCAGCCGGGTCGAGGGCAGAAGGCAGAACATGATCGCGACACCGCGCAAAACCTGCGGCCAGAAGAATTCGCCGAAATCCCATCTGGGTGTCTGGAAGCCATTCAGGATAAGTCCACCCGCGAACACCGCATAGCCCGCGAAAGCAAGCTTGCGCGCATCGATGCGGGTTTCGAGATAGGCGGCAAAGGGCGCTGCGAACAATTGGGCAGCACCGGCGACAATCATGATCTTTCCGATTTCGAGCGCGCCGTGCCCGCGCACGAAGCCCAGAAACACCGGCGTCATATAGGTGGCGCTGAACAGGCCGAAACCGAGCACGAAGCTCAGGATGCAGCCCACCGTGAAAGAACGGTCGCGGAAGCGGCGCAGATTGACGAAGGGCTCTTTGCGCGCCAGGCATTGCTGCACGGTGACAATGCCGGAAACCGCACAGATCGCCAGCAGCAGATAGAGATATTCCCCGCTCCAGTGCCGTTTCGGGCCTTCCTTCAGCACCAGTTCGAGGCTCGCAAGGAATATCGCGGCAAGGATCACCGTGACGTAATCGATGTGCTTCAGCAGTTTCCAGTCCGGTTCGCCCACCCGCACGGTGGCAGCAACGATAGCAGTGACCACGATCCCCGGAATCACATTGATGAGGAAGATCGCGTGCCAGGAATAGCTCTCGGTCAGCCAGCCGCCGAAAGCCGGGCCCAGCGTGGGCGCGATCATCGCGAAGCTGCCGGCGATGGTGGTGGCGAGCGCCTCGCGCTTGCCTTCGAACAGCACGAAGATGGTGGTGAAGACGGTGGGGATCAGCGCGCCGCCGCAGAAACCCTGAATGGTGCGCAAGGTGATGAGTTCGACGAAATTGTCGCTCATGGCGCAACCGATGCTGGCCAGCGTGAAAGCAAGCGTGGATGCCGCGAACAGCCAGCGCACGCTGACCGCGCGGGTGAGAAAGCCCGTCAGCGGAATGGCGATGATCTCGGCGATGAGATAGCTCGTCTGGATCCAGGAAAGCTTGTCCTCGGCGATGTCGAGCGCCTCGGCCATCGCGGGCAACGAGCTTGCCACCACCTGAATGTCGAGGATCGCCATGAACATGCCCACGCACATCGCCACAAATCCAAGCCATGTGACGAAGGGAATGGGTGTGGCGGGTGCGGCGGTCGAGATCGGATGGTCTCCGGTGGTTCAGGCGGGATAGGCGTTTTGCGGGGCGTCGATGCGCGCGAGTTCGCCGTCCATCACGCGCCGCCAGAGCGGCGGGATCAGCGCCATCACGATGCTGCCCGCATAGCTTCCGGGAAGTTCGGGCGCGCCTTCCATCGGTTCGAGGGTTTCGTAGATGGCGCTCGCACGCGCATGGTGATCGCTGTGGCGGCCCATGTTGAAGATCAGAAGGTTGGCGGCAGCAGCGCTCGAATTCCAGGCGTGCCTGTGGCTCATCGGTTCATGCGTGCCATCGGGCGTGCGCCCGCGCATCAACCCGTAATGGGCGACATAGTTGAAGACTTCCAGAACGAAGATGCCGACGAAACTTTCCAGCGCCAGGAACAGCGCCGCCATCGGTCCCCAGAAGATATTGAGAGCCGCATAGATCGCGGCCATGATTGCTGCATCGTGCAGCACGCGGTTGCGCAAGAGCGGAAACGATTTGCGCGCGCACCGGCGCCGTTCGAAGGCGAATGCCATCGCAACCTGGCGCACCAGCGTGCGCAGGAAGAAAGCATAAAGGTTCTCGCCGCGCTGCGCGGTCGAAGCGTCCCGCTCGGTTCCGGCCCAGCGATGGTGGCCATACACATGGGCGATGGCGAAATGGCGATAGGTCATCGCGCTCAGCATGATCCGGCCAAGCCTGCGTTTGGCGCGCGAAGGATTGTGCACCATCTCATGGGCCGCCAGCACGCCGAAGATGCCGGTGGCGGCGCCCACGGAAACCGCCAGGGCCGCGATCTCCCATGCGGTCGCATGGGGTGCCCCGGCGCGGCGGGCCGCCCAGAAGGTCACGGCGAGCTGGGCTGGGATATAAAGCATGGGAAGCAGATGCCCGGTTTTGACCGGCGATGCGGCGGCACCCGGCCTGGAGAACCGCTCCGCGACAACCAGCGAAATCAGGATCAGGCCGATGGTCGCCAATGGCGCTGCCGGCGCCCAGGCATGAAAGAGCGGAATCGAGGCAAGAAACAGGAACGGCCCCGAATAGCGCAAGGCAGCCATCAAACATGCTCCCCCTGGGTTGTTCAGCCCGGCGTTGCGAATGCGTCCGGCGGCGGCCGGTGCGCCCGGCGCGCTGCCAGCGCCGCATTCTCGATCCGGATGCGCCAAAACAAAAGGGCGCCGTTGAGCGCCGAGAAGATCACAGCCACCGCAACCTCGTCGAAAACAAGCGGCAGCAGCGCCACTTCGCCGATCACGATCCAGTAATTCGGGTGGCGGATATAGCGATAGGGCCCGGTTTCGATCAGCGGTGCGTCGGGAAGGGTGATGATCCGCGTCGTCCAGTAAGGGCCAAGCGTCACCAGAACCCAGACCCGCAGGATTTCCAGCACCACATAAGCGCCAAGCGCTGCCCAATAGATCGGCGGGTTGGGCGGCAATGCCAGCGCGATGGCAATGAGCCAGCCCGCATGCAGAATGATGAACAGCGGATAGTGGCCGCGCCCGGCTTCGACCCCGCCTTGCGCCAGAAGCCGTCTGGTGTTGCGCGTGGCATAAGGCAATTCGGCCAGGCGTTGAATTGCCACCAGCGCGATGATGGCATAGGCCGCGATCATCGCCCCTCCAGCATCACAAAGCCGCAGGAAAAGCCCGGCCCCAGCGCGGTCATCATGCGGCGTTCGCGCTTGCCGCTGTCGTTCATGCGCTTCAACACGAACATCGCGGTGGCGGCAGACATGTTGCCATAGTCGCGCAAGGTCGCCCGGCTGTCTTCGAGCGCGCCGCGCTCCAGCGAAAGCGCATCTTCCAGCGCATCCAGCACCTTTGCGCCGCCCGGATGGCAGGCGAAGGCGTCGATGTCTTTCAGGTCTATGTCGTTCTTGCGCGCAAACTCGCCCGCGATCTTGCGGAAATCGCGCGCGACAAGGCCGGGGATGGAGGTGAGAAAGCGCGCCTTCAACCCATCTTCCTCGATTTCCCATCCCATGATGTCGAGCGAATTGGCCCAGGTATATTCGCCGGTCGCGCCGATTTCCGGGCCATCGCCTTCGGTGGAAAGGATCGCGCCCGCGGCCCCATCGCCGAACAGGGCGGTCGCCACGATATTGCTTTTGCTCACGTCATCCTTGCGGAAGGTAAGCGCGCAAAGCTCGACCACCAGGAACAGAACATTGGTGCCCGGCATGGATTGCGCAAGCGAAGCCGCCCGCGCCATTCCCAACACGCTGCCCGCGCAGCCAAGGCCGAAGATCGGCAGCCGCACGATATCGCGCCGCAATCCCATGCGCTCGACAAGCAGCGCATCGAGGCTCGGCGTGGCGATGCCGGTGGTGGAAGAGACCACGATCGCGCCGATATCCTCGCGCTTCAGCTTGGCCGCCTTCAGGCAATCCTCGGTGATCTTTTCGAAAAGCGCGAGCGAGTGCTCGATATAAAGTTCGTTGCGGTCCTTCCAGCCATGGGGCTCGGTGTACCAGTCGATCGGAACGCAGGAATAGCGCTGCTCGATACCGGTGTTCTCAAACACCGGCAGCAGGCGGTCGATGTCCTTCCGGCCGCGAAACAGGTTCGCGGCGCGAACGGCCACGTCTTTCTGGTTGAGCGTGTAAGGGGGAACCGCTGTTTCGAGCGCAAGCAACCGCGGGCGAACGGACATTCAGTCTCGCTTCCGTAAATCGGGCCCCGTCACGCAGCCATTTGACGTTGTTTCGCGCGCAAAGTCACGCATTAAAGCAACGCGTCCGGCTTTGGAATGTTCCCTTCGAAGGCCATATTGGTGTCATGATCAAGCCGGAAACGCTGCTCCATCCCACCCCGGCAGGCCTCTATTGCCCGCCGGGAGACTTTTATATCGACCCCGTGCGGCCCGTGGCGCGCGCCGTCATCACCCATGGCCATGCCGACCATGCCCGTTCTGGCCATGGCGCGGTGTTGGCCACCGCCGAAACGCTCGCCATCATGCAAGCGCGCTATGGCGCGGAGTTTGCGGGCGAAACCCAGGCGCTCGGCTATGGCGCGCCCATCCTTCACAAAGGTGTGGAGATCGAATTGCATCCGGCCGGGCACATTCTGGGTTCGGCGCAGGCCGCTATGCGCAGGAAGGATTGCAGGATCGTCGTCTCCGGCGATTACAAGCGCCGCCGCGATCCCACCTGTGCTGCCTTTGTGCCTGTGCCGTGCGACGTCTTCGTGTCGGAGGCGACGTTCGGCCTGCCGGTGTTCCGCCATCCCGATGACGGCCACGAAATGCAAAAGCTGCTGAGATCGGTGGCGCAGTTTCCCGGCCGCACCCATCTGGTCGGCGCCTATGCGCTGGGCAAGGCGCAGCGCGTTATCTGCCTGCTGCGCGAGGCGGGGTATGCGCAGACCATCTATGTCCATGGCGCAATGCAGCGGCTGAACGATCTCTATGAATCGTTCGGCGTGGCGCTGGGTCCGCTCGCGCCCGCCACCACCGAACGCAAGAAGGCATTTGAAGGCGCCATCGTCATCGCCCCGCCCTCGGCGGTGGCCGATCGCTGGGCGCACCGTTTCCCCGATCCGGTCGCGGCCTTTGCCTCGGGCTGGATGGGTGTGCGGGCGCGCGCGCGTCAGCGCGGCGTGGAATTGCCGCTGGTCATTTCCGATCACGCCGATTGGGACGAACTGACGACGACCGTGAAGGATGTGAACCCCGGCGAATTGTGGGTCACCCATGGGGAAGAAGAGGCGCTGCTGCGCTGGGCGCAGCTCGAAGGCATTCGCGCGCGGGCGTTGTCTCTTGTGGGGTATGAAGAAGAAGAGAACTGATGCGGGCTTTCGCCAATCTTCTCGATCGCCTCTCCTTCACGCCGTCGCGCAATGCGAAGCTGGTTCTGATGCGCGATTATCTGCGCGAGGCCCCCGACCCCGAACGCGGCTGGGCGCTTGCCGCGTTGACGGGCGGGCTTTCGTTTTCGGCCGCCAAGCCCGCCTTCATCCGCAAAGCCATCGAAGAGCGCTGCGATCCGGAATTGTTCCGCCTCTCCTATGATTATGTGGGCGATCTGGCCGAAACGGTGGCGTTGATCTGGCCCACCAGGCATGGCGCCAACCGCAAGCCCGATTTCTCCGAAGTGATCGAAGCCCTGCGCACTGCCACGCGCGCCCAGGTGCAGGCGCTGCTGGAAGGCTGGCTCGATGCGCTCGATGTCAATGAGCGCTGGGCGCTTTTGAAACTCGTCACGGGCGGGTTGCGCGTGGGTGTGTCCGCGCGGCTGGCGAAACAGGCAGCCGCCGACATGGGCGGTGTGCCGGTGTCGGAGGTTGAGGAAGTCTGGCACACCCAATCGGCCCCTTATGAGGATCTGTTCGCCTGGCTTGAAAAACGCAGCGACAAGCCTTCGCCCGACGCACCGGGCCGTTTCCGCCCCGTCATGCTGGCGCAGGCCATCGACGAGGAAACCGATTTCGCGAGACTCGATGCTGCCGATTACGCGGCCGAATGGAAATGGGATGGCATTCGCGTGCAGGCGGTGAGCGAGCGGGGGATGCGCCGGCTCTACACCCGCACCGCCGATGATATCTCACACGCTTTCCCCGATGTGCTGGCCGCCCTGAATTTCGAAGGCGTGATCGATGGCGAATTGCTGGTCATGCGCGAAGGCAAGGTGGCCCCTTTCGGCGACCTGCAGCAACGCCTCAACCGCAAGGTGGCGGATGCAAAGCTGCTGGCCAAATATCCCGCCGCGATCCGGGCCTATGATCTGCTGCTCGACGGTGAGAGCGATCTGCGTCACCTGCCCTTCCGTCAGCGCCGCGCCCGGCTGGAACAATTTGTGCGGGAAGCCGCCTCGCCTCGGATCGATCTTTCGCCGTTGCAGCCGTTCGGCAGTTGGGACGCGCTGGCGGGTTTGCGCGCAAGTCCGCCGGAAGGTGATCCGCAATCCGCCGAAGGATTGATGCTTAAGCGTTGGGATTCGATCTATGAAGCTGGCCGCCCCAAAGGACCGTGGTTCAAATGGAAGCGCGATCCGTTCCTGATCGATGCGGTGCTGATGTATGCCCAGCGCGGTCACGGCAAGCGGTCGAGCTTCTATTCAGATTATACTTTCGGCGTGTGGCGGCAGGATGAAGCGAGCGCGCGCGTGCTGACGCCGGTGGGCAAGGCCTATTTCGGTTTCACCGATGAGGAACTTCGCCAGATCGACAAATTCGTGCGCGACAACACGGTGGAACGTTTCGGCCCGGTGCGTTCCGTGCGCGCCGACAAGGATTTCGGCCTTGTGCTGGAAATCGCCTTCGAGGGCCTGCAACGCTCCACGCGGCACAAATCCGGCGTGGCCATGCGGTTCCCGCGCATCAATCGTTTGCGTTGGGACAAGCCTTCGCGCGAAGCCGATGAGTTGCAGACATTGGAAAAGATGCTGGATCGCGCAAAGGCGTGATCGCGCCGGAACAATCGCCGCGCTCGACAGTTAGCCACATGTAACCAATGGGAGCATCCACATGCCCACACCAAGCGGCCACACAAGAGCGATCCTTTCCTCCAGGGTGAAAGGAACTTCCGTTTACAACACCACCGGCGACAAGATCGGCCATGTCGAAGACGTGGTGCTCGACAAAATGTCGAACAACATCATGTTCGCCGTTCTCGGCTTCGGCGGCATCCTCGGCATGGGTGAAAAGTATCATCCGGTTCCCTGGTCGGTGCTCGATTACAATACCGACAGGGGCGGGTATGTCGTGCCGATGTCGCAGGATGTTCTCGAAAAAGCGCCAACCACGCGCCTGGAAGACATCACGCGCGACGACGCCGATCTGCGAACACGCGCCTATGACTATTACAACGCCCCACACTATTGGGAGTAATGTCAGTAACGGAATGTGAAAAAGCCGGTGGCGGAAACGCCGCCGGCTTTTCGCTGTTGATTTCGCGGTTCCCGAGGCGCGAAAGTGCAGGTACAGACATCAAAAACAATCGGGATGGTAAATGCCTTGGAATTTCGGTGACATATTGGAAGCCATCGAGCCGGTTTTGCCCGGCGATGCACCAGCCTTCATTCATGGCGCGCGCACGATCAGCTGGGCGCAGGCGTCAAAGCGGTCCAACAATCTGGCGCGTGCCCTTGTCCGGCGCGGCGCGGTGCCCGGCGACAAGGTTGCGTTCTACATGCGCAACCGGCCGGAATATTGCGAATTGATGGCCGCCTGCTTCAAGGCGCGGCTGACGCATGTGAACGTCAACTACCGCTACAAGCCCGATGAAGTGTTCTACATCTTCGACAATTCCGACGCGCAGACGGTGGTTTACGGCGCGGAGTTCCGCGATGTGATCGCCGAAATCCGCGGCCGCCTCGACAAGGTGCAAACCTTCATCGAGGTCACCGATGGCGAGCCCGCGACGTTTGCGGAGCGTTTCGAGGATCTGGTGCAGGTAGGCGATGGTTCGCCGCTGAAACTGAAGCGTTCCCCGCAGGATGAATTCTTCATCTACACCGGCGGCACCACCGGCATGCCCAAGGGCGTGATCTGGACGCATGACGATTTGCGCGAAACCCATCTCACCTCGTTGCGCCGCCTCGGCCCCGTGCCGGAAACGCTGGAAGGCATGGTGGAGTCGATCAAGGCCGTCGGCCCCGGCGCGCGGCTGATGCCTGCCTGTCCGCTGATGCATGGCACCGGGATGCTGATGGCGATGGCCACCATGCTGAGCGGCGGCTGCGTGGTCACTTTGGAAGGCGATCGCTTCGACCCGGCGCAATTGTGGGCGGAAGTGGATCGCAACCGTGTCGCCACCATCGTCATCGTGGGCGATGCGTTCGCCAAGCCCATGCTGCAGGTGCTCGATGCGGCACCCGGCAAATACGATCTCTCCTGTGTCGTGAACATGGTCTCCTCCGGCGTGATGTGGAGCGTGGAAGTCAAGCGCGGGCTCATCCGCCACATGCCGCAAATCCTGCTGGTGGACAGTTTCGGCTCGTCGGAAAGCGTAGGGCTGGGCTCCTCGCAGATGACGAAGGACGGCGAAATCCAGACCGCGAAATTCCAGATCGGCGAACGCTGCAAGGTGTTCGATGAAAACGATCGGCCCGTCGAACCCGGCTCCGGCAAAACCGGCATGATCGCGCAATGCCCGCCCATTCCTCTGGGCTACTACAAGGATCCGGAGAAAACCGCCAAGACCTTCCGCACCATCGGCGGCGTGCGCTACGCCATGCCCGGCGATTGGTGCAAGGTGGAAGCCGATGGCACGCTCACGCTTCTGGGCCGCGGCAGTGTCTGCATCAACACCGCGGGCGAAAAGGTCTATCCCGAAGAGGTGGAAGAGGCGCTGAAAACGCACCCCTCCGTCGAAGATGCCCTCGTGATCGGCCTGCCCGACGAACGCTGGGGTCAGGCGGTGACCGCGATCGTGCACGTTTCCCCAACCTTTCGCTTCGATGAAGCCGATCTGCGCCAGCATGTCAGGTCGCGGCTGGCGGATTACAAAATCCCCAAACGGGTGCTCGCCAGCACGATTTCTCTGCGTGCGCCCAATGGCAAAGCCGATTACAAAGCAGCCGGCGAATTCGCCAGAAGCGAGTTGGGCATCGGCTGATTGTCGCGTAGAAAATTGATCCATCGCGGGCTTTGCTGCGCAGCGCTTCTTGCGCTGCCTTCGCTTGCGCTTGCCGATGGCGTGGAAACGGTGGTGGTCACCGCGGCGCCGCCCGATCCGGTGGGCAACGCCGCGTTTTCCGCCATCACCCTCGATGCGCAGGATTTGCGCGGCAGCGATCAGCTCGACAGCGCGCTGTCCCAGGTGCCGGGCCTTTCGCTGTTTCGCCGCAACTCCTCGCTATCCGCCAACCCGACGACGCAAGGCGTGTCGCTGCGCTCCATCGCGCCATCGGGTGCGGGCCGCGCGCTCGTCACGCTCGATGGCGTTCCGCAGAACGATCCGTTCGGCGGCTGGGTGATCTGGAGTCAGCTCACGCCGCAGGATATCGCCAAAGCCGATATCGTGCGCGGCGCGGGCGCGGGCCCCTATGGCGCGGGCGCGCTCACCGGCGTCATCGCGCTGGACGAAGAAACGGGCGATGGCTTTGCGGGCGATGCCTCCTGGGGCGAACGCCAAACGGGACACGCGGCCGCGGCAGGTGGTGCATCGCTTGGCGGCATCGATCTGTTTGGAAGTGCGGCGATAGAATCTTCAGCGGGCTGGATTCCCGTCGATGCCGCACAACGCGGCGCGGCCGATGATCCCGTAACCTTGAACACCCGCACCGCATCGTTGCGCGCGCAGACGGCTGTGATGGGCGGCACGCTGCTCTCCACGCGCGTCGGCATCTATGATGAAGCACGGGATTCGGGCCTGGGTGAAACCGCCTCAGAAGCGCGCGGCATCAGCACAAGCCTTACCCTCGCCCATCCCGAACAGGGCGATGCGCCGGGCTGGCGGCTGCAAGGGTGGCTGCGCTCCACCGATCTTGCCAATTCCTCCGCGTCCGTTTCGGCGAACCGTTCCATCGCCACACCGGCCAACAATCAATATGCCACGCCAGCAACCGGCTGGGGCCTGAATGCCGCCTTGCGCGGTTCATTCGATTGGCTCGATTGGGAAGTGGGCGGCGATGCCCGTTTCGCGCGCGGCAATTCGAAGGAGCAGTTTTCCTATGTGTCGGGCGCGTTCACGCAAGGCCGCGTCTCCGGCGGCAAAACATCGGTGGGCGGGCTCTATGCCGAAGGCGCAAGCCGTTTCGACAATTGGCTGCTCACCCTGGGCGTGCGTGCCGACCGCTGGTCGAGCAGCGACGGGCATCTCATTCAAACCGTGTTTGCCACCAACGCGGTGACGACGACACTTTATCCGTCGAAGCACGGCATCGTTCCCACCGCGCGTGGCGGCGTGCGCTATGATGTTTCGCAGGGTTTCCATCTGCGCGGTGCCGCCTATGCGGGTTTCCGCGCGCCCTCGCTCAACGAATTGTATCGCCCCTTCCGCCTCGGCAACGTCACGACATCGGCAAATGCCGATCTGACGCCGGAGGAATATTACGGTGTCGAACTCGGCGCGGGCGGATCGCTCGGCGATTTCTCGTGGGAAGGCGATGTGTTCCTCAACCAGCTCCACGATGCGATCACCAACGTCACCACGGGGCCGAACACGTTCCAGCGCCGCAACGCAGGCAACATCAACGCGCCCGGCATAGAGGCCGATGCGAAGTATCGGGTCTTCGATGCGGTGTCGCTTCGCGCGGCCTTCAACCTGACCGATGCCCATGCGGGCACCTTGCGCCCGGCGCAGGCCCCACGCTGGACGGTGACGGCAGGCATCGACACAACGCCTTTCGACCGGCTCACGCTCTCCGCCGATCTGCGTTATGAGAGCAAACGCTTCTCCGACGATCAGAACACGCTGCCGCTCGATGCCGCCACCACCGTGGATGCGCGCATCGCCTATGCGCTCACCGAGCGGCTCACCATGTATGTCGCGGCCGACAATCTGTTCGATGCCGCAATCGCCACCTCGGCAAGCGCGGGCGCGGTGCCCCTCGTCAGCTATGATGCGCCCCGCATGGTGCGTGTCGGTGTCTCGCTGTCGCGCTGAAGCATTGAACGGCGAGCCCTAACGCGCGATGATGGGCGCGATGACCGACAAACAACCCGATCCCGCAACGCTTGTGGCCCAGGGGCTGGGCTGGGTGGATGAAACCACGCGCGCGATCTCGCCGCCGATCCACGTCTCCTCCACCTTCGAACGCGATGCGGACAATCAGTATCGTTCTGGGCGCAATTATGCCCGCGCCGACAATCCCACCTATGAACAGCCCGAGGCGATGCTGGCGGCGCTGGAAGGCGGGCAGGGGGCGATGCTGTTTTCCTCCGGCATGGCCGCGGCCACGGCCGTGTTCCAAAGCCTGTCGCCCGGCGATCATGTGATCGTGCCCAAGGTGATGTACTGGTCGCTGCGCAACTGGCTGATGACGTTTGCGCGCGGCTGGGGCCTCGACGTCGAACTTGTGGACATGGGCGACACCGCTTCAATCGCGCGCGCGGTGCGGCCCGGCAAGACAAAACTGATCTGGGTGGAAACGCCCGCCAATCCGCTGTGGACGATCACCGATCTGGCGGCCACCGCCGAAATCGCGAAGAAGGCGGGTGCGAAGCTTGCCGTGGATTCCACCGTGGCGACGCCGGTGTTCACGCGGCCCTTCGAATTCGGGGCCGATATCGTGATGCATTCGGCGACGAAATATCTCAACGGCCATTCCGATCTGGTGGCGGGTGCGCTGGTCACCCGCGCCGATGATGAACATTGGGCGCGATTGAAAACGCTGCGTATCCAGCTGGGCGCCATCCCCGGCGCGTTTGAGGCATGGTTGATCCAGCGCGGCATGCGCACCTTATTCGTGCGCGTGCGCGCGGCGGCCGCCAATGCGCGCGCCATCGCCGAACATTTTCATGGCCATCCCGCCATCGAAGACGTGCTCTATCCCGGCCTGGCCGATTTCGCGGGCCATGCCATTGCCGCGCGCCAGATGAAAGGCGGTTTCGGGGCCATGCTTTCGATCCGTGTCAAAGGCGGTGAACAATCCGCCATCGCCACAGCCGCCGATGTGCGCATCTGGAAGCGCGCAACCTCGCTTGGCGGCGTCGAAAGCCTGATGGAACACCGGGCCTCGGTGGAAGATGCGTCGAGCCTTTGCCCGCGCGATCTTCTGCGGCTTTCCGTCGGTATCGAAGAGGTGGGCGATCTGATCGCCGATCTCGAACAGG
>BFBZ01000033.1_pt35 | contig 18042 bp, 5 predicted proteins | sample 1888401 | NCBI WGS metagenome assembly BFBZ01 (sample SAMD00112614, study PRJDB3348) | symbiont metagenome | host: Chara braunii | reverse complement strand
CGCACGGGCTCGACGATTCTCCAACCGGGGGGCGCGCGCTCGCGTTCCCTGCTGCTGGCCGGGACAAGTGTTCTGGCGCTCATGGCGGGACTCGAAGGCGCAGCGGCGCGGCCGTTCGGGAGTACCGCCGTGACGACGGCGGCGCCGATTATCGCCAGCGACGCCGCAACCGCTGCCGCTCAGCAGGCCATGGACGTCGCAAAGCAGAGCCAAGGCGCACTCACCCGTGCGGCACAGGCGATCCAGGCGCTACAGGCTACGCAGTCGGCCGCACGCGCTGCTGCCGCGGCGGCGCAGCGTTCGAGCACGCTGCCCCAGGTGGTGGTGCCGAATGGCCTCGCCGCAGGTGGACTCCAGATCGCGCCGGGCGCGACGCCCGGCTCGAGCCTCTGGCAGGGCGCCAATCTGCCGACCCAGTCGGTAAGCGGTGGCCAGACCACCGTCACTGTCGACCAGACCGCAGCGCAGGCGATCCTCAACTGGCAGACCTTCAACGTCGGCAGCCGGACCACGGTCAATTTCAACCAGCAGGCCGGCACCTGGACAGTGCTCAACCGGGTGGTCGGCAATCTCGGCCCGAGCCAAATTCTCGGCAGCATCAACGCTCCCGGCCAAGTGCTCGTCATCAATCAGAACGGCATCATCTTCGGCGGCACGAGCCAGATCAATGTCGGTTCGCTGATCGCGTCCACCGCCGGCATCACTGATCAGCAATTTCTCAGCAATGGCATCTATTCGAGCCAGAGCGGCGGTGTCTACCTGCCGAGCTTCACTGGCGCCGGGGGCAAGATCGTGGTCGAGCAGGGCGCGCTGATCAATACGAACGCGCCAGCTTCAGTCACCTCCGGCGGCGGCTTCGTGCTGATGATGGGCGTCGAGGTCGACAATGCCGGCTCCATCACCACCCCGAAGGGGCAGGCCATGCTGGCCGCCGGCGATGACTTCATCCTGCGTCCCGGTTACGGCACCAATGCCAATCAGAACTCGACGACGCGCGGCAACGAGGTTGCTCCGGTGCTGTATGGCGGCAGCACCAGCGGCACTGTCACCAACACCGGCCTCATCTTCGCCCAGCAGGGCGACATCACGCTGTCCGGCCATGCTATCACTCAGGACGGCATTTTGCTCTCGACCACCTCGGTCAACCAGCGCGGCACCATTCATCTGCTCAACTCGGCGTCCGATACCACGGCCAGCGTCACGCTGTCCGGCAACAGCATCGACCTGATCCTGCCCGAACTCGACTCCACGGACACGGCTCTGAACTCGCAGCGTGATGCGCTGATCGCGGCTTCGGGCGCCAATGGCCTGGCGACCGGCCAGTTCGACAACCTCTCGACGCTCGCCGATCGCAAGGACCAGTCGCGGATCGAGATCGTCACCGGTGGTCTTGTCGACTTCCAGAGCGGTTCGTTGACCATGGCCCAAGGTGGCCAGGTGGCGGTCTCCGCTGGTCAGCGCGTGTTCGTGGCGAGCGGCGCGACGATCGACGTCTCCGGCACCAACGGCACCGTGCTGCCGGTGTCCGCCAACGCCATCTCGGTCAACATCCAGGGCAACGAACTGCGCGATTCGCCGCAGAACCGCGACAGCGGCACACTGTTCAACAAGAACGTCTGGATCGATGCGCGCGACCTCGTGCTGGTGCCGGCCGGCACCGGCGGTTATGCGAGCGACCGGTACTACACGGCGGGCGGCCTGTTCGAGGTCTCGGGCTATCTCAACAACACTGGCCACAGGATCGGCGAGTGGACCGCGGTCGGCGGCACCATCACGCTGTCGGCACCCGAGGTGGTGGCGCAGCAGGGCTCGACCTTCAACATCTCCGGCGGCTCGGTGCGGTACCAGGGCGGCTACATGCAGCAGACCTATCTGCTCGGCAGCGATGGCCGGATCTACAACGTCAACAATGCGCCGGCCAACTTGACCTATGTCGCGGTGGCGAACGGCTTCGTGGTCAACCATGCGCACTGGAACATTGTCGAAGTGTATCTCAGCCCGTTCGGCAAGGGCAGTGCGCGCTGGGAGGACGGCTACACGGTGGGGCGCGACGCCGGCCGACTCAATCTCTCCACCCCCACCGCGATTTTCGAAGGTGCGATTCTTGCCGGCGTTATCGACGGTGAACGGCAGGTCTCCGCGCGCACCGCAGGCGTGACCGACGGCTACAAGCTGACGCAGACCACCGTGCCGCTCGCCGGCACGCTCGCGCTCGGGCAGTACACGGGCCTCGGCCTCACCGGCGCCTACGATACCGACGTGAAGTTCGGCAGCGTCGCGCCTGTCACGAGAGGTCTTGATCCGACGTCTGCGCTGCCCTCCGACCGCACCAACACCGCGTATTTCGACGCGCCGACGCTCAACGGCTTCGGCCTTGGCGGCCTCAATGTCGCAACCGGCGACAAGATCTCCGTCAACGCCCCGATCGCGCTTGCGCCGGGCGGTCAGCTCACCTTTGCCGCTCCGACCATCGACATCAATGCCGACATCACCGCGCATGGTGGCAGCATCACGCTCGGCAACATCATGCATGCGCCGATAGGCCAGGATGGGAAAGTCGTGTGGTGGGCGCTGACGTCGGGCAACGCGCTGCCGTCCGTGACCATCGGTTCTGGCGTCACGGTCGACCTGACGGGGCAGTGGACCAATGCGCTGACCGATCCCCATGACCTCTCAGGTCTCGCTTATGTCAATGGCGGGACGCTCACGGTGTCGACCACCGGCGGCATCACGCTTGCGAGCGGCGGCGTCATTGACGTCTCCTCCGGCGGCGCCATCCTCTCAACCGGCAAGATCCAGGGCGGCACCGGCGGTAGCGTCAGCCTCATCAGCAATGATTATTCGGAGGTCGTCTCGTCAGTCCCCAATGGCGACCTGTCGGCGCCGCTGGTGTTCGATGGCGCCGTGCGCGCCTACGGTTTCAATGGCGGCGGGATGTTGACGCTTGCTGCGGGACAGACGGTCGTCATCGGCGACAATGCCACGCTTGCGGGCGGCACGCTGGCCGCCAATACGCCGGCCGCGACCAGCTTGAGGCTGACGCAGGATGTCGTCATCCCGACGGGCACCAAGATTCCGTTCGACTACACCACGCAATGGTCCAGCGTTCCGCTCGACATGCCGACAACAATGGCGCTGACACCGGTCGTGCTGCAGACAAAGGCCATCATCACCGGCGCCGATTGGGTCGTGCCGTCCGGCATTACGGTGATCCTCTCGAATGGCGGATACTATTATTTCAATTCGGGGCAGACGCTCCCAGCGGGGTCGGCGATCTATCAGATCAGCGGCACGTTGCCGATCGGCACGGTGCTGCCGTCGGCCGTATTCAGCTCAGGCTTTCCAGCGGGGACGATGACCTTCGTCGCCAATTATCAGGCAGGTGACGTCGCGCGGGCGCCGTTCACGATTCCCGCCGGCTCGATCATTCCCTTTGGAGCGGTCTTTGACAGTTCCGTCCAGGTTCAGCCGGTCCTGACGCTACAGCCCAGTCTCTTCCAGTCTGGCTTCACGCATTACGATATCAGCAGCAATACCGGTCTGCTCGTCAGCCAGGGGACAGCGGTTTCGCCCGCCGTTCCTGTCTATCGCGTTTCGGCTGCGGGCTATGCCGCTCCGACCGGCAGTCCGACGGCGGAGTCGGCCACGTTGTGGTTGCCGCCCGTTGCGATCGACAATTCTGTCAATCGAACGCTCACGCGACGCACCGGAGCCGACCTGACGCTGACGAGCGAGTTCGACTTCACCCTGCAACAAGGCGCTTCGCTGAGCGTCGATCCGACCCACGCGGTGAACATCTACGCCAACAGGCAGACGACGATCGACGGCGCTATCACCGCCCCGGCGGGCAGCATTCTCATCACCAGCGCGCCGGACAGCACCTATGGCTATTTCTCGCCGACGCGCTCGATCTGGATCGGGGACGATGCAAGCCTCAACGTTGCTGGCCTTGCCCTGATCGCCACGGACCCGGCCGGCCACAGCTACGGCTCGGTCGAGAACGGCGGCTCAATCGTGCTCGGTGGCGTCGGCATTATACCTGGTGATCAAACCGGCATTCCGTCCGCGAGCGACGCGTTCGTCGTTATCCGTCCCGGCGCCATCCTCGATGCGTCAGGCGCATCGGGCGTGCTCGACGTCAACAACAACGCGATTTCAGTGGCCGGCAGCGGCGGCTCGATCGGCCTTTACTCGGCCAGCGGCATTTACATCGACGGAACGCTGCGTGCGGCCGCGGGTGGGCCAGGTGCAGCAAGCGGCACGCTCACCCTCGCAATGGTCGCCCACGAGTTGGATACCAGTTTCCCGACTGCCGCATTGCCCTATTCGATCGGTGTCGTGCCACCCGGCATGAAGACATTGCGCAATCTCACCATCGTGCAGCATGCCGGCTCGAGCGGACTTGGGGACAATGTCGCGCCGGGCATGTCGGACCCGACACTCCAGTTCGGCAACGCCGTGATCAGCGTCGATCAGATCCACGCCGGCGGTTTCGATTCACTCGCGCTCTTCACCAACGACTCGTTCGTGTTTCAGGGCAACGTCAATCTCGCTGTGGACAAGAGCCTGACGCTTGGCGGCGGAATCCTGACAGCATCGACGAAGACACCGGATATCAGCGTGAGCCTGGCCGCGCCTTACGTGCAGATCCAGGGCTGGACCGGTAAGTCGTCTGCCGCCATCAATTTTTATTATCCGGGGCTCAACACTGATCGGGGTCTGAGCCTGGATACATCCGACCGCAGCAGCTTCACGATCTCCGCCAACCTGATCGATCTCTCCGGCACCATCCAATTCGGAGTGCACGCCCATCAAGGTACGGGCTTCCTCGTCCATGTCAGCGATAACAATGCGGTTTCTGCGCCCTATACCGACGACAACAGTCATACGACTGCGCCCGATATCGTCGATGAGCCCGGCTTCGCGCAAGTCACGCTGAAAAGCCAGGGCGATATCCGTCTCGGCAATGGCTCGATTGCTGACGGTGGCAATCTCACCTTCCAGGCGGCTCAGCTCTATCCACTCAGCGGCGCGACCGCGACCGTCACGGTCGGCCAGGTTCTGTCATTGAATTCGTTCGGCGGCATCGGAAACGCCACGTTTGACACGGGTAGCGTGCTGACGATTCTCGGCAATGGCGGGCCGGCGCCGGCAGTGCCGCCATCGGTGTTCGGCAATCTGGTCTTTATTGCTCCCATCATCGATCAGGGGGGCGTCGCGCGCGCGCCGCTCGGTACCATCTGGTTCAACAATAACCTTGGCAATACCGCCGCGGTGCCGTCAACGAGCGACGTGATCTTCCGCAGCGGCAGCATCACCTCGGCGAGTGCGGCTGGGCTGTCCATGCCGTTCGGCGGCACCAGCGACGGCATCACGTATGATGGTGCCGACGGCACGCTGAACGTGCTGGGCTCCACCCTGGTCAACGTCAACGGCACCTTCCGCATCGCGACCGGCATCGTGGTCAGCGGAACGTCGGTGGTGGGGGAGGCGGGTGCAGTGCTCGACCTCTCGGGCGGCGGTAATCTCACGGGCGCGGGCTTCATCTCCGGCCGTGGCGGGTCGGTCGATGTGCTCAAGACCGCGTTGATCAATGCCAACCCGGCCAACAGCTTCAGCGGTGCGGACGGCAAGGTTTACGCCATCGTGCCGGGCTATGCGTCGGCCTATGCGCCCATGATCGCGAGCGAGGGCGCCGGCGATCCCGCCATCGGCCAGCAGATCACGATCCCGTCTGGTGTGCCGGGGCTGCCGGCCGGTACCTACACGCTACTGCCGTCGAGCTACGCGCTGCTGCCCGGCGGCTATCGCGTGGAGCTTGGCGGCGCCACGACGACGGCCGCGCCGTCCGTCGCGCTGCCCAACGGCTCGATCGTCGCGTCGGGTTATCTTGGCATCGCCAATACGACCATCCGCAACGCGCTGCCGACGACGCTGATCCTCACTTCCGGGACCGAAGTACGCCACTATTCCCAATACAACGAAATGAGCTACAGCGATTTCGCGATCAGCCAGGCCGCCGTGTTCGGCAATGTGCGGCCGCGCCTGCCCGAAGACGGCAAGATCCTCGAGATCAACCTCGGCGCCTCCACGGACAGCACGCCCTCGCTCTCGTTCAATGGTGTCGCGCTGTTCGGCGAAGCGGATGGTGGCATCGGCGGCGCCCTGATGCTGACTTCGTCAAACCCGACAGGCACGATTGACATCACCGCGCCGGGAGCCGCACCGGTCGCAGGCGACTCGTCGATCGCCAGCAACGTCGTCAACGCTTTCAAGGCGCCGACGCTGATGATCGGCGGCGGCACCAGCTACGATAACCTCAGCGGCAGCGGGCCCCGCATCGACTTCAACGGCAGCGGCATCGTCAATGTCCTCCCCGGCGCCAACATCCAGGCCGGCCAGACCTTCCTCATGGGGAACAGCATCAACGTCGCGAGCGGAGCCACCATCGATACCCGCGGGCTCGGCAGCAGCGGCATCGATTCGCGCCTCGGCTATGTCTTTGCGAACACTGCATCGGAAGTCTCGAACCCCTTCGGCCCGGCGGTGCTGGTGGTGGCGAATGGCTGGTTCAACTTTCTTCCAGTGGTCGGAACCGGCGTGATCAACGTCGCAAGCGGCGCCTCGCTGCTGACCGAGGGCACTATCGTGCTCGCGGCCGCGGGCTCGCTCACCATGGGCGATGTCAATCTCGGTGCCCGGTATCTCACGGTGTCGCAGAACGTGATCAATGCCGGCACCGACGCCTCGCTCGCTACGGCTGCGGCCGCGGGTGTGCTGCCGCCGGGCTGGAATCTGACTCAGAGCCTGCTCGATCAGTTGCTGCATCCATCGTCCAGCAGCGACCTGCCGGCGCTGGAACAGCTCACGCTGACGGTTGGAGGCTCGTTTAACCTGATCGGCAGTGTCGCGCTCGACGCCCGCGGCCAGGGCGGGCAGGGCGTCGCGTTCGTCATCAACACACCAGCGATCTACGGCCTGGGGACTGCGGGCGATACCGCGAGCATCACGGCCGACACGCTGGTCTGGAATGGCATTCGCACCGGCAATGGCAGCACGGGCTTCGGCGGCATACCTTATGGGAGTCAGACGCCGGCCGCCGTTACGCCCGGCGGGCCCGGGACAGGCACCGGGACGCTCAACATCACGGCTGCGGACATCACCTTCGGATACGACGCCAACAGTCGGCAGACCGACGGTGCGACGCTCAACCGACTCGTGCTCGGATTTGGCAACGTCAATATCACCGGTAGCGACAGGATCACCGCGAACAGCGACGGTGCCCTCTCTGTGGGTCTCAGCCGCGATGCCTCGGGTAACTTGCAAGGCGGTAATCTCACGGTGATCACGCCGCTTCTGGCCGGCGAAAACGGCTCGACCATGGCTTACACCGCCGGCGGCGCTGTGCGCGTGGTTGAGCCCGCAGGCACTGCGGCCGCCAATACCTCGGCAGTCACCAATCTCGGCGGCACGGTGTCGTTCACCGGCGACAGCGTGTTCCTTGATACCGCCGTCGCACTGCCGAGCGGCAAGCTCACGCTTGCGGCTACCAACGATGTCACGCTTGGTGACCATGCAATCGTCGACCTCTCCGGGCGCATCATCACCTTCTTCGACGTCACCAAATACAGCTGGGGTGGCGATCTGGTGTTGCAGAGCACGCAAGGCAATATCACGCAGGCGGCCGGCTCCGTGATCGACGTGTCGGCTGTCAACAATGCCGCCGGCACCATCGCGGCGACCGCGACGAATGCGGCTAGCGGCATCGTGACCCTTGGCGGCACGCTGAAGGGTGCCGCTACCGGCGGCTACGCAGGCGGCCAGATCGCCATCGCGGCGCAGAGCCTCGGCGACTTCACCGCGTTGAATCTCAAGCTCAACGACGCCGGGTTCTTCGGCGCGCGCGCCTTCGACATCAAGCAGGGCGACCTCGTCGTCGGCGACGGTGCGGTCAAGGCGCATCAGGTCACGATCTCGATCGACAACGGCGCGCTGACCGTCGCTGGCACCATCGACGCCAGCGGCACCACGCCGGGCACTATTCGCCTGGCCTCAAGCGGCGATCTCACGCTCGAAGCGAATGCCCAACTCGACGCCCACGGCACCGTGCTGCAAGTCGACAGCTACGGCCAGCCAATCGAGGCCAACAACCGCGGCACGATCGAATTGACCGCGACGCACGGCATGCTGACCTTGTCGCCTGGGGCGACCATGGACGTCAGCGTGACGTCGCCACAAGGCGTACTGCTGGCCTCTGCGGGACAAATCGATCTCAATGCCTCGCGCACCGGCGAGGTCTCCGGCGACATCAACATCAATGCCTCGGGCCCGCTGAACATCAAGGGCGCGCAGAGCATCGCGGTGAATGCCTTTTGGACCTATTCGCCGGTCGATCCGAACGGCACCGTCATGCAGGACAATGGCGACACCACTCCGGTATCGGCGTCCAGCGGCTATCTGGGTTTGAACCAGGTCGATACCCGCAGCCAGACGTTCATCAACGCAGCTTTGGCCAACGCCGACCTGCAAGCGCGGCTGGCTGGCCTGAAGGCTTATGGTGATGCGTTCCACCTCCGTCCGGGAGTCGAGATCGTCAGCCCAACGCCGAATGGCTCGCTGACGGTGTCAGGCGATATCGATTTGTCCGGCTACCGCTACGGTCCGAACGCCGACCGCGACCCGAACTCACCGACCTACGGCGCCGGCGAGCCGCTGGCGCTGGTCGTCAGGGCCGGCGGCGATCTCAACATCAAGGGAAGCATATCGGATGGATTTAAGGGGAGAGGACCGATTGCCGGGATACCGCCGACCTACTCGATTGTTACGACCCCGGCCGGGACCATCCTCAACACAACCTGGGTGTTCACGACCCCGATCACCTTGACGACAAGCTGGACGGTGCCGAGCGATTCCTATTACAACACCGTCGTTTACTGGATGACGGATACGAACGGCAATAAATACTATCCGGGGCAGACCGTTCCTGCCGGCGTGATGCTGGTCGCCGATGGCTACGATGCCTTCGAGCAGGGAATTTCCCTTCCGGGATATTCCTATCAGGCGGTGACCAACCCCGGGACGCCCCCATCCCCTGCCATCGCCGCTACGTCCCCCCTCGCGCCAATGCTTGCGTCGGGGATGCTCTCTGCATCCATCCGGCTGGTCGCCGGCGCCGATCTCGCCGCGGCCGACACACGAGCGCTGCAGACAAGGGCAGTCTTGCACGGCGTCGGCAATCTCACGCTGAGCAATCCGCTCTACGATCCTTCGCAGAACGGCACTCTCCTGAACGTGGTTCGCACGGGGACCGGCAACCTCGAGCTGCTGATTGGCGGGAATTTCAGCGAGGCGAGCCCATACGGCATCTATACCGCTGGCAGTCCGATCCCGGAGACCGGCACTGCCGCCAACGATCCGTTCAATGTCGGCCGCGCCCGCTTCCCGGACGGTACCGTGCTTGGATCCGCAAACAGCGCCTATGAAGGGCTGCTCGGCTCGCAGTTCATGTATTACACCGAGGACGGCGGCAACGTCCTGCTGACGGCGCAGGGCGACATCGTCGGTTACCAGGCGCTCAACGCGACCCAGGTCGGCGGCTGGCTGTGGCGTCAAGGTGGCAGCGGGCTTGGCCAGGCCACCGCTTGGGGTATCAACTTCGGCAGTTATACGACGGGCTCGGCTTCATCCTCTCCGGTTTTGAACGGCTTCTCCGGCGTCGGCACGCTCGGCGGCGGCAATGTCACGGTGATCGCCGGCGGCGACATCGGCAATGCTGGATCCGGCTCGGGCATCATTGTTGCCGTCGGCGGCAGCGGACGCGTGATCGACGGCAACCTCGTCCAGACCGGCGGCGGCACGCTGTCGGTGACCGCCGGCGGCACGATCGGTGGCGGCGGCAATCAGTTTGTCGATCTGCGTGGTGACATCAACATCGCGTCCGGCAGCTTCGGCAGCCTGACCGGCACCAATTACGGCACCGACAGCGGCCTCGATCCGCGCGCGCTCAGCTCGCTCGTGCCCTATGCCATGAACCAGGTTCCGGGCGGCTCAGTTGTGCCCGGCGACAGTGTCGTGGACATTCGCACACGCGGCACTCTTGCGCTCGGCGACATCAGCGATCCGGGCCGGGTCGGGCTCATGCAGCTGACCGATCCCGGGACAACGCCGGGCGCAGCCGGCGTGACCTGGTTCACCTTGTGGACACCGCGGACCGCGATCGATCTGTTCTCGGGCGGGGGCAACGTCGCGCCGCTCACCCAAGACCAGGGGGGAGGCGGTACATCCGACCACTCAACGGCTTTCCTGCCGTCGATCCTGCGCGTGACGGCGGCGGGCGGCAGCATCTATCTGAACCCTGGCTATTACGACGCCAGTCTGATGCTGCCATCGCCCTCCGGCGAGCTCGACCTGCTTGCGCGAGGCGCGGTCATTCAGGAGAATCCAAGCGAGCTCGGACCGCTATCGACATCGTTATCGACCCTCGCGACCCCGTTCAACCCGGCGTGGGCCGACATCGAGAACGCGAACGTGGTGGCATCGAACTTCTGGGGCAATCCCAATTTACCGTTCGATAGCTCGTTTACAGCTTACAGCTTCGTCTTCAACAATGGTACCTATTATGGACCCGGAGGCACGCCCTTCGTGTTCGGTGCGAATACCGTGACCGATGCCAGCGCCGCGAGCAGCGGGGCGATCTCCCGGATCTATGCCGTCAATGGCGACATTCTCGGCCTCACCTATGGCGGGGTCTATTTCCGCGGCGTGTCCAACGGCAATCAATATGTCTATGAAAACTTCTATCGTGCCGCCAAGCCGGTGCGGATCTTCGCCGGCGGTGACATCGTCGACGTCGGCGGGCTCATTCTGCAAAGCAATCCCAACGATGTCTCGATGGTGGCGGCGAGCGGCAACATCATCTACGCCGGGACGCCTAGGGTCAACGGCAGCAATTTTCCTGGTCTCGCGATCACCGGGCCGGGCACGCTGGAGGTGACGGCGGGCGGCACGATCTACCAGGGCTCGACCGCCAGCATCGAAAGCATCGGGCCTCTCGTCACCGGCGACACCCGGCCGGGCGCGAGCATCGTGCTGCAGGCCGGCGTCGGCGCGGGTGCGCCGGGTGCGGGGCAGGTGGACTGGAGCGGCTTTGCCACCACCTACCTCGACGCAGCCGGCAGCACCTTGTCGCTATCCGGCGCCAGCACCATCGTCGCGGGCTACGACGATCAGCTTTATGGCTGGCTGCAGGGTCGTTTCGGGTATGCCGGCACGACGCAGAATGCGCTGGCTTATTTCCTTGCGCTGCCGGCTGTGCAGCAGCGCGTGTTCCTGCGCCAAATCTATTACCAGGAACTCACCTTGGGCGGCCGCGAGTACAACGATGCCACGAGCGTTCGGTACCGAAGCTATCTGCGCGGCCGCGACGCCATCGCGGCGCTGTTTCCGAACGACGCTGCCTATCACGGCGGCATCACCATGTTCAGCACCGCATCCGGTACTCCGGGTTCGCCCGCGTACACCATCAACAGCGGCTATGTGCACACCGATTTCGGCGGGGATATCCAGCTGCTCGCGCCGGGAGGCGGCGTCACGCTCGGCACCGAAGGCCTGGCGCCGGGAGCGAATGCCGGCCTGATCACGCAAGGCGGGGGTGATATCCAGATCTATTCGCAGCAGAGCGTGCTGCTCGGCCTCTCGCGCATCATGACGACCTTCGGCGGCAATATTGTCGTCTGGTCGGCCGAGGGCGACATCAATGCCGGCCGAGGCGCCAAGACGACGGTGATCTATACGCCGCCGAAGCGGACCTACGATGCTTATGGCGACGTGCAGCTTGCACCGGTGGTCCCCTCGACCGGCGCCGGCATCGCAACCCTCAACCCGATCCCACAAGTGCCGCGGGGCAACATCGATCTGATCGCGCCGCTCGGCACCATCGACGCAGGCGAAGCCGGCATCCGCGTCTCCGGCAACGTCAACCTCGCGGCGCTGCAGATCGTCAACGCGGCGAACATCCAGGTCCAGGGCAACGCAACAGGACTCCCGACGGTGCAGGGGCCGCCGGTGGGCGCGCTGACGGCGGCCTCGAACACGACTGCCGCCACCCAGCAAGCCGCGGCGCCGCCATCATCAAACAGCAATCAGCCCTCCATCATCATCGTCGAGGTGCTCGGCTATGGCGGTGGCACGGGCGAAAGCGATCCTTCCTCAGCGAACAAGCCGCGGCCGCCTGCAGCCGATAAACAGAGCTATGATCCGAACGATCCGGTTAAGATAGTTGGCTACGGCCCGCTCACCGAGATGGACATGCGCTCTCTCACTGAGGAGGAGAAGCGCAAGCTCGCTCCGCGGTAAAAGTGTGAAAGCTTCGATCGCGCGGGGGGCTTTGTCTTTTATGAACCGTGTCCATTCTCGTCACCGATGTGTTGCACGTCGCAGTTGCCGAAAAAGCTGCTTCGAAAAGCAGGCGGTTGTGTATTGGGGGCGCAAGAGGTGACCGACGTCAACCAGGTGCGGTTGCGCTGTGAGCTTGTCAACAACTACGAAGATCTCGTCAGGAACCTGACGCGGCGCCTGGGGTCGTCCGACTTCGCTTATGAAGCATTGCACGAGACATTCCTGCGGCTCGACCGAGTCGTGGATGTTGTCGCGGTGCGTAGCCCGGCTGACTATATCTTCCGGATCGCGGTGAACGTCGCGAAGGACCGGCGGAAGGCACAAAATCATCGGGTCAGTGCTGCGAGCATCGATGCGGTGCTCGACATTTTTGATGATAAGGCGGACCCCGCGAGAGTTGTTGAGGCGCGTTCCGAAATCGAGGCCCTCAAACGTGCGCTTGCCGAGCTGCCGCGGCGCCCTCGTGAGGTCCTGCACAGCATCTCGATCGAAGGTCAGGCGGTGCGGGAGGTTGCTGCGCGGCTCGACGTCAGCATTCGAACAGTCGAAGGTGATCTGAAGATGGCACTCAGGCATTGTTCAGATCGGCTTGATCACAAACTGATTCATCGCCTTGGCGGCCGGCGTCTCCGCTTATAGCGAATTCAGCTGCAGACTGTCTCCGAGGTGCGCGGCCGCTCGACCTTCTTCCGATAGACGCCCGACATGTTCGGATGAATATCCGGAACGTCTACTGGTTCCTGCGCCAGAAGTTCTGTCAGCATGTCCTCGCGGCCTCCAATAGATGGATGGGTTCCTGAAACGGTGCCGTTGCTGCTCACGGGATTCTCAGGCGGCAAGAAGGTGTTTCCAGGCGGTTGCTTGCCGAGGGCGCCCCTCTCACGCTGGCGGTGATTACCGCTTGTTTCCCTCAGCGTCCTGCTGTTGGTTCCATTCGTGCGCAAGACGTTGAGCCTCGGTGAGCTCATGCAACGTCATTTTCGTTGCCACGAGATCACGCGCTTTGACGGCGCGGTTGCGATCCTGATCGGCTGTGTAAGCCGAAGCCGCCAGGTTCAGCCATTTGTGCGCCTGGAGCAGATCCCGGGGCACGCCGCGGCCCAGCGCATAGGCGATGCCGAGGCTCAGTTGTGCGTGCACGATGCCGCGCTCGGCCGCGCGGCGATACCATGTGGCAGCTTCCGCAAGGTCGCGGGTCACGCCGTGCCCGGCTTCGTACATCCGGGCGATGTTGTATTGCGCCATGCCGTCACTCGCGGCCGGCGACGGCGGTGCCGGCGGAGTGATCCCTCCCGGAGGCTGAAGATCCAGGGCGGCGAGCTGCTGGCCGTCGGCTGGCGCCGGCGGCGCGGAGCGCGTCCGCCGTCCGGTCATGATCGCGCCCATCGCGCGCAGGTCGTCGGGCGTCAGCCATGCAATATCCCGCGCCGGCGTGGCGATCATCTGACTGATGATGCGCGGCGGCACCCCGAACGTTCCGGCGATGCGGGCCATGGAGAGCGTCGCCGCCTCGGTGCGCGCCGTCTCGTGGCCGAACTTGTCGGATGCGCCATGGACGCCGATCGCGGCGTCATAGCTCGCGAACTTGTCGATCCCGGCCGCGAACACGATGAAGCAGGCGGACGCGCAATGAGCGCCGGCGGCGACGATCGTCGGCAGCTTCGCCCTGCGGATCAGGTCCGTCAGCTTGACCGCTTCGGCCAGGCTTCCGCCGAGCGAATCCAGCCGTACCGCCTCGACCAGGCGGCCGCTGTCGTTGGCCGTCTTGATCAGCGCTTCAGCGGCGTCCGCGTCGCCGTCCGCGATGTCGCCGCTGAGCACCACGACGAGCGCATCGTCCTTCAGCGTCACGCTTGTCAGTTCCGCCGCGGCCGCCGTCGCGCTGACGACAGCCGCACCCAGAAGGCCCAGTACGGGTGTTCGAATCCACATCGCGGCTCTACTTGAGCCGCGGCTGGGGCGGCGACGGTTGCGCTTGAGTGGGTGCGCTGACGATCGTCGGCGAACGGCGCAGGGTGTCGAGGCGTTCCCTGAATTCCTCGGCGACCACCTGGGCGTCATGACTGTTGCGCACAAGCTTGGTGGTGACGAACACGATGATCTCCGAGCGGGTCTTGCTGTCGGATTTCTGGCTCAGCAGATCGCCGAGATACTTGATCTGGTTGAGCCCGGGAATTCCGGACACCGAGCGCTCGTCGTCTTCCTTGATCAGCCCGCCGAGCAGCACGGTCTGGCCGCTGCTGGTGCCGATGGTGGAGTGAATGCGCCGCTGCGAGATGGTCGGCGTCAGGTTCTGGGCGCTTGAGCCGCTGGGATTGACCACGTTGGAGACTTCCTGCTCGATTTCGAGCTCGATCGATCCGTTCGGATGCACATGCGGCAGCACCTTCAGGATGATGCCGGTGTTCTGCCGCGCGATGCTGCTCACCACGCTCAGACCGGTGACGGCGCTGCCGGTCGAGATCGGCACCTGGTCGCCGACCTCGAGAATGGCCGGCTGATTGTCGGCGACCACCAGCGACGGCGCCGACAGCACCTTGACGGTGGTGAGCGTCGAGAGCGCGTTCAGCACCAGCTTGGGATTGGCTTCGGCGCCCAGCAGCAGGTTGAAGCCGGGCAGCACGCGCGCGAGCAGGGCCGATTGCGCCGCCGACTGCGCGGCCGTGAACAGGCCGACCGATCCCTTGTCCTGACCGGCGCTGGCGTTGGCGCTGGTCAGGTAGGCCTGTACGCCGAACTGCAATTGGTCGGTCAGCGTGACCTCGGCCACCATGGCGTCGACGGCGACCTGCAGCTTCGGACGGTCGAGCGACTCCAGCGCGCGCTCGATCACCAGGTAATCCTCCTGGTTAGAATAGATCATGATCGCGTTGGTCGAGGTGTCGGCGGTAATCCGCACGTTCTGGAACACCCCGCGCGGCATGGATCCGCCTCCCGTGCCGCCGGCGGCGCTCGCCGAGGGATCCTGGTCGGTGTCCTTGCGGTCCGCGAAGTTGGCGAAGGCCGCCTGGGTGCGGTTCGTGCCCGAGGAGCTGTCGGTGCCGGTGGTGCCGCCTTGGGGTGTCGTGCTCTGGTTGTTGCCGGTCATGCTGCCGCTGCCAAGGGAATCGATCCGCGAGGTCGCCGCGTTCTGCCCGGGCGCGGTCGGGCTCGTCGTCTGCGAGTCCTGTCCGCTGCTCTGCGAGGATCGGCCGACGAACATCTCGTTGAGGATGCGGGCGATGCTGCGGGAGTTGCCGAAGCGCAGGCTGTAGACCCGCACCGTGGTGCCGGTGGGATCGGAGCGGTCSAGCCKSCGCACCCAYTGCGTCGCGCGCTCCAGCACCTTGGCRTTGCGGCTCACCGCCAGCACGGCGTTCATGCGCGACACCGGCTGGAACTTGATCACGCCCTGGCCGTTGCCGCCCTCGGCGGTGTCGAACACCTTCTCGAGTTCGCGGATCATGGTTTCGGGCGCGGTGGATTTCAGCGGATAGAGTCCGACCGACTGGTTGCGCAGCCATTCCACGTCGAGGGTCGCGATGATGCCGAGCGCGGCCTGCCGCTCGGAGGCGGTGCCCTGGATCAGGAGCACGTTGCGCGCCTGATCGACGCGCACGGCGCCGGGCCGCGACAGGAAGTTCTCCGCGGTCTTGGCGATGGACGCCGCCGAGGCATAACGCAGCGGCACGATCGAGACGCCGTAGCCCGGCTGCCCGCCGCCGAAGGTGGCGGGGCCGGCGCCGGCGGCTTCCGGCAGCGGCACGACCTTGATCAGATTGTCTTCGCGCAGCACCGCGGCGTTCATCATGCGCAGCACGCTCTCGAACAGCGGCAGCACGTCCTTGCGCGGGATCCGCTGCGCCGACGCCAGGGTAATGATGCCCTGCACGCGCGGGTCGATCACATAGTTCAGGCCGAGGCTATCGCCGAGCACGGATTTGGCGACCGTCTGCAGATCGGCGTTGTCGAAGTTCAGTTCGATGCCGCTGCCGCCGGCGGGCACGTCGTCGTCGGACGCGGCGGACGCGGTGCGCGTGGGGATGCTGGCGCTGGCATCGCGCGAAGGCGCCACCGCCGGGTCGGTCTCGACCCCCGGATAGACCATCGGCTGCGTCGATTGCGCCGACGATGCGCGTCCGGACGAAATCTCGCCGCCGCCGGGGCCGGTCCAGCGTGCGCGCAGATCCGCGTCGCGGATCGGGTCGGTGACCTGATCGCGGCCGGGCAGGTCGATGCTCTTGTCCATCATGCAGCCGCCGAGCAGGCCGCCAATCAGCAGCCAGAGGGCGACGGTCGTGACCAGAGCGGGGCGCGGCAGACGGGACCGTTCGAGACCTTGCACGACTGTTCTCCCTCCGGCGCCGGCAAGGCCGGCGGCTGTGTTGTCAATGCGCATCGCTGGCCGCCTTCCAGGGCCGGTCGGCGGGACCGATGCTGCCGCCGGCCAGATCCTCGACGTCGCCGATCAGTGCGTCGGCGCGGCCGGCCAGCGTGCGGGCGTCGCCCGGCGCGAGCGGCCGGTGCGCGAACGCAGCTCCTGCAAGCCGCGCCCTGATCTCGCCGGCCAGCGTGTCGCGCTTCGCCGTCACGGCGCCGATCGCGTCGAGATAGCGCTGATAGCTGCTGTCGCCGCCCTTGATGGCCCGCGTCGCCAGCGCAAGGCTGTTGCGGCCGAGCTGCCCGAGCGGATCGTTGAGATCCCGGTAGGCCCGCGCCAGCGCCGCGAACGTTTCGCGGCTGCCGGCGAGCTCGGGAGGCCACGCACCGGCATCGAGCACGTCCGTCAGCACCACGCCGTCATGCAGATAGCTGTCGCTGAGGCCGAGCAGCGCCAGCATCGTCGGCCGCAGGTCGGCGAGACCGGAGACGATGTCGGTGGTCTGCCCGAGATGGGCGACGCCGGGGCCGGCGAGGGCGAACCAGCCGTTGCCGATCGCCTGCGGCATGTCGCCGGACACCCACGCCACCGCCGGATCGATCGCGACGCAGGCGGGCGGCAACGTGCAGTCGGCTGCGGTCGCCGCGGTCCGTTGCAGATAGTCGCGGTCGCCGAACATCACGAAGCTCGGCGAACGCGCCGGGCTCGCCGTGATCATGTGCAGGATCTGCATCGCGGCGCGGTCCGCCAGCATCGCCGCCAGCCGGTCGGTCTTGCCGGTGCGCGGATTGCGCGCGTCGAGTTGGCCGACGTCCTGCTGCAGCGTGCGCGTCAGCGGATCGGTCGGGAGCGGATTGCCGTGGATGTAGAACGGCGGCGCGCTGCCGGGGCTGATATCGAACGCGGTGACGTTGCGGCGCTCGCTGGCGAGCAGGCGATTGATCAGGGTGTCGAACGCGCCGATCTGCGGATAGCTGCAGGGCACCGTGATGCCGTCGCAGCCTGCCGGGCGCGGCGCCCCGCCGACAAAACGATCGGTGCCCGCGGAGACCACGATGAACAGCGTGTTGCGTGGGGTGATTCCGGCCGCCGCGAGCCGATCGACGAACCGCTTGAACGCCGCGTCATCGGCGGCGAGGCTTGTCACCATGGCGCGCTCGCCGGGGCCGACGGCGCGCTGATCGGTTGCGCCGCGCACGCGGACATCGCCGATCGAAGCGTAGACCACCGGCACGCCGGCCTCGAGCATCGCGGCCGCGTAGCCCAGCGCCTGCGCGGCCGTGCTC
>BFBZ01000033.1_pt60 | contig 18043 bp, 10 predicted proteins | sample 1888401 | NCBI WGS metagenome assembly BFBZ01 (sample SAMD00112614, study PRJDB3348) | symbiont metagenome | host: Chara braunii | reverse complement strand
AGGCCATCACATCGGCCGAGTTGACCATGCGGGAGACCACGAATGAGGGCAGGAAGTCGAGGCCCGTCTCCTTGCTGCGCTGAACGTGTCGGGCGAGCTCCCGCGGATCCCGCAGCGCCTCCAGCAGGCCGGTCTTGGCATTGGGAGCGAGCTCCCGCGTCAGGGAGCGGGTGTGGAGATCGCCGTCGATCAGCAGCGTGCGATGGCCGGTGAGAGCGGTGAGGTGGCCGAGATTGGCGGCAATTGTGGTCTTTCCCTCCTTGGGGAGTGACGACACGATGCCGACGATTTTGACATCCCGCGACAGGCGCGCCACGTCGATCGACACCTTGATATTGCGCAATGTCTCGGCAAAGCGGGAGAACGGGCGGTCGACGACGTAGCGCGACAGTGAAGGCTGTTGTCTCGCCGGGTCCTTCTCGGACGCCATGACCAGGGCGCGTGCTTTCTGCACGCCCGACCGGTCCGGGCTGATGTCGGGCAGGGTGCCGAGACACTTGATGCCGAATTCATCCTCGATGTCGGCGGGGGTCCGTACGAAATCGTTGAGGAGTTCGCGCGCGAAGGCCGCGCCGACGCCGAAGCACAAGCCGCCGACGATGCCGCCGATCAGGAAGAGGACTGTCTTCGGCGAGCTCTTCTTGTCAGGCTTGGTCGCGGTGCTGATGACGCGGGCTTCGCTGATCGGGAAGCTTTCCTTCTGGGTCGCTTGCTGCAGCTTGTCCAGGAAGGTGTTGTAAAGATTGCGATAGGTGTCCGCAGCGCTTTCCAGGTTGCGCAGCTTGACCTGCGCCTGGCCGCTGGTGCCGGCCTGATTGACCAGGCTGTTCATGTTGCTTTCAAGCGAACTCTCGCGGCTCTTGGCGATCTCGTACTCGCTCCGATAGGAATCGGCGATGCGCCGGACCTCATCCGCGATCGATTTTCGCGTTTCGTCCATGCGGCTCGCCAGGTTGATCGAGGCCTGGTGATTTTTCCCGTACTTGTTCGACCAGTCAGCATACTGCGCGGCGAGATCGAGATACTGGGCTCGAAGCCGCGTGATGACGGTGTTGCTGAGAGCGTCGGTAACCGTCGGCTGGGCGAGATCCTTGTCAGAGACGGCGTCGATCCGGTCGAGGCGCGCCTTGGCTTCCGCGGTCGCGGCGCGCGCCTGGATCAGCTGGGTGGTGACATCGCTCAGCTGCTGCTCGCTCATCAGGCCGCGGCTGGTGCCGACGATGTTGTTCTCGGCCTTGAAGGTCTGCACGGCGCGATCGGCCTCGGTGGCTTGGTCGCGCAATTCCAAACTCCGCTGCTGTAGCCATTCGCTGGCCCGCTTGGTGGATTGGTATTTGGCTTCCAGCGCACCGACGATGTAGGCGTCGGAGATGGCGTTGGTGATCCGGGTCGCCTTGTCCGGGTCGATCGAACGGAAGCTTACGGACAGAACGTAGGTCGTCAGGACGCGTTCGATCTTGAGATTCTTCTGCAGCGCCTGCACCGCGGTCCGTTCGAGCTTGTCCGGCGACGGAGGTCCATCGCTGCTGCTGAACAGGTTGAGCACGGTTCCAATGATGGTCGCGACGATGCTGGGGTCGGCGCCGGTGAATTCCGGATCCTGGGTGAGTTTGAGTTTGCGTACGACCGAGAGGATGAGGTCGTCCGAGTTCAGGATTTCCACCTGGCTGTCGACAAAGCCGGGATCGATCAGGGTGCTGTTGATGGCGCTGCCGCTGTCCTTGTCCACGACCTGCGGCTGGCGCGTATCCATCAGGATACGCGCGTTCGCCGTGAACATCGGCGTGGCTGTCACCAGATAGATGAGCACCAGCGCGAGCACGCTGCCCGCAATTGTGGCGATCAGCGGCCATTGCTGGCGCAGGATGGCGACAACGCGCTCAACGCTCAGGACTGTCCCGCCGATTGCGAGACCGGATTTGTGCTGAGGATGGAATTCAACTCGGGGTTGATACATTGGTCAGTTCGAATGTCCAATAATGATCATTGTGGCAGGGGCATGCTGGCAAAGGGGTCGGCGATCTCGGTGTTCCATTCTCCGGAGAACATTTTGCCTCCCTCCGGCCTGGGTGGTGGAGCGGCCGGTTTGCCAATTGTGTACTGAGGAATGGGTTCTTCACTGACCGAGACGTAGCCGGCAAGAACCGCATTGTCCCTAAGATCCCGAACGAAATCGCGAATCTTGCGCGCATACGCTGGTTGCGGTGTCAGGCATTGCATCTCGGCGTGACGCAGACCCCAGCCAATTCCACGTCGATTGGCGGTTGGCGTCTCCGCCACCAGCCTGCGAATCACCGGCAGCAAGTCGGGATCGCTAACCAGATAACTGGTGACCTTGGAGTCGATCTTGCTGTTGTCATTCCGCGCCGACTGCAGCGGCAGGGTTGGATCATCGGCGAACAGCTGACGCTCGAGCGCCGGCACCTGTTCGCTGACCGGAACGCATTGCGCGTGGCTGATTCCTGCGCTCGCAACCAACAGAATACTCGCTGTCGCGAGCAAACGAGTCGTCACAGTCAGACATCTTCGAAGCGTGACCATGAATATCCGCTGTTCGGGTTGTCTTCGTGGCGAAAGTTCGAGTGCGAGACCGTAGTCGCAGACTATGTCAAATCTTTGTGCGGTGCAATAAAGCGGTGGCCAGCATGCGCGTTTCAACAGAAATGAAAGCAACTCACCACCTGCTGTTTGCGACATCGCGACGACGGGTGCTTGGCTTTTGATCACGCTACACGCGCGACGGTTCGGTAACGCTCGGAATTGGTCTCGGCGCGTTCTGGACCCATCGCTTGAGCTTGAGTGCCGGCTTTTCAATCAGATGCCAGGACAGGAAGGCGACCCCGAACGTGATTGCGACGGCGAGGCCAAACACTGTCCACCAGTTCCGATAGCCTGGAAGAAATTCAACGATCGCCTGTTGAATCGGGAATGCATACAGGTAGAGACCATAAGAATAATCTCCTCCCTGCAAGAGCTTTATGGGCGGAAAACGCATCATGCCGATGGACACCATGATGTACATCAAGACCAGCGGAAGCAGGACAAACGTCGTTTGTGGCAACTCCATGAGGACGTAAGCGCCTGCAAGCGCGAGCACGAGCAGTCGGACATTGATGACGATAATATGGCGCCAGTGATAGGTCAGGATTCCGGTGAGGAAGTAATAGATCAAGACCTGGCTTCCGTAGATGCCCCTCAATTCGAATTTATTTGTCGCCAGATTGTAGGCAGCCAGCGCGATCGTAACGGCAACCCAGAGCATGGTCGTTTTCAATCGGCTGTAGGCGATTCCGGAGAACATCAGTCCCGTCATCAGGACGTAGGAGAGAAGTTCCGGATGCAGCGTCCAGAGGCTCTTGTTCACGATTCCGGCCGCCGGATTGTGTTCGAATACGCCGGGCAGCTCGAAATGAATCCAGCCCATGATGTTGCCGAAGTATTTGAGAAACCTGACGTCGCTGACGTAATCGGAGATCGGCACGGTCGTGAGCAGCGGTCCCAGGATCAGTGCAGACAGTGTGATTTCCACAGTCAGGGCCGGAAAAATCCGCAGCGCGCGAAAAGTGAGGAAAACCTTCAGGCTTCGCGAACGCAGGGCGCTTCCGGCGACAAGAAATCCACTCAAGCCAAAGAAAATCGGCAGCGTCGCGGCCCAGATCTGATGTGACCATCCTGTGGCGAGAAAGCGCGATTCGGGAACTCCGTACGCGGTGTGAAACGAGTGCAGCAGGATCACCAGCAACGACAGTCCAATTCGCAGCAGATCGAATCCGGGGCCGGCGCCGCGATGTTCGTCCATGATTTCCAGTGCGGTGGGCCCGGAAAACCATCTCCTGACAGAGTCCAGGCCAGCCGTCGCAACCTGCTTCATCGATTGTTCCCATTCGCTTCGCAAAGAGTAGGCATGACCGCAGTCTCAACTCAATCCACATTTACTGTGCGTTGTGATCAGCAAACGAGCATCGTCGCCGGCCTCAATATCGCAGGATAGATGACATGCGCGTGTCGTGGTCAATGTGCGAGGAGGAGATGCAGGACCTGCAGCTTTAAGGACTCGCAGCTTCGGAATCGAATTTCCTGAATTGCTCGTCTTCAAGGCAAAGTTAGCTCAGCGTGTGGGCAGCATCGTGGCAACATCGAGATCGTTTCGGTTCACTCAAAGGCACACGGCAGCAACGCGAAAGTCCGGCGTTGAAAACGTCGCTGAAGCGCGTTAGAAAATTTTGCAACGCAAACAAGTTGGGTTCATCGCTTTGTCGACATCAGGCCATCGCCCCAAAGCCCACTATTTGCCGCTTGATAGCATTCGTGGTTTGGCTGCCTCGTGCGTCGTCATTCTTCACTTTGTCATCTCGGAAACGATGGTCGCGTCGTTTCCCAACAAAGCCTGGATCGACGTTGCGTTTTTTCACAACGCATGGATGTTCGTCGATCTCTTCTTCGTGCTGAGCGGAATCGTCATTTCGTTCAGCTATACACAGTTCGATTTCGGGACGTTCTCCTTCCGCGACTTCGTCGTGCGTCGCCTGGCGAGAATCTATCCGCTGCATATCGTGACCCTGTTCGCCACATTGGGGTTTCGGCTACTCAAGATCGCAGTGGTTGCGTTCGGTGTCATGCACCTCGTGCCCGCTGAAACGCCGGTCAACAATCTGTATTCCTTCGTTGCCAACGTCTTCCTGCTCCATGCGCTGGGTGTCCTCGATTATCTCAGCTGGAACGGGCCGAGCTGGAGCATTAGCGCGGAATTCTACACCTACCTGATTTTCGGTGGGGTGCTCGTTTTCGCCCAGCGCCGCAAGGACATCCGGCTGGTTTATGTCGCTTCGCTGCTGCTGATCCTGGCGAGTCTGTTGATCATGGTCTTCGTGATGCACAGGAGCGCGATCGATTTTCACTATCAGTTCGGCATCGTGCGCTGCGTGTTCAGCTTCTTCCTGGGGGTGCTGACCGTGCGCGCCGTGGCCTTGGTTCCGGCGGATATCCCGGGATTCGCCAAAACGATGGTGCAGATCGGTAGCATCGCCTTGTCGATCTTCCTGGTCTGCATCGTCGGATTGGTCCCCGAGATCAGCTTTGTGGCGCCGCTGGTTTTTGCCGTCCTGCTCGGATCTCTGATGGCGTTCCCGGCATGCGTGCTGCCTCGCGTGTTGTCCGTCGCTCCGCTGGTGTGGCTCGGCAAGCGCTCATACTCGATCTATATGGTGCATGCGCTGGTTCTGATGCCGCTCGAATACGTCGTGCGGGGCGTTGGCCCTCAGAGAATCCAGGTGCTCGACAGCCTGTTTCCCGGTGTTGCAGCGTCGTCGTTGCTGCTGATGTTTGTCGTGGCCGTGCTGGTGCTTGCGAATTTGACCTTCCTCTATGTCGAAATTCCCGGATCGAAATTTGTGCTGCGGTTCTTTAGTCGTGCGCCGGCGGAGACGCTTGCGCCGATTCCGGGAAGGGTGCTCGGCCGATGACCGGGGTGACGCATGCCGGCGCATTGACGGTCGATCGGTTCGAGCCGATCCCTCGTCCTGATGATCAGGCGTCGGCCTCATTCTGGGACGCGTTCTGGAAGGTCGAAGCGCTGGCGCTGTTTCTCTATTTCTACCGGGATGCATTCGCCGGCGCGCTGCGCTACTACTTCAGCATCACGAAGCTCGATGCCTTGTGGTTCGTTCCGGATCTTCTTGCGATGCTCTGCATCCTGGCGTTCGTGCAGCGCTACGTCATTCAGGGCAAGAGCCTGATTGCCATCCTCACTGTTCTGTACATGGCGTTCTCGCTGTACATCGGCTACATCTTTCTTGGCAAGGTCGCCGGGGCCGCGTCGTCGCTGAAGATGATCGCACCGGTGTTCGTCGGGTTCTGTTTCTGCAGCCGGGATATCGGCTCTTACCGGTGGTTGCTGTTTTCAATCCACATCATCTTTTATGTCACCATTCTCGGCATCATCGCTTCGGCCCATATGCATCTGCCATGGGTCGGATTTTCCTATGAGTCGTTTGGATCCACGCGCGAGGCGGGGCGCCTGTGGTGGTCGCAGGCGGACCAGCGGCTGGCTGGCTTTGCCGCTGACAGCACCATGGCCGCATTCTTCGTCTTCATCACCTTCGTGCTGACGTCGATCCGTCGCAGTGTGTGGTGGTGCCTGTTCTGGGCGCCAATCGGGATGTATGCGATCAAGCTGACCACCAGCAAGACGACCATGGGCCTGCTGGCGATCTATATGGTGTGTCTGCTGGTCATTCGCGTACTGCCCGAGGGGCTCAAGTTCCCAGCGCTGCGCCGGATGGCTCTTTTGTCATTTCTGACGATCCTCGTGCCGATCGTCCTGATGATTCTGTTCTCCGGTGTCGATCTCCAGAGAGCTTATCCGTCGCTGTTCAGTATGCAGGATCGAATCAACAACAGCTGGCAGCTGCCGTTCATCTACATGAGCCGCCTGATGCCGCTGGGGTTCCTCACCGGGTGCGGCATCGGTTGCTTCAACTACCCGCAGCAGCTCTTTTCGAATGTCGTCAGCTACTATGTGCCGGTCGACAACTTCTACATCGGCACTTATTTAATGTTTGGCCCTGCCTTCGTTGCCTTCATGGTTTGCGTTTTTTATGCGATCTCGAAGACGACGGACATCTACAAGCTGACCGTCCTTATCGTGATGAACCTGTTTGCGATCACGGTCCTGGCGTATGGTCCGGCCAGCGGTCTGCTGATGCTGGGCTTTGCGTTCAGCGAGGTCTTCCGCGAGAAGGCGGCCAAGACACCGACGCCTGTCGATCCAGCGTCCGTTTCACTCGATCCCTCGAGCCTGACGACGCGACCAGCGTGAGCGGGCGCTTATCCCATTCGCTCCCGGGAACCGGCCGGGGCACCGAGCGGTCGCAGGCCCGCAGATACGGCTCGCGCAACCGGAGGCGACGTTCATGACAGACAAGGCCTTCGTCCCGTCGATTCAAGGCTTGCGCGGAGTTGCCGCGATAAGCGTGCTGATGGTGCATCTCTACGATATGCCGCTTCTTGCCGGCTTTCTGCCAACCGTTCCACGCTGGTTTCAGCAGACCATCAACATGGGCGGACACGGCGTCGAACTGTTCTTCATGATCAGCGGATTTCTGATCCCGGCAAGCCTGGTTCGGCACGCATCGGTGTCGAAGTTCTTTTATGATCGCATGCTGCGCATTCTGCCGGTCTTCGTGGTTCTGCATCTGACGCTTTTTATCATCGGTCCCGTCGTCGGGTACAAGTTCTTTAAGGACATCGGCGTCGTTGCGTATGTCGAGGTATTTCTGGCGAACCTGTTCTTCTTGCCGGATGCACTTGGTCTCCCGATCGGCCAGCAGAATGCCTGGACACTGGCGTATGAGTGGGCCTTCTATATCTGGTTCGCAGCGACTTTTTTTGTCGTTGTGGAACGGAAGAACTGGATGCTGGGGCTGTTGCTGCTTGCACTCGGGCTCGTCGGCGTCTTTCACCGGCCCATCGCCGCCTATTTCGCCGTCGGGATGTTGTTCGCCGCGATCGATGTTCGGCTTCAGCTTGTCGGTCGGATCGGGGTGCTGGCGGGGGTGATCTGCGGAATCGCGATGTATGTGTGCCTTGAATACATTCATCCCTTTGCCGGTCTTCTACCGGGGGCTGTTCTGTTCGGAATGGTTCTGGCGCCGGGCTCCGGTGTCGCAAAGGCGTTGAGCGGCTCGGCGGTGCAGTATCTCGGCAAGATCAGCTACAGCCTCTATCTGGTGCATCCATTTGCCCTTTACCCTTTGCAAGTCATGGGAGTGAAGCTGGCTGCGCATGGTGTCAACCTCTGGGTGCTCTGGGCCGCGTTCGCGGTTGTTGGCCTTGTTGCCTCGCTCGTGGCGGGCGCCGCCAGCTACGAATTGATCGAAGTGCGGCTGCGGCGGCGGCTGGACGTGATGTTTCGCCAGGCGCTCTCCCGGCCGCTCGGTGAAGTCGGGCACCACGCATGACGCCGGCCGAGCGAGCGCGCCGCCAATCCCGCAATGCAGCCCGCCGATCGCAGGCTTATCGATATGCACGGACGACATCATGATCCTGAAGAACCTGCTCTCCATGTCCGGCGTGAATGTCGTCAAGTCGGTGCTCCAGTTCTTGATGACGCTGCTGATGACGTATTTCGTCAGCCCGGCTGAATTCGGCTTGGTTGCGTTCTCCCTGCCGTTCATCGCGTTCATCGCCTTGCTGACGGATATGGGGATGTCCAGCGCGATGATTCAACGCGATACCCTCACGGCCGATGAGGCAGGAGCCGCCGTCACGCTGATGGTCGTGATCGGCATCGCCTGTGCTCTCGTGCTGGCTGCATTGGCGGGGCCGCTGGCCGGCGCCGTCAGGATGGAGGGCCTGTCGGCCGTCCTGGCCGCACTCTCGGTCTCGGTCGTGCTCTCGATCGCTGCGATGGGACCACGCGCGGTCCTCGAACGCAGCCTGCGCTATCAGACCATTGCGCTGGTGGAAGGGGGAGCGGCGGCCGCGGCCGCCCTGGTTTGCGTCCTCGGCGCGATCAAGGGCTGGGGCATTTGGGCCCTGATTTCCTACTATGTGCTGGTTCAGGTCGTCCGCGCGGCCGCCTTTGGCATCGTGACGCGGCGCCAGGTTCGCCTCAACTTTCACTGGCGGCGTGTCGTGTCGATTCTCACGTTCGGGGGATGGATTCTGGCCTCCAACATCCTCAACTTCGCCGCACGCAACATCGGCAACCTCCTGATCGGATCCTCGCTCGGCCCGGCTGCCGTGGGGCTGTACGGCATGGCCTATCAGGTCATGATTCTCCCGTTGATGGTCATCTCCTGGCCCGCCAGCGGCGTTCTTCTCGCGACATTGAGCCGCATGACGAACCGGGAGCAGCAGGCCAAGATCGTCGGTGCGATGATGGGTGCGACTGCGATCGTTACCTTCCCGGCGATGTTTTATCTGACCTTCGGTCTGAAATATCCGACAAGCGCGGCGCTCTCGGAGCACTGGCTGGCTGCTGTCCCGGTGATTGCGGTCCTTGCGCCGGTCGGTGCCGTGCAGTCTCTCGCGGCCTATGTGGGGGCGATCCTGCTGGCGAACGGGGAGGCGCGGCTGCAGTTCCATACCAGTGCCGCAAACAGCATCGCAATGATCGGAACTTTCGTGCTCGCATTGCCGCTCGGCCTGATCGGAATGGTGCAGGCTTATCTTGCGGTCGCAACGATCATTTGCATCGCCCTGGTATGGCTGATCTGCCACAAGCTGCATTTGTCCTATCGGTTGCTGGCCAAGGGGCTCCTGCCGGGACTGCTAGCAACCGTCCTTGGGCTGCTCGCGGTCTGGCTTCTCACCCGTTTTCAAGTCAGCACACTCGATCAGTGGATCCGCGCGACGGCGGCGTACCTGATCGCGGTGCTGGCGACCTACGCGGTCTTCTTCCAGATCGTCAGGGCGGATCTGCTCACCCTGGTTGGAGAGCGGCACGCGCGACTTCCTGGCTAGGATGCGCCCGTCTATGTGTGCTGCGCTGTGCGGCGGCACACGAACAGTACTTGAGGAGCCGAAGTTGCTGAGCAGCAGAAGAAATCCATTCCGGAGCAGAATTCGATCGGCGGCCGAGGTGCGGGATGCTGCGCTGACGGCGGGCGCCGAGGTGGTATCGGTCGATCTGTTCGATACCTTGGTATTCCGCCGCGTCCTCGAGCCGAACAGCGTGTTTTCGCTGCAATATCTCGCCTGCAGCGAGATCCTTGGCAAGATCTCCGCCGCGGATTGGATGCGGATACGCAAGAAGGCGGAAGAGGGGCTCGCCAAGGCGGCGTGGCCTGGTGAAGTTCAGCTGTCTGATATTTATGACCAGGTCGCGAAGGACCTGAAGCTCTCGTCGGAGGCGAGATGCCGCCTGCTTGATGCTGAACTGGCCATTGAAGCCGATGTCATCCGGCCGTATCGGGATTTGGTTGATGTCCTCCGGGAGTTGCGCGCCGGCGGCGTCACGATTGTCGTGACGACGGATACCTATCTGCCGGCAGATTTCATCCAGAAGCTGCTCGTCGGGTTCCTCGATTTCGAGCACAAGCTGTTGTGCTCATCGCAAACCGGGAAGACAAAGCGGTCTGGAACAGCCTTTCCTTATCTGGCCACCGAATTTCCCGGGCGAAAGATCCTGCATTTCGGCGACAATCCGCATTCGGATGTTCTGATGGCCGGGAAAAATCGGGTGGCGGCACGCGAGATCGCCTGGCGCAGGCAGGCCTCTCTCGAGCAACGGGAGTTGGGGCGCTACACCCATGCTCTCGGCATCACCGGGCTTGAAACGCCCTGGGACGGCCGGACCGATCACGCGGCGCTCGCATCGCCGCTGGATCAGATTGCTTGGCGCTGGTCGTTCGTGCTGGCGGATTTCCTGTCATCGCTGCGCGACTATGCGGATCGCATCGAGGCGACAGATATCTGGTTCCTGTCCCGCGATTCCGAGACGATGTTCCAGTCGCTGGGAGACGTGCCGACGTTTTTTGCAGGGAGGAACTGTCGCTATGTGTACGGTTCGCGGGCCTGCATCTATCCGGTGATTGCGCGATCAGATCCAGCTCTCTACCAGAAGTGGCGCGGAACGGCCCCAACGGAGCAGGTGGAGCGAGCCGGCGACATTGCGCGCGCCTATTACAGCAGTCTCATCACTCCCCGGACATCGCGCATCCTGATCGTGGATATCGGCTGGAAGGGCAGATTGCAGATTTTGCTCGAACGCATCATGCCGGCGAACGTGGATGTGTTCGGCTATTACTTCTCGCTGGAGCCGGCGGCAGTGCCTGCTATCCAGACCAAATCGGCGACGTTTATCGGTTGGGACCCGTCGGTGTTCAATCAGGCCATGGTCGAAGCCCTGTCGGGATACACACAAGCCTCGGCCATCGGGTTCGAGACCGGTGAGGGCGGCTTCGAGCCCTTGTTCAGGGACGGCCCTGGAGATCGTTCCCCGGTCGAATACTGTGACAAGTTGAGGTCGTTCCTGACCGCCTTGCTGCGAGGCAAGATGGCCGTCGCGCCCCGTTCCGCTGCCTTGCTGGAAGCCAGAAAGTCGATGGTCCGGCAGATCTCGCTTTATCCAGACCGGACGACGGTCGCTGGCTTCGCGCAATGGACCATCGGAACCCTCATTGATGGATCCGACACCGGCAACATTGCGAGCGGAGGAGGGGCGAGCTGGTGGCAGAAACTGGCCGGGCGGAGTTCGTCCGGCAACGTCTGGCCGTCCGCCGCGATCTGGACCTTGACGGACAGCGTCGTACTCGGTCGCATCCTGCAACATGCCATCCGGATGCAGTTTGCGACCAAGTATCTGATCGAGAGTCGCTCGTATGAAAAGCGCTACGGAAGCGCTCCGCAGGACCAACTCGTTCGCTCCGTCAGGTAAACAGGAAATCCGCGTGGCTGAGGCTGGTCGCGTGGACGTTCTTCAGCAGGATCGAATCGCCGGCGGAAATGTGGATCAAGGTGTCGGCTCCGGTTTGCGTCATCTGGAGATGATCGTAGTCGCTGACGAGCGACTGCGCGATCTTGATGGTGTCGTGGTTGGCTGCGGTTCCGGCCCGGAAGTTGTTGATCTGGTCGTTGCCATGATCGAACACGATTGTTGTCGATCCCGCCGATGAGAAGATGTCGTTGCCCGGCCCGCCCGAAAGCGTCAAACCGGTGGCAACGGCTGTGATGTTGTGTGTGCCGTTGCTGTTCAGAATGTCGATGTCCTGCAGCTTTCCGGCGCTGTCATAGGCCTCGTGCTGGATTGCACCGGGCGATCCGGCAACGACGTATTTGTAGACGTCCGTCGAGCCCGAGGCGTGATTGATGGTCTCCAGGGTCTTGCTGCCGGCGCTGTCGTAGATGTCGGTCACCTTGGTGCCGTCGCTGCCGATGACCTGGGTGTAGTCCAGCGAGCCGTCGGCGTGGGTTCTTGTGACTTCGGTGATCTTTCCCGCCGTATCAGCGTGCTGGAACTCGGTGGTATAGGTCTGGCCCTTGATGTTGTAGCTGTAGGTATCGTGGCTGCCGTCCGTATTGGTGACGTACATCCTGGTCTTGACGCCGTCGGAGTACAGCGTGTTGGATGATGATCCGTCGGTGTTCTGGATGGCATCGCTGGTGAGATGCCCCGTGGAATCGAACAATTGGCTCTCGGTCGATCCATCCGCATGGGCGAGATAGACCGAGGTCTTGATATTGTTTGAATAGTTGGTTGTTGTCGTATCCCCGTGCGCGGTCTTGGCGACCGTCTGTGTCAGGCTGCCCGACGTATTGAAGGCTTCGGAAAGGCTCGAGCCGTCGGTATGAAGCGTCAGTTCGCTGGTCTTGTGACCGGAGGTATCATAGAGGTCGGTGACCTTGGTGCCGTCGCTCTCGATGACCTGGGTGTAGTCCAGTGAGCCGTCCGCATGGGTCCGGGTAATGGCAGTGATCTGTCCGGCTGCGTCGGCGTGCTGGTGTTCGGTGGTGTAGGTCTGGCCGGTGATATTGTAGGCGTAGGTATCGTGTGACCCGTCGGCGTTGTTGACATACAGATTGGTCTTGACACCATTGGAATAAAGCGTCGTCGACGACGAGTGGTCGGTGTTCTGCACGGTGTCGCTGGTCAGCTGTCCGCTTGAATCGAACAGCTTGGCTTCGGTCGCGCCGTCGGTATTTACGATGTAAACCGATGCAACATGGCCACCGGAATAATTGGTCGTGGTGGTATAGCCATCCGCCGTCTTGAAGACCGTTTGGGTCAGCTCGCCCGACGTGTTGTAGAGATCGGTTTCATATGATCCGTCGGTGCGCTGAACGACCTCGCTGGTCTTGTGTCCGGTGCTGTCGTAGGAATCGGTGACTTTGGTGCCGTCGCCCTTTATCACCTGGGTATAGGCCAGCGAACCGTCGGCGTGGGTCCTGGTGACCGCCGTGACCTTGCCGGTGGCGTCGGTGTGCTGCAGCTCGGTGGTGTAGGACTGGCCCTTGATGTCGTAGGCATAGTTGTCGTGGCTGCGATCGGCGTTGGTGACGTACATCCTGGTTTTGACCCCGTCGGCATACACGGTCGTGGATGACGACCCGTCGGTTCGCTGGATGGCGTCGGTGGTAAGCGTCCCGCTGGAATCGTAGAGTTTCGTTTCAGTCGAGCGATCCGGGTTGGTGGTATAGAATGCGGACAGGACCGCGCCGGTATAGACCGCCGTCGTGACGGTGCCGTCGGTCTTCTGGATGATCTCCTTGGTCAGCGCTCCCGATGTATTGTAGAGATCTGTCTTGGTCGCTGACGTGGTGATTGTAACGGCGGACGTCTTGTGGCCCGCTGCGTCATAGAGGGTCGTGACCCTGCTGCCATCGCTGTTGATGATCTGGGTATAGTCGAGGGAACCGTCGGCATGGCTGCGGGTGATCGCGGTGATCTTGCCGCTGGCGTCGCTGTGCTGCAGCTCGGTCGTATAGGTTCGGCCGGTGATGTTGTAGGCGTAGCTGTCGTGGCTGCCGTCGGCGTTGGCAACATACATCTTGGTCTTGACGCCGCTGGAATACAGCGTGGTCGACGATGATCCGTCGGTCCTCTGGATCGTATCGCTGCTCAGATGCCCTGTCGGGTCATAATTCTTGGTTTCCTTCGAGCCGTCCGCCTTGACAATGAGTTCCTGGGCGATCGTGCCGCCGGTGTAGCGGATGCTGTCGGTCGAGTGATCGGCATTCACTGTCACCTTGCTGGTGATGATGCCATTGCTGAAGGCGGCATTCGTGGTCGACTGCAGTGACCCGCTGGAATCGAAGATCTTGGTATTGGTCCAGCCGCCGGTCGAAACCGTGACGGAGAAGGAGTACCCGCCCTGAATCGCCGCGAGCGCCTTGCCGTAATGCGAAATCAGGTAGTCCACCGTCGTCTCCGAAGCGACCGGGAGCGTATGGGTGTCGGTGAGAGTGATGGTCTTGAGCGTATCGGACGCATTCAACGTTGACAGTTGTGCGACGATATCGGCTGCCGTTCCGCTGACATTGGCAGGGATGGTCGGCGGGGGCGTGGTTGTTTCGGGTGCATCGATTTCGATGACCACGGGATGGTCGGTGACCGGAATCTGGATGTCCTTGACGTCGGTATAGACGGCAATGGGCACCGTTCCGCTCATCGGATCATAAACCTTGACCGAATGGTGCACGCTGCCGAGATGGACGGTGACGGTTTGTGTCGGGTTGCTGATCTCGGTGTCCGACGCGTCATCCCAGATCTTGGGCTCCGCCCAGACCACCAGGTCATAGGCCCCGTTGCTCTTGCCCATAACCATGCTTTGGCCGGTGGTCGGCAGGTTATCCAGGGAATAGCTGAGGGATCCGCTCGGCTGGTGGCCCCCGGTTCCATCGTCGGCGAGAATCGTGGTCAGGTTGTGGATGGCCGTGGCCGCGAGTTTCGGCGTGCCGTCGGAGTGGAACAGGCCGTAATTTGCTTCGGGATCGGTGTTGCTGGGGCTCGAGTCGCGATCCAGCAATTCATAAAGATAGGTCTTGCTGACGCCGTCCTTGTAGGCGTCGACCAGCGTATTGAGGATCGACCTCGCCTGGACGCTTTCGTCCGCGCCGATATGCGGGGTATCGGCCTGTGTCGTGTAGCCGCTCTCCGTGATCACGATTGGTTTGCCGAAGGCGCTCCCGCTTGCGTTGGCGAGGGTTGATGCCAGGGCGCTGCTGGTCGTGAGGCTGGTACTCAAATACGAGTGAGCGTTGGCATAGTCTGTATATTGTGACAGATCGCCGAGCTGCGAGTAGGCGGCGGGATCATTGTGACCCAATGTCATATTGTAGACCGGCACACCGGCGAGATGGGTGTCGCCTTTGATCGATGTGTAGAACAGCTTTTGATAGTCCGCGGCGGCGGCGATCGAGGAGCTGCCGTTGAAGCTGAAGTGCTGGATGTTGGCTTCGTTCAAACCTTCCAGTGCGGCGATGCTGCCGGGGTGGCTTGCCTCGAAGGTGTCCAGCGCCGCGAGATACTGCTGCAGGCCGGCGCTGCCGGATGCCGGAACGCTCGACGAAATCACGAAGTCAAACTTGTAGCCCGCGGCGGCAAGTCCGGCGAGGACGGGCTGGGCGCTCGGAATGGTCGTCAAACCATCCCGGATTGAGGTGACGCCGAGATATTTGAGGTCGTCTTCGACCAGCGCGAGATTGTTGTAGGCGCCCCAGGCATATCCCACGTGGGTGTTGACGCCGATGGAACTGACGAAGGATTGCGCGGACAGGATGGGTTGATCAACAGTCGTGGTGCTCATCGATCGAATCTCTGGGCTGGAGGAGGGCAAGCCGTATCATTCAAACTCTAGCGTCGAGTTTGGAATGCTCGTAAAAATGAAGACAATCGGAACAAGCGATGTTCCGGTCGCATCCATTTCGAATCTTGCGGCCTGCGTCTTGGCGTACATGCCTGCGCGGTTTGACCTCAGTAAGGCATTTCTCTGTTCTTGGAATTTTCAGGTTTGGAATTTTCGCAGGTTGCACGAAATCGAAGCGGGTGCTCGCCGCGCGAGCAGGTCTCGCTTCCCGCAGGACCGGTGAAAACCTTTGTCGCTGCGAGACGCAGAGCGAAGACGTGGTACGGCGCGCATATGATGCGACGTGACGGGTGCGCCGCAGAAAAGCCGTCTCATCTTGTTGTGCTCAGCCGCTCGCGACGTGCATACGCGAGTTGCGTTGCAGGCCGCGCGGCTTCAGAGGTGGATATCCATGACAGGTAATAAATCGATGAGGCCCGATCGCCTTCTGAACAATCTCGGCGCGTTGTTGTTGTCGATTGCCGTGGCCGGTGCGTTGACCGCGATGCCAACCTCCGCGCGGGCCATCGAATGGGGCATCAATGGGCCTCCTGCCAAAAAAATGGACGTGGAGCCGATATTCAAGATGATGAAAGCACGCGGGCTGACGCAATACCGCGTTGGCGTCAATCTCACCAAGGATACCGAGGGCGTCGAAGCTCCAATGCTGAAGCATATGGTTTCATTGGCGAAGACCTATGGAATCACCCTTCGCCCCCTTTTCGGATTCGGCTTTCGATGGGGGGACCGAACCGATGCGGGGAACTACCCGGCAGGTGACCGTGATGCGCTCTACAAGCAGGGGTTCAATCGAACATATGCGTTTGTCGAGCAGTTCAAGAATGATATCGACGAGTGGGAACTCGAAAACGAAATCAATCTTGCGGCGCGTGATCCTGATGGAAAACGGCTGTTTGGCCACGGCGGCACGGCGGAAGAGTACGAAATGCCCATCATGGAGGATTGGGCTGCGCTCTTGAAGGGGGCGTCGGATGCGATCGACAAAATCAATCAGGAAAGCGGGCTTCACTTGCGAAGGACCATGAACACCACATCGACGATGTTCGGCTTCCTGGATTTCATGACTGCCAGGGGCGTTGGTTACGATGTGATATCGTACCACTACTATGAGGTACAGGGACAAAATCCCCACCGCAACTGGAATGGAAAAAATCCACCATTTGACTTGTTCAAGAAGCTTGCCTCGTATCACAAGCCCATCGTGTTCAATGAAGTGAATTGTGGCGAGATCTATAATCCCAACTATGGCAACAAGGTCGGGGATCCACTGACCGAACGCTGTCTGACGACGCTCAATACCATCCTTACTGTTCTCAGGGATCAGAAGGATGCAAATATCAAGAGCGTCAGCATCTACAACTTGCTGGATGAGCCCGCCAAAAAACCGCCCGAAAACCGTTTTGGCCTGATGTACGACCTCAACACACCGAAGGTTCCCTTTTATCTCCTGATCCGCTTTGCGGGAGGGCATCTGTCGGACGCGGAAGCAGCCGAGTTGAGCAAGCGAGGGCTTTGATAGCCGGCCGCTGCATATTTCGCAGGCATTCAGCCCCTCGATTTGGATCGGCAAGAGGCGCCATGCATTCCGGTCGATGATCGGCCGAAATCAATTCGGTCGTTGCGATGTTGGTCCGAAATTTGCCCGTATGGATTGTGTCCAATTCCGGACGGAAAGAGCTGCGGGCCCGCGCGTGCTGGTTTCGTTTTTGCTCCGACCGCGCGACATGATCCGGTCACATGGTTCAATTAACCGACAAACTCGACGCGTTCGCTGGAGAGCCGACATGATACGGACGACCGAGCCTCAGAAAGGGGCCGCCAATGTTCTCTTTCTGGTTGAGGTCATCAATTGCAACGACGGCATTGCGTCCTACTGCGAGACGCTGGCGAGCGGACTTAAAGATAGGGGTGTGCGGGTCTATCTGGCATCGGGCCAGATCCGCTCGGACGAAAAATCGGAAGCCAAGCGCCGCAAGCTCGATGCAGCTGTTGAGAAATGGTACGAGTTTCCGGGCATCGGGAAAGTCCCGTCGCTGTCTCTTCTCGTCCAGCTGCTGCGTATCATCAGAGAAAATAACATCACCGTCATCAACGTGCATGGATTGGGCATGCTGTTCTGGGGAAGATTGCTGTCCCTGATGACCGGCGCGCGCTTTATCGGAACATATCATCCATCCATTCTCGGCAGCATCGATCAGGTCAAGAAATCGTCGGACGCCAGGTTCAGTCTCAAGCAGGTCCTTTTTCTGAATGCATTTTTTCCGAAGTATCTCATCGTGTTGTCGCAGGAGTCGGTGCAGTACATCACGCAGCACAGGATCATCGGAAAGAACAGGGTGGTGAAGATCTATGGCGGCACCGATCTAAGCCATTTTTATCCGCCCACGCCTGCCGACAGGCAACGGGTACGTGACAAGTATGGTCTGTCCGACGATGACTTCGTGTGTTTGCTGGCCGCCCGCCTGGCCTGGGTGAAGGGCCACGATTTGCTCATCAAGGCTGCGCGAAAGATTCGCGATGGCCGCGAAGGCTCGCCGATCAAGATCAGGTGCTTCTTCGTGGGAAGCGGCGGAGCTGATCGCGAACAGGAAATAAGGTCGTTCGCCTTTGCCGGTGACCCGAAGGACAACGACACTTTCAAGTTTCTCGGATTCATGGGCGATGTCCGCGACGCGCTGTGGGCCGCGGATGTCTTCGTCTCGCCGAGCCGGTTTGAAGGTTTCTGCATCGGTGTG
>BFBZ01001214.1_pt1 | contig 18045 bp, 14 predicted proteins | sample 1888401 | NCBI WGS metagenome assembly BFBZ01 (sample SAMD00112614, study PRJDB3348) | symbiont metagenome | host: Chara braunii | reverse complement strand
GTGGACTAACAAATTGCTCAACATTAAAAATCCGAAGCTTATCAAAACCATGTCGTACAGACGCATTAACGACGTGTACCGCAAAGAAAAAATAGAAACGGATTATTGCTTTATCGGCACCCTTTTTCATAACATCACCGGTGAGATGTACAGCGGTTTTTATGAGGAATCCGTGATTGCAGCCAATAAAAAATCGGGCAAGAACCTGGTAGCCCGCGGCGGGATCAGCGAAAAGAGCGTTGAGCTCGCACACAGGCTTGGCTTTTACGGCGTGGCGCTGTATGGGCACCTCTGGAAAAGCCCCGACCCCTATGCCCGTTACATCGCTTTTTTAAAGCATTGCCGGCAGCACAATATCCCTATCGAATAAGCCTCCGACCCCCTCTCCTGCCCTGCGTGCCTCATAAATCCTCATAATTCAGGCTATCAAGGTTCATTTTTTTATTTAGACTAATTCTAAAATACCACATTTGAGGTATTGGCAGTCTATGGGATCGTGCAGAATTTTGCGACCACCATTACATTATGAAACACTTTCTGCACTCAACCGCCTGCCTGTACCTGTTATCGGTATGCTGCTTCAGCAACATGAATGCCCAGGTGATCACGAGGGAAGATTCTCTCAACGCGGGCCTCACACCTCAATCGAACCCCACCGTGATCTCCGGCTACGGACAGGCCAAGGTGGAGTATGACCTGCGCAGCCAAACGGGCACAGCCTCGCTCACCCGCAATGTCCTGTTCCTCGGGCACCGTTTCAACGACAGGATCTCCTTCTTTTCTGAATTGGAGCTCGAAAATGCCAAGGTCGTTGGCGGAAAACCCTCGGGCGAAATTTCGATGGAGCAGCTGTTCCTGAAGTTCAATATCAACCGCCACCACTATATCGTGGCCGGCCTGTTCATTCCGCGTATCGGCATCATCAACGAGAACCACCTGCCTACCACTTTCAACAGCAACGACCGGCCTTACGTGGAGCAATTTGTTATCCCGGCCACCTGGCGTGAACTGGGCATTGGGCTGTATGGCCAAATTCCGCGGGTGCCGGGCCTTAACTATTCGCTGGGCCTGGTAAACGGGCTCAACAGTGCAGGCTTCAGGTTTGGATCGGGGATCTCCGAAGGCCGGTTTGAAGGCAGTAATGCCACGGCATCCAACCTTGCTGTTACAGGGTCCCTGCTCTACTATATCTCCCATTTCAGGCTCCAGGCTTCCACGTATTACGGCGGCTCTGCAGGGCTTACCAAGCGCGTGGCCGATAGCCTGCAGCTCAACTACGGTGCCTTTGGCACGCCTGTGTCGGKAAACGAACTGGATGTACAGTACCATGGCACCAACGGTATCCAGTTCAAAGCACTGGGCACTTATGTAAGCATCCCCGAAGCAGGTAGGATCAACCTGGCTTATGCCAACAACACACCCAGCAGCATGTATGGCTACTACGTAGAGCTGGGCTATAACCTGTTCAAACCATTCAAAAAACTGGCCAGCAAAAGCATGGTGCTCTTTGCCCGCTACGAATCGATGGACCTGAACGCCAGTACACCGAGGAACGCTATAGAAGATGGGCTCCAGCGCAAGCAATACATTGTGGCAGGCCTGCATTTCCAGCCGGTGAAGGGCGTATCGGTGAAGGCAGATTTCGTGCAGCGCATCACGGGTGAGTACAACAGGTCGTTGTACGTTACCAACCCCTACTCGGGTACACTGCCTTTCTATACCTCCAATCATTTCATCAACATTGGCGTAGGCTACAGTTTCTGATGCAAAGACGCGATTTCATCAAAACGTCGTGCGCAACCTGCCTCGGGGTATTGGGCGCCGGCACACTGCTCAGCACGCTCAGTGCCTGCACGCCACTGCCTATGCTGAAAGGCGAGGCCCATGACGGCGTGATCTCCGTACCGGCAACCACCTTTGCCAGCGGACAAAACCTGCTGGTGATCAGCAATCCAAAAATGGACCACGACATCCTGCTGGTAAAAACCAAGGACGGAAGCTATAACGCCCTGTATATGCAATGCACACACCAAAACCAGGCACTCAGCGCCAATAAATCAGGCTTGTTCTGTCCCGCGCACGGCAGCTCGTTCGATCTCGAAGGCCGTGTGACACAAGCCCCTGCAGAAAAGCCTTTACGCCGTTTCAGAGCAACAACAGACAACGATGCCATCCATATTCACCTAACCTAAAAAAAGAAACAATATGAAATCAACAGGTATATGCATCCTGATCATGGCCACCGTGCTGATCTTTGGCTGCAAAAAAAGCAAGCAATCTGATGATCCGGCAAACCCTGCCGCCGATGTCACGCTCAAAAAAGACATTTTATCCGGTATATCCTCCAATGTGATCTTCGCATCGTACACCGACCTGGCGCTTAAATCGGATCATCTCTATACAGCCATTGTCACTTTCAGTACCAGTGGCAGCACTGCCGATCTCAACAGCGCCCGCCAGGCGTGGAAAGATGTAAGAGGCGTGTATGAACAATCGGAAGGCTTTTTGTTCGGCCCGATGTCTGTCAATAATATTGATCCCCGCGTGGATACATGGCCTATCAATCATGTGCGCCTCGATTCCATCCTGAGCTCCGGCGCGGTTTTCACCACCACATATATCGACAACCTCGAGCAGGCGCTCAAGGGGTTTCACCCGATAGAATATTTATTGTTCGGCAATGGCGGCAATAAAGCCGCATCGGCCTTCACCAGCCGCGAAAAAGATTTCCTGGTGTCGCTGGCCGATAATTTAAGGAGCCTTGCCCACCTCGTTAAGTCAGACTGGGACCCTTCGGTATCAGGTAATTACATGGTACAGTTCAACACCGCGGGAAGCGGCAGTACTGCCTATCCTACCATCCGCTCCGCATACGAGGAAGTGTTGCATGCCATGATCGGTATCTGCGATGAAGTGGCCAATAATAAGATCTCAGGGCCATACCAGCAGCACAATCCCGCACTGGAAGAATCGCCTTTCTCTGCCAATTCCATCAGCGATTTTACCAGCAATATAAAGAGCGTGCAGAATGTGTACCTGGGCAAATACATCAATGATGGTAAAGGACTTGATGACCTGGTCAAAGCCAATAACTTATCGATGGATGGTAACATCAAGCTCAGGATCAGCAATGCCATCACGGCACTCAACAATATCACAGATCCTTTCGGGCAGGCCATCAGCACACAGCCGGTGCAGGTACAAAATGCCATCAACAGCATTAACGACCTGAAATCCTACCTGGAATCAAGCGTGCTGCCTTACATACAAACCCTCACCAACTGATCGCCATGTTCAAAAGCCCCGCCAAAGCTGTTCAAACCATTTTTATGCTCTGCTGCCTCTTTATAGTGGCCGGTGTGTGCTTCTATTCGTGCCGCAAGGCAGAACCCTTGTCGGAAGAAGATCTGAACGAGTGGTACAGTGGCGGGAAACAAACCGTATTTATCAGCGGCAGCAGCGCTTTCAGCCAGCCGTTCAATGGCCTCACAGACGAAAAGGACAAGCTGCATAGCTTCGGGGACAAGGTGTTCGGCGTCACTTTCAACAGCGATCCGGGCCAGCTTTACCATGGCCTTGGTCCTATCTTCAACAACGTATCCTGCACATCCTGCCATATTGCCGATGGGCGGGGCAAAGCGCCTGACACAGGTGAATCGCTCAGCTCGCTGCTGCTGCGCCTGAGCATTACCGGTCAGTCGTCTACCGGCGGACCGTTAGGCGTGCCTTTATACGGCGGGCAGTTACAGCAGCGGGCTATCCTGGGCACAGTGGCCGAATCGGATGTGAGTGTGAGCTACACGGAAAACACCTACCAGTTTCCGGACGGAGAGGTGTATAAGCTGAGGCAGCCTGTCTATACGCTTGTATCGCCCTACACCAGCATGCCCGGCGGCGTGATGATCTCGCCACGCATGGCTACGCCTGTATTTGGCCTCGGCCTGCTGGAAGCCATTGCCGAAGCGGACATCGTGTCGGGGGCTGATGAGAATGATGCAAACGGCGACGGGATCAGCGGCAAACCCAATTATGGTTGGGATGTGATGGCCAACACCTATAAGCTCGGGCGCTTTGGGTGGAAAGCCGCCCAGCCAAGCATTATCCAGCAATCGGCCGGCGCTTTTGTCGAAGACATGGGCGTTACCAATATGATCTTTCCGCGGGAAAGCTCCCTCGGGCAGGTACAGTGCACCAACCCGAATGCCGGGAAAGAGATCAGCGACAGCAGCCTGTATGCGGTGGCCTATTATATCAAGAGCCTGTCTGTGCCCGGCCGGCGAAATGCCAGCGACCCGGACGTGAAAAAAGGCAAACAGCTGTTCATCGGCATCGGTTGCAACAAATGCCATGTCCCGATGCAAAAGACCCAGGCGGATATGGCTTTCCCGGAGCTGTCCAATCAAACCATTTTTCCGTATACCGACCTGTTGCTGCACGACATGGGCAGTGGCCTGGCCGATAACCGCCCCGATTACAGGGCCACCGGCACGGAATGGCGCACCTCGCCACTCTGGGGCATTGGGCTCACGGGCACAGTAAATGGCCATAACAATTTCCTGCACGATGGCCGCGCGCGCAGCCTGGTGGAAGCCATTATGTGGCATGGCGGCGAGGCCGGCAATGCACAAAACAGCTTCAGGAATTTACCGAAATCAGACCGTGATGCCTTGTTGAAATTCCTGGGCTCCCTGTAAATCATTGTAATTGTCGCTATCTTTAGGCTGGTCTCAATCACCATACATTGAAAGCATTTATCAACTGGAGCGGTGGCAAGGATTGCACCCTGGCCCTCCACCATACCCTGGCACAAGGGCAATACGAAGTGCAATACCTGTTCACCACCATTTCGAGGGCATTCCAGCGCGTGAGTATGCATGGCGTAAGGAAGGAGCTTATCACCCGGCAGGCGCAGGCCATTGGCATCCCCTCGCGTAAGCTTTACCTGCCCGAAAACCTGGACATGCCTGTATACGACGCGTACATGCGGCATGAAATGCAACTGATGAAACAACGGGGTATCTCTACAGCACTCTGTGGCGATATTTTCCTGGAAGACCTCCGCGCCTACCGCGAAGAAAAGCTGGGAGCGGCGGGCATACAGGCTTATTTCCCACTATGGAAACGCCCTACAAAAGACCTGCTGGAAGAGTTTACAGGCCTGGGCTACAAAGCCCTGGTAGTGTGCGTGGATCACCGACACCTCGATGATTCTTTTTTGGGCCGGGAGCTCAATACCGCTTTTCTGAATGACCTGCCACCGGGCGTTGATCCCTGTGGCGAGCATGGCGAGTTCCATACGTTTGTGTACGATGGGCCCATCTTTCAGCAGCCGGTCTTTACCCGGCCGGGCGATAAGATTGCCAGGTCATACACCCACGAAGGGCAACAGTTCAGCTTTGGGTTTCTCGACCTGGAATACCTGTAAGCAAGCCCGTTACCAGGCCTGCCAGGCACTTCTCTTACATGGTCATAGGCACTTCCATCAGCAGGAACTCTGCATCGGTATCAGCATTGATGGTAATGGCGTCCGTATCCCAGATACCGAATCCATCACGTGTGTGCAGGGTTTGCCCGCCAATGGTCACATCGCCCCTCAGCACAAAGGCATACACGCCATTCTCTTTTTTGTGGAGCTTGTATTCGGCCGACACGCCCTTATCAAAAGTACCCATGTTGAACCAGGCATCCTGGTGGATCCATACACCATCATCATCGGCATTGGGCGAGAGCACCTGCTGCAGCTTGTTGTGCCTGTCGGCCAGCTTCATCGACATCTGGTCGTAGCGTGGCTTTACATCTTTTTTGTTCGGGAAGAGCCAGATCTGTAAAAATTTAACCTGCGAATCCCTGTTCTTGTTATACTCGCTGTGCGTGATGCCTGTGCCCGCGCTCAGCACCTGGATATCGCCTTTTTTGATCACCGCCACGTTACCCATGCTGTCCTGATGCTCCAGGTCACCTTCCAGCGGAATGGAAATGATCTCCATGTTATCGTGCGGGTGCGTGCCAAAGCCCATGCCTGCTTCCACGCGGTCGTCGTTCAGCACGCGGATCACACCAAAGTGCATCCGGTCTGGGTTATAATAATTGGCGAAACTGAATGTGTGGTGACTGTCTAACCACCCGTGGTTAGCGTGACCTCTTGTGTTTGCTGTGTGTAAGATGGTATTTGCCATGATGTTTGATGTTTTATAGGGTAAATGATTGAATCCGAGAATGCCTGGCAGTGGCGAAGGCTGAAGCGCTTCCAGCTCGTCGTCACCTGCAGCAGCTACATGGCCCATGACACTTCCTGTCACAAACATGCCGGTGCCAAGCAGGCCTTTCTTTATAAAATCTTTTCTGTCCATGGTTGTATGATTTTAACACTACAAAGATGCAACCGTTATAAGCTAGCACCAATAATGTAGATTAAGAAATACCCGGACAGGTTAAGAGGCTTTACTATCCCTGGCAGCCTCAGCCTTCATTTTGCTGAGGAACTCGGGCGTGACGCCTATGTAAGCGGCCACCTGCTTCTGTGGCAGGGTATTGATAAGGGTAGGATAATATTTGCAGAACACCAGGTAGCGCTGCCGGGCCGTCATGCTCAGGCTGTCGATGAGCCGCTGACGGCTGCTCACCAGTGAATTTTCGGTGATGACCCTGAAAAAACGTTCAAATTTTGGCACATCATCAAACAGCTTTAGCTGGTCTTTCCTCGACAGCAGGAACATGTGAGAATCTTCTACGGCATCAATGTTCAGGTGTCCTTCTTCCTGCGACACAAAGCTGGCCATATCCGTGATCCACCAGTCGGCCGGCGCAAACTGCAGGATGTGCTCAAAGCCATTCCGATCGATGGTATAGGCCCTGAGGCAGCCATCGGTAACAAAAGCCACCTGCCGGGCCACCTCGCCGCTATGCAGCATCGATTGCTTCCGCCGGATCGTTCTCTCTTCCAGCAAACCCGTAAAACGCGCCTCCTCTGCCCTCGTGAGGCTGATGTGCTTCGAGATATTTTGCAGGATCAATTTATAATCTGTGGACATACAGGAGCGATAAGGCATAAAGCCATTGTGATAAAAATAAACATTTATCAAAAACAAGGCAATACGCATACAGGGTTACACATGTACATTATTTTTTGCCGGCTTCCAACACATTTTTTTCAACATTTGGATATAGTTAACAATCTTTTTAGGGGCTATTTTGTTACAAATTTCCACAACCTTGTTTTGAACAACCTTCATTAAGCATAATACACTGTTTATCAATACAAAATGAGTCTTTAAGCACAAAAAACACTTCGTCAGTGACCAGCCGTTAGTAGGTAGAAATACCTATAAATTAACGTAGAAATACCTATTGAAAAAATTTAATAAAATAGGTATTTATACTGTTTCATAGTGAGCCCCGATCGCTTAATATTGAGAACAATAAGGCACTTATTAAAAACCCTTTAAAAACAAACTATTTATGGACGAGTACATCGGGATCATTAAAATTTTTGCGGGCAATTTTGCCCCAAGAGGTTGGGCTATGTGTAACGGGCAGTTATTGCCTATCGCGCAAAACACAGCTCTGTTTTCTATCTTAGGCACCACTTACGGCGGCGACGGTGTGCGCACTTTCGCACTGCCAAACCTGCAAAGCCGTGTGCCTGTAGGCATGGGCCAGGGTGCAGGCCTGAGCCCTTATACACAGGGGCAGTTAACGGGCACTGAACACAACACACTGTTAATTACCAACCTGCCGGCGCACACGCATACTGCTCAGCTCTCTGTGAGTTCAGGTAACTCCGGACAATCAGCGGCCACAGCAGGTGCTTCTATTGCCACGCCAGGTACAGGTTCATCAAGGTCTTTCAGCCCAACGCTTGGGTTTAATACCTCTACTCCTGATACAATTTTAAATGCAGGTTCTGTTGTAAACGGGGCAACCGGAGGAAACATTCCTGTTAATAATATCCAGCCTGTCATTGCAATGAATTACATCATCTGCACACAGGGTATTTTCCCTTCCAGGAACTAAAAACAGAATAAAGGCAGGTAAATGTTACCTGCCTTTATTTTTTTGCTTTATATGTCCAGCCAGGAATATTTTTAAAATCATAAACCAGTGTAAACTGTCTATAAGCAGACAGATTTGATAAGGCTGTGATACAATAGGGATTTGTGATATAAGATTCTGCAGAATCCAGGTAAAGGTTTTCAAACACTTTTATCCGGGTAAAAATGCAGGCATCAGGATGCTCTTCAAAATCTTTTGGTAATTGATACACATTGCTTTCAAACTGACGAAGATTGCCATGAACCTGGTTTAAAAAAGAGAGTTCTTTATTTATTGAAAACAACCTGTCTACCTGGTAATGCCCGGGATATTGGCTCGTATTTAGCCCCTGGCGCTGGTCTCCTTCAGAATGCATATATGGCTCTTTACCAAAAAATGTATAAACAAGGTCTATGTAAATTTCTTCCGGGATCAACAACCCGTGCTGTACAAGCTGTGGTACGAGGTTTGCTGTAATGGAAACCTGTGGCTCGCGGATCAATGCCCGGAACATCGTTTCCGTAATGACCAGGTGCAGAGGCCACGACACGGGTACCTTGTAAGTTGTTGCATCATCCTGCACAGTATCAATTGAATAATCTTCCAGTTCCAGGATTTTCAGGAGTTGCCGGACTGATTGTAATGAAGCATGATTGATATCCAGTAAAATGATATCCAGTTTATCTTTTGTAAACAACGGTAAGATCGGTAAGAGCAAGGTGGCATAGGGTCCACAGCCAGCGTACAGGATATGGATCTTTTGATCCGGGAAACGTTTTGAAAGTTCTATGATGGCCAGGTAAACACCCTTGATAAACCGTGCAGTACGCAAATAGTCGTCTACGCAGATCGATGCTTCGAAAGAGGATAAGGCTACACCGCCGGGCACATTGGTTTCATTGTCCCGGTTTGGCTGTATAAAGCCGGGCTTATCTGCCAGGTCCGTAAAAAAAACAGAAAGGTCTTTTGCGCAGCTCAGTTCCTGCAGGGCGCCCCGGGAATAAACAATACGTTGACTGATCTCTGCCAATTGCCTCCTGCACATACCGTTATGATGCTAAATCATTATATGATTGTTAATTGAAAAACAAAGAAAAAGAAAATAAACCACAGTTATCATAATATGTAATATCTTTAATTATCATTTAAAAATTAATTACCTCCAAACATGAAAAAAAATTATTTTACTTTATTATTACTCATCTTAGCATTTCAAGTGTTCCGGGCACAGACAACCGAAACTTTTGAAAGTTTTACCGGCAGCGGAAGCGTTAAACCCACAACATTCACCAGCAACAGCCAGCCATTTACGCTCACCACCACTGATTGTGTTAACGGAGGAACATTTGGTATTTTTATACCTGGTCAAACCTGGAACAAATGCTCCAGTGGGACCATTAGTAATGGAACAGGCGCTTATGGTGTGGGAACTTCCTGTACCAGCGGCAATTGTACCGGAACTTCAAACAAATTTGTTGAAAATGGCGCTGCTACCGGAACCAGCCAGATCTACTCTATCAAAACAACAAATTCTGCCTTATTTACTGTCAAAGCTTTACATGTTTATGCCTCAACAGACCAGGGGAACACCCCGGCTGCAAGTGGCGTTATTTTCAGAGGAAAAAAAGCAGGCGTAGTTATTTTCACTGTTACCAAGAGCTCCGGAATGAATACTTCCTTCGGTACAAATAATGGTTTTACCTATATTGATTTCAGCACAGAAGGAGGCTCTAACAACACAGGCTATACTATAGATGAACTAGAGGTGCAGGGTACAGGAGCAGTTAACTATATTGCGATCGACAATTTTGTATGGGCTGCTGCTGTGGCTTTATCCGCCACCACATCCCAGTCTAATGTAAGTTGCAACGGCGGCTCTAATGGCATGGCCAGCGTGACTGCTTCCGGGGGCTCATCCCCTTACACGTATGCATGGTCACCAAGCGGCGGAACTGGCTCAACAGCTTCAGGCCTGGCAGCAGGCAATTACACTTGCACCATTACAGATGCTTCATCTTCTGTTTTAACCAAAACATTCAGCATCACACAACCGCCTGCACTTGCTGCCGTTACCAGCCAAACCAATGTGAGCTGCAATGGCGGGTCCAATGGCATTGCTAAAGTGACCGCTTTAGGGGGCACAACTCCCTATACTTACGCCTGGTCACCAAGCGGTGGCACAGCCGCCACAGCCTCAGGCCTGGCAGCTACACCTGCACCATTACGGATGCCAACAGCTGTAGCATCACCAAAGCATTCGCCATCACACAGCCGTCAGCTATCACGGCCGTAACTTCGCAAACCAATATTTCATGTAACGGTGGTTCTAATGGTATGGCCAATGTGAGCGCATCGGGCGGCACATCTCCTTATACCTACGCCTGGTCACCAAGCGGCGGCACGGCGGCCACAGCATCCGGCCTCTCGGCAGGCAACTATACCTGCACCATTACAGATGCCAACAACTGTAGCATTACCAAAGCATTCGGCATTACACAGCCTACAGCTATCACGGCCGTTACTTCCCAAACCAACATTTCATGTAATGGTGGCTCTAATGGCAGCGCCAAAGTAACCCCTTCAGGAGGTACGTCTCCTTATACGTATGTAGGGGCCCCAAGCGGCGGCACAGCTGCCACCGCCTCTGGCCTCGCAGCAGGCAGCTATACCTGCACCATTACAGATGCCAACAGCTGTAGCATCACCAAAGCATTCGGCATTACTCAACCGGCAGCACTTACAGCCGGTACCGGCCAAACCAATGTGAGCTGCAATGGTGCCTCTAATGGTGTAGCCAGCGTGGGCGCATCGGGTGGCACATCTCCTTATACCTATGCATGGTCACCAAGCGGCGGCACAGGGTCAATAGCCTCCGGCCTGGCAGCGGGCAACTATACCTGTACCATTACTGATAATAATAGCTGCTCTATCAGCAAGACATTTACACTGACACAGCCAACAGCTATTACGGCCGTAACCTCTCAAACCAATATTTCGTGTAATGGCGGCTCTAATGGCGTTGCCAGTGTGAGTGCATCGGGTGGTACCATACCTTATACCTATGCCTGGTCGCCGAGCGGCGGCACAGCTGCCACAGCCTCGGGACTGGCCGCAGGCAACTACACCTGCACCATTACAGATGCCAATAGCTGTACATCTACCAAAGTATTCAGTATCACACAACCGGCAGCTATCACCGCTGTTACCTCTCAAACCAATGTGAGCTGCAATGGCGGCTCTAATGGTAGCGCCAAAGTAACGCCTGCAGGAGGTACATCTCCTTATACGTATGCATGGGCGCCAAGCGGCGGCACGGCAGCCACAGCCTCAGGCCTCGCAGCAGGAAGCTATACCTGTACCATTACAGATGCCAATAGCTGTAGCATCACCAAAGCATTCGGCATTACACAGCCTACAGCTATCACAGCTGTTACCACGCAAACCAATGTGAGCTGCAATGGCGGGTCTAACGGTGTTGCCAGTGTGAGCGCATCCGGCGGCACAGCACCTTATACCTATGCATGGTCACCAAGTGGCGGCACAGGATCAACAGCCTCCGGCCTCGCAGCGGGCAGCTATACCTGTACCATCACCGACAACAATAGCTGCTCTATAACTAAAATATATACACTGACGCAGCCTGCCGGCATCACGGCTGTTACCACGCAAACCAATGTGAGCTGTAATGGCGGCTCTAATGGTGCAGCCAATGTAAACGCATCCGGGGGGGCATCTCCATACAGCTACGCATGGGCGCCAAGTGGTGGCACGGGTGCCACAGCCTCGGGCCTGGCAGCAGGCAGCTATACCTGTACCATTACTGACAACAACAGCTGTACTACAACAAAAACATTTAACCTGACACAGCCTGCAGCGCTCACCAGCGTTATGACGCAAACCAACGTGAGCTGCCATAATGGTTCTAACGGTGTGGCCAACGTGAGCGCATCCGGCGGAACCGCCCCATACACCTACGCATGGTCACCAAGCGGCGGTACAGGCGCCACGGCTTCCGGCCTTACAGCTGGTAATTATACATGCACCATCACTGATAACAATGGTTGCTCTGCTACTGGAACAGTAACCATTTCGCAGCCAACTGCGCTCACAGCAACCGGCTGGGCAAGTAACGTGAGCTGTCATGGCGGGTCTAACGGTTGGGCCAGCTTTAATGGTTTGGGTGGCACGGCCCCTTACTCCTATATATGGACTCCGGGTGGCACCACAAGTAATACAGTCACAGGCCTGTCAGTAGGTACTTATACCTGCAGCATTACTGATAATAACGGGTGTTCCACCATACGGATCGTCAATATTACAGAGCCTGCGGTCCTCACAGCTACCAGTTCGCAAACCAACGTTTCATGTAATGGTGGGTCGAACGGAGCAGCCAGCGTGAGTGCCTCCGGCGGTACAGGACCTTATACCTATTCATGGACACCGGGCAGCAGCACAAGTGCAGCTGTTTCGGGCTTAACCGCAGGAAATTATACCTGCACCGTCACCGACAACAATGGCTGTACCTCTCCACAAATGTTCGTCATCACACAGCCAATGGCTATTTCTGCCGCTGTGACACAAACCAATGTGAGCTGTAATGGCGGTTCAAACGGTGTAGCCAACGTGTCGGTATCGGGCGGTACAACGCCTTACACCTATGCATGGGCACCAACCGGCGGCACAGGTTCAACAGCATCGGGCCTGGCAGCAGGCAGTTATACCTGTATGATCACTGATAATAACGGCTGCACTGCCAACCAAACAGCCAGCATCAGCGAACCATCCGTTCTCACAGCCGTGACCTCGCAAACCAATGTAACCTGCAACAGCGGTTCAAATGGCATAGCAGTCGCATCGGTAACAGGCGGCACTGCTCCTTACACTTATACATGGATGCCGGGAAGTGCCGGCAGCGCAACGGTAACAGGGCTCTCGGCCGGCAATTACACCTGCTATATTTCTGATAACAATGCCTGCAGCATCACCGGAACAGTTACAATCACCGCACCGGCAGCAATCACCCACACGCAAAATGCCGCCATTTGTCAGGGGCAGAGCTTCTCTGTAGGCAGCAGCACCTATACTGCCGCCGGCACCTATACTGATGTGCTGGTAGCGGCAAATTCGTGCGACAGTMCCGTGMCCACTATCCTGGCGGTAAATGCCCTGCCTMCCCTTACCGCCACTGCCAGCTCCACAGCTGTGTGTGCCGGCAACAGCACAACACTTACCGCTACGGGCGCCAATACTTATACATGGACAAACGGTGTATCAAACGGCATGGCTTACACGCCAACCACCACTGCTACCTATACAGTGAACGGCACAGACGCGAACGGCTGTATCGGGCAGGCTTCCATTACTGTGACAGTGAATAACCAACCAGCAGTAACGGCCAGCGCTACTTCCACAATGGTGTGCCAGGGACAACAAACAACCCTGAATGGTGGCGGTGCTAATACCTACACCTGGACAAACGGCATATCAAATGGTGTGGCTTATACACCAACAGCTACTGCCACCTACACGGTAAGCGGCACAGACGTGAACGGCTGCACAGGTCAGGCATCAATCACTGTTACGGTGAACAACCAACCAACCGTTACGGCCAGCGCTACTTCCACAATGGTGTGCCAGGGACAACAAACAACCCTGAGCGGTGGCGGTGCGAATACTTACACATGGACAAACGGCGTATCAAATGGTGTGGCTTATACACCAACAGCTACTGCCACCTACACGGTAAGTGGCACAGACGTGAACGGCTGCACAGGGCAGGCATCGATCACGGTTACGATGAACACCTTACCGGCAGTAACAGCCAGCGCTACTTCCACAATGGTGTGCCAGGGACAACAAACAACCCTGAGCGGTGGCGGCGCCAACACTTATACATGGACGAACGGGGTATCAAATGGTGTGGCTTATACGCCAACAGCCACTGCTACCTACACGGTGAGCGGTACAGACCTCAATGGCTGCCATAATACAGCCACCATCAGCATTACTGTGAGCACCTGCACAGGTATTGACGGGCAAACAGCCGGCGACCGTTCTATCATCATCTATCCTAATCCTTTCAGTTCGTCGGCTACGATCCGTATCGATGGCTATACTTCACTGGCATCTATGCATATAGAGCTGTATGATCATACCGGCAGGCTGGTGAAATACCAGGTACTGGAAAATTCTCAAACAGAGCTCAGCCGTGGTGAGCTATCGCATGGATTATACTTCTACAGCATTCTCGATGGCGAAAATGTGATCGCCAAAGGAAAACTGGTGATCGAATAACAGGCGATCAGCTGCTTTTTGAAGAGCCCCGCTACATAGCGGGGTTTTCTTTTACCTCAGGGCAAACAATTTTCTTTCATTAATTTTACTGCATGAAACAAAGTGCCGGCATTCTTCTCTACCAGTTCCAGCAACAGCAATTACAGGTGTTACTGCTCCACCCCGGCGGCCCTTTCTGGGCAAAAAAAGATGAAGGTGCCTGGACCATTCCAAAAGGCGAGCCGGCAGAAGGTGAAGATCTGCTGCAGGCCGCGAAACGCGAATTCATGGAAGAAACAGGACATGCCATGACCTGGGCATGCAGGGCCCTTGCACCCATCCAGCAAAAAGGCGGAAAGCTGATCCATGTCTGGGCAGCTGAAGGCAGTATAGACGCATCGCTGGTAAAAAGCAACACATTTGAACTTGAATGGCCGCCTAAATCGGGAAAGGTTTCTCAATTCCCTGAAATAGACAGGGCCGGGTGGTTTGAAACGGAAGAAGCATTCAGGAAAATATTACCCGGGCAGGCAGGATTTATCCACGAATTAAAAAGCCTGCTGGGTCGCGGATAACAAATAAATAATATATTTGGTCCTTTAAATTGTTTGAATGACCACTATGAAACTCATTCTCAAAAGTGTACTTATCGTTGCTGTGCTTGCTGTGACCGGGTCCTGCAAGAAAAAGAAAACAACCAGCCAAGCCCAGATAGACAACGACATTATTACCAAATACATCTCCGATAATAAGCTCAACGCCCAGGCAGCAAGCGATGGCCTCTATTATGTGATGACCACACAGGGTACCGGTGCCCAGCCCAATATCAACTCAACTGTAACCGTAAGCTACAAAGGCTACCTGGTGAACGGCAACGTGTTTGACCAAAGCGCCAGCAATGGCATCAGTTTCAGCCTCGGTTCCGTGATCAAGGGCTGGCAGGAAGGTATCCCGCTTTTCAAAAAAGGCGGCAAAGGCATGCTCCTGATCCCTTCGGCGCTTGGTTATGGCGATCAGCCCTCGGGCAGCATCCCTGCCAATTCTGTCCTGATCTTCGACATTACACTGCTGAATGTTCAATAACAGCTAACCATTTAAGGAACAAACAGGTAAAATATATTGTCTTAATAATTACTTAACCAAAACGTGATTTATACTACATTTTAACAAACTAAATTTGGCCCACGCCAAAAAGTGAACATCCTATCAGGTTTTTTCGGTTCCGAAAAACTGCAAACCACTTTTGAAAATAGTTTAACCATTTATTTTTAAAAGAGGAAGCCTATGAAAAAACTGATACTTCTTCTGGCTATGATCTGTTCATACCAGGTTCAATCACAGTGTTTTTATATCCAGAGTATTTTAGTGGATGCCTGCGACGGCCCCCTGGAAGGACAAAATGAAATGGTCACTTTCAAGGTGGGCAACACAGCGCTCAACACTGCCAACCTTACCGTGGCCTGGCCCAATAACCCCTGGCTGGGGCTTTGCCAGAATGCCGGAACAGCTTCTGATATCGCTTCGGTAAATGCCACCATTACTAAATGTGGTTTCCTGAAAGAGCCTGTGGGTGGCGTGCTGCCGGCTAACTCTAAGGTATTGATTGTTACCAGCACCGCCTGGAACCCCATGGCACAAAGCTTTGCCAATTTAAGTGATACGCTTTATGTCATCTTCCAGTGCGCGGGCAATACTGCCGGGCATTTCAAGAACTATGGTACTACCCCACCTCTCACCAGGACCCTCAACATGTCGTTCTCTACACCTGCTTCCTGCACGGCTACTGCTACCTACAGCATCAATATGCTCACCATGCAGAATGGCAGCCTGGGGGCCCAGGATGGAGGCAGCGTACAATATGACCCGGCCGGAAATGCCAGTTATGTGAATTATGGCTGCGCAGTGCCGGTACTGCCTCTCTTTGTGGATGCGGGACCGAATAAAACAGTTTGTATCAATAATACCCAGTCTTTAACAGCTACCACCACCAGCAATTTTAACACTGTACAATGGAGCCTTGGTAGCGGCGCTACCGGCTCGTTTGCGCCTTCAAACTCTCTCACCACCACTTATACGCCGGGKGCCGGCGATAACAATACGATCAAGCTGTACTGCTCCATCACAAGGGCATGTGCGGGTAGTACCACTACAGCTACAGACAGCATGAACCTTACGGTAACGCCATTGCCACTCCCTGCGATTACCACAAACAGCAGTTCCATCTGTTCAGGGCAGTCATCCATTTTGTCTTATTCGCTTAGCAATGCAGGTTCAGCAGGTGCTACATCGGTGCAATGGCTCCCTTCAAATGCCACTACGCCTACTATTTCTGTGAACACAGCCGGCACTTATTCCGTGCAGGTAAGCAATTCATGTGGCAGCAACACTGCTACTTTTTCGGTATCGGTGAGCCCAACCCCTTCTGTGAACATTTCCAGCAGCGGCCCCACACAGTTCTGTGCCGGGGGCAGCGTAACACTCACCGCTACATCCAACACGGGTAACTACAGCTGGACAGGCGGCGCTACTACATCATCTATCAGCGTGAACAGCACCAGCACAGTGGTGGTAACCTCCACAAACAGCTGCGGCAGTTCGAGCGCCACGCAAACAGTGCTCGTCAATCCTATCCCAGCCGCGGCCACTTCGCCGCAAACCATCACCTGCACATCGCCAACAGTTACCTTATCCGGCACTGGTGGCGGCACATACAGCTGGAGCGGGCCAGGCATTGTGAGCGGCGGTTCAACTGCCACACCAATGGTAAACCAACCCGGTACATACACCGTGCTTGTAACAGCATCAGGTTGTACCAATACAGCTATGGCTGTTGTATCGCAGAACAATAACCTGCCGGCAGTCACTGCTTCTTCCAGCACGAGCCTCAACTGTATCAACACTTCTGCAACCGTGGTGGCCAGCACAACCGCCACACCTGTGAGCTACAACTGGAGCGGGCCCGGCATTGTATCTGGCGCCACAACCGCTTCCGCCACCGTTAACGCCGGGGGTACCTATAACTACACGGTGACCAATACAAGCAATGGATGTATCGCTACAGGCAATGTTCCTGTAGCCCAGAATACTGTTCAGCCCAATGCCAATGCTTCCACCGGCAGCATGATCACCTGCGCGAGCAATACTGTATCATTGAATGCTTCACCCGGCGCAGGTGTTACCTATACATGGACCGCCGCGGGAGGAAGCTCTGTGTTGAGTGGTGTAAACACATCTACAGCCACTGCACAGGGCACAGGCCCTTATACAGTAACCATTAAGGACAACAGCAATGGCTGTGTGAGATCGGCAACCGTTGCGCCGGGCACCAACACAACAGCGATAACCCCTACCATTTCGGCCGCACCTGTTATTACCTGCGGTTCAGCTACCGTGAGCCTGGGTGGAAGCCCCGGCAGTGGAGTGTTGTATAGCTGGAGCGGACCGGGTGTAATAGCACCATCAAACCTCTCTACCGTCAATTTAAACCAGCCGGGTAATTACGTGCTCACAGTTACCAATACAGCCAATGGCTGTACCGGCAGCGCTTCCGTAGCCATTACTCAAAATACAACAGCGCCAACTGTGAGCGTATCGCCTACCCAAACCATTACCTGTGCCAGCCCTTCTGTCAGCATTTCAGGAGCAGCAACTCCCAATACCAGCACAGCCAGTTGGTCTGGCGTATGCGGAGCTACCAATTCATTTACCACCACAGCCTGTGCTACCGGCACGTTTGTGCTC
>BFBZ01001219.1_pt1 | contig 18057 bp, 13 predicted proteins | sample 1888401 | NCBI WGS metagenome assembly BFBZ01 (sample SAMD00112614, study PRJDB3348) | symbiont metagenome | host: Chara braunii | reverse complement strand
CTGGTGTCCGGCTCCCGGGAAGGGCTTGTCTGGAACCCGCACACCGGGCGCAAACTCGGCGGATTCCCCGGCCCCCTTCAGGGGCTCGCGGTTTCCCGGGACGGGCGGCAGATCGCCATGAGCGGCCGGGAGGGAAAGGTCCAACTGCGAGACGCGGTCACACTCGAGGAGGTTCGGGTGATCGACACAAAGGGGCCTGCCGCGTATGACGTTGCGTTTTCCGCGGACGGGAAGGAACTGGCCGTCTGCGGGCGCAAGCCGGGAATCCAGGTGTTCGACACGACCACCGGCCGGCCGTCGCGCGTGGTCGCGAGTGGGGAACCCGTGGACTGGTTCGGGCTCACACCGGACGGGCGACGGCTCGCGTTCGGGAACTCGAGCGATCGGACCAAGGCCCACGTCCGGGAATGGGCTACCGACAAACCGGCGCTCACCTTCGACATCGGAAAACAGGTCTTCAGCGGACGGGCACTTTCGGCCGACGATCGGTTCCTCGCGACCGGCGGCTGGGACGGTGACGCTCGCGTGTACGACCTGGGAACCGGGAAGCTGGTCCGTGCGTTCGACACCAACCCGACGAGATCGCGCAAGGGCTCTCGGACCATCGCTCTTGCGGCCACGTTCTCCCCGGACGGCCGAACGCTCGCAACGGGAAGCAGAGGGGGACCGATCCGCGTCTGGGAACTGGCGACCGGGGGCGAGCGGTTCCAATTGGACGGCCACCGTGGGGACGTGCGGGCGCTCGCGTTCTCTTCGGACGGTACGCTTCTGGCGTCCGGCAGTGAAGACCGATCGGCGATCGTCTGGGACGCAACCGGTATGGCCCTTCCGATTGACCCGAAACACCGCCCGAAGGACGCGGCCGACGCCTGGGCGCGGCTCACCGACCGCGACGCGGTGGTTGGGTTCGCCGCGATGAAATATCTGGCCTCCCGGCCCGCGGAAGCCGTTCCGCTGATCGCGAAACACTTGCGCACGGTGTCAACTGCGGACCCGAAGAAGGTCGCCGGCCTGATCGAGAAGCTCGGGAGCCCGGACTTCGCGGAGCGAGAGGCCGCGGAGAAGGGACTGGCCGCAGTCAGTGAGGCCGCGGCCGAACAACTCCGGACGGCGGCCGTGGCGACAGAATCGCCCGAGGTCCGGCAACGGCTCGCGGGGCTACTGGCGCCGATCGACGGACTGGCCCGGACGGGCGACCGGCTCCGAATGGTTCGGGCGGTCGAGGTGATCGAGCGGGCCGGAACGGCGGAAGCTCGGGCGCTCCTCACCGAATGGGCGGACGGAGCGCGGGGCGCCGTACTCACCGAGACGGCCCGGGCCGCACTGTCGCGGCTCGGTGACGCCAAGCGCCCGGCCCCGCAGTGATTCGATGGGGTGTTCGTCTCGCCCACGCGGGCGGCCTCGGATCGCAAAGTCGCCCGTCGTCCCGTCGAAGACCCGAGCGGGCGGGTCTTCGACGGGGCGACGGGCGACTTTGCGATCCGAGACTTCGCTATGGTTTTTTCGCCGGGTCGGCCTTCTGTGTCGCGTTCTTGTCTTTGTCCTTATCCTTATCTTTTTCTTTCTCCTTCGCTTTCTCAACGATGCTGATCGCGGTCTCGATCAACTTCACGATTTCTTTCAGCGCAAATTCTTCACCGGTAAGCTGGACGTCCTCTTTCTTCTTCGCGAGTTCCAGCTCCTTGGCGGTGTGAGCCTTTTTCTTCTCCTCCAGTAGCTTCTTCAGGTTGGGGAGAGCGGGCTTCGCTCCCGCGCCCATTGCCGCGACCGCCGTGATCGACGCCACCAGCGTTTCGTTTGTCGCGTCCTTGGCTTCCATCACGCGGACGACATCGGGCAGCTTCCGGGCCGCTCCCTCGCCGACGAGTTTGATGGCCGAAAGGGCCTGGAGCTTCACCCCGATCTCGGACCCGCTCAGGTACCGGGCGATCGCGTCCAGGTTCTCGTCGTTGACCTCGTTGGGGTCGAACCGCATCAGCACCACCCGCGCCCAGATCTCGACCTGCTTGTCCTTCTCCTCCCCGCGGGTCGGCGGCTTGGTCTTCGGGTCGCCGATGCGGACCCGCATCAAGCGGATGATCGAGGACGCCGCTTTGGTATCAATCGGCGGGTCCGGTTCGGGGACGCGGGAGTGGATCGTAATGAGTTCCCCGAACTTGTTCCACTCGTCCGCCGTGAGGACCTTGCCAACGTCCCTCTCGAACTCCACCCGCTGTGCGCCTTTGTTGGGTACGGCCCCGAGTTTCGCCAGCACGGGGGCCGGAACCAGCGCCTCTTTCAGGTCCTTCATCGCTTGCGTCGTGAGGGTGAAGTGCGCCGGTTTTTTCACCGCGGCCCACGGCGGCCCGAGGAGCATGAGCGACTGGGTCGCTTCCATGCGGACGGCGGCGCTCGGGTCCGTTGAAAGCTTGTCGGCCAAGGCGGTGAGCGCCTTCATGTTCGGCCCGGTCGTCTCACTGAAGCCCACGCGGCCCAGCGCGATGGCGATGTTCTGCCGCGTCGTGTAAGCCGGGTCGTTCATCGCCACGCCGGTGAGGGCCGTGATCGCCCGCTCGCCTTTGGCACCGAACATCGTGACCGTCTGGATCGCGTGCAGCCGCCCGAGGCCACCGGGCACGCCGGTGTCGATGACCTGGGCCAGGATCCGCAGCGCCTCCTGGTTGTCGCCCTCGTTCTCGAACTGGAGCTTCCCGACCGCGGTGAACACGGCGATCCGCACGCCGGGGTCTTTCTCCTCCTTCATCCGCTTCACGAGCGCTTTGCTCGCTTCGCCCTTCTGGGCCGGCGGGCCGAAACTGGGGAGCATGGTGGCCGCGAACTCGCGGACGACCGGGTCCGAGTCGTCCAGGTTCTTCACGACGGCGTGGATGTCCTTGCCGTTGATTTCGGTCGGCCAAACGAACTCCGGCTCCTTCTTGTCCGGCTCTTTCTTTTCGGGTTCTTTCTTTTCCGGCTCCTTCTTGTCCGGTTGAGCCGCCGCGGGGGGGCGGGCATCGACGACCGCCGCGACCAGAAGCGCGAGCAGAACGACCGCTGCGCCGCGCGAAGCGGGGCGGCCCCAGGTAATACGGGGGGTCATAAGTACCTCAGTTGCTCTTCCCCGATCGAGTTACCGTCCAGCATACCCCCACCGTCGGCGCGGCGGCAACGCCGATCGCACACCGGCGCCCCATTTCGACACGCGGAAGATCGGCCCACCCGCACCACGGTCGGCGCGGAGCCCGTCCGGGTGCCCAGGAACCGATAGCTCATGTCCACCGCGGCCCGTTCGGTCGCCCCCGCCACGCTCACCATCACGCCGCGGTCCTTGGCCGGGACCTCCGTCGGCGCCGGGCGGATCTCCGTCAGGTTCCCGTCGAGGTGACGAACGCGGTGGCCGGCACTTTGTTCACCTGCCCGAGCAACTGCTGGCCCCGTTCCGAACCGGGCTCTTACTTTCCCGTCCAGGTCACCGTGCGCTTGGCCTTCGAGAAGGTGAGCCGGGCGTGGGACCGACCGCAAGGGTCGAGTGTAACACGAGAATGGAACGGGGGCGATCAGCGCAGAGCGGGTTCGCGTTCCGGGTGTGGTCACAAGGACCGCCACTCACTCGGCCGACGAACCGGGAGCCGCCGGCGGGCCAGTTCCACCGGGCGCGGCGGCCCGTTTCGCTGTAGCATGTCACACGAACCCGTTGTCGCAAGCCGTGGAGGGGTGTCGTGGCAAGGAACAAACCCGTCTGGGGGGTGAAGGCCCGCGTGTGGGTGGAGCGGGACGGCCGGAACGTTCTCGGGCCGGGGCGCGTGGAACTGCTCGAACACATCGACCGGCTGCGGAGCATTTCCGCCGCCGCCAAGGCAATGGGCATGTCCTACCGCCGCGCCTGGGAACTGGTTCAAGCGATGAACGAGGCGGCCGGCGTTCTCCTCGTCGAAGCCAGCACGGGCGGGACGGGCGGCGGCGGAGCAACTGTAACCCCACACGGGCACCGGGCCGTGCGCCTGTACCGGGACCTCGTGGCGCGATTCGCGGCCACCGCGGACGAGGCCGCGCTCCCGCCCGAGCCACTGGCCGCAGCGCCGGGTACGGGCTAAGGTAATCTCGTTATTCCCATTCGGATATAACGGGAGTCGGCATGACGCGGCGGGCGTTCACGTTGATCGAACTGTTGGTGGTGATCGCGATCATTGCAATCCTGATCGGTCTGTTGCTCCCCGCGGTGCAGAAGGTCCGGGCCGCCGCGGCCCGCATGCAGTGCGCCAACAACCTGCACCAGATCGGCCTGGCGATCCACAACTACGAATCGGCCCTGGCGGTGCTCCCCCGGTACCGCCGCTGCGACACCAGCAGCGGGCTGTACGACGCGAACTGCTTCTCCCTCACATCCGCGACCATCTGGACCGGCCCCGCCGAGGTGTGGTGGGCGCCCTACGACAACCGCCCGGCCCCCTCGACCCCCACGAACGCGCAGGGCGGTCCGAACGCGGACAACACGTACAGCAACGGCGGGKACCCSGCCGGGCTGCTGTGGCCGTACATCGAGCAGAACCCGAAAACCTTCAAGTGTCCCAACGGGTTCGACCCGGCGACGGGCCTGGCGTTCCAGTGCAGCTACGGGATGAACTACGTGAGCGGCGGCCCGAACGGGAAGACGCTGCTGTACCTGACCAACGGCAACGGGACCTCGAACGTCCTGATCGTGTGGGACCACGGGAAGACGCCGGGGTGCGCCGACTCGACCCACGCGGCGACGGCGGCGAACCCGCGCGGCCCGTGGCCGTTCCCGGACACGACCAGTCCGCGGACCCACTACCCGGACGAGCGGCACACGAACACGTTCAACGTGCTGTACTGCGACGGGCACACCACCGCGATGACCCAGAGCGGATTGTCCGACGTCGGGACCGCGCAGTTCCTGGCCGACGGCACCCTTCCCACGTTCCCGTGACCGGTTCGCCCGGGCGCCGGGCACACTTTACGAACACATCGATCGTCAGAATGAACTTCGCGTTGCACCGATCGCGCCGATGAGATAAGAACTACGCCCGTCCGATGTTTTTAACCCGGCGGCCGGTACTCGACCGTGTCCCGGGCGACCGCCCGCGCGTGTGGCCGGCGGTCGAAACACGGCGCTCAGGCGCCCGACCGTAACGCGCGTTCGGCGCTCTCCCACGCCCGAACGGCCTGGAACTCAACCGATGTCGCACCGCGCTGGACTATGGCTGATTGGTTTGGTCACCCTCGCGACACCCGCGCCGGCGGCGGCGGGGCTGATCGCGTACACCGACATCGGGTCGTTCCAGGCGGCGTCCGCCGGCCGGAGCAACATCGACTTCGCCGGGATGGTGCAACCGCACCAGTTCGTTTCGTACCCCGTACCGGGCGGCCTGTCGGTCGATGGCGTGACCTTCAGCATCGCGAACCCGGTCGCCAGGGACGCCGTCAACGTCACGGCGCGGGACTACTACCCCGGCGCGACCTACGCTCACAACTTCCTTGTCGACGCCTACGTGCCCTCGGCGAACGCGCTGACCATAACAATCACCCTCCCGACACCGGTGACCGCCATCGGCCTCGATCTGGGCACCTTCCACGGCGGGGCACTCGGGTTCGCGTTCTCGAACGGTGACACGTTCACACAGTCGGGCACCGCGGCATTCGGGCAGACATCGTTCCTCGGGTTCACGTCGTCGTCGCCGATCACCTCACTATCGATCACCGGATCGCGCAGCAACGGCGAGGCGCTGGTCATCGACAACGTCCAGTACGGGATCGCGGCCCCGGAGCCCGCGTCATTCGTACTGCTCGCCTCCGGCCTGCTCACGGTCGGTTGTCGGCGTCTGCTCGGCCGGCGGGCCACCCGGGACGCGGTCCCTCATGCATGAACCCGTTGGCGGACTCCCATTTCCAGAGTAGAGGCTCCGGTTGAGCCGAATCGGGAGGGCAAGGTGTTACCCCCGTAACACTCGATTCCCGCTTAAAGGCGCGGCCGCTAACCATGAAGCGGTACGACAGGGGCGAAGGTGTTACCCCCCGTAACACTCGGTTCCGGCGGCAAGAGTTTCCCATCTCACGGGCGGGTTTGTGCCGCTGAACACGGCCCGCTCGGTTACGGAGAGAATGGGAAATCCTCTGGCCCCGACCCGTTACTGCGCGGCCCGTGTCGTGCTCTCGGCTTATGGCAGCCCGAGGAACGGATCGTCTGCGCGTGCGCCGGCCCACACGCGCGGCTGTCCGGTTCCTCTCGCCACCTCGACCCGTTCTACACGCCCGAACAGCTTTCTCTCTACTCACAGGCCGAGTATCTTCGGGGCGCGCTGCCGCTCCACCCTGAGAACACCAGATGCGTGCTTTGGGTCGATCGGTTGACACGTTCCTCGTGCCGGCGCTGGTCGCGACCGTGACCCTCGCGGCGCCCGTTGGGGCCAAGACGGGCACTGGGGAGTTCGGGCCGCTCCAGAAACTGATCTTCGCCGACGTGGTCACGACCGGTCGGGTGACCGTGATCGAGAACGATCCAGTCGAAGCCTCACCCGCGCCAGGCGTAGCGGACAAGGTCGCGTACCGCATCGCCGTCATCAAAGTGGCGAACGGCCTCATCGGCACCGGAACCGCGACCCATTTGAAGGTCGGGTTCGTCCCGTCCCCGCCTCCCGATCCGGTCGCCCCCGCTTCCCCGCGCAAGGACTCCGCCGTCGGCACGGAAGGGCTGTTCTACCTGACGCGGCACCACAGCGGTGCGTTCTACGTGGTCCACTTCATGATGCCGCCGGTCGAGGTCTCGGCCGGCGGGTACCAGAAGCATGTGGACTATGCGAAACGAGTTGCCGCCGTTCTGGCCGATCCGGTGGCCCAACTGAAGACCGAGAGCGCCGCGGACCGGGCGTTTGCGGCCACCGTCCTGATCGAGAAGTACGGGAGCGGCCCGCTGGGCAGTGCGACGAGCGTGGAGAAGGTGTCCGCCGCCGAGAGCCGGCTGATCCTGAACGCACTGACGGAGCGCCGCTGGGCTGTGGACCCGAATGACCCGGACCACTTGGACCTGTACCGCTCATTCGCCCGGCTGCAGTTGACCGAGGCGGACGGGTGGACCCCGCCCGCGGTCCGACCGGGCGAGGACTTCGTGGAGCGGTCGCGGGAAGCGTTCGTGGCCTGGACCGCCGGGGCCGGGCGGAATTATCGGCTCAACAAGCTCGTTGCGAAACCCAAGTAACAAATCCCGGGCTCGGATCGCACCGAGCCCATTTCGGTTATGATGAGCGCCCCGATTCCGGAGGCCGAATCATGCTGCGCCCCGCGGCGATCCGTCTGCTGTTTTGCGTTCCACTCGTTGTTACATGCGCCGTTGTGTTCGCCGACGAACCGAAGAAGCCGCTCGTGTCCGGCGATCCGGCTCGTATCGAGCGGATTCGTAAGGCTACGATGCCGAAGATCGACAAACCGATCCACTTCGACACGCCCGAAGCCGACGCGATCCTGGCCGCCCTCGAGGTGTTCCCCCCCGACAACCCGTGGAACCTCGTGGTGGCCGACTGGCCGCTGCACCCCAAGTCGAAGGACATCGTGGCATCGATCGGGAAGGACAAGCCGCTGCGGTACAACACCGACATGAACTTCGTGCTGGTGCCACCGAACCAGAAGCGGGTCGAGGTGAAACTGGGGTACGCGGAGGAGTCCGACAAGGGGCCGTACCCGGTGCCGGACGGCATGCTCGTCGAGGGCTGGCCGGCGGGCTACAAGCGCGACCCGAACATGAAGAATAAGACGTTCGACCAGATGCAGCGCACCACGCCGGACGACAACAGCGACCGGCACGCGATCGTGGTGGACCCGACCAACCGGGTGCTCTACGAGTTTTACCAGCTCCGGAAGACGAACGCGGGCTGGTCGTGCTCGAACGAGGCGACGTTCGATCTCAAGAGCAACAAGCTGCGCCCGGACGGCTGGACCAGTTCCGACGCGGCCGGGCTGCCGATCTTCCCGGCGGTCGTCCGGTACGACGAGCTGAAGCGCGGCGCGATCGAACACGCGATGCGCGTGACGGTCGTGAAGTCGCGAAAGGCGTACGTGTACCCGGCGACGCACCAGGCCAGCCCGCGGACCGACGAGAACCTGCCGCGAATGGGCGAGCGCCTCCGGCTGCGGAAGGATTTCGACACGTCGAAGTTCTCGCCCGAGGTGAAGACGATCCTGGAGGGCCTGAAGAAGTACGGCATGTTCGTCGCGGACAACGGCCTCGACTGGGCGATTTCGTGTTCCCCGGACGAGCGCATCCCGGTGCTGCACGACGAACTGCGCAAGGTGAAGGGATCGGACTTCGAGGTGATCGTCGCGCCAGCGGGGTACAAATCGCCGAAGTGATCCGTGCGGTGTCGGTTACGGCGGCCCGGTGGGCGTTCGGTCGCGGTGCCGCATCAGAACGGGATGCCCCTTAGTGGCTGGAAGTGGCCGTGACTCAGCGCCCCGTATTGGGCGAGTTCTCGGACGACGGCGGGGRTGCGTTCGGTGCCCACCACGAAGGCGATCTGGATCGACACTGTCACCCACTCGCTGGAGAACCGTAGGGGCGGCAGTCCCGCGAGGAGCGGGCCGGGTTGGTAGTCTTCTTCTCGCATCGGCGCGACCCGCACCACGAGGTCGTTCGCCTCGAAATATTCGATGCCCCCGAGTGCGGCACGGCACGGGAAGGCGTCGCGCAGTCGCTCGCGCCACTGCTCGCCACGGTCTATCACGAGTCGGCACCCGCCCCAATTGCCCTCGACACTCGCAACACTGTGGTCGATTGCGAACTCGCTCACGGTGCCCGGTACAGTGCCATCGAGCGAGCGGTTCACGGCTGCTTCTTGTGGGTGGTCGAGGTTGAACCCCCGGACGAGTGGGTCCGTGACCGTCAGGTCGTTGTACAGCACGGCCACATACGTCAGAGGGACGAACGGGTCGGCTCCCAGCCACAGCGGGACGGCCGGTTGCCCGGGCACCTGGCCCAGTTCGCCGTTCGACATGTGGCACACGCGGGGGAGCGAAGGCGCGCCGCAACTGAACGCGAGCCACTCGCGCACCGATGGCGGGAGGGCTCTTCCCAATCGTGTTTCGGCTTCCGTGATTTCGGCGTGTCGGCCGCCGACGTCGCACATGGGGGTGCGGTGCCACCGTTCGGTGAACTCGCGGACCAACCGCCAGCGCTCGCGCCAGCCCGGGGGGATGCCATAGCGGAATACGGGTTCGCACCCGGTCCCGTAACGCATTCGGTCGCACCACTCCGGGCCGGCGCGTGAGCGCAGCTCGTTGCGGCGCGGCTTCCGTTCCCAGAAACGATCCACGAAAACAGGCAGATCCCGCATCTCTTCTTCGACACGGATGAGTGCGCCGCGGAGATCGTTGTGTTCGTCGAGCCAGTCGGCGTAGACGAGGCGCAGGGTGCGGTCGGCGGGTTGGGCGGCAATGGCGATCAGGAAATCTTCGTTCGTCTGGAGCACGGCGGGCTCCGAATTTCGTTATTTCTTCCAGTCGGCCGGAAGGCCGGGCAGCGTCTCGCGCAGGATCTCGAGTATCGCCGCGCGGTCGGCGGCCGTCAGGTGCGCATAAGCTGCGGACATGTCCTTACCCGTCAGCACGTTGTAGATTCGCTTGAGAGTATAGTCCTTGACTTCCGTCGGTAGCGCCGCAAATCCCTTCGAATAAATCAGGTAACTACACGGGTACTTGAACAGCCGGGTGTTCAGGTCGAACTCGCGCAGCGACCGGCCCCGCTTGTCGAACGGACCGCGGGCCGCGAACTCCTTCGCGAACGCCGACGTGCCCACAATCGGCCCGTCCAACTTCCGTTCCCCGCTGAACAGCAGGTACTGCGCCAACTGGTCGCCCGCGGACTCGATCCGCCGCTTCGTGCTGTCCCACCGCTTGTCGGCCGGCTCCTTGAGGTCTCTGTTCAGCGCGGCCTCGTAGTGAAGGGCCTGCTTCGTGCCGATCAGCGCCTGGGCGATGCGGTTGTGCGCTTGCGTCTGGTGTTCGAAGACGAGCAGCGCGACGATGTCGCTGTGCGGCGTGAGGTAGTTGGCAACCGTGAACCGCGACTTCAGTTCGGTCACGTTCTGGCCGGCGGCGTTGCCCTCGGCGGCCGGGTCGCGCGTGTTCTCGACCAGCCAGTTGCCCATGTGCGATTGCTTGCCGTGCGTGCCGGTCACGTACCACCCGCCCCAGCGCTCAGAGAATGGACTGGTGTGATCCGTGCGGAACGTGCCGGCGTTGAGGATCGGCATCCCGTGACGATCGGTAAACACGGACCGTACGAGATGCCCCGGCGCGCCGCCGGTGGCGCCGGAGGCGTGGCAACCGAGGCAGGTGTCCTTGTGGCGGTCAAACTGCGGTCGGTCGTCGGGGGATTGATCCAGAGTGTAGAACGCGGTGCCGAGGTTGGTATCGACCGCAGAGAACTCCAGCACGTCGCCGCGGAGGCAGAAACCGACGTACACGTCGTCGTTGAAGTAGATCGCCCGCGGCGTCTTCGGGGTAATCCGCTCGCGCTGGAAACTGGTCTTCGAGAAGACGAGAACCTGCGACGACAGCGGGACGTTCAGCTCTTTGAGGACCGCCGGCAGGTAACCGTGATCGTCGGTGAACTTGAACTTCACCTGCCCGTCGGTGATTCGCTTCTGAAGCGCCGTGATCGCGTTCTGCGCCGTCGCGGTCTTGTAGTTGATCGGCTCGCGTTCGAGCCCGTCGATCTGCGCCGCGACCGGAGACGCGGCAACGCATGCGACCAGCAGAGCAAAGGTGAGTCGGAGCATGAGCCGACCTCAGATTGCGGAGAGAAAGCGGGAAGCGGGCGGTTCGGTGGGTAAGAGGAGTATAGATGACAAAAATGGATAAACAAGTCTTATTTTCATTTGAAGTGTTGAAAGATGCCGCTCCGCTTGCGACCAAGACGGGCATAATGCCACAGGAATCCGGGTATGTGATCGAACGAAAGAGGCCGAGTACCGTATGCACTCAGATGGACTTCCGCACGACCATGCTTTGAGTACTCAATGCGCACAGAGAGATTAGCGACTTCGTACCACGAGGTCATCTTCGCCGCGGCGCCGAAAGGGAAAGCGCGCTCCAGCTCTCGAAGTAAATCCGGCAAATGCTCTGTTCCAATTGTGAATCCGTCCTCTCTCGGAGGGGCCGAAGAAAGGACGATATCGAGAGCCAGAGTGGTCACAGATTCCGCCGACGGACCGCGTTCTTCCTTCACAAAACCATAATCGTGATGTTCGCTGTTTACCGGACTGAATCCGTACACCGGTGGATCTGATTCATGCATATCAGAAAAGAGTACGGCAAGGTGATAATCGCAAAAGGGCTCGCCCAGACCGTCCGAATACCAAAGCGAAAGGGCAGCGTTACCGGGCACTTCCCGCGCGTGCATGAGTCGCAGGTCGCCGAAATAGCTTTGATTCCAATGCCATTCGAGTCCGTATGCGATCCACTCGCATACCGCGGGTGAGAATTTCCTACCGAATCGGGATTCTGTTCTGGCAACGTCTGTTTGCCGGTCGCCAATATCGGACATGGGAATGCGGTACCACCGTTCGGTGAACTCGCGGATCAGCCTCCATCGCTCGCGCCAACCTGGGGGAATTCCGTGGCCGAAAATGGGTTCGCACTCGGTCCCGTATCGCATCGGCCCGCACCACTCCGGACCGGCGTTCGTGCGAAGTTCGTTGCGGCGCGGTTTCAGTTCCCAGAAGCGATCCGCGAACACCGGCAGTTGCCGCATTTCTTCTTCGACACGAATCAATTCACCGCGAGGATCGGTGCGTTCGTCGAGCCAGTCGGCGTAGACCAGGCGCAGGGTGCGGTCGGCGGGTTGCGTCTGGATCGCGTTCAGGAAGTCGTCGTGCGTGTGGAGCATAGTCGTGACTTTCCCCGGGACCGCGGGCGTCCCGCCCACCTCAGCGACACGGTGTCGGAAATCTCTGCGAAATTATCCTCGCGACACGAAGCGAGCAGCGAGCGGGCGGGACGCCCGCGGTCCCGGGGAAAGTCACGACCGTGCGTTCTACGCCGGCTGCTTCTCCGGGTGCAGGTACACGAAGCTCTTCCCCAACCGGCCCCCGTAGTTGCCCGCGGAGATCGTCAGCAGGTCCGGCACGCCCTTGGATGCGGCAATCGCAGCTTGCGTGGCCTTCACGATGGTCGGCAGGTCCGCGCCGTTGATGATGATCTCCTGCACGCTCGCCACGCCCTCTGGTAAGCGCGACGCCACGCCTTCTTTTCCGCGGAGCGTCGGGCAATATTCCGCGTAGGTACTGGCGATCGAGAACTTGTATTTGCTTCCGGCCTTACTGCCGCTCGATGCCACGCCACCGGGGAACGGCAGGATCACGCCGGGTATCTCGCTCGCGGCGGCTGCGGCTTTGGTCGCCGCGTCGAGGGCGGCATCGGCGGTCGCACCGAAGAACCACAGGTTGCCGCCCATCAGACCGTCGGCGAAGCCGCAACGGCGCTCGCATACGAACTCGCCGCTCAGGATCGGCACGACCCAACACGGCCGCCCGAACCGTTCCGCCTTGAACTGGTGCCCGTCGCCGAAGTACGCCAGTTTGCGGCCGAGCGGGAACCACTTCCCGCCCGGCTTCGGCGGTTGTGTACTGGCGAACCAGCTCCCGCTCGCGTCCAGCACGTTAAATGCCGCTGCCGTGGGGCACGTTAACACGTTCTGTGCGACTCGCACGAGAACCGAGCGTTCGAGCCGAGATTCGCGGTCCTTGTGGAACCGCGGCACGTGGAACTGCACGACCGCGCCGGGGCGGCCGTCGGGGGTTTCACTCTCGGAGACAGAGCGATCGAGGCCCGCTTCGCAGTCGCAGAGGATCGTACTGCTCGCGTTGCCGGTACTCGCACTCACGGCGCGATCCAGCCAGTACCGGTCGCGGGCAGTGATCAGGACGCTGGCGTAGATGCTACGGAACGCTTCTGCGTAGGTGTCGTCGATCGTCGCCGCCATAAACGCCCCTCGGATGGACCGTGAAGAAGGTGTTTAATTGTCGGCAGTTGGGCAGGAGTAGGTCAAGAAGGACAACGGGTGGAGTCTCAAGACAAAAGGTCGCTAACCGTAAAGCCGAACACCGGAGCGAGTTGGGTTTTCGACTTCACAACTTGCAATCTTACGACACTCGGAATGGCTCAGTGCTTAATCTCAAAGCTCTTCACATGGGAAAATGCGCAGTTAGCGAGCATCCGGTACCAGTAATATTTATGAGAAAAAATCCAATTCGCGTCTCGAACGCATGAAAACATGGGAGTTGCGACGATTTCAGGCACTGAGTCCGAGAATTGGCACGGCACTCGCTTTCTTATCTCACGGCGAGAGCCTAAAACTACACGGTTGGCTGACGGAGGGAGAGGCCGTCAGTCAACCGTGTAGTTGTTTCGTTAAAGCATCACGGCGAGCATTACGGCCGCCATTGCGATCATCAGCCCGTCTTCGATCAGCGTCACCCGCGACATCGGCAAATTGAACACGGTCCCCAGGCACGCGCACCGGATCTTTCGTTTTGCGACCAGGGCCTTCACCACACCAATCGCACTCACACCCATCACCAGAAGCGTGACCGCGTTCGTTGTGAGCGGCACGACATGCGTGAGGTACGCGACACCCAGAGCCAGTTCGATGAACGGATACAAGTAGCCGTACACCGGCCATTTTGCGGCCACGACGTCGTAGGAACCGTAGGCGTCCGCAAACGCCCGGACGTCGAGTAGCTTGAAGAACGAGAACACCAGGAAGAACCCGGCCATGAAGTGGCCCATCGCGCGCATCGCGTCAAAGTGCCCGCCCGCGACCTCCACCGCGGCCACAATCCCGAGCAGGTAGAAGAGAACGAGCAATAGTGGGAAATACGACGTGGGCTTTTCTGCGGGCGGTGCGGGCGCGGTCTCGCGGATCTCGCCGAGCACGTGGTAGCCCGCCGGGCGGATCAAAACGCCCACGCGCTCTGCGGTGATCCCGTCGCCTTCCACGGTCAGTACAGCTTGCGGGCCGTCCGTGTCGGCCGACCAGCGCGTCACATCAGGAGCGGCGTCGAGCAGGGGGCGCACGCGGGCCACGCACGCCCCGCAGTGCAAATCGGTCGTATATCGGTGAACCATCATGGGATGCCTCCGGACAATTTTATCCTATTTGAGCGTACCGGGCTTCTGGAGGATTCTTGCGCGACTCGTTGTGCTGGATCATGCGAGCGGCTCGGGTGAATGCGGCGAGGGCTTTTCCGTTCTCACCCGCTCGGCGCTGAACACGACGCACGGAGCAGTTAGAATACGGCCATGAAGCTCAGTTCCGCACTGGCGACTTTCGCTGCCAACCCCCACGCGCAGCTCGATCTGGCCCGCGTCGCGCTCCTTATTGCTCACGACGCGTACGGCCAGATGAACCCGCGCACCTACCTGCGCATCATCGATCGCCTCGCAGACCAGCTCCGCCCGCGGATGACCGGATCGCTCGCGGCGCGCACCGCGGAACTGTCCACGTTCCTCTTTGAAGAGTGCGGCTTCGCCGGTAACACCGAGCACTATTACGACCCGCGGAACAGCTACCTGAACAAGGTGATCGACCGGCAAGTCGGGTTGCCGATCGCGCTGTCGGTGCTGTCGGTCGCGGTGGGCACGCGGGCCGGTTTGAACGTGGTGGGGGTCGGGCTGCCCGGGCACTTCATCGCGAAAGCCGTGGAGGGGAACGAGGCGGTCCTGTTCGATCCGTTCAACGGCGGGCAGTTCCTCGACCCCGACGCGTGCGAGGCGCTCGTGGGCGGTGTCACCGGAGGACCGTTCGAGGCCACGCCCGAAGCGCTCGAAGCCACCGCGCCGGGGCTGATCGTCGCGCGGATGTTGCAGAACCTGAAAACCGCGTACCTCGCGGACCGGTCGTATAGTCGCGCGGCACGGGTGACGTACCGGCTGGCGCAACTGGTCCCGAACGACCCGTCGCAGCGCCGCGACCTCGGCGTGCTGCTCGTGCAGGCCGAGCGCCCCGGTCTCGCCATCAACCACCTCCGGCACTACCTGAACGCGGAACCGAACGCCGAGGACGCCCGCGACGTGCAGAAGTTCCTGTCGAAAGCGCTCACCGAAGTGTCGCGCTGGAACTAGCAAGAGATTCACCGCGGAGACCGCAGAGGACGCGGAGAGAAGACAGAAGAGCGATTAACCACAGAGACACAGAGGGCACAGAGAGAAAACCAAACCAGAGCAAGACAGAATTGATTTCAACGCGACTCTTGGCCTTCTGTCTTTTCTCCGCGTCCTCCGCGGTGAATCTTCTTTATTCTTTTCCGCGCGACGCGCCGGCCCCTCTCCGCACACTATCACGGCGACCGGTCACCCGAGGGCTCACCCATGTCGCGTTCCGCCGTCGCGCTCGCTCGCCTCGCCGCTCCCCGCAACGTCCCCGCGTCCGACGCGCACCTGCTCCGCACCTTCATCACGGCACGAACAGAAGACGCCTTCGCCGAACTGGTCCGCCGGCACGGGCCGATGGTGTTGGCGGTGTGCCGCCGGGTGCTATCCGACGATGACGACGCGGAGGACGCGTTCCAGGCGGTGTTCCTGGTGCTCGCTCGAAAAGCCGCCACGCTCCGGGGCTCGAACGTGGCCGGGTGGCTGTACGGCGTCGCCGTGCGGACGGCACGCGGGGTGCGGGTGATGCGCGACCGGCGCCGCAAATACGAACGGGCGAGCCGCGGGCGCCAACCCGCGGAACCCACGCTGAACGTGGACCTCGACACCGCTCGCATCATCGACGAGGAACTGGCGAAGCTGCCCGAGCACCTGCGCGGCGCGGTCGTGCTGTGCGAACTGCGCGGGCTGTCTCGGCAGCGGGCCGCAGCGGAACTCGGCGTGCCCGAGGGGACGCTCTCCAGCCGACTGGCCGCGGCGAAACGGAAGTTGGCCGCGCGCCTCGCCGCGCGTGGGCTGGCGAGCGTGGCGCTGACCGCAGTTATCGAGCCCGCAACCGTCTCCGCGACACTGCTCGAATCGACCGCGATCGCCGTGCGCGGCGCCGCCGGGAGCGTGGCAATGTGCGCGGCTTCGGCGGTGATGAAGGGGATGCTGTTCGATCAACTTCGGACCATCGTTCTCATGACCGCAGTGTGCCTGACAGTCGTCTACGGCGGACTCGCGATGACCGGGGCGGCGCCCGATGCGCCGCCGGAGAAGGCGGCCGATGATCCGGCCGCGGCTCTGGTGAAGCGACTCGGTAGCGCCGTTTTTGCCGATCGCGAGACTGCGCAGAAGGAGTTGCGTAAGCTCGGTGCGAAGGCCGAAGCCGCGATCCGGGTCGGCCTGATGGGGGACGAGCCTGAAGTGCGCGCTCGGTGCGCGCAGGTTCTTGCAGAAATCCACCGCGACGCACTCGACGCGTTCGCGAAGGCGTTCGACCCCGCGGTCGAGAACCGGTCCGATCACCCGATCTGGATGAGGTACAAGGCGATTGCGGGCGACACGCGTGCCAGCCGCGAACTCTTCGCACGGATCATCAAGAACGCGAACTGGCTCCGCCGTCTCGACGCCGCAGAAGCCGGACCGGAGGCGGCTGCGCGGCAATACCGCGAGGCGGTTCTCGACGTCGGTGGGCACTACCGCAAGGCGGCGTCCGGCTTCGATGAACACTACCGTCGTTTCCAGTCGCTGGACTTTTTTATACCGTTGTGGCCCTGCGACACCGCCGACGAGGTGGCGTACCTGCTGCTCCTCGGCTGCCATCCGGGCACCACCGATGCCCGACCGCCGAAGAGCGCCGAGGCGCAGCTTCACCTGTACTCCGATGGCGAGAGTCAACTCTATTACAAGCGCGGATTGGTACTGGGGCTTCTTGGGAAAGAGCTCGTGCCCGGGCCGGCGGGCCAGTATAACGACTCCGCCGCTCTCACGCCCGGCACCGACCGCGTGTTCGACCTACTACTCGCGGCGTGGCTGCCCAACCGCACTGATCCGGCGGCACTCCAGAACGGCTTCCGGTTGGCGGTCGAAACGGGGGCCGGCGGGGTGCTCCCGTTCGCTCGGAAGCTCGCAGCCGGCACGCCCCCGCCGGGTCCAGCGCACCCGATGCCGGTGCGGATCGCGGCGCTGGCGGCGGTCGCCCGATTCGGCACCCCGGCCGACTTGCCTCAATTCGAGGCGCTCTTCGCGGACGGCACGTTATTCCACAACTTTACGTGGGACGCGAAGCCCGTCAGAACCGGGACCGTGCAAGTGCGGGACTGCGCACTCGGTCTGGCCTTGCTCCTCTACCGCGAGTACCCGGGGAAGCACGGGTTCGCGCTAGCGAACGACGAGGTGCAACCCGGCAAGCGCCCGGACGTGGCGCGGTACGGTTCGACCGCTTTTGGTTTCTTCACGGGGGACGACGACCTTCGCGCCGCCGCGCACGCGAAGGTCAAGGCGTTCCTCGCCGAGCGGAAGCAGGAACCGAAGCGGGAAGATCCGCCCGCGAAAGGCGCGAAGGTCTGGCCACACTTCGCGAAAGTCGTTGGCGACGATAAGGGCGGCCGGGCGCTGTTCGACCTGATCGTATCGAACCCGAAAGCGCTCGAACTGCTGGAGCGAGCCCAGACCGGTGAGCGCGACGTCCTCAAGCGGTACCGCACGCGGTGCGATGAGCTGAACGCGCTGCTGTGGAAATACAACGAAGAAGCGCTTCAGTACGCCGCGGCACCGCCTGCGCCGCGTCGGGGGGTAGTATTTCCGGATGAGAAACCCGCTGATCCACCGGGCGGTGTCCCGGTGGTCGAGACCGCGGGGTGGCTTCTGCTCGGCACCTACCCGGCTACGCGGGGCGACGAAGACGGTCCGCGACTCGACTTCCTCGATCTTACGCTCGGCCAACGGCACCTGTCCGAAGCGCTCGACAAGGGGCCGCTGGCCCAGCCGCTCCGGAAGTTAGTTGGGGCATGGCTCGCCAGCCGCGGGGACGAACCGCGAGCCGTTTCCATCGGGCTCAGCTTGGCGCAGCAGTTCGACATCCCAGCGGCCCTTCCCGTCGCGCGGCGCCGGCTCGAGAAGTATGACGGCAAGACGGGCACCTGGACGGCCGCG
>BFBZ01001216.1_pt1 | contig 18068 bp, 12 predicted proteins | sample 1888401 | NCBI WGS metagenome assembly BFBZ01 (sample SAMD00112614, study PRJDB3348) | symbiont metagenome | host: Chara braunii | reverse complement strand
GGAGGGCGCCCGCCAGCAGCGCGATGGGCTTGCGGTCGCGACGGTCCGGCGTCATGTGATGAAATCCTTGTGCCGGCGCACGCGCCCCTCGGTCAGGCGCGTGACCCACCAGGCGATCGTCTGCTCCAGGCCTTCCCGCAGACTTGTCTGGGGGCGCCATCCGGTTTCGCGTTCAAAGCGGGTGCAGTCCGCCAGCAAGGCCCTCACCTCGGAATTGACCGGACGCATCCGCCGCTCGTCCCGCAGGACGGCCTTGTCGCAACCGGTCAGTTCGAGCACCAGCCCGATCAGATCCGCGACGGTCACGGCTCGCTGGCTGCCCGCGTTATAGGCCCGGCCAAACTCGATTTCCGGCGCCGCGCCGGCGATGAGGAAAGCTGCGACCGTGTCGTCGACGAAGGTCAGGTCCCTGATCGGGGTCGTGTCGCCCACCATGATCGCCGTACAGGCCGGGTCCAGCACCTGGCGAATGATGGTCGGAATGATCGCCCGTTCGCTTTGCCGCGGGCCGAATGTATTGAACGGCCTGAGGATCACCACCGAAAGTCCGAAGGAGCGGGCGAAGGCTTCCGCCATCATGTCCGCGCCGATCTTCGAAGCCGAATAGGGCGACTGGCCCTGCAACGGATGGCTTTCGCTGATCGGCATGGTCTGGGCCGTGCCGTAAACCTCGCTCGTGGAGGTGCAGACGACGCGTTCCGTGGCCCACTGCCGGGCCGCCTCGAGGACATTGAGCGTCCCGAGCACATTGGTTTCCACATAGGACTGGGCGGCCGCGTAGGAATGCGGGATCGCGATCAGCGCGGCGAGATGGAACACGCTCTCCTGCCCTTGCACGATCCGGCTCATGAAGGCGGCATCGCGAACGTCCCCGCGCAGAATGTTGAGCTGGCCGCGGATCTGTTCGGGCAGGTCGTCCAGCCAGCCGTAGCTGTCGAACGAATTATACAAGGCGAGCGCGGTCACCCTGGCCCCCTGGCGCACCAGCGCCTCGGTCAGGTGCGACCCGATGAAGCCGTCGGCCCCGGTGACGAGGACCTTCATGCCGTCGTAGCTCATGAGTGCTTCCCCTCTTGTCCTTCCTCCCGTACGGGAGCTGAGGTCATCGGCCTTGCACGCGGGTCGGTCCGGTGCCGGCCGCCGGGACCCAGCCCATGACCGCCAGCACTCCGCGAACGATCCATGCGATGTCGGATCCGAGCGTGCGGTGCGGGAAGTAGGCCAGGTCGATCTTGGCTTTGGTCGGAAACAGGACCTCCCGGTAGAAGCGGGTCGGATCCGTATTCGCGGGATAGAGCCGGCCTTCGTTGCGGAACAAGATCTGGCTCGGGCCCAGCAATCCCGGTTTGTGCGCCAGGACCTGTTCGAAGCCGTTTTGGAAGCAGTCGGCGAAGGCAAGCGATTCAGGTCGTGGTCCGACGATCGCCATCTCGCCCCTGAGCACATTCCAGAGCTGCGGCAACTCGTCGAGCTTGGTGGCCGCCAGGATCCGACCGACCCGGGTCATGCGGTCATCCGCCACCATCGTCAGCGGACAACCCGTGGTGCCGCATGTGGCGCCGAATTTGCGGAACTTATACATCGGAAAGGGGTGGCCGCCCTTGCCCAGGCGAAGCTGCGAGAACAGGATCGGGCGGCCGCCTTCCAGCCATATCGCCAAGACGATGAGCAGCATCAGCGGGCCGAAGACCAGGGCCGCGGTCGTGGCGATGACGAGGTCGAGGCAGCGGCTCGCGAAAGCCCTTGCATCGAGCGCCGCCGCCAAGCGATCCACACGCATCTGCGGGATGCTCATGCCACCGCTCCCACGGCGACGTCGCCGACCACCGCGTCGGCCAGGGCCGCGACCACCATCTCGACGTCGTCGGCATCCATCGCGGGATGGAGCGGCAGGGTCAGTTCGCGCTGCGCGAAATCCTCCGTCCGCGGCAGATGGACGCCGGGGCAAAGCTGCCGGTAGAGGGTCAGCTGGTGGACCGGTCCGTAGTGGATGGTGGTCTGGATGCCGCGCGTCCGCAGGTGGTCGATGACGTCCTGCCGTGCCAGGCCCGTCGGCAGCAGGACCGCCATCAGGTGGTGCGAGGAGGTCCTGGGGGCGGCGAATGGCACCTTGACGGCCGGGCAGCGCTCGGCGATCAGCCGGCGGTACTGGTCGACCAGATGCCGCCTTGCCTCGTTCCAGCTCGCAAGGCTGTTCAACTGGACGAGGCCGATGGCGGCGCGCAATTCGTCCATGCGGTAGTTGAAGCCGAGCATGGTGACGTCATAGTGCGGCGTGCGGCTGTTCAGCCGCTGGTGGGTTCCACTGGTCATGCCGTGGCCGCGCGCCTGGCGCATCGTTTCCAGCAAGGCCGGGTCGCGGGCGATGATCGCGCCACCCTCCGCCGTCGTCATGTTCTTGTTGCCGTAGAAGCTGAAGGCCGCGGCCTCCCCGAAGGTGCCGGCCTCCTTCAGCCCGGGCGCATGCGCGGCGTCCTCGATCAGCATCAGCCCCTTGCGACGGGCCAAGGGCTGCCAGGCGGCGCGGTCGGCGAGATAGCCGCCGAAATGAACCAGGATGATCGCTTTGGTCCGGGCTGTGCAGCGGGCCTCGGCCTCTTGCAGCGACATCAACGGGACATCCGTCGATTCGATGTCGACGAAGACCGGCGTGGCGCCCACATAGAGCACGCAGTTGGATGTCGCGACGAAGGTCAGGGCAGGAACCAGAACCTCGTCGCCGGGGCCGATGCCGAGCGCCTGCAGAATGAGATGCAGGGCCGCCGTGCAGGAGTTGACGGCGACCGAGTCCTGGGCCCCATGCGCCTTGGCGAAGGCCTGTTCAAAGCTCCGGACCCGGTCGCCCATCGTGAGCCAACCGCTGTCGATGACTTCGGAAAGGGCAGCCTTCTCTTGGGTACCCACGATCGGCGCGGCGACCAGCAGCATCGGAAACTCCATCCCTCGTTTCAACCGGGGCGCCGGCGCCGCCGGTGGCGGCGCGGGAGCGAATGGCGTCAGGCGGCAACCGAGTGTTCGACGGCCAGCGATTGCTCGTCCCAGGCGATGTCCTGGGCCTTGTGGAAGTCCTCGACCCGGCCGATGTCGAGCCAGACGCCGTCGTGCTTGAACACGTGGACCGGCGTGCCGTCCTCCAGCATCTGGAACATCAGGTCGTCGAAGCCGTAAGGTACGCCGGAAGGGATGAACTCGAACACTTTCGGGTCCATGCAGTAGAGGCCCATGCTGACGAGATGTGGCAGTGCCGGCTTCTCCCGGAAGCGCATCACTTTGCCGCCGACTTCTTCGATCACGCCGAAGTCCATCTTGATCGATCGGGTCGCCGTGGCGATCGTCACCAGGCCGCCATGCTCACGGTGGCAACCGACGAACTGGTTGAGGCTCAGGTCCGTCAGGACATCGCCGTTGAGCACAAGGAATGCGCTGTCGAGGTGCTCGCGCAGCAGCGAAAGCGGCCCGATGGTGCCGAGTGGCTCGACCTCCTGGGTGTAGGTGATCTTCATGTTCCATTGCTCGCCATCACCGCAGAAGCTGCGAATGAGGTGGCCGAGATATCCGGTCGTGACGAAGACCTCCCGGATGCCGTTGCGCCGAAGCCACTTGAGCAGCAATTCCAACACGGGGCGCGATCCGATCGGCATGAGCGGTTTCGGCAACACCGAGGTATAGGGGCGCAAACGCGTGCCTTTGCCACCGCATTGGATTACAGCCTTCATGCGAGCCTCCTCACTTGGTGTTGGCGCATACGTCTTCCGGCCGGACAATGTCTGCTCCGCCGGACTGGGATGAGCCGCGGATGCTGCCGCCGGGAAGACCTTGAGGACATGGCGAAAGCCAAGCCCGGTACTGTTTCCTGGACGTCTAGCCGGGATGCTAGGAGCGCTCGGCGGCACTGTCTTCGTTCGTTTGCATGACGACCCTCGCCTTCGTTCGGGACGGCTTTTCGCCCGCGAGGGCATGTCCGGCCGGGTTGCTCCATCGCCTGTGCAAAGTGCCATGGGGCGAGCCTGGCCGAGACGAAACCGTACCGACCGGGCGGCCAAGGCGAACGAGCATGGGTTCGATCGCGCGGACGCCGCCGTGGCGTCCGCCTGGCCGGGTCTCAGGGCCGCCGATGCCTGTACCGATCGCTCCGGCCTCCGCCGGTGAAGACCATGCCTTGCGATTGGCCGACCGCCGGCGGTCTCTCTGTTCCGTCAGGGGAAGCTTGCGACGACGGCTGCTTCGATAAGCGGGCGATTGCGCGCCAGATGTGGCTCAACGACGAGGTCGAGGTGGCCGCCCGCGATCGGCACGACATCCACCGCGTTGAACAGCGCGTTCCAGCCGAGGTCCGGCGGACCGCTCCGATGACAGCGGAACAGGGTTCCGGTGACGGCCAATTTCGGTTTTGCTGTCCTGATCCAGCCGCCGAAGGCGCGCATCCGCAGGATCTCTTCGAGTTCCAGCCTGAGCATGAAATGCGTGGCGGGCAGATGCCGCCACCCACCATGGTCGAGCAGCGCGGCGAACCGCTTCTCGGCTCCGAGCTTGACCACGCATTTCGCCACCGCGCGACAGGACATCCGGTAGATCGTCGTCCGGTGAGCCTGAATGCGCTGCAGCGTGCGGGCGATCGCCTCGCGATACTGGCTCGTCACCCCATCGATGCTCGTGTCGAGAATGCCGATGAACTTGACCGGGCGTCCGGCAGCGATCAGCCGCGTGGCGACATCAAATGCCACGGCACCGCCGAGCGAGTAGCCGAGCAGCCGGATCTCGCCGCGCGGCTGGGCCAGATTGATCTGATCGAGAGCAGCGTCGGCCATCGCCGCGATGGTTCCGCGTCCGTCCAGGATGGCGCCGAGATCCGGATATCGGATCGGCGTGACGCGCACCACCTTGCCCATCTGGGCTCCGAACGCCGCCAGGCTCGGGCCATAGCCGACCGATCCCGGGATCAGGAACAGCAGGGGAGGCAAATCGCCCTGTTCATCGGAACAAGGCTTCGGTGTCTGCTCCGAGGCGACCGCCGCGATCATGTCCGGCGCGCTCATGGCGATCGTAAAAGCCTCGAGATCCAGTTCTCTCCCGACAAGGCTTTCCAGTTCCATGACGCATTGCAGGAGCTTCAACGAGTCGCCACCGGCTTCATCCCAGCGGCCCGCGGCGGTTTGGGTGCCGAGGATCTTCTTCCACGTGGCTTCGACCATCTGTTCGACGTTCCGCGGTTCGCTCGCTTCGAAACGCTGGATGGCCTGCATCGTTTCGCGCATCGCGCGATCCACCTCCCGAAGCTTCGCGGCATCGACCTTCCCGCCGGGCAGCCGTGGTATTTCGGAGATGCTGTGCAGGCGCATGGGATGGAGCGAAGACGGCAACTCGCTCCGGATCACTTCTCGCAACTCGCTTGCAAAGCGCGGTTCGGCGTCGCCATCAGGCACGGCGAAGGCAATCAGCTCGTTTGTCTCGGTCACGACCGCGACGGCGTCGCCGACGTGAGGTGTGCGACGCAGGACCAGCTCGAGTTCGGCGGGCTCGACGCGCCGCCCGTTGATCTTGATCTGGCGCCCCTTTCGCCCGACGATCTGCAGCAGGCCATGATCGCCCAGTTGTACCAGGTCGCCGGTCGCGACGATGTGGCGGCGAGGTTCGGCGGGGTCGGCTTCGGCGGCGGCGATGTGGCCATCCTCCCAATAGCCGAGCATCACATACATGCTCTTGATCAGCAGCTCCCCGCAGGCGCCCGGACCGGCCTGAGTTCCATCGTCGTCGATGATCGCGAAGCTGATGCCAGGCAGAAGAAATCCCATGGGCACCGTGGCGCCTCGTTCGGGAAAGTCAGGCGGAACGAACCATTGCGAACCGGTCGTTTCCGTCGACGAATAGCTGCCCTGGATGAAACAGCTGTCCGGCACGGCCTTCCGTGCAAGAGCGATATCGGTCCAGAGCACCTTTTCGCCGCCGATGCGGACGATTCGCAGGGATGCGAAGTCGTCGTTGAAGGGAGCCTTCATCAGGGCGCGAAGCAGCGCCGGTACGAGGTAGACGATCGTGACCTCATGGGCTCGGAACTGCCGGCGGAGCGCACGGAGCCCGAGGGTCTCGACATCGGCGACATGCAAGGTGGCGCCACACAGCAGGGCGGTCATGACCTCCCTGCATCCGGCAATGGTTGCCGGACCGCTCAACGGCATGAACACGTCGTCCGCGCCGATGTGGCAGGCGTCGACATATTGCTGCACGCGCTGGAGAATGGCTCGCTGGCTATTGACGATCCCCTTTGGCCGGCCCGTGCTGCCGGAGGTGTAAAGGACGACGGCGGGGGCATCGACGGATACCGGCGCGGGCGGCAAGGCGGGGAGCCCCGGCGGCGCCGGCGAAAGCGCGTGCGCCACCTCGATCCAGGCGAGATCGGATTCCTGGCCCCAGGCGGCAAAACCTTCGGCATCGGCGCCGACCAGTGCCGGCAGACGCGCGTCAGCCGCGATGCCGGCGATTCTGGCCGGCGGATCGCGCGGATTGAGAGGCACCGACGGCCGGCCGGCGGCCATGCTGGCCAGCAGGGCGACAGGATACCAGGCCGAGTTGCCCAGCAGGAGCCCGACCGCCTGCCCTTCGGGGACGGCGGCGGCGATCAGGCGCGCCAGAGTGTCGACGGCCGAGCGCAATTCGCCATAGGTGAATTGACGATCGCCATCGCAGATCGCGAGCTTGTCCGGGAATTTCGAGGCTATTCTCTCCAGGTGGTGGTTTGCGGCAACGCTGGAGAAGTCATCGCCCATGGGGTCGAACGGCCGGTCGACCGGGCCGCCGATATCCAGCGGCCGCTGCGGAGCCGGCGACCAGAACAAGCCCGGAGACGCGCGATCGACTGAAGCGACTGTCACGATTGGCGCGGGGTCGGTATTGGCGGAGCTGATTGGGAAGTCTCTGGGATGAGGCGTCTCGCGCTGGATCCCGGCTTCGGTTTTCAGCATGGAACACGCTCCCCTGTTACATGCCCCTCAGTGGTAAGCACCGTTTGGCAACCGGGCATCCTCTGAACGAAGGATGCGTCTCGAATTCTGGACATCCGGCGCGATGGAGGGCGATCGGCGCCCTGCTGACCGGGCGGCCACGGGCATCCGATGGCGCCCTTCATGCTACGTCAGGGGGCAAGAATTGCGCCGGCCGACAGGATCGCGCCGGCGATTGGAATTCGCCCCGGTTCGTCGAACCCTAATCCCTGGGCCGAGCCATTTCGCCGCTGCCGGCGGAGACGCCCACAGCCGGAAGATATCCGCCGTCCTTGCTCGTGTCTCCCAGCCAGTGGCGCAGCCGGCGCGTCAGCGGCTTCTCGAGGCAGTAATAGGTCACCAGCGCCGCCATCAGGCAGAACGGCACCGCGACAGCGACAAAGACCCATGGTCCGAACCAGGGGCCGAGCCAGACGAGCAGGCCGGTTCGCCAGAAGGCGATGCGGAGGGCGCGGATGACGAATGGATGGAGCAGATAGAGGGCATAGGAGGCGTCTCCAGCGGCGGCTCCCCATCGCGCGAGCAGACCGGCGGGTTGGCTTCCATGCGTGCCGAGAGCGGCGGCCGCGACGATGAGCGCTGCCGGCAGGCCATAGATGAGCGGTCGCGGGAGCACCCGGTAGAGTTCCGGATAAGCCGCGGCGAGCATCAGGGCGAAAAGCCCCGCGGCGACGAGGGCGGCTCGCCTCGGGCCATCGAACCGCACCCCCTGCGCAAGCATCACGCCGATCACGACCCCGAAGGCAAATTCCAGAAGGATCGGATTGGTCCAGAACGCCAGTGGCTCGCCCAGCGGCGCGGCGAGCTGGCCTGCAATGACCAGGGCCGTCAGGGTCGCCAGCACGCTGGCGGCGGCCCAGCGCAGCGGCAGGGCGATCGCCGCCGCGAACAGCACATAGAAGAACATCTCGTAATTGAGCGTCCAGCCGAGCTCGTAGGCCGGCTGGACGATGCCGTCGGGGCGAACGGCTGGGATGAAGAGGTAGGACGCGAGGATGAACCGGGCGTTGATGTAAGTCTGGTTGAGCAATGTCGGAGCGAGAAGCGCAACGGCGACGTAGAGCGTCGTTACGATCCAATAGAGCGGCACGATCCTGGCGATCCGGCGGCTCAGGAAGAGGCGGCCGCCGCCCGGCGTTGCGAACAGTTGCCGCGAGGCATGCACCATGATCAGCCCGGAAATCACGAAGAAGACGTCGACCCCCGCGCTCCAGGGGATGGGGTTCCAGGCGTGGAACACGTGGCCGTTCTGCAGACTCAAGGTCGCCGCATCGTGTTGGGCATGACGCAACGCGACCGCACCGGCGGCGATCGCCCGCAAGACCTGGACCTGCGTCAGCATGGGGCCGGCGCGGGCAGGGCCTGCGGACCGGCGGAGATGCGAGGGCATGGAGGGCATCGAAACCTCCTCGGCCCCAGCTCGCAGGTCGGTCATGGACGCGTTCCTCAAGCTGCAAAGGCTCACGATTGCATGGTCGTGGAACGCCTTCATCCTTCGAATGACGGTTGTCCGGGCATTGCCGGTGGCACGGCTTCAGTTGCCCGGCTCAGGTTCCCGTCGTCTCCAGCCGAGTGAGGAAACGAGCCCTGGGAGCAGGTTCAAGTGCTTATGGATGTAGATCGCCATGGCGACATTCCACACCACCATCGTCGCCGTTGTGGCCAGCGCCGCTCCGATCGGCCCGTAACGCGGAATACCCAGGACGCAGCCGACAATGTTCAGGCCGGCGCCGGCGATCATCATCGTCGCGGCCGCCCGTTCGTGGCCCGTCATCGTCAGCAGGCTCTGCTGTGGGCCGGTCGCGGCAGCGAAAACCTGTCCGACCACCAGGATGTAGGCGATACGCGAGCCCGAGGCGAAGTCCTCGCCGAACCATCGCAGCAGCGGCCCCATCGTGAACAGCAGCGGCAAGGCCAACAGGGCGGAGCCGGCCAGGGACAGGGTGCTCGCATTGGCGAAAACCTTCTGAAGCGCCTGCCGGTCGCCGCGCGCGTAGAGATCGGCGACCGTGGGCGCGAACATGGTGCTCACGGCGACCCGGGGCAGGACCAGCAGCATGGCCACGTTGAAGCCGACCGCGAAGATGCCGGCCTCCCTGATGTTTCCGGTCCAGCCGAGAAGCATCACACCAGTGCGGGTCATCAGCACGTCGACCCCGCTCATGATCATGAGCGGCATGACCGAAGGCCACCATTCCCGGGCGGCATAGGCCGGGCGCACGCCCCGCAGATCAGGCAGCCAGAGCCGTCGCGCGATGACGGCTACCAGGCCGGCCGTCGCGGCGGAACTCGCCAGAAGCGCCCAGGTCACCAGCGTCGCATTCGGCGGCCGGGAGGTTGTCAGGGCGATCAGCGCGACGAATGTCAGCAGCAGTCCGTCACGGACCACGCGCTCGGGGAGAAGGGCCGAGACGACACCGCCAAAGGCGCGCAGCACGGCGCCGCCGACAAGGTACATCGTGATCAGCGGCACGGCCGCCATGCCGATCAGCATGCTGTGCGCGAGTTCGGGATGCAGGCGCTCGGATGATGCCATCACGATCAAGGCGCCGACGACGGCGATCGCGACGGCCGCGGCAAAGGACCATCCCAGAGCGAACTGGATAATTCCGCGCGCCAGCGACCATTGCTCGTTGACGCCATAGGTTGGCACGAAGCGCAGCAGCGCGACGTTGAAGCCAAGAGTCGCGCCATAGGCGAGGACGCTGATCCAGGCCAGCATATAGGAATACGCGCCGTAGCTCGTGGCGCCCATCAGCCGGGCGATCACGAGTTGGGCTACGAAGGTCAGTCCGGCGCCTCCGACATAGGCGAGGAAGGCCCAGGCGCTGCCCCGCGCGAGGCGCCGGCCCAGTTCGCGGCCTCCCCCGGCTGTTTTCGAAATTCCGCCTTCGCCCGTGGGTGCGGCGGGCGCATCACGCGCGACGGCGGCGGAGCCAGCCTGGGCACTTGTGATTGGAACGACGACCTGGCCTGCAAGATCGGTACGCATCCGGCTACATCCTTCGTTGCCGCAAAGTCTGTGCCGCCCCGCCCTTTGGTCGCACGGGCGCCGGCGCGCCCAGTGCCATGCGTCTGATCCGTCACGTGACCACCGGCAGGGGAGACCCCGGTTGACTCGGCCCGCATCCGTTCGATCCGAGCTTTGCCAGGATTTCCTCTTCGACGGTGCCGATCGCTTCGCGGAGCGCCGGTGGATCGAGGGCGCTGAAACACGCTATCGCGCCGCCGGCCTTGCGCAGGAGGTCATGCACCCGGTCGACGATGGGGCCGGCTTCGAGATTCGTGCCCAGTCTGGCCTCGAACAACCGCTCGATCATGGCTTCATGCCGCAGCCGCTCGTTGAGGCGGGCCTCCAGCACCTCTCGCGGGGCGTCGAGGCGGATCATCACGTCCGCCTTGGGCGCGACCGCCAGCGCGCATTCCAGCGAGCGTTCGTCGGCCGTCTGATTGAACAGGGCAAGCGAACAGATAGCTTGAACGAATGCTTGGTCGAAGATGACGATTTCTTTGGAGTGGGAATGGTTCGACCAGCATTTTGACAGACGCATGATGTATTGGCCGAGCCGGATTTTCCATATGAGGCGCTTCGGCGGCAGCATTCGAACGAGGTTGATCGCGAGGCTGATCTCGCCTTGGTCGCCAGACATCAGAAAGGTCATCGAGAATGCCACGATGATCGCTCGGCTGATGCGGCGCGCCGCGGCGATCACGCCGCCTGGGTCAAAGGCTGAGCTCGCGTCGCCCGGCCGGTAGCTCAGCACGACACTGGACGCATAGCCTCGCTCTCGCAGCCGATGGGAAAGCGCATAGGCGAACGTCGTCTTGCCGGATCCGGGCGGCCCAAAAAGCTCGATAATCATGCTTGGCACCTCAAGCGTTTTTCAAGCACTCGCGATATTCCAACCGGCTGCTCGAACCGTCGATCGCCGCAAGATCTTCCGCGAACCGGCAGGTCACGCCCGGCGGCGGCCGATCAGGTTGCGGAGATCGCCGAAGCCGTAGCCGGCGTCGCGTTCATGATCGACCCAGGTCAGTATCGATGCGGCGGTGCTCAAGCCGTCCGGATCGTCGGCTTCGGCACGAGCGACGAGCCGCAGCGCGTTCCGTGCGGTGTCCCGGTTGGTCGCACCCCAGCGGACCACGAACAGCACCTTGTCGGCCCAGCCGGCCAGCAGACCGGCTTCGGGACCGTCGAGGGCCGCGGGGCCGTCAAGGACGACGAGATCGTAGGCCTCGCGCAACTGGTTGACCAGGATCGGAACCTGTGGGTTGGCAAGGAGGTCGAGCAGGTCACCGTCCAGCCTTGACGGCGGTATGTAATCCAGTCCCAGTTCCGGGATGCGTTCAATGGCATCGGCGAGCGGACGTCCATATCCCAGGATATCGACGAGATCGGTACGCGGCACGCCGGAGATGGTCGGCGCGCGATTCTCCAGGACGGCGGTCTGCGGACCGAGATCGAGCAGGAGCACGCGCAAATGCAGGCGTGCGGCCGACAAGGCGAGACTGCGGGCGAGGGTGGTCTTGCCTTCGCCAGGAACGGAGGAAGTGACCAGAACGACCTTCTGCATCGGGTTCCCCGTGCTGACCGGCAGCACCGAGACCAGCAGCGAGCGCACCGCCCTTACGAAGGGAGCCTGCGGCTGGCGCCGCATCAGCTCGTGAAGCCGCTTCGCCTGCCAAGGCTCGATCTTCGGCACTTGTCCTGCGCAGGGGATTGCGAGTGTCTCCAAGGCTTCGCCTTCATCGTGAAGGCTGCGATCGAGCCTATCGAGGCCGACGGCCAGAAGGCCGCCCATGATGGCGAAGGCGATCATGCCCGGCGGAACGAGAAACAGCGGGTGCAGCGAATTCGGCCGGTTCGGTGGCCAGGCACGAGCCAGAACGCGGATGTCCGGCTGGACGAGCTGGGCCTGCTCGGTCGCCTCCTGCTGGCGCCGCAACAGCGTATCGTAGAGCTGCGCCACTGCGGCCGCCTGTCGTTCGAGGGCGCGCAGGTCGGACAGCCCGGCGGCGATTTCGGTCGCCGCTCCCTTCAGCGGCAGCAGTCGCTCCTCGATTGACTTGGCCAGGGCGAGATAGGTTCTGTGCTCGGTTTCCAGCCGGCTCACGGCACGGTCGATTTCCTCCCTGGTCGGTTCCGCCGTGGGCCCCAGCCCGAGCGCCAGGGCGACAGTGGCGGCAGGCGCGCCGCGCCTGCGCAAATCGTTGATGCGATTGAGCCGTTCCTGGGCCGCCGCAGCATCGGATTTCGCCAGGGCCAATTGCCGTACCATCTGCGCGATCTGCTGCCCGGTCTCGTCAGGCCCGGCTCCGGTGGTCGAACCGCGAACCAGTCGATAGGCCTCCAGATCCTCCTCGGCGCGGGCCACCTCGCGGCGCATCTCGGGAAGGCGCTTGGACAACCAGGCCACGAGACGTTCGGCGTCGAGCCGCTTGCGTTGCGTGAGGTCCTCGACATGGACGTCGGCCACGGTATTGGCGATCTCCGCCGCGCGGTCTGGCCGCGAGGCTGTCTGAATGACCGTGATGATCCGCGAACGCCGCTCCTGGCTGACCCTCAGGTTCCGCTTCAGATCGGCCAGCGCGGAGCTCTCACCGGCTTCTGACGGGCCGTCGGCTTCGGCTCGCCGCAGCGGACGGGTCGCAAGCGCCCAGAGGTTGGCGAGGCCGCCGCCGATGCGCCGCAACAAGGAGGGCGGCTCGGTGGCAGCTTCTTCGGTGGTGGCGCGCATGGCTTCGACCACGCGCCGCAGGTGCGCGTCGGACGTCAGCATCGTCACGTGGGTATCGATCGCGGCTTCTTCGACGGCCTGCGAGATTGGAACGGCACGGCCGTCGACCTCGAAAGGCCGCTGGTCGACGATCATCTGGGCCGTCGCCGTATATGACGACGGCACCATCCATCCGATCATCCCGGCACCAGCGCCGCCCACGATCGCCATGGTCAGGATCAGCCGCCTGCGCTTCAACAGGACGCGAATGATATGCGGAAATGTCTGCGATCCCGCCATTGATCCAAATGCCGGCCGAGCTGCGCGCATCTTCGGCTCGGGTGGCGACAGGTCTGGGGCGCGCCGCTCTGTGAAGAGCCGTCTGGCCTTGCCGATCACCTCTTCCATCGTCAACTCCCTTGCAATTCGGGTTCGAGTTCAGCCGTCGCCGCGAAGGGCGAGGGGAGCGCAGCATCGTCGAGCCATGCCTGAAACATCAGTGCCGCCCACAGCACCCTGGCGTGGTCGCGTCGGTCGGCGAGATGCTCTTGCCAGCAGGCTTGGACCGCCAAGGGGTCGAGGAAGTCGTGACGGCGCAGCCGAGCCTCGGTCAGGAGGTCTGCGGCCCAAGGCTGCAGGGGGCCTCGCAGCCATGCCGCGACGGGAACATCGAAACCCTGCTTCGGTCGATCGAACATGTGCTGCGGCACATAGCGCGCCAGAACCTGCCGCAAGATCCACTTGCCCTGGCCGTGCCGCACCTTGACGGTCGTCGGCAGACGCCAGGCGAATTCGACGACGCGGTGGTCCAGGATCGGGCAACGGGCCTCCAGGCTCGTGGCCATGCTGGCTCGGTCGAGTTTGACCAGGATGTCGTCGGGCAGATAGCCCGTCATGTCGCCGAAGATGATGCGCGACACCAGATCATCGAGCGGCGGGGCGGCGGATTGCGCGGCGCCGGCTTCTGCTTCGGCTTTGGCTCCCGGCGTCATCGGCAACTCCGACAGGCGTGTCAGGTGCTGATAGATCTCGGTGTCGCCATTGGCGGCGAGCAGATCGGTCAGGCGCCTCAGGCGGTCGCCGCGAAGCAGCCGCCGGACGTCATTGGGGATGAACGGAGCATCGGCGATCCTGTCGCCGGCGTCGCCGGCAAGGAAGCGGAGTGTTGTCGCCGCCGTGCGCCGAAAGATCGGCGGGGCACGAAGCAGGCGCGCAAGCCTGGCTGTGAGCACGTGACGCGAATATCCGGCGAAGCATTCGTCGCCACCATCGCCGGAAAGGGCGACGGTGACGTGTTCCCTGGCGAGCCGCGAAACCAACAGGGTCGGGATCTGGGATTCGTCGGCGAAGGGCTCGTCCCAGATGCGCGGCAGCTCGGGAATGACGTCGCGCGCCGCGGTCGGCGTGAGATGCAGCTCGGTATGGTCGGTCCCCAGATGGCGCGCCACGCGGCTCGCATCCGCCGATTCGTCATAGCCCCGCTCGCCGAATGCGATGGTGAAGGTGCGCACGGGGCGGCTTGACTGGGCCTGCATCAGGGCCACGACGGAAGAGCTGTCTATGCCGCCGGACAGGAAGGCGCCGAGTGGTACGTCGGCAATCATTCGCTCCCGCACAGCCAGTCGGAGCAGGTCGTCAAGCTCCTCGATCAGAAGATCATCCTTCTGTGCGAGCGGAGCCCTGCGGCCCGCGGCGGCGACATCCGACAAGGACCACCATTTGCGGCTTTTCGCCCGCAGCGTTGCCGCGTCGGGTGCCGCGGCCACGTCATCGGCGCTCAAGGACAGCTTGGATCCCGGCGGGATCTTGAACACGCCGCGCCAGATGCAGCAGTTGTCCGGCACCGAACCGCCGGCCAGCATCGCGGCGGCGGCGCGCGGGTCGACCTCCGGCCTGAAGCCCGGCAAGGCGCGGATCGCCTTCAGTTCCGAGGCGAAGACCAGGGCTCCCGGGATGCATGCGACGTAGAGCGGCTTTTTCCCCATTCGATCGCGGGCCAGATGCAAGATGCGCGTCTCCCGGTCCCAGAGGCCGAAAGCGAACATGCCGGCGAAACGCTGGAGTGCCGCGTCGAGGCCCCAGGATTCGATCGCGCTGAGCATGACCTCCGTGTCGCTGCCGCCACGGAAGCTGCGGCCCATGCTCTCCAGTTCCCGGCGCAAGGTGAGAAAGTTGTAGACCTCGCCATTGAAGGTCATGGCCAGCCGGCCATTCCGGGACAGCATCGGCTGGTGGCCGGCCTCAGTGAGATCGACGATGGCGAGACGCCGATGGCCCAATGCGATGCCGGCGGCGGGGTCGCTCCAAAAGCCTTCGCCATCGGGCCCGCGATGATGCATCGAGGTCGTCATCCGCTTGATCGCGCCGAGGCGCGTCTCGCCGGAAGCATTTGGCACAAGGAGGATTCCGGCGATTCCGCACATGCGATCATCTCCTCTGCAGGATAGGGGCGGACAGCATGCGTGCCGACCCGGCGGCCAGGCAAAGCGTGACCGCGAACCAGACGACCGGCTGGCGAAGGATGAAGTGGCTGATGCTGAACACGGCCAGCGACGCGATCAACGCCACCAGCGCGTCGAGCCGCGCCTTGAGAGCCAGCACGGCGGCGCTGCCGCCGAGCCAAAGAAGGGCGAGGACCCCGACCAGCCCGCCTTGGGTGAAGAGGTCGAGCAGGGTGCTGTGGGCTTCGAAGGGGTTGGGCAGATCTTGACGGTTCGCGACATTGGGTTGCGGCAGATGCGGCCCGGGGCCCAGTCCGAGCGAACCGGATTCCAGCCCCTTCCGCAGCGCCTCGCTCCAGAGTTGCAATCGCAGATTGGCGGTGGCCGACGTGGCATCGCCGCCATGATCCTTGGCCAGGCTCTTGGCCAGGACTTCCGCATCATTGGCCAGGGCCGCCGCATAGGGCAGGACCGCGATCGCACTCAGCGGGGTCGCCAGGATCACGAAGACGCCCGCCATGTAGCGCAGGCTGTGGTGCGGCGCCGCCAGCCAGGTCCGCACGCCCAGTCCGGCGAAGACCGCAAAGCCGACGAATGTCGCAACGACGAAGGTGTCGCTCTTGGTCAGGCGGCCGACAACGAGCGGCAGCACCGCGCCGGCGAGCCCGGCGATCCGCGCCCCGGTTCGTGCCGAGGTCGTCGCCAAGTGCAGCGCGAGGGGGCCGAGGACGGCGCTATATAGCGCGAGTTGGTTTGGGTTTTCGGACAGGCCGCGAAACCGATCCCAATACCAAGGGTCTACCGAGCCCAGATTGAACCAGCCCCAGCCGATGGCGACCTGGATGGCCAGGAATGCGTTTCCGAAGCCGATCAGGAACCAGCCCGTGCTGCGAAGGTTTTGGTGCCCATCCGGCTCGGCGGCGGCGAGGCAGGTAATGGCCGCCATCAGCACATAGGCCATGGCGTCGTGCCCCATCGCGCCGACATTTGGCGGGTTTTCGACGAAGAGGCCGATAAGCGCGCCAATGCTGAGAGCCAGGGTGAACACGACCCAGAACGCGCTCAGGCGCTGCAGGGCTGGGGTCGCCGCAATATAGGCGCCCGCGAGGATGCGTGTGATCGACAGGCCGAGCCAGAGCGCCAGGCAAAGCTCTCCCGGCCCGACCGGCATGCCGGGAATCCGCAGTTGCGACGCCGATGACGCGACAAGGCCCGCGGCGAGAATCGCATTTCGGATCATTCGGATCCTCCGCTGAGCTCGCGCAGCGCGGCGACCTCCTTGACCCGCGCAGGCCGGGTCCGGAAACCGTCCTGCGCCCGCCGGCCTTGGCCGCCGAGAATCTGGCCGTAGAGGTCGCTGTATTGGTCGACGATCCCGTCGAGGTAGAACTCCCGCCGGACGAGCTTGACGGAACGGAGCCCCATGATCCGCGCGCCGTCCGGATCATCGAGCAGATCGAGGATACGATCGGCGAGGGCGCGTGGATCGCGCGGCGGCACGAGATAGCCGTTCCAGCGATCGGTCACCACATCGCAGCAGCCGGGCATCCGGGTCGCGACGATTGGCAGACCGGCGAGACCGGCTTCGAGAAGAACGCGTGGGATGCCTTCGCGGTACTCCGTCGGAAGAACCAGCAAGTCGGCGAGACCAAGGATCGCCGGCACATCCGTCCGTGCGCCCAGGGCGATCACGTGAGGAGCATGTCGATCGATTTCGGTCTGGTCGACCGCGAAGGGCCCCTCGCTCTGCCGTGGTCCGACGAGAACGAAGCGGGCTCCAGGCCGCCTTTCCCTGACCAGCGGGACCGCGTCGAGGAGCGTCGGAACTCCCTTCTGCCGCGTCAGCCGACCGACCATGACGATGATTTCGGCATTGCCCAGTCCGAGCTCCGCGCGCAGAGCGGAAGGCGATGGACCGCGGGCGCGCGTTCTCTCGAAGGCTTCGACATCGATGCCCGAGCCGTGGATAAGGCAGGCTTGGCTGGACCCAAGCAGCCGATAGCGCTCGAAAAATGCCTTGTCGTCGCGGTTCTGGAATACGGTCGCCGCCGTCCAGCGCGACATGCCCCATTGGAGCGCGCAATAGGCCGGCCGCAACGCCAGCGCGCGCAATGCCCGCGATGAGAATACCCAGCCCAATCCGTTGATAGTCCTGACCAGCGGCACCGCGCCGCGCAGTGCGAGCGGCGCCAGCAGGTTCGGCTTGGTATCGAAGGTCTGCACGATGTCCGGTCGGACCTCGTCGATCAGTTTGGAAAGCTGCCGGATCGCGACCCGGTCCGCACCGCGACTGTCAAATCGGTCGAAATGGTAACTCAGATGAGGCAGGTCGGCGCGAGCGAATGCCGCGCCATCGCCCGTGGAGGCGGCGGTGACCCGAAAGCCTCTGTGCCGCAAGGCCGCGAGAAACGGAATCCGCAGCGAATGGTCTTCACCCCCGACGCAAAGCAAATGAGGCACCATTCTGGCTCTCCTGGCGCGCGTTGATCGCGCTTGGGGAAGCGCGCTGGTCGGCAAATACTCGAGCCGTCCGCACGGCCTATGCACCGGTCTGGTTCACTCCTGCCCCTAGGTCCGTCCGCGGCCGAAGACCACCCTATGAAGCGACCCCATTTCTGTCCTCATCCATTCGAATGATGCTGTTTGCGTTCCACTGGAGGGGGCGTGACAGGCCATCGGGCCGAGATCGGGGCGACGGGCCGGTTGGTGCTCGACCGATAGGCCAAGTGCTTGGCGAATCTCGGAACCTGCGCCGGCCGGCCCTGGCGAGGCGGCAATCCCGGGGCTTCGGGGGAGGCCCGTTCATCCGCGCTTTGCGACGATGACAAAGGATTGAGCGGCCCGCATCAGGATCGGGATGCGTTGGCCCAGGGTTTCGACCGGTCTCAGCAGAAGTTCGTTCAGTCGGTTGA
>BFBZ01001213.1_pt1 | contig 18074 bp, 15 predicted proteins | sample 1888401 | NCBI WGS metagenome assembly BFBZ01 (sample SAMD00112614, study PRJDB3348) | symbiont metagenome | host: Chara braunii | reverse complement strand
GTAGCCCATGAGTAGGGCGGGTTAGCGCCTTGGCGCGTAACCCGCCGTCCATGACGCCAGAATGGCGGATTACGCTCCGCTAATCCGCCCTACGCACTGCGCTCGCAATGACGAAAATGATCACGAGCCCCTGCTCTTCTCCGGATAATATTGCGGCGCTTCGCGGCGGTCGTACATGCCGTAGTCGCGGGTGACTTCGACGACGCGGATGTTGTCGGCGCCGGGTTCGGTGAGCAGGCGCGTGCTCATGGCAATGCCCCTAGCTTCGTCCGGCAGTTCGATGAGATGCGCGAAGCGTCCTTCCCGGTAGACGCTGGAGAAGCTCGCGACCGGTAGGTCCTTCACGCCGCTCAATTGCGGGGCCGCCGTCTCGACGGCTAGCACATACGTCGGCGCCCGCCGCTTCGGATCATTGTAGGTGCCTCGCCGCTCCGGCTGCCAGGCGGCCTGCCCTGGCCTGATTTCGTGGACCAACTCGGCGATACGCAGGCGATAGTCCGAGAACACCTTGTCGCGGCCGAGGGTCTGGATGTCGTGATGATGGGCATGGACGCGCCAGGCGGTCATGGCGCCCTCGTCCTGCCAGATCTGGTAGGACAGGATCAGATTGTCGCGCGACAGGCTCCGGAAGCGGTCGAGGAACAGGCAGCCGCCGAGCGCATCGAGCTCGGGCCGCAGCGCCGCGGCGAGTTGCAGATACTGGTCGAGGCGGCCCGGCTTGACCTCGACCTCGAAGAACAGCGACAGCATGGCAGCGTCTCCGTGTTTTTGGACGTCGGCTGAACTTCAAACGCGGTGGCCATCGCAGCCGGCCGCGCATGAAGGTCATTGCGAGCGAGGCGAGGCAATCCAGAATCATTCCGACGACTCTGGATTGCTTCGTCGCCTTCGGCTCTTCTCAATGACGGCCTTGGCCGACGGACGATCGCCCTACCCGACCTCCAGCCGCATCCCGTCATAGGCCGGCACCACGCCCGCCGGCAGGCTCTGGCGCAGCACCTCGTAGTCAAGATCGGCGGTCATGTTGGTGATGACGGCGCGCTTCGGCTTGAAGCGCTCGATCCAGGCGAGAGCGTCGTTGACCGAGAAATGGCTCGGATGCGAGGCAGGGCGCAGGCCGTCGACGATCCAGAGGTCGAGATCCTCCAGCGCGCCCCAGCTCTCCTCGGGGATGTCGTTGAGGTCCGGCGTGTAGGCGGCATCGCCGATGCGATAGCCGAGCGCGGGGATATTGCCGTGCTGGACCAGGAACGCCGTCAGCTTCAGCTCGCCGCCCTTGCCTTCCACCGCCTGGGTCTCGCCCGCCTCGATCGCGTGCTGGGTCAGGATCGGCGGATAGTCGCTTCCCGGTGGCGAGATGAAGCAATAGGAGAACCGGTGCATGATGTCTTTCGCGGTCGACTGGTTCAGGTAGACCGGAATGCGCCGGCGCTGATGCATCACCACCGAGCGCAGATCGTCGATGCCATGGGTCTGGTCAGCATGCTCGTGCGTCAGGAATACCGCGTCGATGTGATCGACGTTGGTGTCGATCAACTGCTCGCGCAGATCCGGCGACGTGTCGATCACGACCCGCGTGACGCCATGGGCTCCGCGGCGCTCAGCCAGAAGCGAGCAGCGCCTGCGGCGGTTCTTCGGGTTGTTGGGATCGCAGGCGCCCCACCCCAGCGCCGGGCGCGGCACGCCGGCCGAGGAGCCGCAGCCGAGGATGGTGAGCGTCAGCGTCATGCAGCCTCCTTTGGCCGCGGCACCTTGGAGAACAGCTTGAAGAAGGTCTCGGTGGTCTGGCGCGAGAATTCCTCGAACGAGACGCCGCGGGTTTCCGCCAGCACCTTCGCCGTCTCGACGACGTAGGCCGGCTCGTTGCGCTTGCCGCGGAACTTGCCGGGCGCGAGATACGGCGCGTCGGTCTCGACCATGATGCGGTCGGCCGGCACCTCGGCGGCCAGCGCGCGAAGTGCGTCCGACTTCTTGAACGTCACGATGCCCGTGAACGAGATGTGCAGTCCGAGGTCGATCGCCTTCATCGCCAGCTCACGCCCGCCGGTGTAGCAATGCAGCACGGCCTGGAAAGGTCCGCGCGCCATCTCCTCCTCGAGGATGCGGCTGCACTGCTCGTCCGCTTCGCGGGTGTGGATCACCAGCGGCAGGCCGGTTTCGCGGGCGGCTGCGATATGCGCGCGGAACCCGCGCTCCTGGGCGTCCTTCGAGCCGTGATCATAGAAGTTGTCGAGTCCGGCCTCGCCGAGCGCAACCACCTTGGGGTGATCGGTCAGCGCGATCAGCTCCTCGGCCGGAATGCCGTCCTCCTCATCCGCATTGTGCGGATGGGTGCCGACCGAGCAGAACACGTTCTCGAACCGCTCGGCGATGGCGAGCAGCTCGGGCAAGCGCCGCACCCGCGTCGAGATCGTCACCATGCGGCCGACGCCGGCGGCGGCGGCACGCGTGACGATGCCATCCAGATCCTCGGCGAAATCCGGAAAATCCAGATGGCAATGGCTGTCGACCAGCATCACGCCGCCGTCGGCTCGATGTAGCGCGGGAACACCGCCTGCGGTGCCGGCAGCTGCGTGCCAGCCGCAATCCGGACGTCGCCGCCGAGTCGCGCAAAATTCCGTTCGTCCTCGGGAATGCCGAGGCTGTCGAGCAGCTTTGCCGACGCGGCCGGCATCACCGGCTGGGTCAGGATCGCGACCTGACGGATGACCTCGGCGGTGACATAGAGCACCGTATGCTGGCGCTGCGGATCGGTCTTCGCCAGCGCCCACGGCGCCTCGCCCGCGAAATAGCGGTTGGCCTCGGCCACGACCGACCAGACCGCATTGAGCCATTGGTGGATCTGCTGCGTCGCCATGGCTTTCCGCGCCGCGCCGATCATCGCATCGGCCTCCGCCAGGATCGCCTTGTCATTGGCCGAGAACTCGCCGGGCTCCGGCAGCACGCCGCCGAGCTGCTTTGCGATCATCGACAGCGAGCGCTGTGCGAGGTTGCCGAGGTCGTTGGCGAGATCGGCGTTGATGCGATTGACGATGACGTCCGACGAATAATTTCCGTCCTGACCGAACATCACTTCGCGCAGGAAGAAGTACCGCATGGCGTCGCGGCCATAGGCCTTCACGAGATCGAACGGATCCACGACGTTGCCGACCGATTTCGACATCTTCTCGCCCCTGTTGAACAGGAATCCGTGGGCATAGACCCGCTTCGGCACGGGCACGCCCGCCGACATCAGGAACGCCGGCCAGTACACCGCATGGAAGCGGATGATGTCCTTGCCGATGACGTGCACGTCGGCAGGCCAGTATTTCCAGTTCGCATCGCTCTCGTCGGGAAAGCCGACGCCGGTGATGTAGTTGGTCAGCGCGTCGACCCAGACATACATCACGTGCTCGTCGTCGTGAGGCACACGGACGCCCCAGTCGAAGGTGGTGCGCGAGATCGACAGGTCCTTCAAGCCGCCCCTGACGAAGCTGATGATCTCGTTGCGGCGCGCATCCGGCCCGATGAAATCGGGCTGGCTCTCATAGAGCGCGAGCAGCTTCTCCTGATAGGCCGACAGGCGGAAGAAATAGCTCTTCTCCTCGACCCACTCCACCGGCGTGCCCTGCGGTCCGCGGCGGACGTTGTCCTCGCCGACGACGGTCTCATCCTCGGCGTAATAGGCCTCGTCGCGTACCGAGTACCAGCCCGCATAGCTGTCGGCATAGATGTCGCCATTCTCGCGCATGCGGTTCCAGATCGCCTGGACGGAGCGATGGTGCGCGGGCTCGGTGGTGCGGATGAAGCGGTCGAACGAGACGTTCAGCCGCTCGTCCATCTCGCGGAACCGGCCGGCATTGCGGGTCGCGAGTTCGGACGGCGTCATGCCCTCGTTCTGCGCGGTCTGCACCATCTTCAGACCGTGCTCGTCGGTGCCGGTCAGGAAGTACACGTCCTTGCCGTCGAGCCGCGCAAAGCGCGCGATGGCGTCGGTCGCGATCGCCTCATAGGCGTGGCCGATATGCGGGTTGCCGTTGGGATAGGCGATCGCTGTCGTGACGTAGAAGGTGTTCTTGTCGACGGGAGCTGCGGCGACCTGCGCTACGATCTCGTCGATCTCGACGACCACGGCCTCGACCTTCGGCTTGCGGGGTGCCTTCGGCTTCGCGGCGCGTGGCGGCTTCGGCGCTTCAACGATGGCCGGCGCGACCTTCTTCGGTGCGGCCGGCTGTTTCGGAGCGGCGGGCTTCTTCGCTGCCGAAGGCTTGTTCGTTGCTGCCGCGGGCTTGGCGGCCGTCTTCTTGACCGGCGGCGTGGCGGGCTTTGCCACGGCCTTCTTGGCCGCAGACTTCGCAGCTTTCTTGACCGCTTTCTTGGCGGCGCTCTTCGAAGCTTTCTTGGCCGCGCTCGCCGCCGGGGCTTTGCTCTTGGCTTTCGCGGGCGCCGTCTTGGATTTGGCGGTCTTTTTCTTGGCGTCCTTGTCCTTCGCCGCCTTCGCCTTGGCGGCGCTGGCCTTGCCCTTCGCAGGCCCCTTGGCGGCAGCCTTCTTCGCGCCGCTCTTGCTCGCGGGCTTGCCCTTCTTCACGCTTGTCTTGCTGGCCTTCGCCACGGCAGATTCCTCTTTGACGACGTCGGTCGACGGATTGATCCTGATGATCCCGGGATGATGGTCGGCGCGGTTACCGCGTGGCTTCGGCGAGCATCCCGAACACCGAGAAAACCAGCGGTTTTCGCTCCAGATTATAGGATTCGGTGTCGCGCGCGGCGCGGACGATCTTTTCCCATACCTCCGCCAGCCGTGCAAGGCGCGGCAGTTCCGCGTTTGGATCTGCGGCCCGCAGCCGCTCCGCCACCCAGCGCTCGATGCTGTCGAGGAAGCTCGCCAGCGCGACGCGGTCGCTGGTGCCGAGCGCATCGCCCAGGGCATGCAGCTCGCCCGGGTCGATCCGAGGCAGGCTCGCGAGCAGCGCCGCGGTCCGGGTCTGCAGCTGCAGCCCGTCGCCGCCCAACAGCATGAGGGTCCGGGCGACGCTGCCCTCGGAGGCCCTGGCGGCCTCGCGCAGCGCCGGATCGGCTCCGTCCATTCCGTTGGCCTCGGCCGCGGCGCTGACGACGTCGTCGGTGGACAACGCCCGCAGCGCCAGCCGGCGGCAGCGCGACTTGATGGTGGCGAGCACCCGCGCCGGTGCGTGGCTGACCAGCAGGAACAGCGACTGCTGCGGCGGCTCCTCGAGGATCTTGAGCAGCGCGTTGGCGGCGTTCGGATTGAGCTCGTCGACGGTGTCGACGATGCACACCCGCCAACCCTCGACCGCCGCCGTCGAGCCGAAGAACGAGATCGTCTCGCGGGTCTCGTCCACGGTGATGACGGTGCGCAGCACGCCCTTGTCGTTGGCCGAGCGCTCCAAGGTGAGCAGCCCGCCATGAGCCTCGGAGGCGATCAGGCGCGCGACGTGGTCCTCCGCGTCGACGTACAACGAATCGGCGGCGCGCACCTCGGCGGTGGTGGGATCGCGGTGGGCCAGCACGAAGCGCGCCATGCGGTAGGCCAAGGTGGCCTTGCCGATGCCTTGTGGGCCGCCGATCAGCCAGGCATGCGCCATCCGTCCGCTGCGGTAGGCGGACAGCAGCGCCGCCTCGGCGTCGCGATGCCCGAACAAGGCGGTGGTTTCGCGTGGATGGCGGACCGCGATCTCCGGCTCGACCTTGCGTGCGCTCATGACGCCGCCGCCACTTCCGTGAACAGGCGTTCGCGCACGGCGTCCCAAACGAGCTGCGAGACCGTTTCCGCGCTCGCCGTAGCGTCGATCAGCACGCAGCGCCGGGGATCCTCGGCCGCGATCTTGTGAAAGGCGTCGCGCAGTCCCTTGTGGAACTTGATGTCTTCGCCTTCGAACCGGTCCGGGGTTCCGGCGCCGCGCCGCGCCCCGGCACGCTGCAGACCGATCTCGACGGGAACATCGAGGATGAGGGTCAGATCCGGCTTGAGGTCGCCGATCGTGACCCGCTGCATCGCATTGAGCACGTCCGGCGCGACCTTCCCCTGGCTGCCCTGGTAGGCCCGGGTCGAATCGAAGAAGCGATCGCACAGCACCCAGCTGCCCTGGTTCAGCGCCGGCAGAATCACGTTGCGGACATGGTCGTCCCGCGCGGCCGCGAACAGCAGCGTCTCGGCCTCCGGGCCCAGCAGCTTGCCCATGCCCGACAGCACGAGGTGGCGCATGATCTCCGCGCCCGGCGATCCCCCGGGCTCGCGGGTCAGCACCAGGCGCACACCCTCTTTCTGCAGATGGTCCGCCAGCATCTTGATCTGCGTCGATTTTCCGGCGCCCTCGCCACCCTCGAAGGTGACGAATCGGCCGCGGCCAGGACCACGTTTCAAAGCTGCTTCCGCCATGTCTCTAGAGCTTCTCGGCCCCGGCGCGGAACATCCCGATCACGAGCTCGCTGACCCCATCGATCGCACGCCGCATCGTGGATCCCCTGCTCACCGCCTCCGCAGCATAGACAGGGGCCTCCATGGCGATATTGGGGCCGCGCCAGACCCTGACAACCCCGACCTTCTGCCCGGGCTCGATGGGAGCCCTGACCGGGCCGCTGTAGACGATGCGGGCGATCAGCTTGTCGCCGCCGTTCTTCTGAACCATGACCTTGACCGGCACCGGGCTCGACAGCTTGACCGAGCGGCTCTCGCCGCCGAACACCTTGGCATAGCCGATCGGCTGCTCCGCGGCGAACAGGGTGCGGGTCTCGAAATTGCGGAAACCCCATTCCAGCATCTTCTTGGCCTCGGTGGCGCGGTCCTCGGAATCCTCCAGGCCATTGACGACCACGATCAGCCGCGTGCCGTTCTGCACGGCCGAGCCGACCATGCCGTAGCCGCCTTCCTTGGTGAAACCCGTCTTGAGGCCGTCGGCGCCTTCCATCGCGTTCAAGAGCGGGTTGCGGTTCTGCTGACGGATCTTGTTCCAGGTGAACTCCTTATCGCCGAAGATCTTATAGAACTCCGGGAAATCCAGGATGATGTGCCGGGCGAGCATGGCGAGCTCGCGCACCGTCATCTTGTTGCCGGGATCGGGCAGCCCGTTGGAATTGGCGAAGGTCGATCTGGTGAGGCCGAGCTCGCGCGCCCGCTTGGTCATGTAGTCGGCGGCGAAGATCTTCTCGTTGCCGGCCATGCCTTCGGCAAGCGCGATGCAGGCGTCGTTGCCGCTCTGGATGATCGCGCCATGCAGGAGGTCGCTCACCGAGACCTTGCTGTTGAGCGCGGCGAACATCGTCGAGGTGCCGGAGGGCGCCCCGCCCCGGCGCCAGGCATTCTCGCTGATGCGGTATTCGTCGTTGAGCTTGATCGTGCCCTCCTTGACGGCGTTGAACACCACCTCGGCGGTCATCAGCTTCATCATGCTGGAGGGCGCCCGCAGCTCGTCCGCGTTCTTCTCGAACAGCACACTGCCGCTGTTGGCCTCGATCAGGATCGCGGTCGGCGCATCGCCGTCGAAGCCGCCATCCTCCTTGCGCGCGCCCTGGACGCTCTGGTTGGCGGCGTACAGCGCGCCGCTCCAGCCGACGGCAACCGCCACCGTCAAGGCGATGAGCGCACGCGTCGCCCGTCCGGACGTGAAACCGGAGCGGCGCAGCGGTAAGGTCATGAAATTCATCGGCTAAGCTCTGGAGCGCACTGGGATTCTAGCAGTTGCGGGGGACGCAAACAACTCGGCAATCCCGCGGATGCGTCCGCTGTCCCGTGGATTTGCACGGCCCGTCGCGCGGTGCGATAGGTCGAGCGCCGGCAATCAACACGGCCAACTCGAAATTCGAGCGATCGAGGGTGGAAACAGTGTCATCGACGCGGATCATCAAGGCCAACGGAATCGAGCTGTTCGTGCGCGAACAGGGCGAAGGCCCCCTCGTGGTGCTGTGCCACGGCTGGCCCGAACTGTCCTATTCGTGGCGGCACCAGATCCCGGCCCTCGCCGCCGCCGGCTATCGCGTCGTGGCGCCCGACATGCGCGGCTTCGGCCGCTCGCAGGCGCCTGAGGATATCGGCGCCTATACCATCTTCGACACGGTCGGCGACATGGTCGGACTGGTCGGGGCGCTCGGCGAGCGTCAGGCCGTCATCATCGGCCACGACTGGGGCGCGCCGGTGGCCTGGCATGCGGCGCTGTTCCGGCCGGACGTGTTCACGGCCGTCGCGGGCTTGAGCGTCCCTCCCCCGTTTCGCGGTCGCGCCCGGCCGCTCGACACGCTCAGTGCCGGCGGCATCGAGAACTTCTACTGGCAGTATTTTCAAACGCCCGGCGTGGCGGAGGCCGAGCTCGAGCGTGACGTGGCGCTGACGATGCGCACGATGCTGGCGCGCGGATTCTCCGATCCGCAGTCGCTGTTCGTCGCACCGGACAAAGGCTTTCTCGGCGACGTCGCCCCCGATCTGCCTTTGCCTGCGTGGCTGAGCGAGGACGATCTCGCCGAGTTCGTCGCGGCTTACGGCGCCTCCGGCTTCCGCGGTGGCCTGAACTGGTACCGCAACATCGATCGCAACTGGGAGCTCACCGCGCCGTGGCAGGACGCGCAGATCCGCCAGCCGTCGCTGTTCATCGCCGGCAGCGCGGACGCCGTCGTGACCGGGCTGATCGGCGCCAAGCGCGTCCAGGACATGGCGCGAGTTCTGCCGGATCTGCGGCGCAAGCTGATCATCGAGGGGGCCGGGCACTGGATCCAGCAGGAACGCTCTGCCGAGGTGAATGCGGCGCTGATCGCGTTCCTGCGCGAGGTGGCTCCTGCTCGCTAGCGCGCGAGCGGCAGCTCCATCATGCGATGCGACGCCATCGCCTCGTCCGCCACATCGCGGAACCCCAGCCGCACGTAGAACCGGATCGCGTCCTCATTCGTCGTCGCGACCGCGAGCGAGAGCACGTCGGCGCCCTGCTCCCGTGCCGCCGTTGCGACCGCCTGCATGATCTCGCGTCCGACACCGGCGTTGCGCGCGCCCGGCAGCAGCGCGAGATCGACCACGTGCCATCGCGACGCCGCGCGGTCGAGCAGCAGCCGCCCGACCGGCGCGGCATCGCGGAGAATGATCAGCGACTGCGCTGCCGGACATTGCGCCGCGTGGCCCGCGACCTGGGCGCGATATTGCTGCGCCAGCACGAGATCGAGCATCGCCGGCGGCAGACCGGCCGCGGCGAGCTGCGCACCTCTGACGGAGCCAAAGAGGTCGCGCAGGAACGGCTCGTCGGCGGTCTCGGCGGGCCGCAGCCGCAAGCGAACATCCCGCGAGACGAGCTCGCTCCCGGTCGTCACTCCGAGCCTGCTCGGCTCAGGAGTTGTTGAACGACGGGAAGATACCCGCATAGCAGATGCACCAGATCAGTGCCTGGGTCGGCTGCATGTTGTCGTGCGGGATGCTCTGCCCGGACGTCGTGACCGCGTTGGGAGCGAGGTTGACATTCGCCGGCGGCGCCACGAAGCCGTTGAACGAGGGATCGATCGCCACCATCGTCCCGGGCGTCCCCGGCCCGGGGGCCGCGTTCGGCGCGGACCTGCTGCCGAGCTGCAGGTTATGCGTGTGCGCGGGCATTTCGGCCGAAACCAGCCCGACAGTGCTGCTGCCCATCATCTCGCCGATCACGCGGGGCTGCAGGCCGGGTCCGTCGCCTTGGCCGTTGGTGATCGCGCCGCTCAGATTGGGGAGCTGGAAGTTGGTCGTGCCGTTGCCGCCGAAATAGGTGCCGATCAAGGCGAACAACGGCGTGTATTGCTGAATTGGAAGCAGCTGGCCGAAGCACGGCAACCACGCACTATTGAAGCCGCCGGTTGCAAAAGTGAAGGGAAAAGCCTGGATTTCGCCAACAAAGGGATCAGACACGTCGTCTCTCCTCGAGAATGTGCGATGAAGCCGGTCGAACCGCGACGCCTCAGCCTGGCGAGGGATAGACGCCGTTGATGCAGATGCAGTAGTTGCCCACGACGGTCGGCATGATGTTGTTGTGCGGGACGCTCTGTCCCGCGGCGGCCACGCAGGGCGCCATGACCGAGTAGGTGCCGGCATCGGCGATGGGGGCATCGAGATTCCCGGTGGACGCGGTCGCCAGATGGACCGTGGGTCCGGGGATCGCCGTGTCGGCCGTGACCGTCGACGACAGCAGGGCATGGCTATGCGCGGGCAACTCGGTCGTGATCAGCAGGTGCTCGTCCTCGCCCGCGACCTCGCCAAGCACATACGTCGCGCCACCGGGCGGCGTGCCCTGCCCGAGCGGCACGCGGCCGCGCAGATCGGGCAGGTTGAACGTCTGGATGCCGTCGCCGCCATAGGTCGTTCCGAGGATCGTATAGAGCGCATCGTAGTTTGAAATGGACAGCGAGCTGCCGTCGCAGGCCAGCCAGCCGTCCGGTATGCGCGGAAAGGCGAACAGCCTGATCTCACCGAGAAACGGGTCTGACATCCCGACATCCTTTCATTGAGCCGTGGGCGCCGTGAGAGCAGGCGCGGCGCGGAACTGGGGGGATTCGATCGATCCGAAGACGCTCAGTTGCGCGAGGGGAAGACGCCCTGCATCGCGATCAGGTAGTTGATCACGAGGTAGGGCTGCATGTTGTTGTGCGCCTGCCCGCCGCCGATCTCGGGAATGTTCGTGCCCACGGCCAGCGGGACCTCGCCCGATCCTGCGGTCGCGAAGATCTTCTTGGGATCGTCCGCCGGCAGCGTATTGGTCCCGAACAGATTGTTCGTGGGACCCGCGCTTCGGCCGGCACCATTGGTCGTCGAGGCCTGCACCAGGTGATTGTGAGCCGGCATCTGAGCGAGGGTCAGCGTCACGGTCGTTTCGCCGCTGACCATCCCTGCGGGAAACTGACCGGAGCTGCCCGTCGATCCGAGGATGGCCCGGCCACGCAGATCCGGCAGCGCGAATGTCGTCACGCCGTTGCCGCCGTAATAGGTGCCGAGCAGTGAGAACAGCGCTTGGTTGGTCTGGATGGCGAGTAGCGCGCCGTTGCAGAACGCCCACCCTCTCGGCGGCTGAGATCCCGCAAAAGGCATGATCTGCCCCAACACAGGCGTCAACGGCATGCGCGTCTCTCCCCAATGTCATTTTGAAACGAATGGCGGCGGCTTGATCAAACAGCCTCCGCATTGAAATTTTTGAGAGCGTGAGAAACAACCTGTAGGAGAAGTCTAGGTTGCGTCGCTCGGATCCGTCAAGACAATAAAGTTCCGTAGATTGCGCTGTTGCCGCTATGCAACGCCAAGCAGAAGTCGTGCCCGGTCTGGTTGAATCGACTTGCCCGGAAGGCGCTGCTTCTCCAAGGTTACGATTGCGTTACCAAAATTTCTTCGAACCAATTTTTTTCAGCGGCACTCTCAGCCAATGAGGGGCCGTAAGGGGCACGACCAAATTGTCAACCGGGACTTGGCGCCGGAATTTTCATGCGGCATGCACGCCTCTGCGGCGTGCGCTGGGTTTTGTTTCGGTGGTTCTTGCCTTGATGCTCGCCTCGATGGTGGGCGCGCAGGCGGCCTGTAACTTCACGACCGGCTCGACCACCAGCACCAGCATCACCATCAACGGAACGGGCGCCGGCAATGCCGTCGGTCTGTGCGTCACCAACGACGTGGTGCTCTGGGGTCTCTACGGACACTCGAATGGCACCAACAGCCCGCCGATTGATGCGTTCAACAATCTCCCGATGACGGCGGGCGGCCTGAGCTACACCAATCTCAGCTACACCGGCGCCAAGGCGACCTACACCCTGATTCCCGTGCCGATCGGCGGCGACTTCACGCAGGTGCCGGAATACACTATCCGGATCGATTCGCTGTCCGGATCGGGAACCGAGAACATCACGCTCTTTTATGCGAGCGACTGCTCGCACACCGCCGGCAATTGTAGCGGCGCCGGCACCACCAACACCTCGTTCACGATCACCGTCACGTTGCCCGGCCCGACCGCGACGCAGGCCATCGCGTCGAAGTCGCTGACCGTCAATACCGCCGCGACATCCTTCACGCCGGTCACCGGCTCCGGCGGCACCGCACCGCTCAGCTATGGCATCGCCCCGACGCTGCCGACCGGTCTGTCCTTCAACACGTCCACGGGCGCCATCACCGGTACGCCCACGGTCACCAGTGCCGCGACCACCTACACGGTCACGATCACCGATGCCAACTCCGCGACCGCCAGCAATACCTTCAGCCTCACGGTCAACGGCGCGGTGACGGCCACGCAGTCCGTTGCCTCCAAGACGCTGACGCAGAATCAACCATCGACCAACTTCACGCCGGTCACCGGCGGCGGCGGCACCCCGGCCTACACCTACAGCGTGTCACCGTCCCTGCCCACCGGTCTCACGCTCAACACATCGACCGGCGCGATCACCGGCACGCCGACGGCCGCGAGCGGCGCCACGACCTACACCGTGACCGTGACCGACGCGAACAGCGCGACCGCCTCGAACACGTTCAGTCTGACAGTCAACTCGGCCGTGACCGCGACCCAATCGGTCGCTTCGAAGACGCTGACGCAGAATGTGGCCGCGACATCGTTCACGCCGGTCACCGGCGGCGGCGGCACCCCGTCGCTCAGTTACAGCATCGCGCCCGCGCTGCCCGCCGGCCTCTCGCTCAACACCTCCAGCGGCGCGATCACGGGCACGCCGACCGCAAGCAGCGGCGCGACCACGTACACGGTGACGGTCACCGATTCCAACAGTGCCACAGCCAGCAATACGTTCAGCCTGACGGTGAACACCGCCGTCACCGCGACGCAGTCGGTGAGCTCGGCCACGGTGACCGTGAACACGGCCATCACGACGTTCACCCCTGTCACCGGCGGTGGCGGCACAACGCCGCGGTCCTATGCCATCGCGCCGACCTTGCCGACCGGACTCAGCTTCAACACCAGCACCGGCCAGGTCAGCGGCACGCCGACGGTGACCAGCAGCACGACCACCTACACGGTGACGGTGACGGATTCCAACGGCGGCACCGCCAGCAACACCTTCCAGCTCACCGTCAATGGGCCGGTGAGCGCGACGCAGGCGATCGCCTCGAAGACGCTGACGCAGAATGCCGCAGCGACGTCGTTCACGCCGGTGACCGGATCGGGCGGCACGCCGCCGCTCTCCTACGGCGTTGCCCCCGCGCTGCCGACGGGCCTGACGCTCAACACCTCGACCGGCGCGATCACCGGCACACCGACCGTGACCAGCGGCGCTACGACCTACACGGTCACGGTCACCGACGCCAACACTGCCACGGCCAGCAATACGTTCAGCCTGACGGTGAACAGCGCGGTCACCGCGACGCAGGCGATCGCCTCGCGGACCTTCACCGCCAACCAGGCCATCACCGCCTTCACCCCGGTCACCGGTGGCGGCGGCACGGGGACACTGACATATTCGATCTCTCCGTCCCTTCCGGCCGGCCTCAGCATCAGCGCCTCCACGGGCGCGATCTCCGGCACGCCTTCGACGAGCGCGGCGACCGCGACGTACACCGTGACCGTCACCGACACCAACAACGGGACCGCCACGAACACCTTCAGCCTGACAGTCAACGGCGCTGTCAGCGCCACCCAGTCGATCCCGGCCAAGTCCCTGACCGTCAATGTCGCCGCGACATCCTTCACCCCGGTGACCGGGGGCGGCGGCACGTCGCCGCTCACCTATGGCATCGCACCGACACTGCCCGCCGGGCTCAGCTTCAACACCTCGACGGGTGCCATCACGGGCACGCCAACCGCGATCAGCACGGCCGCGACCTATACGGTCACCGTGAGCGACGCCAACAGTGCCAGCGCCAGCAACACGTTCAGCCTGGCCGTCAACGGTGCCGTGACGGCGACCCAGGCGATCGCGTCCAAAGGATTGACCGTCAACACGGCGGTGACCTCCTTTACACCGATCACCGGCGCCGGCGGCACCTCGCCGCTGAGCTACGGCATCGCGCCGGCGCTGCCCGCAGGGCTCGCCTTCAATACGACCTCGGGTGCGATCACAGGCACGCCGACGGCCACCAGCGGCGCCACGACCTACACGGTCACGGTGACCGACGCCAACACTGCAACGGCGACCAATACGTTCAGCCTGGCGGTGAACGGCGCGGTCAGCGCGACCCAGGCGATCGCGTCGACCACCCTGACTGCGAACCACGCCGTGACGCCGTTCACGCCGGTCACGGGCGGCGGCGGCACCGCGCCGCTCGCCTATTCCGTCTCGCCGACGCTCCCCGCGGGACTGTCCCTCAATGCGGCCAACGGCAGCATCTCCGGAACGCCCACGGTGACCAGCGCGGCGACGACGTTCACCGTGACCGTGACCGACGCCGCCAACGCGACCGCGAGCAACACATTCAGCCTGACCATCAATGGTGCGGTGACGGCCACGACGGCCGTGCCGTCCAGCTCGCTGCCGATCAACCAGGCGGTGACGCCATTCACGCCGGTCACGGGCTCGGGCGGTACCGGCACGCTGGTGTTTGCCGTTTCACCGGCTCTGCCGGCCGGCTTGAGCTTCAACACGAGCAATGGCCAGATCACCGGCACGCCGACGGTTCCGGCGGCAATGACCACGTATACGGTGACCGTGACCGACACCAACAGTGCCTCGGCCAGTGCCACCTTCAATCTGTCGGTGGGCCAATTGGTCACGACGGTCGCGCTGACCTCGTCGCAGAACCCGAGCCAGTTCGGGCAGCCCGTGACCTTCACGGCCACGGTTTCAGCGTCGGGCGGCACGCCGACCGGAACGGTCACCTTCAACGACAATGGCACGCCGATCGGCACGGCGACGCTGGCGGGCGGCGTTGCGACGTTCGCCACCTCGACGCTCGCGGTCGGCAGCCACACGATCACGGCGAGCTATGCCGGCACCACGCTGTTCACGGCGAGCACCTCGCCCGGCCTTGCCCAGACCGTCAACGTGCCGGTCGACAGCGTTCGGCTGCGCTCGCTGCAGCAGACCGTCAGCAAGCTGGTGGCGCAGAATTCCGGGCAGGCGATCTCCGGCGCGATCGATGACGCCATCGCCGACGGCTTCAACGATGGCGGTTCGTTCCTGACGCCCGGCAATGCCCGCATGCGCTTCAACTTCTCGGCCGATCCGCGCGATCAGGACGAGCGGTCCCCGGCCAGCGACCGCGCCGGCAGCGGCGACAGCAACGCCTATTCCTCGCTACTGCCGGGCGCGTCCCAGCCACGTGGACGTGGTCGCGGCCGGATCGACGATGCGTTCGCGGCCATCGATCGTGGCGACAGGAAGCAGGCCGCGCCGAAATGGCACGAGCAGAAGGAGTGGCTGCTGTGGGCCGATGTGCGCGGTTCTGGCGTCGACCGCTGGGGCAGCACCAGCATCGGCGGCGTCACCCAGGCCAGCCAAGCCTCGATCTATGGCCAGCAGCTCAACGCCACGATGGGATTGACCTACCGCGCCGCGCCGAACTTCCTCGTCGGCGTGCTCGGCGGCTACGAGACCTTCAGCTACACCCAGCAGGACATCAACGGGAAGCTGAAGGGCGACGGCTGGACCACCGGCGCCTATCTCGGCTGGAAGATCATTCCCACGCTGCGCTTCGATGCAGCCGTGGCCTATTCCGGCATCGGCTATGACGGCAGCGCCGGAACCGCCCAGGGCAATTTCAGCGGCCAGCGCTGGATGGTTTCCACCGGTCTGACCGGCACGTATAAATGGGCCGGCCTGGTGCTGGAGCCGTCCACCAAGGTCTACGCATTGTGGGAACACCAGAACGCCTATACGGACTCGCTGGGCACGCGGCAGGGCACCAATGATTTCGCCAGCGGCCGCGCGTCGGGGGGCCTGCGCGCCGCCTACCCCGTCGCCTGGCTCGATAGCGGGCTTCTTCTGACGCCGTTCGTCGGCCTGTACGGCGACTACTACTTCACCAGGGAGGATGCCAACACGCTCGCCGCCGGCGCGCTGGCCTCGACTCCGCTGCTGCAAGGCTGGTCGGCCCGCGCCACCGGCGGTCTCGGCATCCAGACAGCCGGCGGCATCGGTGTCGGCCTCGGTGCCGAGCTCGGCGGCATCGGCAGCAACACCCGCGTCTGGACGTTTTCGGCCAAGGCGCGGGTGCCGTTCAGCGCCCAATAGGCATTCCCAATAGCCCTTGGCGGCGCACTCGAATCGAAACCGCCCCGGCTGGGGCGGCTGGTTCGACGTGCGAGATCGTATGGAAGATCAGTACAGTCCGCGGCCGCCAAGGATCTCGCGGGCCTCGTCAGCGCCGTCCGCCGCGCCGCTCGATGACGGCACGTAACGGCCGCCCTGATCGTAGGACACCGCGCGCGGGTTATCGAGGCTCCGTCCGCGGGTCCGGCTGGAGGCCGACATCTCCGACGTCGCGGCAACCGATGCCAGGTCGGCGGAGGTGTTGCCGAGCGTGTAGGGACGCCCCTCGGGCAGCGGGACCTCGCCGCGAATCGGGCGGCCTGAGCCGATCTCGGGAACGAACGGCCGGGCGGAGGCGACGCGGACGAGAGAAGGCGCCGGCGCCGGGATGCCGGTGCGCAGGGTTGCCATCAGTTGGGTATCGTCGGACCCTTCGAGAGGGGCGCGGCCGACATATTCGACGCGGACGCGGGCGACGCCGTTGCCCTTGAACTCGAGCAGATCGGCCGCCTTGTTGGAGACGTCGATCAGCCGGTTGCCGTGGTACGGGCCGCGATCATTGATGCGGACGATGAGCGATTTGCCGTTGGCGAGATTGGTGACGCGGGCGTAGCTCGGCAGCGGCAGGGTCGGATGGGCGGCCGTCAGCGACGTCATGTCGAAGACCTCGCCATTGGCGGTCAGCCGGCCGTGAAAATCATCGCCATACCAAGAGGCCATGCCCTCGGCGCGATAGTTGGTGTCCTCCTCGGGAACATAGGTCTTGCCGGCGACGGTATAGGGCTTGCCGATGCGGTAGACGCCACCGCCCTTCGGCACCGGCTCGCCGAATCCGACGACGCGCGGGCTCGACGACACGCCGTATTTCGGATCGACCCTGCTGGCGAACTTGTTGGAAGAGGCGCAGTTCGCGACCATCAGGCAGGCGAGGACGGCGACGGCACTGCGCACCGCTCTCTCGACCGGATCTGTTTGACCAATCCCCATCGACCCCAATTACCAATGTGCCGGTCGCAGCCGAGCCATCCCATCAGGCCCGCGCGTCCCGGCTTGTCCCCGAGTCGCATCCCCGCAACTCAATGCACAAGGATAACGCAACCCGAAGACGGCGGAAATGGGGTGGGCCCCGCCGTGGTTAACCGGAGCTTTCCTGCGGTTGTGACGTGGACGGTGGCCGCCCAGGCGTGCACCTCCGCTGTGCCTCCGTGTTGCGAGTGCACCTTTTTGGACACATATGTTGCGTGAAATCCTCACCTACGAGTGTTCTCATTTCCCGGGACCTGAATCATTTTGACTGTGCAGGGCTGCACGTCGTTTGCTTCACGTGGGGCGCAACAGGGTGTGTTCGCTATGATCGAAGCAATGACGGCAGTGATGGGCTTGGTTGGCGCCGGGATCTTCCTTGCTCATGCGTTTGAAGGCGTCCGCTCGCGGGCCTGAGTCCGGACAGATCGGACAGCCGACGCCATGGTCGGCTCTCGTCCGCGTCGATGTTTGCGTCCGCTTCAATAACGACACTTCAGGAGCATCCCTGAAGCTGGCAGTTTCGACCAGCAGATCATCCAGACCGCTCATCGCCCGGCCCTCGGTTTTCTCCGGCCGGTGCGAGATCGGACCGGTAGCGCAGCCGCAGCAGGTGGCCCATGCGACACCAAGATTTACGACATCAAGCGTTGCGACACCAAGACCTGCTCTCGGGGAGCTTTCTCGCCCTGGCAGCGCTGAGCACGGCAATCTTGTGCTCCGGCCTGATGGCTTTTGCGCTCAGGTGAGCGCGGGCTTTGAGCTGAGGCCGTCCGGGCAGGCGTGAATGCGCCGTTGACGAGCCGCAAGCCCGCACCCTAAACAAGGATCGCGTCGATACCGCGCCGCCGTGGCGTGGACGTCGCCGACGTCCCGGACACGACGCCGGATGGAAGGGTGGCCGAGTGGTTTAAGGCACCGGTCTTGAAAACCGGCGTGCC
>BFBZ01000008.1_pt410 | contig 18089 bp, 19 predicted proteins | sample 1888401 | NCBI WGS metagenome assembly BFBZ01 (sample SAMD00112614, study PRJDB3348) | symbiont metagenome | host: Chara braunii | reverse complement strand
AGCCTGATCGGGATGCGCGACCGCTTCGACGTCGCCTTCGCCAACGACACCGACGCCGATCGCCACGGCATCGTGACCCGTTCCAACGGGCTGATGAACCCGAACCATTTCCTCGCCACCGCGATCGCCTATCTGTTCGCGCACCGGCCGCAATGGAGCGGGGATGCCGCCATCGGCAAGACCATCGTGTCGAGCTCGATCATCGATCGCGTCGCGAAGAAGCTCGGTCGCAAACTGGTCGAGACGCCGGTCGGCTTCAAATGGTTCGTCGACGGGCTTGGCAGCGGCGGCTTCGGCTTTGCCGGCGAGGAGAGCGCAGGCGCCTCGTTCCTCAAGCGCGACGGTTCGGCCTGGACCACCGACAAGGACGGCATCATCCTCGGCCTGCTGGCGGCGGAGATCATCGCCAAGACCGGCCGCGATCCCAGCGAATTGTTCAACGAGCTGACCGCCGAGCTCGGCGTGCCCTATTACGAGCGTATCGACGTCGCGGCGACGCCGAAGCAGAAGAGCGCGCTGAAGGCGCTTGGCCCGGAGCAGCTCAACATGACCAAGCTTGCCGGTGATCCCGTGCGCGCGGTGCGGACCAAGGCGCCGGGCAACGATCAGCCGTTCGGCGGCATCAAGGTCGAGAGCGAGGCCGGCTGGTTCGCCGCACGCCCGTCCGGCACCGAGGATGTCTACAAGATCTATGCCGAAAGCTTTCGTGGCCCTGATCATCTGAAAGAGATCCAGGGCGACGCGCAGGCCGCGATCGCCAAGGTGTTCTGAGGGCACGGGGCCGGGCGGACTTCATGCGTGTATTGTTGACCGGCTCCTCCGGCTGGCTCGGCCGTTTCCTCGCGCCGCGGCTTCGACAGGCCGGCCATGATGTGACTGGCCTCGACGTGGTCTCGGGTGAGGCGACCGATGTGATCGGTTCGGTGGCCGAACGATCGGTGGTCGATCGGGTGTTCGCCGATCACGGGATCGAGGCCGTGATCCATGGTGGCGCGCTGCACAAGCCCGACATCGCGCGGTTCGGGCCGCAGGCCTTCGTCGATGTCAACGTGTCAGGCACGCTCAATCTGCTGCAGGCCGCCGTGGCTGCCGGCCACAAGCAGTTCGTCTTCACTTCGACCACCTCGCTGATGATCTCGCAGGCGATCCGCGACGAGGAAGGGCATGCCGCGGTGTGGCTCGACGAGACCACGGCACCGCTCGAGCCGCGCAATATCTATGGCATCACGAAACTCACGGCCGAGGGGCTGTGCCGGCTGTACAGCCGCGAGCATGGGCTGAACTGCGCGGTGCTGCGCACCAGCCGTTTCTTCCCCGAGGATGACGACACCATCCGCGGTATCCACGGTGAGAACCTGAAGGCGACCGAGTTGCTGTATCGCCGCCTCACGGTCGAGGATGCGGCCGATGCCCATGTTGTGGCGCTGGAGAAAATCCGTGGCTACGAGGTGTTCGTGATCAGCGCGCCGACGCCGTTCGCGCGCGGTGAGGTCGCTGACCTGAAGACCGACGCGGCCGGCGTGATCGCGCGCCACTTTCCCGACGCGCCGGCGTTGTTCGCGCGGCAGGGCTGGCAGCTGCCGACATCGATCGGCCGGATCTACGATGCCGGCAAGGCCGAGCGGCTGCTCGGTTTCCGCGCGGTAACCGACTTTGCCGCGGTGCTCGGCGCCCTGCGCAGCGGCGAGCCGCTTCCCTTTGCGCACGATCCCGATTATGTCTCGCCGTCGACGAGGCTCGCAAATGGCTGATTTCCACGGCGTCTTTCCCTATCTGGTGTCCCCGGTCGATCCCGCCGGCCATGTCCGCACCGAGGTGCTGGGCCGGCTCTGCGACGATCTGATCAAGGCCGGCGTCCACGGCCTGACGCCGCTCGGCTCGACCGGCGAATTCGCCTATCTCAACAATGCGCAGCGCATGCAGGTGGTGGCGACCACGATCGAGGCCGCCCAGGGCCGCGTGCCTGTCGTGGCCGGCGTCGCCTCGACCTCGACGGCCGATGCCGTGGCGCAGGCCAAGGCCTACCAGAAGCGGGGTGCTGCCGGCATTCTGGCGATCCTGGAGGCGTATTTTCCGCTCAGTGACGCGCAGGTGGAGGCCTATTTCCGCGCCATCGCCGACGCGGTCGATATTCCCGTCGTGATCTACACCAACCCGAATTTCCAGCGCTCCGACCTTACGCTCGACGTCATCGCGCGGCTCGCCGCGCATTCGCGGATCGGCTACATCAAGGACGCCTCGACCAATACCGGCCGGCTGCTGTCGATCATGAACCGCTGCGGCGACAGCCTGAAAGTGTTCTCGGCCTCCGCCCATATCCCGGCCGCGGTGATGCTGATCGGTGGCCATGGCTGGATGGCGGGTCCGGCCTGCATCATCCCGCGCCAGAGCGTCGAACTCTACAATCTCTGCCGCCGCGCCCGCTGGGACGAGGCGATGGTCCTGCAACGCAAGCTCTGGCGCATCAACGAGACGTTCGCCCGTTTCAACCTCGCCGCCTGCATCAAGGCCGGGCTCGCGATCCAGGGCTACGACGTCGGCGACCCCGTGCCGCCGCAAGCGCCGCTCACCGCCGATCAGCGCAAGGTGGTCGAGGCGGCGCTGCGCGATCTCGGCTGAGACTGGCTTGTGTGTTGCATCGGCTCTAACCATCTCGTCATTCCGGGGCGAGGCGAAGCCTCGAGCCCGGAATCCATTGGACCGCACACTGTGTGGAGGAATGGATTCCGGGCTCGCGCCAAGGCGCGCCCCGGAATGACGCAGAGGACGTGTTGTCCCATCCCGAAAATCCGCTAAAACCAGCCGAAATTTCACACGTTAAGGATCCTTCGATGAACATTCTTCCCGGCAATATGCGTTTTGGTGCGGGCCAGCCAGTCAAGCGTCTGGAAGACCAGCGGCTGGTCACCGGGAAGGGACATTTCATCGACGACAAGCCGGAGGACGGCGCGCTCTGGCTGCACGTGCTGCGCTCGCCGCATGCCCACGCCAGCATCAAGTCGATCGACGCCAAGGCGGCGCTGGCGATGCCGGGCGTCGAGGCGGTTTACACCGGCGCCGACCTCGTGAAGGACGATATCGGCACCTTGCCGACGCTTGCGATCTTCAAGCGGCCCGACGGCTCGCCGATGACGGTGCCGCCGCGGCGCCTGCTGGCGCATGAGGTCGTACGTTATGCCGGCGAGGGTGTCGCGGCCGTGGTCGCAACCTCGCGCGTGCTGGCGCAGACCGCGGCCGAGGCGATCGAGGTCGATTACGAGGTGCTGCCCTCGGTGGTCGATCCGGTCGAAGCGATCAAGCCCGGCGCGCCCGCGGTCTGGCCGGAGGCGCCCGACAACATCGTGGCCGCGATGAGCTATGGCGATGCCGCCAAGGTCGAGCAGGCCTTTGCCAGCGCCGCGCACAAAGTGTCGCTCGATCTGGTCAGCCAGCGCCTGGTGCCGTCGGCGATGGAGCCGCGCTCGACGATCGCCGAGATCGAAAAGAAGACCGGACGGCTCATCCTTCACGTGCAGTCACAGACCCCGGGCTCGACCCGCGACCTGCTGGCGGAATCGATCCTGAAGCGGCCGAAGGAGAGCGTGCGGGTGCTGGTCGGCGACATCGGCGGCGGCTTCGGCCAAAAGACCAGCCTCTATCCGGAAGACGGCATTGTCGCCTATGCCGCGACCAAGCTGAACAAGAAGATCCGCTGGCGCGGCGACCGCACCGACGAGTTCGTCGGCGGCACCCATGGCCGCGACCTGACCTCGACCGGCGAGTTCGCGCTCGACGCCAAGGGCCGCGTGCTGGCCTATCGCGTGCGTTCGATCGGCGGCACCGGCGCCTATTCGTCGGGCACCGCCAACATCATTCCGCTGGTGCTCGGCCCGTTCGTGCAGACCGGCGTCTACGACCTGCCGCTGGTGCATTTCGAGGTGAAGTCGGTGATGACCAACACCGCGCCGGTTGGCGCCTATCGCGGCGCCGGCAGGCCCGAGGCGGTGTTCATCGTCGAGCGGCTGTTCGATGCCGCCGCGCGCCAGATCGGCATGGATCCGCGCACCATCCGCAAGGCCAACTACATCAAGCCGGCGCAATTGCCCTACACCAACGCGGTCGGGCAGGTGTACGACTCTGGCGCCTTCGCGCATATGCTGGAGCGCGCCTCTGATTTGGCCGACTGGAACGGCTTTGCCGCGCGCAAGAAGGCGGCGAAGAAGAAGGGCCTGCTCTATGGCCGTGGCCTGACCAGCTACATCGAGTGGACCGGCGGCCGTGCCCACACCGAGAAGGTCTCGCTGCACGCGACCGCCGAGGGCCGTGTGATCCTGCATTCCGGGACAATGGCGATGGGGCAGGGCCTCGCCACCACCTACACCCAGATGGTTGCCGACTCGCTCGGCGTGTCCATGGACAAGATCGACGTCATCCAGGGCGACACTGATCTGGCCACCGGCTTCGGCAGCGTCGGTTCGCGCTCGCTGTTCGTCGGCGGCACCGCGGTTGCGGTCTCGACCAACGACATGATCAACAAGGCGCGCGACAAGGCCTCCAATCTGCTGGAAGCGTCCGCCGGCGACATCGAGTATCGCGACGGCTTCCTCACCGTGGTCGGCACCGACAGGCGGATCAGCCTGTTCGAGATCGCGGCGAAGGAAAACGGCGCCAAGCTCTCGGTGGACAGCGAGGGCGAGGTCGACGGGCCGAGTTGGCCGAACGGCACCCATATCTGCGAGGTCGAGATCGATCCCGAGACCGGCGTCACGCGGGTGGTCCGCTACACCACGGTCGACGACGTCGGCATCGCGGTCAACCCGATGCTGGTGACCGGCCAGATCCATGGCGGCGTTGCGCAGGGCATCGGCCAGGCGCTCTATGAGGGCGTCGCCTACAGCGAAGAGGGCCAGCTGCTCACCGCGAGCTATCAGGATTACTGCGTGCCGCGCGCGGACGACATTCCGCCGCTGTCGGTGACGCTCGATCCTTCCGCGCCGTGCAAGACCAACCCGCTGGGATCGAAGGGCTGTGGCGAGTCCGGTGCGATCGGCGGCCCACCCTGCATCACCAACGGCGTGATGGATGCGCTCAGCGAGGTCGGGATCAGGCAGCTCAACACGCCGCTGACGCCGTCGAAGATCTGGCAGGCGATCAGGGACGCAAAGGCGGCGGTCTAAGGGTGTGTTCCCTCCATCCGTCATTCCGGGGCATCGCAAAGCGATGAGCCCGGAATCCATTCGGCCGCGCGTTCTGTCTTGAAATGGATTCCGGGCTCGCGCTGCGCGCGCCCCGGAATGACGGGACTACAACCCCAACACCATCTTCGCGATGATATCGCGCTGGATCTCCGACGAGCCGCCGAAGATCGTGTAGGCGCGGCTGTTGAGATATTCCGGCACCACCGGCAGCAAATCCTCCGGGATGACAGGCTCATGGTTGAGCCGGTAGAGCGGCCGCGCCGGCTCGACCGCAAGGCCGTCCTGTCCGATCACGTCGACGCCGAGCCGCGTCACTGCCTGGCGGATCTCGCTGACGCGGAGCTTGATCAGCGACGACACCGCGCCGGGATTCTGTCCGGTCTGCAGCGCCGACAGCACCCTGAGCTCGGTCATCTCGAGCGCATCGATATCGACCTCGAGCTCCGACATCCGGATCGCGATGTCGGGGTCCTCGATGGCATGGCCAGTGGCCTCGGAGCCGGCGAGATTCGAGATCGTCTTCAGCGCCTCGCGCAGCTTGGCCGATGCGATGCCGGAGCCGCGCTCGAATTCGAGCAGATACTTGCCGTAGGTCCAGCCCTTGCCTTCCTCGCCGACGCGATTGGCCACGGGCACGCGGACATCGTCGAAGAACACCTGGTTCACTTCGTGGTCGCCGCCGATGGTCAGGATCGGGCGCGTCGTGATGCCCGGCGTCTTCATGTCGATCAGGATGAAGCTGATGCCATCCTGCTGCCGCTCGCCCTCATTGGTGCGCACCAGCGCGAACATGCGGTTGGCGTGATGCGCATGCGTGGTCCAGATCTTGGTGCCGTTGATGATGTAGTCGTCGCCGTCGCGCACCGCGCGGGTTTTCAGCGAGGCGAGGTCGGAGCCGGAGCCCGGCTCGGAATAGCCCTGGCACCAATAGTCTTCACCGGAAAGGATGCGCGGCAGATAGAAATTCTTCTGCTCCGGAGAGCCAAAGCCGATGATGACGGGGCCGACCATCTTGACACCCATCACATTGACATTGGGCACGCCGGCGCGGGCGCATTCGGCCTCGAAGATCCAGCGCTGCGCCGGTGTCCAGTCCGGCCCGCCATGGTCCACCGGCCAGCCCGGTGCGCCCCAGCCTTTCTTGTGCAGCGCGCGCTGCCAGGCCATGCCGATGTCTGGGTCGGAAAACACCGACGGCGTCAGCGCAGTGGCGCGCTTCATTTCCGGCGTCAGGCTGGAGTCGATGTAGTCGCGGACTTCCCTTTCGAAGGCGCGTTCCTCGGCACTGAAGGTGAGATCCATGGTGCGCTCTCCGTTACGCGTGGACGCGGCCGCTCAGCGCGGCGTGGCGGCGATAATGATGGGCACTGCCGCCGAACAGGGTGTCGAAGGCGAGCAGCCGCTTGAAGTAGGCGCCGATGTCGAGCTCCTCGGTGACACCCATCGCGCCGTGCAGCTGCACCGCCTGCTCGGCGACGAAGCGCGCGCATTTGCCGATCTTCGCCTTGGCGCCGGACGCGGCACGGCCGCGGGCCACTGGCTTGGCGTTGGCCATCAGCGCCGCGCGCAGCGCCATCGAGCGCGCCTCGTCGACCTGCATCGCGACATCGGCGAGGCGATGACGGATCACCTGGTTGGCCGACAGCGGCCGCCCGAACTGCTTGCGGATCTTTGTGTATTCGAGCGTGGTGTCGAGCAGCGTCTGCATGATGCCGACTGCTTCGGCGCCCAGCGCGGCCATTGCGCGGTCGACCACGGTTTCGATTCCCGGCAGCGCATCGCTGCCATCGCCAAGCAACGCGTCGGCAGGCAGTTGCACATCCCTGAGATCGAGATTGCAGCCGCGCCCGCCGCCGAGGCGCGCGTAGTCGCGCAGAGTGAGGCCAGTCGTGTCGGCCGGCACCAGGAACAGCACAAGCTTGCCGGATGCGCCATTGGCATTGGCGACGCGGGCCGACACGATGATCTGGCTCGCGGCAGCGCCATCGAGCACCGCGACCTTGCTGCCGTTCAGCCGCCAGCCGTCGTCGGTCTTGGTCGCCGTGGTGTCGACGTGGGCGAGGTCGAAGCGCGCCGCGCGTTCCGAATGCGCGAAAGCGAGCGTGAGTGCGCCTTCGGCGACCTTGGGCAGGATCGCCTGCTTCTGCGCCTCGGTGCCGCATTCGGCGACCAGGGCGGCGCCGATCACGACGGTGGAGAGGAACGGCTCGGACACCAGCCCGCGCCCAAACGCTTCCATCAACAGTCCGATCTCGATCGCGCCGCCGCCGAGCCCGCCATGGGTTTCGGCGATCGGCAGCGCCAGCCAGCCGAGCTCTGCGAATTGCTTCCAGATCGCGGGCGAATAGCCGAGCGGATCGTTCGCCGCTTGCTTGCGATGGTCGGGGTCAAAGGTTTCCGCCACGAAGCGGTCGGCACTATCGCGCAGCAGGCGCTGCTCGTCGTTCAAGGTCAGGTCCATCTGGTCACTACACTATACGTTGGCGGTTTTCTTGACGGAGGGATGTAGGCCCGCGGGGTCCACCACCATTCCGAATTCCTGAAGATTGTGGGCGTGGCAAAGCTGATGCAGCGCAAAGGCCTGATCGATCGCGGCAGGCTGTCCCATGATGTCGATCGAGCGGTTCACCGCTTCCTTGGACAGTTTCAGCGCAAAGGCGGGCTTGGCCGCGATCCGGCGCGCCAGCGCCAGCGTGAACGTCGAGAGATCGCCGCGCGGCACCACATGATTGACCATGCCGAGACGATGCGCCTCGTCGGCACTCCAGACATCGGCGGTGAACAGCATCTCCTTGGCCTTGCGCGCGCCGAGTTCCCAGGGATGTACGAACCATTCGACGCCGCAGACGCCCATCGTCACCACGGGGTCACAGAACTCGGCATCATGGCTGGCGATGATCAGGTCGCAGGCCCAGGCCAGCATCAGCCCACCGGCGATGCACTTGCCGTGCACCTCGGCGATCGTCGGTTTTGCCAAATTGCGCCAGCGCCGCGTGATCTGCAGATAGATCTCCTGCTCGCGGGCGAAACGGCCGTGGGCATTGGGTTCGGCGAAGCCGCCCCAATTTCCGACTGGCGGGAAATCGACGCCTGCCTCGTTCTTGCCGGTGGGACGTAGATCGTGACCGGCCGAGAAATGCGGGCCGTTGCCGGCGAGGATGATGACCTTGACCGCGTCGTCCTGCACCGCCTTGTCGAAGGCGGTGTTGAGGTCGTAGGTCATCTGCAGGTTCTGGGCGTTGCGCGCTTCGGGGCGGTTCATCACGATCCGTGTAACCGCAGGATCGGGCCGCTCGACAACGATCGTCTCGAATTGTTCAGACACCAATGGATCCTCCCGGGATCGATTTTTTTGCCATGATGAACGGCGCGGGGAGGGATAGGCAAGGGCCATCATCCGTAAAACCGGCTACGAATCCCGCCACGCGGGATTGTCGGACGAAAATCTGTTAGTCTGATCGAGAATCCACCGGGAGGACCATCTTCATGCGCAAGCTTTGGACCGTGCTGGCAGCGCTGGCGACCTTGAGCCTGACCAACTGCGGCTACAACGCGATCCAGACCAATGACGAGCAGGTCAAGTCGAGCTGGTCGGAGGTGGTGAATCAGTACCAGCGTCGTGCCGATCTGGTGCCGAACCTGGTCAACTCGGTGAAGGGCTTTGCGCAGCAGGAAAAGGACGTCTTGCTCGGCGTCACCAACGCGCGCGCCAAGGTCGGCAGCATCCAGGCCACGCCCGAGGTGCTCAACGATCCGGCCGCATTCCAGAAGTTCACGCAGGCGCAGGGCGAACTCACCGGGGCGCTGTCTCGGCTGCTGGTCGTCACCGAGAATTATCCGCAGCTGAAATCGGATGCGCTGTTCCGTGACCTGATGGCGCAGCTCGAGGGCACCGAGAACCGCATCACAGTGGCGCGCAATCGCTACATCAAGGCGGTGCAGGACTACAATGTCGGCATCCGCACCTTCCCGAACAATCTGACGGCGATGGCGTTCGGCTACAAGGAGAAGCCGAACTTCACGGTCGACAATGAGAAGGAGATTTCGACCGCGCCGAAGGTCGATTTCAATCCGGCTCCGGCGCCCGCGCCGTCGAAGTAACGCCGGCGGGACGCCCATCGCGATGACCGCCGCACGCGTCATCCTGCTCGCCTTCCTGCTGGGCTTCATCTGCCCGGCATGGGCCGAGGTCGCGGTGCCGCCGCTCACCGGCCGCGTCGTCGACCAGACGGCAACGCTGTCGGCAAGCGACGTCGCCTCGCTGAATGACAGGCTGAAGGATCTGGAAGCCCGCAAGGGCAGCCAGATCGCGGTCCTGATCGTGCCGACCACGGGCGAGGAAACCATTGAGCAATTCTCGATCCGCGTTGCCGAGGCCTGGAAGATCGGGCGCAAGAAAGTCGACGATGGCGCGCTGTTCGTCGTCGCCAAGAATGACCGGCATTTGCGCATCGAGGTCGGCTACGGGCTCGAGGGCGTGCTGAGCGACGTCGTCACCCACCGCATCATCGACGAGGACATCACGCCGAAATTCAAGACCGGCGATTTCGCCGGCGGTATTTCGGCCGGCGTCGACCGGATGATCCGCCTGATCAACGGCGAGCAATTGCCGGCGCCGGAGCCCGAGCATTGGCAGGGACCCAACCTCGTCGATCTCGCCAATCCGGTGACGATCTTCATCGTCATCATCGTGGCGAGCGTGCTGCGTGCGATACTGGGGCGCTTGTTGGGCTCGGCCGCGACCGGCGGCATCGTCGGTGTGTTCGCCTGGATGGTGGCCGGCTCGCTTGCCACTGCGGTCGTCGTCGGGCTGTTCGCCGCCGTCGCGGCGCTGATCTTCGGCGGGTTGAATTTCGGCGGTCCAACGGCCGGCTCGGGACCGTACCGGCGCGGTGGCGGTTATTCCGGGGGCTGGTCTGGCGGCGGCGGGGGATGGAGCGGCGGCTCGGGCTCGGGCGGCGGTTTCAGCGGCGGAGGCGGCAGCTTCGGCGGCGGCGGCGCCTCGGGGAGCTGGTAGGCATATGGGCATCAAGCGTATCGGCAAGCATCTGCTCGAACACCGCTGGCGCGTGCGGCGCGAGTTTCCGCCGCGCGTGCTCGATGCCATCGAGCAGGCGATCAAGGCCGGCGAGGCGACCCATGCCGGCCAGATCCGCTTCGTCGTCGAGGGCGCGCTCGACGGTGTGCCGCTGTTCCGCGACCAGCCGGCGCGCGAGCGTGCGATCGACGTGTTTTCGCATCTTCGGATCTGGGACACCCATCACAATAATGGCGTCCTGATCTATCTGCTGCTCGCCGATCGCGATGTCGAGATCGTCGCTGACCGCGGCATCGATGCGAAGGTCGGTCAAGCCAATTGGGAAGCGATCTGCCGCGCTATGGAAACGGATTTCCGCGCAGGGCGCTTCGAGCAGGGGGTGATCAACGGCATCGCAGCGGTGTCGCGGGAGCTGGCACAGTATTATCCGCACACAGCCGGTGGCCCGAACGAGCTGCCGGACACGCCGGTGGTGATCTAGCTCGATACGCGCCGATCGAGGGCCCGCGCTATGTTGCCCGCCTGTCGCCGGTCAACGGAAGCGACGACAGGTCCGGGCTCGTCGTGGCTCGCGGCCGATAGATCGAGAGCCCGGCTAGGCCGACCGCGGCGGCGAACAGGATGTAGTAAACCGGCGCGGCCTTGTCGCCGGTGGCCTGCACCAGCCAGGTATTGATGAACGGTGCCAGCCCGCCGAACAGCATGACGGCCAGATTGTACATCAGCGACGCGCCGGTCGAGCGCACGCCGACCGGGAATATCTCGGTCATGAAGGCCGGCATCGGGCCCGCCAGGAAGCCGAGCAGGATGGCCGTGATCTGCAGCAGCCACAGCTTCGCGGTCGTAGGCTCCGCGGCGAGGCGTTGCAGCAGGATGTAGAACAGCGCCGAGTAGAGGATCAGCGCCGGCACCAGCACGGCGCGGCGCCCGATCCGGTCGGAGAGCGTCCCCGCCACGACCGCGATCACGGCATTGGCGAGGCTGACGCAGAGCAGCCCCAGCTGCGCGTTCAGGAGCGGCAGTTTCAACTCGCTGACCGCGTAGGCCGGCAGGAAGATCGCGTTGACGTAGTTGATCGCCGTGCCGGCAGCGATCAGGCAGAAGGAGGCGATCAATTCGCGCGGATGTTCCGAGAACAGCTGGCCGAGGGTGGTCTGCCGCTTCGGTTGCGCGGTCGCGGCCCGCTCGGCCAGATAGGCCTGAAACTCCGGAGACTCGTCGCAGCGCTGGCGCAGATACCACCCGGTCGGTCCGATCAGGATGCCGAGGATGAACGGCACGCGCCATCCCCAGCTCGCGAATGCGTCCGCCGACAGGCCGAGATTGAGCCCGATAGCCATCGCCGCGCCAAGGCCGAAGGCGAGCGACTGCGAGACCATCTGGAACGAGCCGTAAAGACCGCGGCGGCCGGGCGGCGCGAACTCGATCAGCATCGCGCTGGCGCTGCCGAATTCGCCGCCGGCGGAAAAGCCCTGGATCAGGCGCGCCAGCAGCAGCAACAACGGCGCCGCGATGCCGATCGCGCCGAAGGTCGGCAGGAAGCCGAGCATGCCGGTGCCAACAGCCATCAGCGTGATCATCACGATCAGCGCCTTTTTGCGGCCGTGCCTGTCGGCGTAGAGCCCGAATACCAGCCCGCCCAACGGTCGCGCCGCGAACGCGATGCCGAACGTGGCGAAGGTCAGCAGCAGCGACGAGTTCGGATTGTCGGCCGGAAAGAACAGCTTGCCCAGGATGCCGGCGAACAGCCCGAATACCGTGAAATCAAACCACTCCAGCGCATTGCCGATCGTCGAGGAAATCACGACACGGCGGCGCATTTCCGCCAAAGCTTCAGCGTTCACGGCGTCGGCTTGCATCACTCTGTCCTTCCCTGTCGGCGACGGTTAGCCAGCGAGGCCGGTCGGCGCTCGGATGCCTACGCTTTCACGGACGGCCGCTCGCCGACGCGATTGAGCCAGGCGACGATGTTGGCGTTCGATTGATCCAGAGGCTGGCCGACCTGGTTGCCGAAATCGATCCAGCAGTAGAGCAGCATGTCGGCCAGCGTAAAGCGCTCGCCGCAGATGTATTTGCGGCCGTCGGCCATCTGGTCATCGAGCCATTTGATGCGGTTGGCGGCGATCATCTTCAGTCCCGGCGAGGCTTCGGGCGCGACCGGGATACGCTTCTCGAAGAATTTCAGCGCCTCACCGAAGCGGTAGCCATTGGCGAGCGGCTCGGCGATGTTGAGGTCGACGCGGCGGGTCCACATCCGGCATTCCGCGCGTTCCTCCGGCGTGCTGCCGATCATCGCTGGCGAAGGATGCTTCTCCTCGAGATATTCGCAGATCGCGGTGATCTCCGAGAGGTAGTCGCCGCAATCGAGCTCGAGCGCAGGCATCTGGCCATGCGGATTGCGCTTCAGATGGGCGTCCTCGCGGTTCTCGCCCTTGCGCAGATCGACGGTCTGTTTGGGGATCTCGATGCCCTTCTCGGCCATGAACATGCGCACGATGCGCGGGTTCGGTCCGATCGAGTCGTAAAATTTCATGGTCCTCGCTCCCTGTCTTCTTGCTTTGTTGTTGCTCCTGTTGAACAGGCCGCGAATGAATTTGTCAAATGCCGTCGTTGTGCATGCCACAAGCGCTGGGCGGGGCGTGAATTGTTGCGCGATGTGACATGCCGATATGGGCGTCAGTCGTCGAGCTTGTTGAGGTCGCGCACCGACTGCATGATGGGCTCGAAATTCGAGCGCGCATCCAGTGCGTCGAACAGTTGCGCGGTGTCCTCGAGCAGGCCGTGCGAGCGCTGCAGCGCGATCCGCACATCGTCCTGCGGGGTGTCGGACAGCCGGCCATGGCCGGACAGCAGGATCCTCGAATTGAGGCCCTTCAGCCGTTCCAGCGACTGGATGTAGTCGGCGATCGAGCCGGAGCCGAACACGCCGCCCATCACGCCTCCGGGCATCAACGTATCGGCGGCGAACAAGAGGCCCTTGTCCTGGTCGAACAGCGTGATGCAGGCCGAGGTGTGGCCGGGCGTGTACATCACGTTGAGGCGGAAATTGCCGAGATCGATCAAATTGCCTTCCTCGAGCCAGATGTCGATGTCGATCGGCACGTTCGGCTCGTTGAACATCTTGCGCAGCATCGAGAAGTCGTCGCGCAGCATGATCTTGTTGGCGGCAAGCCTGTGTGCGGCGATGTAGGCACTGCCGTGAAAATGAAAGGCGGCGCCGATGTGATCGAGATGTTCGTGGCTCAGCACCACCATGTCGATCATCTCGGGCGTCACTCCGAGATGGTCAAGGCAGCCAACCAGCGAGGGATAGTTGGTCGACAGCCCGACGTCGATCAGGATGGTTCGCTTGCTGCCGCGCACCAGATAGGCGTTCGCGGCGCGGTTCTTGAAGCGGATCTGGTAGACGTCGTCGGCGGCCTGGATCAGCGTCGCGACGTCGGTGTCGAACAGCGTCTTGAACGGGCTTGGCCTGCGCTCGCTCATGATGCGGCCGCCGCACGGTAGGTGACGGCGTTGGAGGCACGCAGGCGCTTCGAGAGCGCGTCCATCACCATCAGCGCGAAGGCCGGTTGCTGGCTGACCAGATAGACGAAGCGGGCGTGGTTGATCCGCATCACCCGCGTGCCCGGCGCGGAGGCGATCGCGGTTGCCGAGCGCGCCGAGCCGTCGATCACCGCCATCTCGCCGAAGAATTCGCCCTTGCCGAGGCTGACGATGACCGTCTTGTGTCCGCCATCGATCTTGGCGATGTCGACCTTGCCGTCGAGCACGACAAACAGCTCGCGGCCGGTCGAGCCTTCCTCAAAAATGACGTCATCGACATCAAATTCATTGATGCATTTCTCGATCGTCATGGCACTCCCCTGCCTTCTGGCTGGAAGATGGCGGTATGTTAATCGGGAAAGCGCCGCGCGCAAACGGAAGCGGCGCAGATTGCCGCAGGGCAACATCGCCTAAATCCGGCCCGGAAAACTCCCTAAAATTTAGGTAATGGCGGACGAGCGTAACCATTTCGCAAGCAATAAAAGTTACCGAATTGTCAACCCAGCCTGGAGATTTTGAACGTGAGTGAGCAGCAGAGCGAGCCGGTCAGCGGTCAAACCGGCGCCGAAATGGCGGCGAAACGCGAGCCCGTGATGGCCGTGACCGGTGTCGAGGCTCCGCGGCTCGCGCCCGAGCAGGAAGAGACCTCGCCGAAGGCGGATGCGCCCAGCCTTGACGCGCCCAAGGCCGAAGCCCCCAAGGAAACGCCCAAGGTTGAGCCGTCCCGGCTCGATCCCATGATCGAGGCCAAAATCGACGCCAGGATCGACCCGACCAATATGGAAGTGCCCAAGGTCGAGACCGGCAAGCGAGAAGAGCCGCGTTTCCCGGGTAAACTGATGATCATGGCGCCCGGTGACCGTGCCTGGGACCATGAGACCACCGCCTCCAAGCCGGGCGCCGAACAGGCCGCCAAAGCCGCAGGCAAGCCGGCCGGCACCCGCCGCCTCGGGGCGATGGCCGCGGTGATCGCGCTGGCGACGGTGGCAGGTGCCATCGGCGGCGCGCTGGCGACCGCAGGCCTCGGCCATCTCGCGGCCCCTGCCGCTGCCGCAACGGACGCCGCGGCCAAGGACGCTGCCGCGAAGGAAGCCGCCGATGCCTCGCTTGCCCGGATCGAATCCGAAATCGCCGCGCTGAAGGCCAGCGTGGAGCAGACCGCCAAGGCCGGCCAGGCCCAGTTCAGCAAGGCCAGTGACCGGATCGAGAAGGTCGAGAAGGCCCAGGCCGAGCCGATCGCCAAGCTCAACAAGCTGAGCGAGACCGTCGACAAGCTCCGTGCCCCGCCGCAGACGACCGTCGCTGCCGCAACTCCGGCTCGCGAGGTCACGGGCTCCGTCACCCCGGCGGCCGCGGCCGCCGCTCCCAGGCCCGAGGTCGGCCGCCTGCCTGTGGTCGACGGCTGGGCGCTGCGCGATGTCGGCAATGGCGGCGCGCTGATCGAGGGCCGCGGCGGCATCTACGAGGTCTATGCCGGCGATCCCGTCCCCGGCCTCGGCCGCGTCGACGCCATCCGCAAGCAGGATGGCCGCTGGGTGGTCGTTACCAGCAAGGGCCTGATCGTTTCGCGTTGATCGCGAAAACGCGACAACAGCAAGGCGCTTCACCGCGATGTGAAGCGCCTTTTTTCTTGAATAGGATTTGCCGTGCGGTGTTAGTGGGGGCATGGGCCGCGCGCTGAAATGCCTTCTATTGATGTCCGCTCTGCTCTGCGGCGCCGTGCCGGCGCGTGCCGCCGAAGATCGTGCGCTCGAGCGCGGCGCGGCGGTAATTGATCCGGCGACCCTGCGCGAGCTCGATCATGGCCGTTTCAGTCTCGGTCGGATGCTGGCGCCTGACCGTTCTGCCAATGCGCCGCTGTCCAATCGCGATCTGTTCGAGCTCGCCGCGATGGTGCCGGTGCGCGAGGCGCTCGATCGCGAATTCGATCGCTATGTCATGAAGCACAAGGCCAGCCTGCCGAACGAGAGCATCGGCGTCGGCGATGGCTACGCGTTCCAGCTGTTCGACCGCGCGCTGTTCGAATCATCAGACGTTCGCTTCGTGCTGGCAGGCATCGTCAACCGCATGGACCGTGCCTATGTCGCGCCGAAAGACTGCGGCGAGATCCGGCTGATCTATCGGTTGACCCGCACCGATGTGCCGCTGATCGGCGAGAACGCGGTCTCGCAGCGGTTGCCGATGACGCTGAATCTGGTGCTGAAGGCGAAGGGCGACGGCAACGACGCATCGCTCAGCTGCCGTGAGATCGCACGGCGCTGGCTCGCGACCGGCAGCGCTCAGCCTGCGATGGACAAGCTGTTCGGCAAGGATGGCCCGCTCGAGCTGATCGATGCGCGGAATATCGATCGCATCGAAACCAATCTGCAGATCGCGCATGCGCCGAAATCCGCCGTGCGCGACTTCCGCACCGACTATCTGCTGAAGGTGTTCGACTATGACGGGTCGGCGAAACGCTTTGCCGAGGCGCCGCTGGAGAACCAGATCGATCGCGACCGCATTCTCGCCGACGAGGCGCTGAAGCGCGACTTCAAGGCCTGGTTGCTCGATCCCAGACATTTTGCCGAGCTCGATCGCGGCATCTTGCTGATCCCCGATCGCTTCCTCGCAACCGGTGCCGTCGCGCCGACACCAATCGGTTTTGACATCAGCGATCTGCAGCCCGAGTTCGGACTGGTGCGGGGCGAGGCGGCCGCTGGCCCAGCTGTGTTCTCGGAGGGCGATGTCGTCGGTGCCTTGCAGAAGGCCGCGGCCGACGGGACGAACCTGCAAAACATCAAGTCGCTGGCCGGCTTCGAGCGGCGCCTCAATGACGTCACCTGCGCCGGCTGCCACCAGACCCGCGGCATCGGCGGCTTCCATTTCCCCGGCGTCGACTGGATGGCGGCCAAGCCGTCGAATTCCACCGTGGTGCCGGCGTCGCCGCATTTCTTCGGCGACCAACCACGTCGCCGCGATATCCTCGCAAGCTTCCGTGACGGCAAGGTGCCGGACTTCTCGCGCGGCTTTTCCAACCGGCCGCAACTGCGGGCCAGCGCCGAGCTTGCCGGCACCGAATACAGCGATGGCTGGGGCGCACATTGCTATCTGCCGGGCGCAAAGCCGGCTGAGACCGACCGCAGTTTCCGGGGCTGGACCTGCGCCGGGGGGCTCGCGTGCCAGGTCGCGGGGAAAACCTCCCGCATGGGCATGTGCTTCGTGAAGGGGCGGTAATTCCAGCCGGAACCGAAGCGTCTCCGCGTCATTAATTGATGCTACAGTGCAGCTTGCCCAGCACCTGACAGCTCTTGACCGGAGACCGGCCCGATGAGTGCTCCCGAGGACAACAAGCAGCGCAACCGCGAGATCGCGGCCAACGAGGCCGAGCGTCAGGCGGTGAGCGCCGTCCGCGTCAGCAGCTGGGCGATCGGGCTCGCGGTCATCATCGGCATCATCGTGGTGGCCGTCGTCTGGTCCTGGGTCAAGCGATGATAGCGTTTTCGAGCGAAGTGGGCTCGTCAAAAAAGGAAGCCCCTTAGGCGTAGTGCTTCAGGCGCGGGCCGGGCAGCAACTCATAGGCCGATTTCCAGCCGGGCAGGGCGGCGATACGGCCGAGCCAGGCGCTGATATTGGAGTGGCTGGCGGCAAAGTCGTAGCCGGTTTCGTCGCTCGGATAATGCAGATAGGCCATCATCGAGAAGTCCGACACAGTCGGCCGTGCTCCGATCATGAAGGCGTTGTTGCCGACATGCCGGTCGAGGATGCCGAGGAAGTCGTCGAGCCGCGCGCGATAGTGCTTGAGGATCTTCGGATCGACCGACGGCGAGAAAGTTCGCATGAAACGATAGGTCGCCATGTAGCCGGAGAGTTTCTGGTTGTCCCAGAACAGCCAGCGCAACAGCTCGAACGTCTCCGCTGGGGTTTCGCCGCCGAACTTTCCGTACTGATCGGCAAGCTGCAGCAGGATCGGCGCAGTCTGGGTGCGGCGCTCGCCGTCGACTTCGAGCACCGGGATCTCGCCCATCTCGTTCACGGTGGCGCGCCATTCCGCGGTCCGCGTCACGCCGCCGCCGAAATCGGTCCACACCGGCTCGAACGTCTCGCCGCACAGCGTGAGCATCAGCGCGAGCTTGTAGCTGTTGCCGGATTCGGGGAAGTAGTGCAGGCGATAGCGGGGCATCGTGAGATCTCTCCGAGATTGCGGCGTCATTGCGAGGCTGTCTCTTATACACATCTAGATGTGTATAAGAGACAGTGCCTATGTCGCGCCGAAAGACTGCGGCGAGATCCGGCTGATCTATCGGTTGACCCGCACCGATGTGCCGCTGATCGGCGAGAACGCGGTCTCG
>BFBZ01000005.1_pt719 | contig 18097 bp, 22 predicted proteins | sample 1888401 | NCBI WGS metagenome assembly BFBZ01 (sample SAMD00112614, study PRJDB3348) | symbiont metagenome | host: Chara braunii | reverse complement strand
TCGATGTGATACTTCACCACCTTGTCGATGCCGAACAGGAAGATCGAGCCCCAGGGGAAGGCGATCTCGTCGGCCACGCCGCGTTCCAGCGCGTCGCGCGATTCCGGTGCGGAGGCCTGCACGTTGGTGCCGCCGAGCAATTTCACCATCTCGGCGATGGTGCTCTGGGCCGGACGTACCTTGACGCCGCTGAGATCCGACGGCACCACGATCTTCTTCTTGCCGTGCAGCGTTCCGGGACTGTCTCTTATACACATCTAGATGTGTATAAGAGACAGGCGATTGCATCAGCCAGCGATAGGCCGGGGCGCCGGTCTCGAACCTGGGCACCGAGCGGAAATAGATCAGGCCGGGGTCCACCGGCTCGCCGCGCCGGATCTTGTCGAGGGCTTCTTTCGGTCCGAAGCGCAGGCCGATATTTTCGATATAGACGACGGCGCCATCGTCCATCTCGATGGCGTATTTCGCCTCGAGTTCGGTCAGGCCGTCGGGACGAATCACCTGGTAATCCGCGCCGCCCTCGCGGATCCGGCCATGCATCCCCTCGCCGAAAAGTTCGCCGCCGAGGATCGGGATCACCCGGCGGCTGCCGTGGCCGAAGTCCCCGGCCTCGATCGGCGTCCCCACCTTGATCGCAAGACTGAAGGCATAGCGGGTGGCAAGCGTGGAAGCCATGACATCACCAAGTCTGAATCTTACCGCGTCGGACGGAGTCCTATCCCAGCATGCGCAGCGGCAACCAGGTCGCCAGCAGCGGAAACAGGATCAGGATCACCAGGCGGATCAGGTCGGTGACCACGAACGGCAATACACCGACGAAGATCGTCGACATGTTGACGTCCTTGATCACGCTCTTGATCACGAACACGTTCATGCCGACCGGCGGATGGATCAGGCCGAGCTCGACCGTCATCACAATGATGATGCCGAACCAGATCGGATCAAAGCCGAGCGCCGTGATCACCGGAAACACGATCGGAACGGTGAGGATGATCATGGCCATGGCGTCCATCAGGCAGCCGAGCACCAGATACATCAGGAGGATCAGCGCCAGCACGCCATAGGGGCCGATGCCGAGACCCTGTCTCTTATACACATCTAGATGTGTATAAGAGACAGGGATATCGCTTCGCTCATCCGGGCTGCAGCGCTCCGGCCCCGACACGACGCGCCCGGAACTCGGCTTGCAGTTGCCAGGTCTTGCCGCTGTCGAAGGAACGCTCACCGCGCCAGAGGAACGAGGGCGGCGTGATCTCGCTGAAACTCCATCGGATCGCGGCGCCGGTGTCGGCGGTGCCTTCCTGCACGATGTCCTTGCCGCGCGCACGGCCGATCTGGCGCGTATAGCGCTGCCTCAGCGGATCGCTCCACAGGATGTGCCAGGCGTCCAGGCCGGGATCATAGACCCGCAATGTCGTGCCGTAGAAAAAGCCCGGCAGGATCCAGACATCCTGAATCGCGCGGCCCTGCAGCACCCAGCCAAAATGGATGTTGCCGCGCCCGGCGTGTTCGGTGCCGTCGTCGGCGTGGACAACGGCGTCCATCTCCCAGTCGCCAATCAGCCAGCCATAGAGCGACATCGCATTGGCGCGATCGGGCGCCGGCCCATCGGTGTGGAGCATTTCAGCGAAGAGACGGGATGAGGGCACGATTATGGCCTGCGGCTTTCGAGAGAAGAAGGGTTCGATTCCCTTACGCCACCTCCCATGTCGGCTCTTGGACAAAATTGCTATGCAGGCAAAAGGCCCTACGCCGACCGCGGCGTCACCACATGATAGCTGCGGTCAAAATAGATCAGGCTGTCGGCGGATGCCGCTCTGCGCAGCGCAACCACCTGGCAGAACAGCACGTCGTGGGTGCCAACGTTGATTTGGCCGGTGATGCGACAATCAAAGGCGGCGGAGCCATCGGCCAGCACCGGCGAACCTGTTTCGAGCGCCGCCCAGTCGGCGGCAGAAAAGCGCTCGTCCACGGGGATCTTGCCGCCGAACAGCCGCGACAGGTCCTGATGCTGCGCCGACAGCGCGTTGACGCACAGGACGCCATTCCCCGTTACACCGGCATAGGCCGACGACGCGCGGTTGATGCAGACGAGCAAGGTGGGCGGGCTGTCCGTCACGCTGCAAACCGCTGATGCGGTGAATCCGGCCCGGCCGCAGGGACCATCGGTCGTGACGATATTGACCGCGGCGCCGAGACACGCCATCGCATCACGATAATCCTGGCTCTCGACAAGGTCTGACATCGAACCATCAATTCCGGATACGGTCACCGCCGGTTGCTGGGTCATTCGAGGAACGAAAAGCCCATGGTGCGGGCGTGGTAATGAAGCCCGCCGTCCTGAACGATCAGGAACAGCGCGCGGCGGTGGCCGGTGTTGTGATGTGAATGCGGCGCGCCTGGCGGCGTGACCAGCGTCGCCCAGGGCGTCCAGTCGCAGCGGCGGCCGTCGACGAGGGAGAAACAGCCGTCTCCACGGACCGCGAGCGTGATCGCCGCCGAGTTATGCCGATGCGCGCGCTGCTGCTCGCCTGCAGGCAAGGTGTTCAGCGACAGCGTCAATGTCGGCATGATGTTGCGACCAGCCTCCAACCGGTCTGATGAAAAGATCAGCGCCAGCCCGGATGTGGTTTCATTTGGTGTGGCCTGATAGATGATGTCGATCTGTCGTTCGATCTCTGCCGCCGGATAGTGCACCGGCTCGATCGGACCGCCTGCCGGTGGATGCGGCAGGGCGGCGTCGTGAGCCAATTGCGGCTCGTTGCTGACGAGCCAGAGCGTGGCCCGTTCGATCGCCGTGTGATGCGCGGCGCTGCCGCCCGGCAGCAGGAAGACGTCGCCTGCTGCCCAGCGGATAATCTCGCCATTGAATGCCGTCGTCCCGCGGCCCGCAATGACATACCAGATCGAGCCGGTGGCCACGAAATCGGAAACGAGCGTTTCATCCTCCACAATCGTGGCGTAGCGGGCGAGCATCAGCGGCGTGGTCGCCGGAAACGCGCTCTCCATCGCCGAGGCCTGGTCGCACGCGGTGAACCCGGTTGGCGCATTCGCGGCAAGTGCACGCACCGGCTCATCGGTAAAAACACGACCGGGCACCGGTGGCAGCTTGATGTTGAAGGCGTTGCCGGAATTGAAGAAGCGGGCGCGGGCACCGGCCGCGTCGGCTGGATTGTCCGCCGATTGCGCCGGCAAGTCGGCCATGTCCGTCCTGGGGCCGTCGATTGCGATCGTGGTCTTGCGAACTCGCTCCGGCATCTCGTTTTCCTCAGACTCCGACAGCAAAAGGTTGATCGGTCAAGACAAGCTCGCGCAGCACTTGCGCGAGCACCGACGCGCCGGCCGCGACATGCGCCGGCTCCGCCCATTCATGTTCGACATGGCTCGCACCGTCCCGGCAAGGGATGAAGATCATCGCGGCCGGACACACCTTGGCGAGGTGGCGTGCGTCATGGCCGGCGGCGGACAGGATATCCATGGTGGGCTGCCGCTGATCGTGCGCCGCCTGCGCGATCAGATCGCGCAGGTTGCAGTCGAACGCGTTCGATGGCGCATCAACCAGCGGCGTCACCGTGACGGCGCAAGGCGGTGTGCAGCGGCGGCAGAGAACGGCGATGCGCTTGCCCGCGGCCTCCAGCACCGCGTTGTCCGGATGCCGCAAGTCGATGCTGAAGGTGACGCGCGCCGGCACCACCGACGGCGCGTTCGGCTCCACGGTCACGCGGCCGATGGTGAACTTGATATCGGCGTCGATGGCGCTGATCTCGGAATTCAGTGCCGTTGCCAAACGAGCGAAGGCCACCAGCGCATCGCGTCGCTCGCTTTGGGCGAGCGTGCCGGCGTGCCCTTCCGCGCCGTCGACCACCACGCGGAACGTCTTCTTGCCCTGGATGCCGCTGACCACGCCGATTACGGCGCCGGACGATTCGAGCAGCGGCCCCTGTTCGATATGCAGTTCGAGATACGCAGCCAGCGGAAAGCCCAGCGGCTTGCGTGGCAGATCGAGGCAAGCCGCATGCAGCCGGTCCAGCGCCTCGCCGACGCTGATGCCGTCAGCATCTCGCTCGGCACGAATCTCCGCGATAGTGCGCGCGCCGACGAATGCTTCGGAGCCCATCATGCCCGGCGCGAAGCGGCTGCCCTCCTCGTTCATCCACGCGACCACGATCAGGTCGCACGCCGGCGTCTCGCCCCGCTCCGCCAGCGATATGACGGTTTCGAAAGCGGCCAGCACACCGGCCGCGCCATCGAACCTGCCGCCGGTCGGCTGGCTGTCGAGATGACTGCCGACAAGGATCGGCGGCGCCGCACGATCGCGCCCGGGAAGCGTCAGGAAGAGATTGCCCGCGGCATCCGTTGCTGCCGTCAGACCGGCCTGTTCCGCCCAGCGGATCACCAGATGCCAGGCCTCGATTTCACCCTCGCTCAGTGCCTGGCGGTTAACGCCGCCGGCAGGCGTCGCGCCGATCTCAGCGAGCGCCATCAGCCGTGCCCAAAGCCGATCGGCATCGATCAGGGAGTCGGAAGGAACCATCGGACGGCCTAGGTGGTGCGCATGATCTGGCCCGGCAGCGCCCGCGGATCACGTGGCAACCAGCTGCCGGCCTCGACCTGGGCGATGAATTCGGCAAGCAATGCGTTGAAAGCCGCCGGCTCTTCGAGATTGAGCGTGTGACCGGTCTTGGGAAACACCGAGAGCCCGCAGGCGGGAATGGTCTTCTTCAGGAAGATGCCGGGCTGCAGGCAATGGTCGTCTTCGTCGCCGACCATCACCAGGGTCGGCACCATCATCTGCCGGAGCTCTGCCTCGAGATCGTAGAACGATGGCCGGCGCGCCTGCACGCCACGCATGGTGTTGGCCGCGCCGCGATCGGAATGAGTGGCAAGACGGTCGGCGAATTCCTGCCAGCCGCGCGGGTCCTTGTTCTGGAACTGCACCCGGCTGGCGCCGAGTGCATAGATCTTCGAGAACTCCCTCGCCCCCTTGGTCTCGAAATTGTCGGCGACTTCGAGCGACACACCACGGAAGTAATCCTCGAACTCCTTCTCGCATCCATACCCCGCGCCGGCGACCGTCAGCGACAGCGCGCGCTGCGGCGTGCGCAGGCCAAAATGCACGGTGCAGAAGCCCCCCATCGACAGCCCGACGATGTGCGTCTTGTCGATGCCCAATCCGTCGAGCACGGCAACGGCGTCATCGGCCGCCAGCGCCTGCGAATAGGCGTCGATGTTGTCCGGCACATCCGACGGCGGATAACCGCGCGCCGCATAGGTGATGCAGCGGTGGCGGCGGCTGAAGTAGCGCAACTGCGGCTCCCAGCTCGCATGGTTGCCGCCGAATTCATGGATGAACAGGATCGGCGTGCCCTCGCCTGCCTCTTCCACATGCAGCTTCACACCATCTTTGGTGATGATCGTCATCGAAACGCTTCCTTCAAAATTGCGGCGGCAAATCGTTGAGCGTGCGGGCCTGCGCGACCATCTCCGGCAGCAGCGCACAAAATTTCTCGACCCAGGCCGAAGGCACGGACGTGCTCACCTTCACAAAGCGATCGCCGAAGCGCTGGGTATGATAGGTGCCCTGGCGGATCATGATGCCCTGCCGGCGATAGCATTCGACCAGCGCTTCCGGACGGACGCCTGCGGCGACGGTTTCCAGCACCAGGAAATTGCCGTGCGACGGATAGATGGGCAGCGACAGGCCCTCGATTGCACCGGCCGCCTCATGGATCATCGCCTTGTTGGCGCGATCAATGCCGCGCACTTTGGTCATCCATTCCGTCTTGACGGAAAGCCCGGCCTGCGCCGCGCGCTGGGCAACCACGCTCGCCCCCAGCACATTGGTTGCTGTCTGGGCGAACTCCTCGAACAGGGCGGGAGCCGCGACCAGCGCGCCGATGCGCAGTCCGGCAAGGCCCAGCCATTTCGAGAAGCTGAGCGAGACCACGGCGCCTTCCGGCGCTGCATGCAGGGCCGGGTGATGACCGTCTGCGAAATCGCGGTAGGTGCAGTCATGCACCAGCAACGCGCCGCAATCGCGGGCGATCGCGGCAAAGGCTTCGATCTCCTCGCGGGTGTAGCGGATGCCAAGCGGGTTGTTGGGATCGACCAGATAGATGATCACCGTGCGCGCGTCGACATTCGCTTTCAGCGCTTCGGGCGTCAGCCGATAGTTGTTGGCCGGATCGTAGATCGGAATCTCGATGACCTCGGCGCCCTGCTGCCGCGCGAACAGGCACGGCCACTTCCAGGTCGGATCGGTAGTCACGAAGGTGGTGCCGGGCTTGCAGCGCGCGCGGCAGATCATCGCCAGCGCGTTGACGCCGCCCTCGGTGACCAGCGCCTCGGCGCCGGGCGTGCCGAGATCGGCGACAATGGCGCTGCGCAGCGCCTCGAAACCGAGCGGCGGCGCGTAGGCGTTGAACTCGCCGGCCTCGATCGAACGCACCATGGCCGCGCGGACGGCGGGATGGCTTTCGATGTGATTGGTGTTCTGGCCGAGCCAGTAGAGTCCCGGCGTGGCCGAGAGCTCGTCGAAATAACGGTTGCGGATCAGTGCAGTCGACATGGTTCTGCGGTCTCAGATCACGGAGCCGCGGGCGGCGATGCCGCCGTCGATGGTGACGACGGTGCCGGTGATGTAGCCGGCCTTCGGCGACGACAGGAACGCGACGAGATCGGCGACCTCCTCCGAGGTGGCCGGGCGCTTGCCGGGATACTTGTCGAACAATTCTTCCCAGCGGCTCGCATCGCCGAGCATGTCCGTCGCCTTGATCTTCATGATCTTGAGCATGCGATCGGTCGCGACCGGGCCGGGGTTCACGGCAACCACGCGGACGCCGTGGTTGAGGCTGGCGCCGCCCAGCGCCTTGGTGAAGGACATCAGCGCCGCATTGCCGGTCGAGCCCGCGATGTAGCTCGCGTCCCAGTTCTCGCCGGAATTGCCGATGATGTTCAGAATGACCCCGTCCTTGCCCTTCATGCGCGGGTAGTAGAGACGCGACAATGTGATGTAGCCGAACACCTTGAGATCGAAGCCGCGCCGCCAGGCAGCATCGTCGAGGAGTTCGAGTGAGCCGGCTGGGATATCGCCGGCGTTGTTGATGAGGATGTCGATGTCGCCGACCTCGGCGGCCAGCTTCTCCATTGCCGCAGTGCTCGACAGGTCCAGCGCGTGAACGGTGATCTTGACGCCGTACCGGGCTTCCAGCCTGGCCTTGGCTTCCGTCATGGCGCCCCCGTTGCGGGCGGCGAGATGCAGATGACAGCCTTCCGCGGCAAAGACCTCGGCCACCGCAAGCCCAATCCCTTGCGACGCGCCGGTGATCAGGGCGATCTTGTTTTTCAGGTTGAGTTCCACGCCAATGTCTCCCAGATGCAAACTCGATATACAAACTCTAGCAATTTGCATACCAAGAGGCAGGGCGTCACTCGAAGGCGGCGAGAAAATCCAGCAGATTGTCGCCAAGCAGGCTGACATGGTCGCGCATGGCGCTGTGCGCCCGCTCCGGATCGTGGGCGAGAATAGCCTGCATGATAGCCTCATGCTCGCGCACCGTATCCGCGATGCGGTTCGGCATTCGCGTCACGCGACGGCGATAGGCCGCCACCTGGTTGCGCAGCCTCCGGGTCTGGTCGGCGAGAAAGGCGTTGCGCGACGCCTCGTAGATCGCCTCGTGAAACTCCTGATTGATGTCGTAGAAGGCATCGATCTGGCCGGTCTCGCCGATCGATATAAGTCGCTGATGAATCTCCTTGATTTCATATCCCCAGGCTTGGGACACGCGCCGCGCCGCAAGCCGCGCGCACAACCCCTCGAGCTCGGCCATGACCTGGAACATCTCGATCAGCGCCTGCGCCTTGATGGCGCGCACGGTGGCCCCCTGGCGGCCGCGCAACTCGACCAGGTTATTGGCCGCCATCAGCCGGAACGCCTCGCGGACCGGCGTGCGCGAGACCCCGAAGCGCTGCGCGATCTCCTGCTCGTCGAGCCGGCTGCCGGGCTCAAGCCGGCCCGCCGCGATATCCCCTTCCAGCTTCTGGCGCAGGCTCTCCGCCAGCGTCACGCCGGGCATTGACGAAAGGGGCCCGTGCCCGTTTTCGGCTCTTTTGCCTTCATTATGTGCACCAAGCCGCGCCACATGTTTCTCCAATATCAACTCAAGTATACATATCTGCTGAGCCGATTGCGCGAAAACACCCCGATTGAAGCGATGCCAACGGCGACTCACCCATATTAGACGCCAACGCTTCGCAAATTTCATGCCCGAATGACCGCAAATCGGCTCTGGCACACGAGTTGCTAAGAGATTTGCGTTCGGCCCGTCGTCGTATGCGGGACCTCGCCGCCATTATACAAAGAGAAGGACCCCTCCGTGCAGGCGGCCATCCAGATCACCCCAGCCGACCCCACCGGATCGCCTGACGGCGCGCCTGCGCCGCTGCTCGAGTTGCGCGCCCTGACCAAGACCTACGGCCAAGAGACCTCTAGCCAGGTCACCGCGCTGGCCGGCCTCGAGGCAGCGATCGCCCCCGGCGAATTCGTCACCGTGGTGGGACCCAGTGGCTGCGGCAAGAGCACGCTGTTCAACATCGTGGCGGGGCTCGAGGAGCCGGACGCCGGCGGCATCCTGCGCTTCGAGGGCCGCAGCTGCCATGCGGCGGACCTGCTGGGCCACGTCTCCTTCATGCCGCAGCGGGATCTGCTGCTGCCCTGGCGCAATGTCGTCGACAACGCCATCCTGGCGCTGGAAGTCGAGGGCGTGCCGCGGCCGCAGGCGCGCGCCAAGGCGCTGCGGATGTTGCCGGAGTTCGGACTTGCCGGCTTCGAGAACCAGTATCCGCATCAATTGTCCGGCGGCATGCGCCAGCGCGTGGCGCTGATGCGCACCTTCCTGTTCGAACGCAACCTGATGCTGCTGGACGAGCCGTTCGGTGCGCTCGACGCGCTGACGCGCGCGATGATGCAGCGCTGGCTGCTCGATGTCTGGCAAAAGTACCGGCGCACCATCCTGTTCATCACCCATGACGTCGACGAGGCGATCTTTCTCGGGGATCGCGTGCTGGTGATGACCGCCCGTCCCGGCTGCGTGAAGCTTGAACAGGTGGTGGACCTGCCGCGCCCGCGCCGGCCCGACATCATCACGGCGCCGGAGTTCATCCGCCTCAAACGCATCCTGCTGGAAGCGATCGAGGAGGAGAGCATGAAGTCGTTCCAGTCCACCGCGGCACAGGAGAAAGTCTCGTGAACGCCAGCCTCAGCAGCCACCCGTTATCCCGCGAGGCACACGGTATCGATCCCGCCGAGTGGGATGCGCGGATCAAACTCGCGGCCTGCTATCGGATGGTGGCCAAACTCGGCATGGACGATCTGATCTACAACCACATCTCCGCACGGGTGCCGGGACACGACGACCAGTTCCTGATCAATCCGTACGGCCTACTGTTTGACGAGATCACCGCCTCGAGCCTGGTGAAGATCAATATCGACGGCGAGAAGCTGGACGAGACGCCGTACAGCGTCAATGTCGCCGCCTTCGTCATCCATGCCGCGATCCACAAATCGAGCCATGACGCGGCGTGCGTCCTGCACACCCATTCCGATGCCAGTGTCGCGGTCTCCGGCCAGGAGAAGGGCCTGCTGCCGCTCAGCCAGTTCGCGATGCGCTTCTACGATCGCCAGGCCTTCCATGACTATGAAGGCGTCGCGATCGACCTCGACGAGCAGACCCGGCTGGTGCGCGACCTCGGGCTGCACAAGGTGATGCTGATGCGCAACCACGGCATCCTGACCGTCGGCCGCACGCCCGGCGAAGCCTTCATGCTGCTGTACTATTTCGAGCGCGCCGCGCGCATCCAGTTGCAGATGCAGGCGGCGGCGACCGCCGGCGCCGCACTGGTGATGCCGCCGCACGAGATCTGCGAAAAAGCCGCGCGGCAGTTCTGGGAATTGCAGGGCGACATCCTCGTCCCCGGAGAACGCGAATGGCCGGCGCTGATGCGCCAGCTCGATCGCACCGACCCATCCTATCGCACCTGATCCTCGCATCGACGCCAGTTATCGACACCCAGGGAGTCCGACCATGTTGAGCCGACGCCACGTCCTCGCCGTTGCAGCCGCCGCACTCGTGGCCGGTCTCCCGGTTCCCCGCGCCGACGCCGAGACCCTGACCAAGGCCAGCCTGCGACTGAAGTGGCTGCCACAGGCACAGTTCGCCGGCTTCTACGTTGCGCTCGCCAAGGGCTACTACAAGGCTGAAGGCATCGACCTCACCATCAATCCGGGCGGCCCCAATTTGCTGACCGAGAATTTGGTCGCCACCGGCGCCGACACCTTCGGCCTGTCGGGCGGCACCGACAGCGTATTCGCCGCGCGCGACAAGGGCCTGCCGATCGTCTGCATCGGCATCTCGCACCAGATCACACCGTTCATCTTCGTGACGCGCAAAGACGGCCCGGTGAAAACGTTGCAGGACTTCAAGGGCAAGACGGTCACGACCTGGTTCACCGGCGCCAATCACGTCCTCAACGGCATGCTGGCGAAGGAAGGCATCAAATCCGACGAGCTGAAGATCCAGCCGCAGCAGGTTTCGGTCACGCCATTCGTCGACGGCAGCGTCGATGTCATCACGGCGACCTATTACAACGAGTTCTATACGATCCAGTCGCGCATGCCGAAGGACAGCCTCAAAACCTTCGTGGCGGAAGACTACGGCATCACCTTTCCGCGCGACACGCTGATCGTCTCCGAGACCACAGCGAAGGACAAACCCGAACTGGTGAAAGCCTTCCTGCGCGCCTCGATTAGGGGTTGGAAGGACGCCTTCGCCGACCCGAAGGGCGCCGTCGACACCGTGATGGCTGTTGCCCCGACCCTGGACCGCGCACAGCAGGAGTTCATGCTGACGGAAGTGAAGCGCCTGATGACGGCGGGCAAGGCCGGCGAAAACGGCCTGTTCTCGATCGATCCGGTCGCCGTCAAGACGGCGCATGACTTCTTCCTGAAGTATGGCGTGATTTCCAAGCCACTCGACCTCGCCGCCGCCTATGACGCAAGCTTCATCGAGAGCGTTCCCCTCGGGGATCGCCGGCCGTGACGTCCGGTTCGACGGCGTTGCTCATCGGGGACCGGGAGAGACCGGAGCGGTCCTTGACCGTCCTGCTGGGTCCGCCGCTGCGCAAGATCCTGCGACTGCTGGTTGGCCTTGCGATAGCGGCGCTGGTCTGGGAAGGCGTCGTCGTGCTGCTGGGCATCAAGCCGCATTACCTGCCACGCCTGAGCACGATCCTGGCAACGATGGCCGCGACGCCGCGCGCCTATGTCGACGGCTTCCTGCGCACGCTGGCTGAAACGCTGATCGGGTTCGTGACCGGCGGCGGGTTCGGCGTGCTGATCGGCGTCGCCTTCTTCCGCCTGCGAGCGCTGCGCGAGATGGCTTTCCCGATCTTCGTGGTGTCGCAGACCATTCCGGTGATCGCCTTCGGCGCCCTGGTGGTGCTGTGGTTCGGCAACACGCTGCTGGCCAAAGCCGTCATCGCCTTCTACCTCACCTTCTTCCCCGTCACCGTGAACACGCTGCTCGGCCTTGAATCGGTCGACCCGAAGCAGGTGGCCTTGATGCGCAGTTTCGGCGCCTCGAACCGCCAATTGCTGCTGCGGCTGCAGTTGCCTACCGCGTTGCCACAGATTTTCGTCGCGCTGCGGCTGGCGTCGTCGCTGAGCCTGGTCGGCGCCATCGTCGGCGAATGGTTCGGCGACACCACCGGCCTCGGCGTGTTGCTGCTGCAGGCCATGTACACCGAGAACGTCATCGCGATCTGGGGCGCCCTGCTCGCCTCCGCATTGCTCGGCACCGGCTTCTACGCCGTCGTTGCCGCGGCTGAACGGCGCCTGGTGTTCTGGGGAGCGGAGCAATGAGCGCCGCAGTACTCCGATCGCCATCGCTCGCCGTCCAGCGCGGCATTCTCGGCGCGATCCTGCTGGTCGCCTGCTGGGAAGGACTGGCGCGCGGACTGCACCTGCCGTCCTACATCCTTCCCGCGGTCAGCGACATCCTGGGCAGCGTCTGGTCGAAACGCGCGCTGCTGGGCGAAGCGGCGAGCTACACGCTGTTCGAGGCGATCGTGGGCTATGGTTTCGGTTGCCTGATCGGCATCGGCCTCGCTGTCACCATCACCATGGTGCCGAAACTGCGTGGCGCGATCCTGCCGGTGGCGACGGCCATCAACTCGGTGCCTGTGGTCGGCTATTCGCCGCTGATCCTGCTGTGGTTCGGCATTGGCGTGGCGTCCAAGATCGTGATGGTGGCGATGGCCGTCAGCTTCACGGTGTTCCTGTCGACGCTTGCGGGCCTCGACCGCGTCGATCGCCGCTCGGTCGACCTGATGCGCAGCTTCGGCGCCGGCCGCCTCTCGATCCTGTGGCGGCTGCGGCTGCCGACGGCGCTGCCGCTGATGCTGGCGGGCATGCGCGTCTCGACGGTGCGCAGCGTCATCGTTGCCATCATCACCGAGATGCTCGGCGCCTATGGCGGCCTCGGCTGGATCATCTACCAGGCCGTGCTGCAGATCGATTTCGTGCAGGTGTGGTCGGCGATTTTCGTCGCCTCCGCGGCAAGCCTGACGTTCTTCGGGCTGATCGGCGCGATCGAACGCAAGGTTCTGTTCTGGACATGATCACAAGAAACGATACGGGAAACGGCACATGAAACGGCAGATGCATCTGGGCCTGTTCATCCTCGGAACCGGCAGCCATGTCGCCGGCTGGCGTTATCCGGGCGCGGTCGACAGCTTCCAGGACTTTGCCGCGATCCAGCGGATCGGGCGCACCGCGGAGCGCGGCAAGTTCGACCTGATTTTCATGGGCGACAATCTTTATGCCGATGCCACCGCGCATCCCTCCTACACGCTGCGGCTCGAACCGCTGACCATGCTGGCGGCGCTGGCGACCTCGACCCGCCATATCGGGCTCGGCGCCACCGTCTCCACCACCTACAGCGATCCGTTCACGGTGGCGCGGGTGTTCGCCTCGCTCGACCATATCAGCGGCGGCCGCGCCGCCTGGAATGCGGTAACGACGGCGAATCCGGCCACGGCCGCCAATTTCGGCACCACCCATCCCGACCACGCCCGCCGCTATCAGATGGCCGACGAATTCCTCAGCGTTGTCAAAGGATTATGGGACGGCTGGGCCGACGACGCGATCGTTGCCGACCGCGCGAGCGGGCTCTACATCGACCCCGCGAAGCTGCGCCCGATCGACCATGAGGGGACGTTCTTCAAGGTGAAGGGGCCGCTCAATATCGGCCGTTGCCCGCAAGGCCATCCCGTTCTCTTGCAAGCAGGCGGCTCAGAGGCGGGCCAGGCGCTGGCGGCCCGCACGGCCGACATCGTGTTCTCGGTGGTGCAGGATATCGAGGAAGCCAAGGCCGGTTACGCGTCACTCAAGAGCCGCCTGCCGGCGTTCGGGCGCGCGGCCGAGGACGTGACCGTGCTGCCGGGCGTGATGCCGATCGTCGGGCGCACCGACAAGGAGGCGTTCGAAAAACTCGCGGTGCTGCAAAGCTTCGTCAGCGGCAGCAATGCGCTGGCCATTCTCTCCGACCGTTTCGGTCAGGACATGTCGGCCTACGACCTGGACGGGCCGATCCCGGACATCACCCTGCCCGACAGCTACCACAGCTTTGCACGGGTCATGCTGTCGAAGGCGCGGCGCGACAACATGACGTTGCGCGACCTCTACAATCTGACAGCAGCGGCACGCGGCCACTGGGTGCTGTGCGGCTCGGCCGAGAACATCGCCGACACCCTGCAGCACTGGTTTGACGAATATGCAGCAGATGGCTTCAACGTCATGCCGCCGTATTTCCACGAAGGGTTCGAGGACTTCGTCGGCCTGGTGATCCCGATCTTGCAGGAGCGTGGCCTGTTCCGGAGGGATTACGAGGGGACGACATTGCGCGATCATCTTGGGCTGTCGCGGCCTGAGAACTCCGTGTTCCAGCCGTGAATCGAGCTTCTGTCCAAACGTCGACTTCGGCCGGCATAGACCATTCTTGTGCACAAGAGCGATCGGTGAGGAGAAGGAATAATGATGACTCGGCGCGCCGCGGTTATCGCGGCATGTACAACAGCAGCATGGTCATTCGCGCCCGCTATCGTGCGCGCAGCCACCAAGACCACCATACGGATGAAGTGGCTGCCCCAAGGGTCTTTCGCCGGCTACTACGTTGCCCTGGACAAGGGCTTCTATCGCGACGAAGGTCTTGACCTCGACATTGTTCCTGGCGGGCCCAACCTCCTGACGGAGAACCTGGTGGCTACCGACGCCAACACCTTTGGGCTGTCGGGAGGCACCGACAGCGTCCTGGTCGCGCGCGACAAGGGATTGCCGATCGTGTGTTTCGGCCTTGCTCACCAAATGACACCCTTTGTTTTCGCGACACGAAAGGATGGACCAGTAAAGACGGTGCGCGACATGAAAGGCAAGCGCGTCGTTGCGTGGTTCACCGGAGCCAACTATGTCCTCGCTGGGATGCTCGCAAAAGCGGGACTTGGTCCGAACGACGTGACAATTCAGCCGCAGCAAGTGAGCGTAACGCCGTTCACGAACGGTGATGTCGATGTCTGCGCAGCGACCGTCTACAATGAGCTTTATACGATCGAGCAGCGGCTCGGACGCGAGAATCTTCGGACTTTCATCGCTGAGGATTCCGGCATCACGGTTCCGCGCGACACATTGATCACCTCCGAAAAGATCATGCGGGACAGCCCAGCGTTGGCCGCGGGATTCCTCAGGGCTTCCATCAAAGGATGGAAAGACGTATTCGCCAATCCCGCAAGCGCTGTCGATACACTTCTCAAGGTCGCACCAACCCTTGATCGGGCGCACGAGGCGTACTCACTCCGGGAAAACCAACGCCTCCTCACCGCCGGATCCGCCCCTGAGAACGGGTTGCTGTGGCTCGACATGAAAGCCATTCAATCGGCGCACGACTTCTTCCTGCAGAGCAAAGTCATCAGCAAGTCGGTCGAACTCGACAAGGCGTTCAACCTGGGCCCGCTCCAGACGATTCCCATCGCCGAACGACGCGTCTGACGCACAAAATTATCTCGCGCGAATCTGATCATGGGTCGGAGCTAAATCACCTCGACCTACGCAACAACTGAAGTGGAGCATTGTCATGTCCGATAGAAGCGAGTTGACCGAAGTTCCGGCCATTGATCTTGGACCATCGTTTGAAGCCGGGGAGACTGGTCGTGATCAGGTCGCGGCGGAAATCCGGCGTGCCTGCGAAGAGATCGGGTTCTTTTCGATCGTCGACCATCGCGTCCCTGACACGGTCGTCGAAGCGCTCCGGCGCGAAGCGCGCGCCTACTTTGCTCTTCCGCTCGAAGAGAAGCTTAGAACACCGCAGCCGCCCGAAAAAATCAGCCGCGGCTACAGCCATGTGGGGAGCCGAGGGCTCGCTTTTTCGCTTGGCAAGGAGACACCGCCCGACCTCCAAGAGAGCTTCGCCATGGGCCCCATCAAGACAGCCCCGGCTGTCATCGCGGGAACCCCGGCGCAAAAATCATTCTTCTTCCCCAATTCCTGGCCGACAGATCGCCCCCAGTTCCGCGCCGCTTTCGAGGCCTATTACAAAGAAATGGATAGGCTCGCTGTGCACATCCTGCGCCTGTTCGCCCGTGCGCTGAATCTCGACGACCACTTCTTCGACAACAAGGTCGACAAGGCGACCAGCACGATGCGCGCGATTTATTACCCGCCGCAAGATCGCGCACCCGAACCCGGACAGCTGCGAGCCGGAGAACACACGGATTACGACACGCTCACGATCCTCAAGGGCGACGACGTCCCCGGTGGTTTGCAGGTCAAGCTTCGCCACGGAGGGTGGGTCGACGTGCACCCCAGGAGCGATGCCTTCGTATGCAACATCGGCGACCTCATGATGCGCTGGACCAACGACGAATGGGTCTCAAACCTTCACCGTGTCGCGAATCCGCCGCCGGAGGCCATGAAGCTCGGGCGTCTCAGCATTCCATTCTTTCACAATCCCAACGTCGATGCAGAAATCCGCTGTATCACGTCCTTCTATGACAAGGATGCCGAAGAGAAATATCCGCCGGTGAGATTCGGCGATTTCTATTTGTCCAAACATATGAAGGCGCAGAATATGGCGAAGAGCACGCAGACAGCATGATCTCATGCGAGCAGCGCCGTCGGAAGATAGCGTGGTTCGAGGCTCCGCTTGCGGAACCATCTGGGACCGCTGCGGCCGAACATCCTGACTTTTAATTCCGCATCCAAGGCTGCGGGAACGTTCGAAATTCAGGACTTCGCCCGCAGTATCTTCACCAGCATGTCCGTGACGTCGGCGATCGCCTGACCATTGCCCTGGACCCTGGTCAGGATCATCGCGCCCTCCAGTGACGAGACCGCCAGCACCGACAGTTTCCGCGCCTCCGCCTTCGAAAACCCATCGCGCAGCAGCGCCTTGGCGATGACACCGCACCAGGCTTCGAACGCCTCGCGCCCCGCCGTGGTGACATCAGGCTGTTGCGGAGCGGTTTCCAGCAGCGTGGTGGTGATCGGACAGCCGTCCCGGAATTGCGATTGCGCCATCCAGCCCTGCAGCATCGTGCCATAAGCCTTGATCATGGCTGCCGCCGATGGCGTTTGTGCGAACAACTGCTCCATTGTTTTAAACACCCGTTCGCCTGCGAAACGCACGGCCGCTTCCGCGATCTGGTCCTTGCCATCGGGAAAGTAGTGATAGAGCGAGCCCTTCGGCGCGCCGGCCACGTCGGCGATCTCGTTGATGCCGGTCGCGGCATAGCCCTGCCGCCGGAACAGTTTTGCGGCGGCGGCGATGATGGCGCTGCGGTGTTTCGGTAAGGCGCCCATCGTCCTGCTATCCTGCCATTGATCCGATTCTCTTTTTATATAGACTGGTCTAATTAAAAAGAGAACCCGAAGGATCGCCCATGACCGCCGCACCCGCCATTCCCGCAGGATTTGAACGTCATTACCGCCGGAGCCCGCTGACCGAGCCATGGGAGCCAATCTATTCGAAGAAGATGGAGCGCGCCGTCGTCCTCGGCCTGCGGCTCGCCGAGCCGCACACCAATTCGCGCGGGCTGATCCATGGCGGACTGATCGCGGCGCTGGCCGACAACGCGATGGGTTTGAGTTGCGGGGTGAATTCGAGCGAGCCGCTCTCGCTCCTCACCATCAGCCTGTCGATCGACTATCTCGGCTCTGCCGAAAAGGGCCAGTGGCTGGAGATCGACACCAATTTCGTCAAGGTCGGTGGTTCGATCTGCTTCGCGCAATGCCTGGTCACCGCGGACGCCGTGCCGTGCGCGCGCGGCAATGCGACCTTCAAGGCGCTACGGCGGCCTTCGTGAAGTCGGGTGCGCCATCCATGTCGCTGAAGCGCCAGTTGCGGGTCTCGACCACGAGATCAACGAAGGCTCTCACCTTCGCCGACAGCAGGCGGGCGGCCGGATAGATGATGTGGATGGGGCGGGGCGGAAATTCATATTCCGCCAGAACCATCTTCAGGCGGCCGGCCGCCAGTCCCTCCTGGGCCTGATAGGCCTGCACCATGGTCAGCCCACCGCCCTGCTCGGCGTGCCAGAGTCCAGCCTCGGCGCTGCTGGTGATGTAGCGCGGCGCGATCGGGACGCGGATCGCCCGACCATCCTGCATGAAGCGCCACTCGGTCGACGGCGCAACGATGGAGCAATGGATGATGTCATGCGTGCGCACCTCCGCCGGCATCGTCGGCGTGCCCCGCCGCGCCAGATAGTCGGGAGAGGCCACGACCACGCGATACATGTCGCCGACGTTCTTCGCCACCACACTGGAGTCGGGCAGATGCCCGATCCTGACGGCAACATCGATGCCGTCTTCCACCAGATTGACGGTGCGATCGGACAACCGCAGTTCGCCTGTCACCTCGGGATAGCGCTGCAGATAGTCCGACATCAATGGATTGACGTGCAGGCGCCCGAACATCAGCTGTCTCTTATACACATCTAGATGTGTATAAGAGACAGGACACGGTCGTCGAAGCGCTCCGGCGCGAAGCGC
>BFBZ01000008.1_pt265 | contig 18120 bp, 17 predicted proteins | sample 1888401 | NCBI WGS metagenome assembly BFBZ01 (sample SAMD00112614, study PRJDB3348) | symbiont metagenome | host: Chara braunii | reverse complement strand
ATGAAGAATTTTCCGGCCCCGGTCATCATCAGCGCGGTGCCGAACACCAGGAAGCCGATCACGGTGTCGGCGAAGGCCTGGATCGGAATCCCGAGCAGGCTTTCGCCGGAGAGCACGTGATAGGCCGTGGTCTGGTCGAGTGTGAGCTGCGAGCCACGGAAGGGGCCGAGCCAGTCCGCTTCGGCAAACAGCGGATAGATGGTGAAGGGCAGCACGCTCAGCAGCAGGCTCCAGCCCCCGGTCCGGCGCAGCGCCTCCATCAGCATCGCCCACATCGCGAGGCCGGCGATGATGACGTTCCGCGGCGCGCCGTCGGATTCCCAGCCATACTGCGCCGCCTTGCGCACGTTCAGCATCAGCCAAATCGAGGCGGCGAAGGTCGCCGCCGCGAGGGCGAGGTCATACCAGGGAATGCGCTTCAGCGAAGCGCGCTCCGTTCCCGGGAAGATCAGGAACGTGAACGGCAGCATCAGCGCGATCAGGAGATAGAAATATTCGGTGTTGAGCTGGGTGTAGTCGACGAAGAAGCGTAGCGAGAATTGCTGGTTGATGCAGAGCAGGATAGTTGCGGCGGTCGCGACCACCAGCGCCCAGCGCCACGGCCCATGCAGGGTGCGCACGCGGGTGACCTCGGCCTCCTGCAAATTATCGAGGCCGGCATGCGGATCCTCGAACTCGATTCGCTTCGCAGGCGCAGCCGCGGCGTTATCCGGCATCACGCATCCCCCAGTGCTGTTGGTTTTGGCCGCAGGCTCGTCAGGTGTTACTCAAAGCCGTTTTGCATGTCGGCCTTGGCGAGCGCGGTGGCGCGTGCCTTCATCCAGCCGTCGAGAAAGGCCTTGTCGTCCGCAGGCGGATTCGCCTTGCCGTAGTCGGTCCAGGCGGCGGCCAGCACCTGCTGCCGCTTGTAGAGCGCGTTGTTGTGCGTCTCCTGCGCGTCGCTCCAGTGACCGGCTTCCTTGAGCGCCTTGACCGCGCCGGGATGCACGGGAACGACCCAGTTCTTGGTCTGGCGGTCGGCGCCGAGGCCGGCGGCCCCGGGCGCTGAGTCCTTGTAGGCGTCGTAGTTGACGATCATCGCCTTGGTGATCGCGTAGATCTGGTCGGCCGGCTGCGCGGCGTAGGCGACGAAGATCGGGTAGGGATAATTGCCGAGCTGGATCGGCTTGTCCGGCGTGATGCCGGCGCCGCAGGTCGCGGTTTGCGGGAAGAAGAACGAGCCGACCTTCTTCACCCGCGCCCAGCCTTCCTTGTCGCTGGCGGGCAGCGGTGGCCACATCAATCCGCGCGGCGAGGTCTCGGCTTCCTTGGCAGGGCCGGTGATGGTGGTGCCGAAGGCGGCGTCGGCGTCGTTGTTGATCAGGCCCTTCCACATCGCGCCATAGCTTGCGAACTCGACCACCTTGATGTCGTTCTGGGTGAGGCCGCCGAATGCGAGCATCGCCAGCGCGTTCTGGTTCAATGCCGGCGAGCCGACCACGAAGCCGACGCGCTTGCCGCGCAGATCCTTCATCTCCTTGACGCCGGCATCGGCCGCGACGCCGAGCGCGCCGCAATTGCAGTCGACCGACGACAGCAACAATTGCAGCGGCTGCGGGCCCCATTCCTTGGCCCCGAACTCGAACACGCCTTCCTGTGCGAAATAGGTGCCCGATCCCATCGCCGAGGAGATCGCGCGCTTGGCGCGCAGCGGGGCAAGGCGCGCGACGTCGTTGCCGGCTGGCAGCACGCGGACGTCGGTGCCGTATTTGTCCTTCATCATCTTGCCGACGCCGACCGCGATGTTGAAGCCGGCGGTGCCGGTGTCATAGGCGGTCACCGCCATGGTCGGCGGCAGCTTGATGTCCTCGGCCGAGGCGGGCAGGGCAGCGACGATCAAAAGGCCGGTCAGCGCGGCGGGCGCGAGCGCCCTCAGCCGAAGAAGCATGGTTCCTCCCAATGTTTCGCTGTGCGAAACTTTTCTTGGGAGAAATGATTGCATCACGAACCTGCGATGGCAACGCCACCACACGGGCAAGACGGTGATTTATGCCCGTGCATCACCGGACAGATTGTCGCGGGTAAGGGGGATTGGCCGCGCTCAGGTCTCGACGATCGCGATCGCCTGGCCTTCGGCAATGACATCGTCGATTTTGACCAGAATCGACTTGATTTTGCCTGCTGCGGTCGATGTGACCGGGATTTCCATCTTCATCGCTTCGACGAACGCAATCTCGTCGCCGCTGCCGATCTTGCTGCCGGCTTCGACCGGAAGCGCGCAAACGCGCCCGGCAACTTCGGTCACAACCTTGATCTCTGGCATTCCATTCTCCGATACCGTCTTGCGGAAATTTCATCCGGCGAACGGCTTTTTGTTGTGGCGGCAGATTGCCTGAGGTAGTTTCTTCCGCAAGTGGAATTTTATTCCGTTTCACGGAATGGAGAAAAACAAGATGGGAAGGCGCTCGGAACGGCTCAGCCGGCAGGGAATGCTCGCCAGCGAGACAGGCGATGGCGATGTGATCCAGGTGGTGTCGCGCGCCTTCGATGTGTTGCGGTGCTTCGAGGGGCATGAAGCCCGGCTCGGCAATCTCGAAATCTCGAACCGCTGCGGCCTGCCGCGTTCGACGGTGTCACGCTTGACGCACACGCTGACGCGGATGGGCCAGCTGGTCTATCTGCCGCGCGACCAGAAGTATCGGATCGGTCCGAGCGCGGTCGCGATGAGCACCTCGATGATGAAGGGGCTGCAGCTTCGCAACCTGATCCGGTTGCGCCTGCAGGATGTCGCCGATCAATTGCCCGGCACGGTCGGCTTCGTCATCCCCGACCGCTTTCAGCTGGTCTATCTGGAGTTCGCCCGCGCCGCCAACGCGCTCGGCCTGCATGAGGCCACCGGCAGCCGCATCTCGATGGCGACCACCGCCGCCGGCCACGCCTATACCGCCGCCCTCGATCCCGCGGTCGGCGATGCGCTGATCGCGGAGATGGAAGGCGAACTGCCCGACGGCGCCAAGATGCTGACGCCGCGCATCGAAGCCAACCGCCGTCACCTTCAGGAGCACGGCTACGTCGTCGCCTGCGGCCTGTGGAGCCCGCACATCAACGGCGTCGCGGTGCCGCTGTGGTCGCCGCAATACCAGACCTACGTGGTCACCACGATCGGCCTGCTCTCGGCGATGTATGACGAGGCGCGGCTGCATCGCGAGGTCGCGCCGCAAATGGTCGACCTCGCCGCCGCCCTCGGCAGCCTGCTCGAAGGCGCCGACGGCGATATCTTCAGCAATCGGATCGAACGCAAGTCGCTTCCGGTGACCGCCCATAACAACAACAAAATCTTGAAGACGGAGGCAATGAATGAACTGGAAGCCGGAACTCGACGACCTCGCCCGGCGCGAAGCATTCGCGCGGGAGATGGGAGGCGTTGACAAGGTCAAGCGGCAACGCGACCAGGGTCGGCTCACCGTCCGCGAGCGCATCGACAAGCTCGTCGACAACAGCAGCTTCCACGAGGTCGGTGCGATCTCCGGCATCGCCGAATATGACGAGAGCAACGAACTCAAGCATCTGACGCCGGCGAACTGCGTGTTCGGCCGCGCCAGGGTCGACGGCCGCACCGTGGTGGTGGTCGGCGACGACTTCACCGTGCGCGGCGGCTCGGCCGATGCATCGATCTCCGCCAAGCCGCTGATGGCTGAGGAGATGGCGCATGACTTCCGCCTGCCGATCGTCCGCGTGATCGAAGGCTCCGGCGGCGGTGGCTCGGTGAAGACGATCGAGACCAGGGGCGCCGCCAATCTGCCCGGCGGCGTCGGCGGCACGCGCTGGTACTGGTACACGACCGCCAATCTGGCGCGCGTGCCGGTGGTCGGTCTCGGCCTCGGCTCGGTCGCGGGCCTTGGTGCTGCGCGGCTCGCGGCGACGCATTACTCGGTGATGACCAAGAGCTCCGCGATGTTCGTCGCCGGCCCGCCGGTGGTGAAGCGGCTCGGTCAGGACCTGACCAAGCAGGAGCTCGGCGGCGCCGACATCCAGACCCGGGCTGGCGCGATCGACCAGGCGGTCGAGACCGAGGAGGAGGCGTTCGACTATGCGCGACGCTTCCTGTCCTATCTGCCATCGTCGGTCTACGATCTGCCGCCGACCATTCCCTGCACCGACGATCCGGAGCGTGCCGAGGAATCGCTCTTGACCGCCGTGCCGCGCAACCGGCGGCAGGTCTACAAGATGCGGCCGATCATCGATGCTGTGGTCGACAAGGGCTCGTTCTTCGAGGTCGCCACCAATTTCGGCCGGCCTGTCATCACCGGTCTGGCGCGGATCGAGGGCAGGGCGGTGCTGCTGCTTGCCAGCGACCCGTTCCACTATGGCGGCTCGTGGACCGCGGATGCCTGCGCCAAGGTGGTGCGCTGGGTCGACTTCGCCGAGACCTTCCATCTGCCGGTGGTCTATCTGATGGATTGCCCGGGCTTCATGATCGGGCTCGAGGCGGAGAAGTCGGCGACCATCCGCCACGGCGTGCGCGCGATGGCCGCGGTCAACCAGAGCACGGTGCCCTGGTGCACCATCATCATCCGCAACGCCTTCGGTGTCGCCGGCGTGGTGCATCAGCCGGCCAACCGGTTCTCGATGCGCTATGCCTGGCCGTCGGCCTATTGGGGCTCGCTGCCGCTCGAGGGCGGCATCGAGGCGGCCTATCGCGCCGAGATCGACGCGGCCGCCGATCCTGCCGCCAAGCTGCGCGAGATCGAGGACCGCCTCAACAAGCTGCGCTCGCCGTTCCGCTCGGCCGAGAAGTTCTGGGTCGAGGAGGTGATCGACCCGCGCAAGACGCGCTCGCTGCTCTGCGAGTTTGCCCGCCTCGCCGAGCCGATCCGCAAGGCCGGCCCGCCGAGCAACATGTCGACGCGGCCGTAGGGCGCCGCGAACCCGACGCGTCATGCGCGGGCTTGACCCGCGCATCCATCGTCCGCGGTAGCGGACAGCTGAGCTGTTCGAAGCGGATGGATTGCCGGGTCAAGCCCGGCAATGACAACGCCTTTACTCCGCTTCCCGATGCACGTCGTGGATCACGATGCCCATGCCGCTGTCCGGCATCTTGATCCATTCGCGCCGCTTCAGCGAGCGCTTGGTGTCCTCGTGTCCGCTCGCCCAGTGCTCGCGCATCGAGGTGCCGGAAAACTCGTGGTCCTTGGCGTCGCCTTCATAGGCCTTCTGCTGATAGATCAACTGCAGCAGCGTGATCCCCGGCAGCCGGCTGTTGGCCTTCTTGAGCTGCCGCTCTTCTTCCGAGAGCTGATCGTCGGGGATTTTTCCCAGCGCGTTGTGCAGGGCGGTGCGCAGATTGTAGGTCTTGCGGTAGACGTCGGTGTTGTAGCGGGTACGCGACGAATACATGATGTCCTTGTGCCGGGCCATCACGTCCTGGATGTCGCGCGGCAGCGCGCCGCGAGCCGAGAACAGGTCGACCTGGAACACCAGCGAGTTGGCGTTGTCCTCCTGGTCGAGCAGATGCTGCAGCGGCGTGTTGGAGACGATGCCGCCGTCCCAGAAATGATCGGTGCCGACCTTCACCATCGGCAGCGCCGGCGGCAGCGCGCCGCTCGCCATGATGTGCTCGGGGATGATCTCGTCATGGGCGTTGTCGAAATAGATGAAGTTGCCGGACAGCACGTTCACCGCACCGACCGCGAAGCGCATCTTCTTGGAATTGATGCGGTCGAAGTCGACCAGCTCAAGCAGCGATTCACGCAACGGCGTGGTGTCGTAATAGCTGGTCGCGGTGCGCGCGCCGGCCGGGCTGAACCACGGATTGGTCTGGTGCGGGGTGAAGAAGCCGGGCTGTCCGAGCGTCGTCGTGAGCCATGAGCTGGTGAGGTTGCGCGCCTTGCGGAAGATGTCGCCATCCGGCGTGTAGTGCCAGATCTTGCGGCTGGTGATGCGATCCCAGAAAATGTGCAGCCGCTCCAGCCGCTTTTCCGGCGGATTGCCGGCGATGATCGCCGAGTTGATCGCGCCGATCGAGACGCCCGAGACCCAGTCCGGCTCGATATCGGCCTCGTGCAGCGCCTGATAGACCCCGGCCTGGTAGGCGCCGAGCGCGCCGCCGCCCTGCAGAACCAGCGCCACGCGATCGCAACCCTCGGGACGCCAGCCGGGCGTCGCGTGATCGATATCGTCCACACGCGGGGATCGCGCATCCATATCAAGCCCTCCAAAATGCGCGGCGAGAATTCAGCGCGCCGATGACGCCGTGATGACAAGTCCGGCGCCTGCGCACGGCGCATCCGGCATGCCTGCCTGCATGGTTAGCAATGGGCTCCACGCCGCGAGACGCGGGTCACACACGCGAAGCCGGGGTCACGCGCCTGACGGAAATCTCTCACATCGCTGTCAATCTCGGCCGATAGCTTCCGCGCGATATTTGCAAACAAGGGGTTATTGCGATGCGCAGGGAAGATCTGCTCAAGCTTCCGTCCATGCCGGCCGCCGGTCCGAGCTATCCCGCCGGCCCGTATCGCTTCATCGATCGCGAATTCCTCGTCATCACCTATGAGACCGATCCGGAACTGATCCGCGCCGGCCTGCCCGAGCCGCTGGAGCCGATCGAGCAGGCGATCGTGCACTACGAATGGATCAAGATGCCCGACAGCTCCGGCTTCGGCAGCTACACTGAGTCCGGCCTCGTGATCCCGGCGCGCCTGCATGGCGAGGAAGTCAACTTCGTCTGCCAGATGTATCTCGATGATGATCCGCCGATCGCCGCCGGCCGCGAGATCTGGGGCTTTCCGAAGAAGTATGCCCATCCCAAGCTCGAGATCGTCAAGGACACGCTGACCGGCACGCTCGAATATGCCGGCCAGCAGGTCGCCATGGGCACGATGGGCTACAAGCACGAGAGCATGGCGGGCAATGGCGACGTCACCCGCGCCACGCTGTCGAAGACGCAAGTCAATCTGAAGATGATCCCGGGCGTCGACGGCCATCTCGAGGTCTGCCAGCTGGTCGCGATCAATCTCACCGACATCGTCGTCAAGGGATCGTGGATCGGGCCGGGCCGGCTGCATCTGGTGCCGCATGTCAACGCGCCGGTCGCGGATTTTCCGGTCAAGCGCGTGGTTGGCGCGCACCACTACATCGCCGACCTGACGCTGCCGTTCGGCCGCGTCGTGCACGACTACAACAAGGAAGCCGCGGAAGCGGCTGCGCCGACCGGCCTCGCCGCGGAGTAGCGGCGGGCCGGCGACAGGAAACCGAAGCGGGCGCGCTGTCCGATCTCGCGACGGGGGGCGTGCCCGCTTGCTGCTGCGCGTGAATGGGTTCGTGAAAATGTCATTTCGCAGGGTTGCCGGTGAGGCCGACCATGCTGGCTGATCCTCCTCCCGCCGCCGCGGCGCTGCTGACGCGCGAGGCGCTTGCCGGCCTGGTCTGGGCGTTTCGTTTGCATCACGACGGCCGGGCCGAGGCACTGCCGATCGACGCGCCGATCGAGCCGAGCCATGACGGGCGGTTGTGGCTGCACGTCAATCTGACCTGTCTCTTATACCGGGCCTGGCTCGCCAGCATGCACATCCCGCAGCTCGCGCGCGACCTGCTGCTGTCGAACGACAATTTCCAGCAGATCCACGTGATGGACAACTGCGTCTATGGCGTGTTCTCCGATCTGGTGCGGGACATCGATGCCGCGACCCGGGAGACCGGCTTTCTCCGTTTCGCGATGACCGAACGCCTGTTGATCAGCGGCCGCCATCAGGCGCTGTGCGCAGCCGACGCGACCCGACGCGTGCTGGAGGGCGGTCATCGCGTCGGCAGTGTTGCGGCGCTGCTGGAAAGGATCGTCGAGGAGATCGCCGATACGATGGAGCGTATGGCCGACAAGATCGGCACCGATGTCGATGCGATCGAGGAGCGCGTGCTCGTCGAGGACACCGGCTCCGAGCTGCGGCGCGATCTGAGCCGGCAGCGCCGCACCTGCCTCCGCCTGCATCGGCAGCTTGCGGGGCTGCGTGCGCTGTTTCACCGGCTCGAGCAGAAGAACACCGACGATCTCAGCCCGGCACTGCGGCTACAGGCCGGCAAGCTCGCGCAACGGCTCGACGGTCTCGACCACGACATTGTCGAGCTGCACGCGCGCAGCCGCCTGCTCGAGGAGGAGCTGCGCTTCAAGCTGGAGGAGGAGAACAACCGGCATCTGCACGCGCTGTCGGTCGTCACCGTGATGCTGCTGCCGCCGACGCTGGTCACCGGCATCTTCGGCATGAACACCAAGGGATTGCCGCTGACCGACGTCGAGAGCGGGTTTCTGGTCGCGGCCGGCCTGGTGATCGGATCGGTGCTGCTGGCCTATCTGCTGATGCGGCGGCTCGGCATCGTCAAATAGCGCGATCGCGGCGCGGCGCTTCCGATGTGCAGAGTTCTTTCCCGTGTGACGCTGGTGGCCGCGGCCCTCGCGGTCTGGGCGCTGGTGCGGCCGGCGCTGGCGGACGACAAGCCGGTCGCGGAGCGGATCGCCGACACCCGTGCGGCGCTCGAGGATGCCGGCTACCAGTTCAGCCTGACCTATATCGGCGAGGCCTTCGCCAACGTCTCGGGCGGTGCGAGCAACGGCGCGGTCTATACCGGCCGTCTCGATCTCGGCACCACCATCGACCTCGAGAAGGTGATGGGCTGGACCGGCGCGACCTTCCACGCCAACATGTTCCAGATCCACGGCGATGGGCTGTCGCGGAGCTATGTCGGCAACCTGCTGCTGGTATCCGGCGTCGAATCGCTGTCCACGACCCGGCTCTACGAGTTCTGGGTCGAGCAGAAACTGCTTGGTGGCAGGCTCGCGGTGCGCGTTGGCCAGCAGGGTTCGGACGTCGAGTTCATCGACAGCATGTACGACGACATCTTCGTCAATTCGGCACTGGGCTGGCCCGGCATCACCGGCACCATTCTGCCGGCCGGCGGACCGGCGCCGCCGCTTGCCGTGCCCGGCATCCGCATCAAGGCCAGCCTGTCCGAGCGCATCACCGCCTATCTTGCAGTGTTCGACGGCTCGGCATCGCCACCGCAGGACACCGACGACCCGCAGATACTGAACGCCCACGGGCTCCAGTTCCGCGTCAACGATCCGCCGTGGTGGATCGGTCAGCTCAAATACAGGTTCGAGATCGGCGAGAGCAGCTTGCCGGCGACCATCACCGGCGGCGGCTGGTACCACATGGGTTCGTTCGCTGACCAGCGCTTCTCGGCCGACGGCCTGTCGCTCGCCGATCCCGACAGCTCCGGCGACACGCGCTGGCTGAGGCGGGACAATGGCATCTTCATGGTCTATGAGCAGCTGCTCGCGCGCGCCGCGCCCGGCTCGGACAAGGGCGTGGCGTTCTTCGTGCGCGGCTCGGTCAGCCCGTCCGACCGCAACCTCGTCAGTGCCTATGCCGACGGCGGCTTCCTGTTTACCGGCTTCAGCGACAGGTATCCCGACGACCGGTTCGGCATCGCCGCCGCCTACGCCAGGATTTCCGACGCAGCCCGCGCGCTCGACCGCGACACGCAGATCTTCACGGGCACGCCGTATCCGATCCGCGACTATGAGGCGGTCCTGGAGATCACCTATCAGCACGTGGTGAATGCCAATTTCACGCTGCAGCCGACGTTTCAATACATCGCCCATCCCGGCGGGGGCGCGGTCGATCCCAACGATCCGACGCAGACACGTCGGATCAAGGACAGCGTGGTGTTCGGGCTCCGTACGATCCTGTCGTACTGAGCTCAGGCCGTGACCGGTTTCGCCTCCGGCGCGACCTTGGGCTGCGGCCGCGCGATCGCCAGCACACTCAGCGCCGCAAAGACGCAGAGCGCACCGGCAATGAAGAACGCCGGCAGATAGCTCGAATAGATCGTGCGGGATACGCCGGCGCCGAACGCCGCGGCGCCGGCACCGAGCTGGTGGCCGGCGAAGATCCAGCCGAACACCAGATTGGCGCGCTCGGCGCCGAACCGCTGTGCGGTGAGGCGCACCGTCGGCGGCACGGTGGCGATCCAGTCGAGGCCGTAGAACATCGCAAACACCGACAGCCCGTAGAATGTGAAGTCGGAGTAGGGCAGGTACAGCAGCGACAGGCCGCGCAGGCCGTAGTACCAGAACAGCAGCTTGCGGTTGTCGTAGCGGTCCGACAGCCAGCCCGAAATGATGGTGCCGAAGAAGTCGAAGATGCCCATCGCCGCCAGCAGGCTCGCCGCCTGGACTTGCGGGATGCCATAGTCGAGACACATCGGAATCAGGTGAACCTGGACGAGGCCGTTGGTCGAGGCGCCGCAGACGAAGAAGGTCGCGAACAGAATCCAGAATACCGACGATTTGGAGGAGTCGCGCAGCGTGCCGAGCGCGGCCGCCATGATCGGTGCATTGGCCGGCGGTGGTGCGGGCAGGGGCGCGGTGCCGTCGTCGCCGAACGGGCGCAGGCCGACGTCGCTCGGCCGGTCGCGCATCAGCATCAGCACGGCGAATGCGGCGACGCCGAGCACGATGCAGACCGCGCCAAGCGCGATGCGCCAGCCGTAACGCTCGGTGATGGTCGCAAGCAGCGGCAGGAAGGCGAGCTGCCCCGTCGCGACGCTGCCGGTCATAATGCCGATCACGAGGCCGCGCCGCGCCACGAACCAGCGCGAGGCGATCGTGGCACCGAGCACCAATGCCGTCATGCCGGTGCCGATCCCGATCACGACGCCCCACAGCAGGACGAGCTGCCAGACCTGCGTCATGGCGAGCGATGCCAACAATCCGGACACCACGATCAGCTGCGCGGCCAGCGTGATATTGCGCAGCCCGTAGCGGTTCATCAGCGCGGCGGCAAATGGCGCCATCAGCCCGAACAGGATGAAACGGATCGACAGCGCCGAGGAGATCTCAGCGGTCGACCAGCCGAACTCCTTCTGCAGGGGCACGATAAAGACGCCGGGCGCGCCGACGGTGCCGGCCGAGATCAGCGCGGCAAAGAATGTGACGCCGACCATCACCCAGCCATAGTGGATGTTGCGGCGGGCGAGGGCGGCGGCAAGCGAGTTCGAGATCATTGGGTTCCGGATCAAATGCAATGAGGTTCTATTCGTGATGCGCAATGTGGCACGGCGCGGCTATGTCTAAAATGGCGAAGTTCCCTCGTTTTCGGACATCAGGCGGGTACTGGGTTTCCGCAATGTCGTCATTGCGAGGAGCGAAGCGACGAAGCAATCCATAGCTCCGCATATGCGGGACGATGGATTGCTTCGCTTCGCTCGCAATGACGGGAATGCTATCGCTTAGCGCGTCACGCGCTCCACCGCGATCGCGGTGGCTTCACCGCCGCCGATGCACAGCGCGGCGACGCCGCGCTTGAGGTTCTGCGCCTCCAGCGCGTGCAGCAACGTCACGATCAGCCGCGCGCCGGTCGCGCCGATCGGATGGCCGAGCGCGCAGGCGCCGCCGTTGATGTTGAGCCGGTCTCTGGGAATGCCGAGGTCGCGCTGCGCCGCCATCGCGACCACCGCGAACGCCTCGTTGATCTCGAACAGATCGACATCGCCGACGCTCCAGCCGACCTTGTCGAGCAGCTTGCGGATCGCAGGGATCGGCGCCGTCGTGAACCACTGCGGCTCCTGGCTGTGGGTGGCATGGCCCTTGATCTCGGCCAGAACCGGCAGCCCGTCACGGTCGGCGAGCGAGCGCCTCGCCAAGATCAGCGCCGCGGCACCGTCGGCATTGGCCGAGGAGGCGGCCGGGGTGATGGTGCCGTTGGCACGGAACGCCGGCTTCAGGCCGGGGATCTTCGCCGGATCGACCTTCAGCGGATGCTCGTCATTGGCGATGATGCGCGGACCGGCCTTCTCGTTCAACGTGATCGGCGCGATCTCGGCCTTGAAGGCGCCGCTCTCGACCGCTTTGCGGGCGCGGCTCAGCGTTTCCATTGCGAAAGCGTCCTGGTCGGCGCGGGTGAACTGATACGCCTCCGCGGTTGCCTCGCCGAAATCGCCCATCGAGCGGCCGGTCTCATAGGCGTCCTCGAGCCCGTCCATCATCATGTGATCGATGATGCGGTCGTGGCCGGCGCGGTAGCCGCCGCGCGCCTTCTGCAACAGATACGGCGCGTTGCTCATGCTTTCCATGCCGCCGGACAGCACGATCTCGGCCGAGCCGGCCTTGATGATGTCGTGGGCGAGCATGGTCGCCTTCATGCCGGAGCCGCAGACCTTGTTGACGGTGGTGGCGCCGGTCGCATCCGGCAGCCTGGCGCCGCGCGCAGCCTGGCGGGCGGGGGCCTGGCCCTGGCCGGCCGGCAGCACGTTGCCCATGAACACTTCGTCGATCTTTTCGGGCGCCAGTTTTGCGCGTTCGAGCGCCGCGCCGATCACATGCGCGCCGAGCTTGTGGGCCGGAAGCGGGGTCAGTTCGCCCATGAAACGGCCGAGCGGGGTGCGGGCGGCGGAGAGAATGACGACGGGATCGGCGCTGGTTGCCATGGCGGAACTCCGTTCAATGCCGGGAATCTTATTGGATTATACACATCATATGATGCGTCGCAAAAAATGCAACTGCGCACGCCATGACAAAATGTCGTGTTCGGATGAATGGCGCGGTAGCGTGGAGATGCCGGAGTGTGGAGCGGCTTCGGCCGGACATTCGGTGTCATCACCCGCGAAAGCGGGTGATCCAGTATTCCAGAGGCAGCAGTGCTTGAGCCGAGGGGCCGCGGCGTACTGGGTCGCCCGGTCAAGCCGGGCGACGACGGTGGATGGGGATGCAGCTTGGCATTCTTGCGACATGATTTGCCGGAGTGCTGCTCTTCATTCCCGCTCTCTCTTCACAGAGGGCGCAGGGAAAAGCCGGTGCCGATCGCACCCATGGGTCCCGAGCTAAGAGTAGAGAGTTCGGTCGCACCCTTCGCCCGGCCCGCAGCATTGACGCCCGCGCGTTTTCCCGCCATATACCGCTCATGAACAAGCTTTTCTCATTCGCATCGACCACCACCGCGACCGCTGACGGCGGATCGCCTGCTGGTTGCGCGCGCTAGAGAGAAGCGTCTTTCACCCAGAAAAGGCCCCGCCGGCGACGGACGGGGCCTTTCTGTTTCTGTGATCCCGTCCGCGCTCTGTCCCCTGACAAGGAAACATAGCCATGGACGAACTCGATCACAGACATCTCGGCGTGCAATTGAAACTCTGGCACCTGCAGGACGATGCGCCTGGCATGGTGTTCTGGCATCCGCGCGGCAACGCGCTCTACCGCGTGCTGGAGGACTACGTCCGGCGCAAGATGCGTCGCGCCGGCTATGCCGAGGTCCGCACGCCGCAGCTGCTGCCACAGGCGCTGTGGAGCCGCAGCGGCCACTGGGACAAGTTCGGCGCGCACATGTTCCGGATCGACGACGGCGAGGCGGCGATGGCGCTGAAGCCGATGTCGTGTCCGTGCCACGTGCAGATCTTCAACAAGGGGCTGCGCTCGTGGCGCGAGCTGCCGATCCGCTATGCCGAGTTCGGCGCCTGCCATCGCAACGAACCGTCCGGCTCGCTGCTCGGCATCATGCGGACGCGCAGCTTCGAGCAGGATGACGCGCATGTATTCTGTCGCGATAGATGTGTATAAGAGACAGATTCTGTCGCGAGCAGGACGTGGAAGACGAGGTCGCGCGCTTCATCGCCCTGCTTGACGAGGTCTACCGTGAACTCGGCTTCCCCGACTACGAGGTGGCGCTGGCGACGCGGCCTGCGCTGCGCGCCGGCGACGATGCGACATGAGGCTGGTCGGAGGCGAAGCTCGGCGATGCCGCGCGGCGCTTCGGCCTCGTGCCTCAGATCAATCCCGGCGAAGGCGCGTTCTACGGGCCGAAGCTGGAATTCGCGTTGCGCGACCGGCTCGGGCGATCCTGGCAATGCGGCACGGTGCAGATAGACGGCGTTTTGCCGCAGCGGCTCGGGGCGTCTTACATCGCAGCCGACGGCAGCCGTGCAACGCCGCTGATGATCCACCATGCGATCTTCGGATCGCTCGGCCGCATGATCGCGATCCTGCTCGAGCATCATGGCGGCACGCTGCCATTCTGGCTCGCGCCGGACCAGGTCGCGGTCGCGCCGATCTCGCAGGAGCAGATCGGATACGCCGCGAACGTAATGGCGGCTTTCGAGGATGCAGGCATCCGCGCCGTTGCCTATGACGGTGCCGACACGTTGTCGCGGCGCATTGTGGCGGCACGTGACATGGCGGTGCCGGTCATGGCCATCGTCGGCGGGCGCGAGATGCGGGACGGGCGGGTGAACCTGCGCGAACGCGACGGCGCCCAAGTCGACGTTGCGCTGGCCGAGGCGGCGTCCCGGCTGCGCGCGCGAGCTTGGCCGGGTGCCGCCGTGGCTGAAGCCTTTAGCTAGTCTGGCCGCCGGCCCCGAGCAGGAGAAGTGATTGCCCGCGGGGTCGCTTTCGCTCCTCTTGCTTGGAGGCCGAGCCGACAATCAATAGCGACCACCATCGCGCTTTTGTTGCGAGATCCATTCCGACAGGGTTTTCGTTTTCGATGCTTGATCGCCCGACGCCCCCCGTCCGATGCCCTTGCCGGAACGAACTGACCGAGGCTCGGCCGACCTGGTTTCCGCGATTGTGGCCGCGGTAGCGGCCGACCTGTCGGCTGCTTCCTTTTCGAGGCGCAGCTTCCTCAACCGCGCCATCTTGTCCCGCTCTGCGCCGTTATCAGCCGTGTCAGACAACAACGCCTTCGGGTGAGCCTCCGCCGAACCAAGGACTCCGATAATCGTTGTCTCGCCCAGCGCCTTGCAGGCTTCGAGCCGATGCAATCCCTGTCTCTTATACACATCTAGATGTGTATAAGAGACAGGCTTTGGAACGGGCATGCTACCCCAAAGGCGCACACAGCCGTAGCTAAAACTGTATGGTGCACGCTCGGTTTGCGTTAACCGAATTCTCGCACGCCGGTAATCCAGGGTTGCGAGCTGGTGAGGCCGTTTACCGGCCGGGTGCTAAGCATCGCCGGTTGTGCAATGGAAAGTTCCCGCCGCAATGTCCGTTATCGCTGTCGAGCAGTCGCCCACGCGCATTCCGCTCTCCGTCAAGATCGGCTTCAGCGCCTTCATGGCTGTTTTGGTGCCGGTCTATACCTACTGGTACGGGCCTGTCTCTTATACACATCTAGATGTGTATAAGAGACAGCGCGCATTCCGCTCTCCGTCAAGATCGGCTTCAGCGCCTTCATGGCCGTTCTGGTGCCGGTCTATACCTACTGGTATGGGCCGACCAATTTTCTCTATTTCTGCGACGTCTCCCTGATCCTCACCTTGATCGGGGTCTGGACCGAGAGCGCGCTGTTGATTTCGATGTGTGCCGTCGGGCTCTTGGTGCCGCAGACCTTTTGGGTGGTCGACTTTCTGGCGCATGTGGCCGGCGTCTCGCTGACCGGAATGACGAACTACATGTTCGACGAGAACCTCTCGCTGTTCCTCCGGTTCCTGTCGGGCTTTCACGGCTGGCTGCCGTTCCTGCTGCTGTTCCTGGTCTGGCGGCTTGGCTATGACCAGCGCGCGCTGATCGCCTGGAGCGTGTTGGCCTGGGCGCTGCTGTTGACCTGTTATTTCGTGATGCCGGGACCGCGGCCGGATCCGGGGATGACCCCAGTCAACATCAATTACGTGTTCGGCATGAGCGACAGGGCGCCGCAAGACTACGTGCCGCCCCTGGTGTGGCTTGCTGGCCTGATGATCGGTCTGCCGCTGCTGGCTTTCATACCAACCCACTTCATGTTGCGGCGCGCGGTGGCGAGCATGGGCTTGTGATTCGCGAGAATGCCAGCCCGTTGTCGGGAGGAATTTTCCGGTAACATTCGCCAGGCGACTCGTTTGAGGAATTTTATGTGACGCTATCGCGACGATCCGTCCTCAAGGGAGGACTTGCCACCGTGCTGGCTTCCGGAGTGCCGGCGTACGCCGAGTTCACCCCGAGGCCCATCATCAACGACGCCAGCCGGCTCAACCCGACCTCGGTCGCGCGGCACATCGCGCTCAAGGCCGCGCCTGCCGACGACATTGTCGGCACGATCCGGCAGGAGATCGCCGCGGCCAGGACCGAGGGACGTCCGTTTGCCATCGGTGTGGCGCGCCATTCGATGGGCGGCCAGTCGATTCCGCGCGACGGAGTCGCGATCACGCTGACCGGCGGGCACATCGAGACCGATCGCGCCAACATGACCTATCGCGTCGGGGCGGGGATGCGCTGGTTCGAGGTGATCCGCGCGCTCGATGCGCAGGGCTTCTCGCCGGCGGTGATGCAGTCGAACAGCGATTTCGGTGTCGGTTCGACATTCTGCGTCAATTCGCATGGCTGGCCGACGCGCTATGGTCCGTTCGGCGCCACGGTGCGCGCGGTGAAGATCGTGCTGGCCGACGGACAATTGGTCGAGTGCTCGCGGACCAAGGAGCCTGAGCTGTTCGCGCTGGCGATGGGCGGCTACGGCCTGTTCGGCGCCATCGTCGAACTCGAACTCGACATGGTGCCGAATGCGCTGATGCAGCCGACCTATACCAGGATGCAGCCATCGCAATTCGCCGATGCCTTCGTCAACGCAGTCGAGAACGACCCCGCGGTCCGCATGGCCTATGGCCGGCTCTCGGTCGCGCGCGAGAGCCTGTTCGACGAGGCCCTGATGATCAGCTATCGGCAGGCCGCCACGCAGCCGTCGCCGCTTCCCGCCGTGGTCGACCACGGCGCGTTGACCGGATTCTCGCGCGACGTCTACCGGCTGCAGACCGGGCGGGAATGGGCGAAGAATTTCCGCTGGTTCATGGAAGCCTCGGTGAGCCCGTCGATCGCGGGCGCCGCCACCCGCAACACGCTGATGGTCGAGCCAGTGGTCAATCTGGCGTCGGGAGACGGCACGCGGACCGATATCCTGCATGAATATTTCATTCCGCCGGATCGCTTCAACGGCTTCGTCAATCTCTGCCGGGCGGTGATTCCGAAGGCCCGTTGCGAATTCCTCAACGTGACGCTGCGCTATGTCGATGCCGACCCGGTCGCGGTGCTGGCCTATGCGCCGCAAAAGCGGATCGCGGCGGTGATGTCGTTCTCGCAGGAGATCAGCCCGGAGGGCGAGGTCGACATGATGCGGATGACCGAAGCCCTGATCGAAGGCGTCAAGGATCTCGGCGGCGCATTCTATCTGCCATATCGGCTGCATGCCCGGCGCGACCAGGTGCGCTCGATCTATCCGCGCACCGAGCAATTCGTCGCCGCCAAGCGCCGGCTCGACCCGTCACTGGTGTTCCGCAACATGATGTGGGACGCCTATTTCGCTTGAAGGAGCGCAGGATCATGGATCGCTCTCGTCTGGCCGCCGCGCTGCTCGGTGCCGCATTGCTGTTCGCTGCGGCGACCGATTACATCCCGGCCTTTATCGACACCGAGGGACGGGTGTTCGGCCTGTTCCATCTCGACATCTACAAGGATGCGCTGCATCTGGCCTCCGCGGCCTGGGCTATCGCGGCGGCAGCGATTTCGCGGCAGGCGTCGATCTTCTTCCTGAAGGTATTCGGCACGCTGTATTTCCTCGACGGCGTGATGGGCGTGTTCACCGGCTCGGGCTATCTTGACCTCAGCATCTTCATCGACGGCGTCCGCTCGACCTCGACCTTCGTGAAGGTGGCCTCGAGCGTGCCGCATCTTGTGCTCGGCGCCTTCGGCATCGTGACGGGATTTTCGGCGCGGAGCCGCCTGGCATGAAATGGCTCCGGCGGATCGCGGCCGTCGTCGGCGTGGCCGTTCTCGTCTTCGTCGCGGGCTGCGCGGCGCAGATCGGCTACATCCAATACGCCTGTACGCCAGACGATTCCTTAGCCGCAGCAACCACGGCCTTCGGCATCGGCGACGCCAAATACGTGCGGGCAGAAGGCGATACGTTCCTGACCTATCCGGAATGGTACATCGTCTACGCCTATTCCGATCTTGCCGGGGTGACCCGCGCGACCTCGGAATCCTCGTTCGATTACTACCGCAGCGTCAGGGGCTTCTGGTCCAGCCTCTGCGGCGCGCGGCGCTCCTCGTCGTCGGCCCGCCCCGCCACGCAGGACCAGATGATCACCGACTACATCATCGGAACCAGTTTCACCGCCGAGATGGCGGTG
>BFBZ01000026.1_pt36 | contig 18133 bp, 18 predicted proteins | sample 1888401 | NCBI WGS metagenome assembly BFBZ01 (sample SAMD00112614, study PRJDB3348) | symbiont metagenome | host: Chara braunii | reverse complement strand
GAAAGTCGCGGCTGCCTCTCGGACCACTCTCTATTGGTCGGCTGCCTGCGTCAGTCTCCGCAATGCCATGACCGTTTTCGTGGTGACGGGCGGCGTGCTCGGATTCCTGTTGGCCGCCAAATACTATTCGTGAACATCACGGTCGCGTTCGGCGCGGCAGCATCGCCGTGGCCGGATGAAGCGATCGTACACCGACCCACTCAACACCGGGACCAGCTTCGGCAGGGCCGAAGCGAGCCGTCGGAACATCCGAATTGTCACCGCCGCAGCGTCCGATACGCTCGCAGCAATTTCGACAATCGGCGGGTGTTCCGGGGGGAGCGATATGCCTGACGTTCTGGTTGAGATACGCGAAGGCTGGCTCGCCGGCCAAGGCAGCGAATTTCTGGCCGCCATTCAGGATGCGATCAGCGAGACATTGCGAACGCCGGTGCATGACAAGATCCTACGTCTTGTTCAGCACGCGCCGGACAGTTTCTCGATCCCGGATTGGACCGGTGAGCGGTTCACGCATATCGAGATCACGATGTTTCCTGGCCGATCCGTTGCAACAAAGCGTGCGCTCTACAAGGCCATCGTCGAGAATCTGGAGCGGTTCGGCGTGCCGGCCAACGACATCAAGATCATCCTGATCGAGGTGGCGCGCGAGAATGTCGGAATGCGCGGTGGCAACGCCGCGTCCGATTTCGACATCGGATACGAGACAGCCGTCTAGGATCACAACGGTTCTGATTGGATCAGAACCGTTGCTCCAGATTGCGCTTCCGATGTGCTTGTTCACGCGAAGCGGCGACCACTTCGGTCCAGAACACTTGAGCTTGCTCGCCGCAACGGTCTCGACGATCCCCGCAACTCACGCCATCGCTGGCGCATTGCGGCGACGATAGACCATGAACCCGATACCCGCGAAGCCCAGGATCATCATCGCCCATGTCGAGGGCTCGGGGACGGCGGCAACCTGCGGAACGAACGGTGTTTGACCGGTCAGGCTCCGGTTCCCGATGTTGACATAGCCATTCACGTAGCTGTGCCCTATCGGGTCGCTCGCAAGCACGACGCTGATGATTCCACCATTTACCTGCAGCAGGTAGGCGTTGCCGGAGAAGTTGAACTCATCATTGATCGAAAATCCGTTGAACTGGCCGTTATTGTACTGAATGGCCGCGTTCGGATCGGTGACCGTGAAGTTGTGGCCGTTCACGCTGAAGCTGATCGATGGAACGGCGTTAGGAAAACTCGATAGAAAGACATTCACAAATCCGCTGCCCGCGCCGGGCACCAGATTGTTGTCGTAAACGAATGAGCCCGTATAGGTGTCGCCCGGGGACACGACGCCAGTGAACGGGGCCGAAACATTCGCGTTGCCGCCGAATATTCCGCCCGAGAAATTCACGCTGGTGTAGGTGTCGGCGCTGGCCGTGCCTGACATGAGGCCAAGTGCGAGCGCGGCGATGACGTATTTGAAATTCATCTCACTCTCCCAACTACTATTGCTTAATATTTCCATTTATTAACAATTTATTTCTAAAATTGATACACGATTCGAGATACGGGCTTAATCGCGAGCAACTACAATGAGCTAGCGGCCGCTCTCTGACGTACCTGGGACGGCGGGCGCGCCGGGATTTCTCATCGGCGAGGCGCACCTCTCCACTCGGCGTGCCCACCTCAACGATCCCGGAGATGCCTGAGATAGGCGCAGAACATGTCGGCCATGGCGTCCGAATGGGCCTTGATCTCCGCGCGCGTTCGCGGGCTTTCCGAGAAATGCTTGCCGACCGTGCTCAGCGTCGTGGTGATCAGACCGCCGGCCGTCGCGCGGATCGCGTCGGAAGCGTCCGGCAAAGCCTCGCGCATAAAGACCGCGACGATGCGCTCGCCGGATGCCCGCACCTCGCGCGCTTCCGGCGCGTCGCGATAGAGCGGCGCGGCGTCGTTCAGCGCGACGCGCACCGCGGCCTCCTCGCATTCGGAACGGATGAAGGCATGCACCAGCGCGCGCAGCCGGTCCGGCGGCGGCCGCGCAGCGTCTTCGAGAATCTCGTGCAACATCGCTGTGGTCTGCCGCCACTCGTCGCTCTGCAGCCGGAACAGGATCGAGGCCTTGTTCGGGAAATACTGGTACAGCGAGCCGACGCTGACGCCGGCCCGCTCCGCCACCCGCGCGGTGGTGAAACGTTGCGCACCCTCCTTCGTCAAAACCTGAACAGCGGCATCGAGAATCGCCGCGACGAGCTCGCTCGAGCGGGCCTGTTGCGGCTGTTTTCGCGAGGAAATTGAAGACGTTCGCCGCCTGGCCATGAACGCTCCGGGGAATGCGATTAGCGAATGCGACTAATTATTCGTATTTCTGCCGGGGCGCAAGGACGCGCCGTTGACGAACCGGAGACCAGATATGACCACCCTCACCTCACCGAAGCTCGCGGGCCTGCTCGATCGCCTGTTCGAGCAGGCTTCCGCCGCGGTGGAGCAAACCCAGCTCGCGGTCGCCGACCTTTCCGACGAGGAACGGACGCGCCTGATGCAGAGCAGGACCGACTACCGCGCACTCTACGGGCGGTTCAAGAATGCGCCGCTCGCGGTCTCGCGCGACACCGGCGCGCTGCTCTACATGCTGGCGCGCGGCGCTCGCGCGCGCAACATCGTCGAATTCGGCACCTCGTTCGGGATTTCGACGCTGCATCTTGCCGCCGCGTTGCGCGACAATGGCGGCGGGCGGCTGATCACCAGCGAGTTCGAACCGTCCAAGATAGCGCGCGCCCGCGACAATCTCGTCGCCGGTGGTCTCGACGATCTCATCGAGATCCGCGAAGGCGATGCCCTCGCGACCCTGCGCACCGGCCTGCCCGAGACGATCGACCTCGTGCTGCTCGACGGCGCCAAGGCGCTCTATCCCGACATCCTCGATCTCGTCGAGAGCCGCCTGAAGCCCGGCGCCTTCGTCGTCGCCGACAACGCCGACTACAGCCCCGACTATCTGGCGCGGGTGCGCGCGCCGGCGAACGGCTACCTGTCGGTGCCGTTCGGCGGAGACGTCGAGCTGTCGATGCGGCTCGGCTGACGCCGGAATGCAAGACGCGCGCGATCAGGCWGYCTTGATCTTGTCGACGATGGCGGACAATCGCGCGCGCTTTGCGGGRTCGGTGACCTGYGCAACGGTGGTTTCGAGGTCCTCGATYACGCTATCGACCTCCCACTTGGCTTTGCCTTCGGCAATCACATCCTCCGCAAGGTCGTCAGCCTTGTCGGCCTCGCCCAAGTCAAAGGCTGCGACGAGCAGCGTCGGGCGGTACCATCGGTCGGAGATCTGCAGCCGCCTCGCGCGCTCGCAGGCCGCGATAACCGCACGGAGGGTCGTCTGCGCGCGCTCCTCATCACCTGCTTTTCCTCGCCGACGATAGAGTCGCGGCAGATTGCTGGAGCAATAATAGGCGTTGAGATCAAGGTCCATTCCCTGCTCATAGCAGTTGATCGCTTTGGCAAGGGCTTCCTTGCACTCGGATGCGCTGGCCGTCGGTGCCTTGGAGAGGCGCTTGTAGCGACCGCCCATCAGGCCAAAGCGTTCCGGCGTTGGCCCCGCGAGATCAATCAGTGTCTGGATTTCGGCGACGGCCCGAACATCGTCGCCTATCTGGGCAACCGCGAATGCGCGATTCTCCTGCACCTCCGCCTGGTTCGCGAAACGCTTGGGGAGACCGCTGGTGTAGTCGAGCAGGACGTTCCAATCCGCTTTGGCATCGACGCAGTCGCGCAACAACAGCAACAAGGCGAGGGCCTTCGCGTAGCTCAGGGGCGGATTCCCCTCCACGGCGACCAGTGCCTGCGCGCGCTTCATGCGCTCCGCCTTGGGTGCCGCACGCACCGCCCGGATCTTGGTCTGGAATTCGGCCTGCTCGGCGAGTTGATCCCGCATGGTGATCGCCTTCGCCGGATCGACCTTGCAGGGATAGCCAGGGATCGACTGGTGCATCGGCGAAACTCCGTCACGACGCGCCTCGATTTGATCCTTGATCGCGCCCTGCACGGCGGCGGCGGTCGCCTCGGTAATCTCTCCTTCGGGCAGCGGATATCGGATGGTTCGCATCTGCGCGACGTCGAACAGTGGCTTGGACCAGTCGGCCGCGAGCAGGACACACCCTGTCTCCTGCGACGCGTGGCGAATACCGACCTCGTAATACACGTTGCCGTTCGGGATCGTCATGTCGGCCAACACCAGATCGGCGAAGTAGAGCCGCTCCAGCATCTCGCTGATGATCAATGCGCTGGTGTCCTGGTCAGCGCGCACCGGCTCATACTTGAGCGCCTTGATAACCGGGACATAGCAACGATCCCACAGCGCGTTGAAATCGATCTCAGCCGGCCCACGCCCCGGGTCGGCCTGGGTCGCCTTGCGGCCGTAAGGCATGATCATGAAACACGACGGCATTCTGAAAATCTCCTAGTCCCATAATTTTTTCGTATCCAGCCAGTAGACCCACGTCGTTTTGCGCCCCGCCTCGTCCATCAGGTGCTTGGCGCCGCCGGGACCATCGCCGCCCTCGCCGTTCCACAGGCAGATGAAGGCAAGCTTCTTGTCGCCAAACCGGGCGGCGCGCTCCAGCATCCATTGATTGTCGCGCTCATAGGCGTTCTCACCGGCCGACAGCGGACCCAGCTCGTCCGGCATGACATGGAGCGTCGCTTTCGATTTCGCCGCAAAATAGCGCGCGCGCCAATCGGCGCCGGCGAAATCGACCGATCCAGCAAGAAACGTCGGCTCGTCGAACGGAATGTAGATCTCAAGCCGCATGCCATGCGCGAGTGCTGCTTCCGCAAACAGCAGATCGCCGCCGCAGGCGCCGCCGCAAATGGCAAGATCGCCCGTGGTGACGCCGATCTTCGCAAGCGCGTCGGCGATCGCGGCGGCCGCAACGGCCTCCTTGACCGGTGGAAAGCGTGGGGTCTTTCGATCTGGCGCATCGATCATGTGACCGCTGAAGAGAACCACCGTATTCGGTGACCTGGCGTCTAGTTCCGTAGCCATCGCGACACCTCGACTTCATGATTGGATCATTGTGTCCAGGTGACGAACTTAACTGAAGGCGAATTCCTTGTCGAAGCCGGGATCGGCGTGTCGCGACGCCGCTCCGCGCGGCACTACGCAATATCGAAGGCCTGCGGGAAATGTTCCGGCTTGACCTGCACCTTCGCGGCAAGCGCGCCGATCCCGGCAAGCTCGTCCATGTTGTTCGGGTCGTCCATCGCGGCGACCTTCGCAACAGCGTCCGCTGTCCGGTCGATGGCGAGCTTGTCCTTCAACCACGCGGTTTCCAGCAGCACATTGTAGCGCGCATAGGTCGCGAGTTGCGGTCCGTTCTGGCTGTCCGCCATCATATCCGTGACCGCGCGATCGATCGACCACGGGGTCAGGCACTTGGTCAGCCATTGCAGCATGCCGTGATTGACCCGTCCGCAATCGTCCATGAGCGATTGCAGCGACCGCACGCCCTGCTCCGCTGCCGGCATGCGGAGGATCTGCTCCGTCGAATACGTCGCCTTGAATACGCCCGTACCAGCCGAGATCAGCAGCAGCTTGTCGTGGCCGCTATGCCATCGGAAACCGTGGCCATTAAGGGCAGCGAGCATCAGGAGTTGCAGTGCTGGATCATTGAACGGGCTGACGCCGCCATCGACAAAGGCGCCATCGACCGTGTGACCGTCGCGCGCCGAGATCGTGATCTCCTCGGGTTTGAAATAGGTCGGCGCCGCGGTGCTGGCGCGAACGACCTGCGTGAGCCGCAGTGCGCCGTCCTGCTTGGCAAAAGGCGCGTCCGGATGATTGTGCAGCGGCCAGGGACTGCCGGTGTCGAGCCGCTTGGTCATGATCATCAGGCCGGTGCGGATACGATCGCCACCGAGCACGGTATCGGCGCCGAGCTGCGCATCGAGCGCGTGCTGCAAGGCGTCGGAGTCGAATTTCGGGGCCAGCAGCCCGCGGCGCCAGAACGATTCTTGAAAGATGTCCGTTCCGATCCCGCGATACAGCTTCTTCAAGGCATCCACGGTCATGCCGCAGGCAAGCCCAGCCGCAATGATCGATCCGGTGGAAGTGCCGCCGATCAGATCGAAATAGTCGCACAGCAAAAGGCCGCCGTCTTTGTATCGATCGCGCAAATGCGCCTCGATCGCAGCGAGATATTCAAGCGTCAGGATGCCGCGGATGCCGCCACCGTCGAGTGCAAGGATCCGCTTCGGGCCGGCATCGCGATCGAGATGCTGCTGCTTCGTCTTCGGCATGACTGCTCCCCGGACAATGACTTTTGCTGATCTCCATCCGGCCGACCGATCGCGGCCGAAGGCTCAATTGGTCGCACGCCCTCGCGCCAACAGCGACAGGGTTTCAAATGAAGCGATGCGTTCAAGTCGACGCATCAGCCGAGTTTCGAAAAATCTTAGCCAATCATCATGGAGCACGACGAGCACAGCGCGCCGGCTCCCTTGGAATTTTGCACGCAGTACACCCTAAGGTATAGTGAGATATTTCACTGGCAGGCGGATTTTCTTTTCCGCATCCGGCGCTCGCAAGTTTCAAAGCCGGGCTATGATGATGCGGGGCAAGACGTGCAGCCACGGCATTCGGCCGATACGACACGGCCAGCCGTCGCATAAAGTTCATGTAAGCGGATTTTTGCCATGCCCAATGATTTCTCGGTCTTTATCAGCCATCGCGCCGAAGACAGATTTCTTGCGCGGCTTTTGAAAGCACGGCTCGAATATCTCAGCAGCCTGGACGGTCAGCGTTCGCTGGAATGCTTCGTGTGCGAGGAGATTCCCGGCGGCGCGGAATGGCGGCAATGGATGATCGACAACACGGCGAAAGCCGACTGCCTGATCTTCATCCACACCAATGCCGAGCACAATTGGACGTGGTGCGCCTCGGAGATCTCCCAGTTCGATGGCTACAAGCGCGCGCTGAAGCTCATGTCAAAGGTGCTCTGGTTCTCGGTCGACAGCTCGCCCTCGTTTCCGATGCTTGCGGAGAACGAGTTCTACGGCATCGGCGACGACGAAGTCCGGCGGTTCCTCGAGGATCTGTTCGTGCGACCGACTTTCGGCGCGGTGCCGCTGCGGCCGAAGCTGAACGCCAATCACGCCCGCGACTTCAACGAGGCGGTGAAGGACCTGCACGCGCAGTTCATGCAGATCACCCGGCCGGAAGAATTGTTTCGTCTGCGGCTTCGCATCGTGTTCAGCGACGAGCTGTCGTTCCGGCAGAAGGCCGATACCCTGAAAGCATTGCCACCCACCGACCGTGCGCGCGGATTCCTGAGGGATGCCAAGCTGGAGGCGGATCCCGCCACCACCACGCTGCTGTCCGGCCCCGATACGGCCGATCTCGACTGGCAGGATCTGCTCAGCGCCCAGAACCGCTACGACAGCGGCGCCTGGCTCGACGAGCTGACGAGCTATGTCGCGAACTCGTTCTCCGACGTCGATGTCGCCAGCCGGCGCAGCCGCGAGCAGGTTCTCAGTCCGATCTTCCGCGATCTGAAGCTGTATCAGCCGGTCATCGCCCGGCTCGAATATCTCGACAACACGCCGTTCTCGGTCGTCATCATCTTCGTGCCGATGCCGCCATTCAGCGAAGATCCGAGGCTGATGGTCGCGCAAAACATGCCAAAGGACATCGTCTTCCTCTCGATCCTGCTGCGACTGGCGCGACGCTTCAGATGGTCGTTTCTCGAGCCGCTCTACAACGCCGTCGAGGACCTCGACGAGGATTGCAGCGCCAAGCGATGGGACGATCTGCTGCAGCGCTACCACGAATGCCTGGAAAACCTCGATTCGATCCTGCGACAGGGCAACATGCGCGAACTCGAAACCGTCGGCGACATCAAGTCGACGATCAATATCGCCGACGATGCTCTGTTGAAGGAGATGTTCAAGGATTGGGGGACGTTTCAGGCCCGGCTCGCGCAAGCGATCGAGAAGAAGTCGCCGGGCGACGTGCGGCAAACGCTGGAGCCCTGGCTGAAGCGCAACAAGGACTTCATGAAGCAACTGCTCGTCGAAACCCAAGGCAAGGTGGAGAAGCTGCGACCGCTGGAGGCGCGCTGACGCGCGTCTAGCGCGGCTCCGGCTCGACCGGCCCTGCCGCTCAGATCATCGAAGCGACGCGATCGAGGCCGATCAGGCGAGCGAGTGAACGGACCTCGTTCTTCTGATCCTCGCGAAGCTGGAACAGCAGCGGCATCGCGGCCGACTTCAGCTGCTGGACTTCCTCGGAGTCGGGATCGATCGGCATGGCGCCGGCGGCGGGATCGCCCTGGCGCTTGGCGTGGATCTTGCGGGCGACGGCGCGCAGCGCGGTCTCGACCGCGGGCCAGTAGTACTCCTGCGACGACGACAGCTTGAGCCGGTCCTTGATCCCGGCGATCTGCGCATCGCTGAGCAGCGCATAGTTCTTTTGCGGCGCCGGCTTGGCGGCGGCCTTCGGCTTCGGCGGCACGGCAGCGGCCGGTGCGACCACCGGTTCGGCGGTCTTCGGCTGGACGGCATCGACCGGGTCGTTAACCTTGGGCAGGCCGATATCGGCCGGCTCGGCGGAGGCGTAGGCCTGACGCACCGTGTCGGTCACGCCGGGAATAGCGGCCTGAGCCCGCAACAGCAGCGGCGATGGATTGGCAGGCGGCTCGGTCGACTGCGGCGCTTCGAACGAGGCGGCGGCAAGCGTCGTGACGGCGAGCTTGTCCTGCTTACTGGCGCGATTGGCGACCGGACCGATATCGGCCCGTGCTGCCGGCAGGCTGTCACGGCCCAAAATGGCTGTGACCGCGGCCCCTGCGAGAAGGAAGCATGTCAGCGCGGCGAGGGTGATGGCTCTGGTCAAAAACAACTCCATTCCCGGCCGGTGTCACCGCAAACTGCGGACCAAATGCGGCGTTAGCGTGCCGCGACGACGCCAATTGGGTGAAATTCGTCCCGAAACGGCCCGAAATCAGGCCGCGAGGTCGAGCTCGTAGGCTTCCTGGATGTCGGCGACGATCTCGTGCGCCGTCCACAGCGCCCCGGGCTGGACCGAGTGCATGCTGACTGTCCAGTTGGTGCGGCGGGTCGGCGGAGTCCTGACGATATCGAATTCGACCTGACGGCAGAGCGGATGCCGCTGCAGGGCGTAGAACACCCGGGTCCGGAGTTCGTCGAGCGATGCCGGGGTCTTGGCAAAGAGCGCCTCAAAGGCCATGTCGCGTTCCCACAACTGCCGGGCGGCCAGCCGCAGCGGCGGACCATCCCCTGACGCCATTGTTGGGACTGGCATGGTTAATGCCGCGTTAAGTGGACTGATCGGATTTGAGCGATTGGTTGGCCTGGGCTCAGCCGAGCCGTACTCGCGCGCTCGCCACCTCATACTCCGCGATCGTCCGCGCCACGAGGTCGTCGACCGCGAGCACCCCGGTCACCCCGGAGGTGGAATGACCGCCGCTCCAGATGTCGCGCCAGCGCTTCGGGCGATTTTCACGGGCGCCGATGTCGATGTCCTTGCCGATGTCGATCGCGCCGCGCGCAGGTAAGTCGTCGGGATCGAGACCGGCGGCTTCGATCGACGGCCGCAGCATGTTGGTCTGCAAGCCGGTGAACGCCGTCGTGAGCAGGATGTCGTCGGCGGTCGCCTCGACCAGCATCTGCTTGTACCTGGCATCCGCCATGCTCTCGTGCGTCGCGATGAACTTGGTGCCCATATAGGCGAGATCGCAGCCGAGCGCCTCCGCGGCACGCAGCGCGTGGCCGTCGCCGATGCCCCCGGCGAGCACGATCGGCCCATCGAAGAAACCACGCACCGCGCGGACGAACACGAACGGATTGAGCCAGCCGGTCTGCCCGCCCGCGCCGGCGGTGAGCAGCACGAGCCCATCGGCGCCAGCCGCAACCGCCCGCTCCGCATGGCGGATCGAAGCAACGTCGGCAAACACAAGCGCGCCGGCATCGTGCAGCGGCGCGAGCACCGGCGCCGGCGAGCCGACCGAGGTGATCACGAGCTCGGGCTTGTGTCGCAGCAGCACTGCGATATCCTGATGTAGCCGCGCGTTGGAGCGATGCACGATCAGGTTTGGACAGATCGGCGCCGCGGCCTTGCCGCTGGCATCGGCGTGCGCCTGCAGACGATGCGCGATGTCGCCGAGCCACACATCGAGCTGTTCCGTCTCACGGCAATTCACGGTCGGAAACGAACCGACCACGCCGTTGCGGCAGGCGGCTACCACCAGCTCGACACCCGATACCAGAAACATCGGCGCCGCGATCAGCGGCAACCGGAGACGATCGCGAAAGCGCGCGAGGAGATCAGCGGACAAGTTGTTTCTTCCCTGACTCATTGTGTTAGCGTTGCCGGCAACATTGGCACGCGCGAAGCCAAAGACAAAGACGGGAGGGACACGAGATGAGCAATCCGCTCTACGCATTTCAGGCGGTGTGCGAGCAGACCTTGCGGGCATTGGCGCGCTATCCGTCGCGCACCGCCTTCGCATGGCCGGGCGGCTCGCTCAGCTATCAGGGCGCGACCGACCTGATCGGGCGGATGCAGAGCGTGTTCATGCGGCTGGGCTTTGCGCCGGGCACCCGTGTCGCGATGCTTACCGCCAACCGCGCCGATACCTGGTGCGCCGGCGTCGCCGCTCAATTGTCGCGGCTCGCGATCACCTGGCTGCATCCGCTCGGCTCGCTCGACGACCAGCTGTTCCAGATCGAGGACTCCGAAGCCGAGATGCTGATCGTCGACGGCATCACGTTTCGCGATCGCGGCGGCGAGCTTGCGGCCAAGGCAGCGGGCCTGAAGAACGTATTCACGCTCGGCCCGGCGAGCTACGGCGTCGACCTGTTGCAGGTGGTCGAAAATGCCGGCAGCGCCAGCCCGAAGAGCTTTGCCCAGTACGACGACATCGCGATCCTCAACTATACCGGCGGCACGACGGGCAAATCCAAGGGCGCGCTGCGCCATCATCGCGAGAATGCCGGCGCCACCACNATCGCGATCCTCAACTATACCGGCGGCACGACGGGCAAATCCAAGGGCGCGCTGCGCCATCATCGCGAGAATGCCGGCGCCACCACCGCGATCCTCGCCGACTTCGAGATTCCGGAGACGCCACGCTACCTGACGGTGGCGCCCATCAGTCATGTCGCGGGTACAAAAGTGCTGCCGACGCTGATGCGCGGCGGTACCGTGCACATGCTGAAGGGCTTCGATCCGGAAGCCGTGTTCAAGACCATCGAGCGCGAGAGGATCAATTTCACGCTGTTCGTGCCGACCATGATCTACGTGATGCTGGATCACCCGGCGCTCGACAAGACCGACCTGTCCTCGCTCGAGCTGCTGCTCTACGGCGCATCGGCGATGTCGCCGAGCCGGCTGGTCGAGGGCATCGAGCGGATCGGCCCGGTGTTCTCGCAGCTCTACGGCCAGACCGAATGCTATCCGATCTCGGTGCTGCGGAAGGCCGACCATGATCCGAAGACGCCGGATCTGTTCGCGTCCTGCGGCTTCCCGATCACCGCCTGCCAGGTGAAAATCCTCGACCAGGACGACCAGGAGGTCGCGACCGGCGAAGCCGGCGAGATCTGCGTACGCGCCAGCCACGTGATGGCGGAATACTGGAAGCGGCCCGACATCACCGCCGAAACGCTGAAGAGCGGCTGGTTGCACACCGGCGATATCGCCCGCATGGACGAGCGCGGCTACATGTTCATCCTCGATCGCAAGAAGGACATGATCGTCTCCGGTGGCTTCAACATTTTCCCACGCGAAGTCGAGGATGTGCTGTCGCAGCACGCCGACGTGGCGATGGTCGCCGTGGTCGGGGTGCCCGACGACAAATGGGGCGAGGCCGTCACCGCGGTCGTGGTGGCGCGCGAGGGCGCCGTGCCCAACGCCGATGAATTGATCGGCCTGGTGAAGTCCAAGAAAGGCTCGGCGCATGCGCCGAAGCAGATCCAGTTCGTCAAGGAGCTGCCGATGACCGGCGTCGGCAAGGTCGACAAGAAGGTGCTGAAAGCGCGCTTCTGGACCGGCCGCGACCGCATGGTGGGGTGAAGCAATGACGTCGAGAGCGCCGTACACCGTCATCCTGAGGGAGCCGCGTAGCGGCTGTCTCGAAGGATGCACGGCCCGGATATTTCAGCATGCCTCTCGTCGCTTGCGGCCAAAGCCGGGCCGTCGCCCTTCGAGACGCCGCGCAAGCGCGGCTCCTCAGGGTGACGGTGTCAGAACGGCGCCGGCGATTGCCGCGCCCCCCTGCCCCAGCAGTTGGTCGAGCCGTTCGCGCAGCTGATCCTGATGGTAGGGCTTCGCCAGCCGCGGCAGGTCGACCTGGAAGCCGTCAGGCGATTCGGCATAGCCGGTGGCGAGCAGGACAAGGAGTTGCGGTCGCACCTCGCGCGAGGCCGCAGCGAGCTCCATGCCGGTCATGCCGGGCATCACATGATCGGTCATCATCAGGTCGATCTCCTGGTCGCTCCGGAGGATATCGAGTGCGTGCGGTCCGGAACTGGCGCCGATTACGCGATGGCCGAGGTCCTCCAGCATCTCCATGGTGGACATCGCGATCAACGGATCGTCGTCGACGAGCAGGATCACCGCCGAACGCCTCACCGGCCGCGCCGCGGGCGCCGGGCTCTCGGCTTCCGGCGCCGCGGTCGCAACCGGCAGCACCAGCACCGCGGTGGTGCCCTTGCCGACCGCACTCGACAGCTGCAGCGCGCCGCCGAGCTGCACCGCGAGCCCATGCACCATCGACAGGCCGAGCCCGGTCCCCTTGCCCACCGGCTTCGACGAGAAGAACGGCTCGATCGCCCGCTTCAGCACATCCGGTGGCATCCCGGTGCCGCTGTCGACCACTGACAATTTCAGGTAATTGCCCGGCTGCAGCGCCGGATCGTTCTTGACCTGATCACTTTTGGCCGGATCGTTCCTGGCCTGCCAGGCCGCCAGCCGAATCTCGATGGTACCGCCATCGGGCATCGCATCGCGCGCATTGATCGCAAGGTTGAGCACCGCGAGCTCGAGCTGGTTGGTATCGACACAGGCCGCCGGCAGCCCGTCGGGGATGTCCAGCCGCAGCGTGACGCGCGGCCCGAGCGAACGCTCGAGCAATTCACTCATGTCGCGCACCAGCGCGCCGAGATCGACCGGCACCGCGCGCAGATCCTGCTGCCGGGCGAACGCCAGCAGCCGCTGCGTCAGCGACGCGCCGCGCTCGGCGCCCTGCAGCGCGCCGTCGATCAGCCGTTGCAGGCGCGGGTCCTCCGGCATCCGCTTGCGCAGCAGATCGAGATTGCCCATCACCGCCATCAGGAGATTGTTGAAATCATGCGCGACGCCGCCGGTGAGCTGGCCGATCGCCTCCATCTTCTGGGCATGGCGGAGCTGCTCCTGCGCCCGCTCGCGCGCGGCGACCTCCTTCATCAAATCGGCGGTGCGCTGCTCGACGCGCTGCTCCAGCGTCGCGGTGAGCTCGGCAAGCGCGGTGCGTTCGGCGGCGAGCTGCGCCAGCAGCGCCTCGCGCTCGATCTCCGCGGTCTTGCGCGCGGTGATATCGGAGCAGACCCCGACCAGCGAGCGGATGGCACCGTCGGGCCGGCGCACCGCGCGGGCGCGGACGTCGACCCAGTGCTGGGTCCCATCCGGCCAGATGTTGCGATACTCGATCCGGTAATCCGTACCCGTGCGCAGCGTCTGCTCGACGATTTCGCCGCGGCGGGCGCGGTCGTCGGGATGCACCGCATCCAGCAGATCCTGATAGGTGAAGGGATCGCCGGCCTCGCGTCCGAAGAAAGACTTGCAGGTCGGCGACGCCTCGAGCTCGAAACTCGGCAAATGAACCTCAAGCGCGCCGAGATGGCCGGCGTTGAGCGCGGTCTGCAACAGGTCCTCGCTCTCGGTCAGATCCTCGAGGATCTGGCGGGTCTGGTACTGGCGGCGGCGACCGCGCACCGCCGCGGCCACCAGGCTCACCAGCGTGGTCGGATGAAACGGCCGCTCGACGAAGGTGACATTGCCGAGCACCCGGCCGAGCCGCGCCGCTTCCGGACTGCGCTCCGATCCGCCGCCTTCGCTCATCAGCACGATCGGGAAATCCGACCATGACGGCTGCTCGTTCAGCCAGCGGGTCAGGGCAGCGAGGTCGGCGCTCCTGATCGCCTCATCGGCAATGATGGCAAGGCCCGCCCCGCTTGCGACCTGGCGCTCGAGCTCGGCGAGGTCGCCGCAGATGTTGGCGTAGTAGCCGGCTTCCTTGATCAGGTGGGCGGTCTTCACGGCGTCCCGCTCGTTCGCGGCGAGGATGACCGCGCGCTCCGAGGACGGGCCGGGCTTCATCGCGTCTGCCCCTGCCGGGCGGCGACACCGGGCGGGACATCACGAAGCCGCCGGGCGGCGAAAGCCACGATGCCGGCAGCGGGATCGATACGCGTCATGGGGCCCCCTAACCGAAGCGAAACTCGCTGGTGCCGCCAACCGTTCCCGCCACGCGAAGTTATTTTTGCCGTATCGGCCAGCCGCTTAGGCCCTGCTCCTGCAACCGCAGGCCGGTCGACGAACCCCCATGCTATCGGCGCTCTCGCCTTCCCCCTGATAAGGCCAGGACGATCGCTGATGACGGATGGGGGGGCTCCGCCGCGGCCGCGCCGCCAAAATATCGAAAACAACCCCATGCAAAGCAGCCGGCGGCTGCCGGCCTTCGACCAGACAACTTGACGCGTCGGGCAAATCAGGGATATATTTCTAATATTCCGAAATTGCGTAAGAACTGCCTCGCCCGGTCTGAAAAGGGGCCAGGATGGGTCGGGCGCGGCTGTATCCGGAGAGAGCCGATCCCCACCCGCTTTGCCCTGGCGAGCAAGGCGACCTCCCCGTTTCAAGGGAGGCCAGAGAAGCGTGGCTCTGGTTAGCGCCGCTCGATCACGAGGCTCTGCACCGTCCGGCCGAAATAGCCCCTGATGTCGGCGAGCCGCGACATCGCCAGTCCGGCGCCGTCAGGCCCGATCCAGGACTCGCTGTCGAGCAGGACCCAGTCGCCGACCGGCTCGCGCGCCAGGCTCACCGTGAGGTCCGCATTGATGAAGGTCCATTGGCTGAAATCGAGTGCCGGCGAGACGCCGTTGGAAAAATCCGAGGCGACCACCGCCCGCATCGCCTGCGATACAGCGGAGCCCGCGATCAGCGGCCGGTCGACACGGAACCAGATTGCGCCGGGCCCCATCACGCCGAAGCGGCCGCGCGCGGCCCGCATCGAGATGCATTTCACGAACGGGCTGTTCGCGAGGTTGCCCGGCTCGACCATGCTCTCGTCGGGGCCCGGCAGTTCGACCGGAAGCGCCGCGATGTCGGACGGCAGTTCGGCCGCCTGCTGCTTGATCTTCAGCACGCTGGCCGAAACCACGAGCACACCATCGGCAAGCAGCTTGACGCCGCAGAGCTGGATCTTGCGGCCATCGCGCAGGATCTCGCTTTGCACTGTCAGCGGCGCCACCGGCACCGGACGCATCAGGTCGATGGTGACACGCGCGATCCGCATCGGTACCGGCGTGGCGATGGCTTCGGCAGCCCACACCACCAGCGCCGCCGGCGCGGAGCCGTGCTGCATGCGCGGATCCCAGGGACCCGCGGCATCGGGACTGGTGACTACGCGGTCGCCGTCAACCCTGAAGATCGGGTCCATCAGAGCGCCGGGTCGACCGCTTCGTCGTACTCCTTCTTGAACCGGCCAATCAGCTCGGCCGCAGGCACCACCTTGGAGATGCTGCCGACGCCCTGGCCGGAGCCCCAGATTTCCTTCCAGGCCTTCGGCTTGGCGCGCTCGCCGGACGAGTCGGTGCCGAAGCTCATCTTCGAGGGATCCGACGTCGGCAGGTTTTCCGGATCCATGCCAGCCGCGACGATCGACGGCTTCAAATAGTTGCCATGCACGCCGGTGAACAGGTTGGAGTAGACGATGTCCTCGGCGGACGAATTGGTGATCATGCTCTTGTAGCCCTCGACCGCATTCGCTTCCTTGGTCGCGATGAAGGCGGAGCCGATATAGGCGAAGTCGGCGCCGATGATGCGCGCGGCGCGAATGGCGCGGCCATTGGCGATGGTGCCCGACAGCGCGATCGGCCCGTCGAACCACTGCCGGGTCTCCGACACGAACGGGAACGGCGAGAGTGTGCCGGCATGACCGCCGGCGCCGGCCGCGACCAGGATCAGGCCATCGGCGCCCTTCTCGATCGCCTTGTGCGCGAACTTCTGGTTGATCACGTCGTGGAATACGATGCCGCCCCAGCCGTGGACGGCCTGGTTGAGCTCCTCGCGCGCGCCGAGCGAGGAGATGATCATCGGCACCTTGTGCTTCTCGCAGAGCGCCATGTCGTGATCGAGCCGGTTGTTCGACTTGTGCACGATCTGGTTGACCGCGAACGGCGCCGACGGCCGCTCCGGATGCGCCTTGTCATACGCGGCGAGCTCTTCCTTGATCCGGTACAGCCATTCGTCGAGCAGTTCCGGCGGCCGCGCGTTCAGCGACGGAAACGAGCCGACCACGCCGGCCTTGCACTGCGCGATGACGAGGTCGGGCACGGAGATGATGAACAGCGGTGCCCCGATCACCGGAAGAGAGAGGCGGCCCTTGAACAGAGCAGGCATGGACATTGGCGGCGGATCCTCAAGCTGGTTGATCTCGAATGCTGAGCGTCATACCAACAAGGCAATCTTTCCAGTGTCAAGTATTGCGTTGTGGCGCTGCAATAAGGATGACAAAACTTCATCCGGACCCGGCATTTTCCGGGGGTGTCTGGCATCCCAGACACGATTTCTGCCCGCTCTACTGGCACACTGCCCGCGTCACGAAATTTTCGGCCTTGCAGTCGTTCGGGCCGCGCTTGTGACCCGGCAGATAGACCAGCGGCGAGCACTTCTCCGTGGTGCTGATATCGATGCCCTTGCCTTCCTTGTATCCGTTGCTCTGGCACAGCCGGTCGGCGCCGACCTTGCAGTCGGGCGCCCCGTTGGCAGACACCGCGCAGGCCGCGCGCCCGCTCACCATCGTCGAGGGGCGCGCCAGGTTGGACAGGTCGTTGAAGGTCTCGCTCGGGCTCTTCAATGGCGGCAGCGCCAATTTCGACTTCTCGAACAGTTTGCCGATTTCGTTGATCAGCCCGGGATTCTCGCGTTCGACCGGCGCCGGCGGCAAGTCGATCTGTTGCTGCGGCTCAGCAGGCTGCTGCGCGGGCAGCACTCCGGGTGCGGGCGGCGCTGCCTGGGCCCAGCCACGGTCAGGAGTCGCAAGCACCATGGATATCGCAAGACCCGACAGCGCAAGACCCGATAGCGCAAGACGCGCCAACGCAACGCGCGTCTTTGCGAGACTCAACTCGGCGAGACTCAACCTCGCAGGATTGCGCCCGGCGGGAGTGAGCAAGTCCTCAATTCCATCAGCCATCGCTGCGAGCGTAACCCGAAGGCGCCTGCAGGCAAAGCCGCAGGCGGCTAGTCATTTTGACGCGTTCTCTTCACGCGAGCCGGGGTCGATCGAAAACGCTTTTTAGATCAGCTTGAATGCGACAACAAAGCCCAGCACCAGCACGATCGCGCCGATCGCGACCCACAGCCCGAGCCGCTTCTCCAGCTCGGCGCGGATGACATCGCCGTAGCGGTTGAGCAGCACCGCAACGAAGAAGAAGCGGCCGCCGCGCGCGACGATCGAGCACAGGATGAACAGCCAGATGTTGTATCCGGCAAAGCCCGACGTGATGGTCACCAGCTTGTAGGGGATCGGCGTCAATCCCTTCAGCAGGATGATCACGGCGCCCCATTCGGCATAGGATGCGCGGAACGCATCGACCTTGTCGGAGAGGCCGTAGAGATGGATCAGCCACTGCCCGACCGAGTCATAGAGCAGCGCGCCGATCGCGTAGCCGAGCACGCCGCCGGCAACCGATGCGACGGTGCAGACGGCCGCGAACCACCATGCCCGCTTCGGCCGCGCCAGCGACATCGGCAGCAGCATGATATCGGGCGGGATCGGGAAGAAGGAGCTCTCGGCGAAGGCGACGGCCGCGAGAATCCAGAGTGCGTAGGGCTTATCGGCCGCCGCGACGCACCAGTCGTAAATCCGTTTCAACA
>BFBZ01000008.1_pt509 | contig 18145 bp, 22 predicted proteins | sample 1888401 | NCBI WGS metagenome assembly BFBZ01 (sample SAMD00112614, study PRJDB3348) | symbiont metagenome | host: Chara braunii | reverse complement strand
GAAARCTCAGGCCGCCTTCAGCAGGCCTTCCTTCTTCARYGCTTCCTGCACCTTCGGGCGCGCCGCGACGCGGGCCTTGTAGGCCATCAGGTTCGGCAGGCCGGAGAGGTCGAAGCCGAGCCGGTCTTGCGCCCACATGATCATGGTGAASAGGTAGCCGTCGGCGACCGTGAACTGGTTGCCCATCARATAGTCGYGCCCGGCGAGCTGGCTCTCGACRTATTTGAACTTGCCCATGGCGCGGTCCTTGAAGAAYGCCTTGGCGTCGTCGGCGAGCACSGGGGAGAACATCGGGCCGAGATTCTTGTGCAGYTCGGTCGTGATGTAGTTCAGCCATTCGAGCAGCTTGTAGCGCTCGTTGGAATCSCGGGCCGGCGCCAGCTTCTTGTCGGYARCCYTGTCGGCRATCATCTGGATGATGATCGGCCCTTCGGTGACCATCTCGCCGGTGTCCAGCGCCAGCGCCGGCACCTGGCCCTTGGGGTTCACTTGCAGGAAATCGTCACCGTTTTCGAGYTTCTTGGCACGCARATCGACCTTGACCAGGTCGTAGGGCAGGCCGGCTTCGAGCAGGGCGATGTGYGGSGAGAGGGAGCAGGCACCGGGGGTGTAATAAAGCTTCATGGGGGTATTCCTTCCCTTGTTCTTGGCGTCCGGAGAGGGATTGCCTACATGCACCTGCATGAAATAGTCAAGATTGATGCAGATGCATTCAGTGCGGTACACTGGGTTCCGGGACCTTATGGGCTAGACGATGAAACGCAAGCTATCGAGCGAGGCGACGGCCGCCTGGATCCGCCTGATGCGGGTGCCGAGCCGGGTGCTGGACTGCGTCGAGCAGGACCTGAAGAAGGCCGGCTTTCCGCCGCTGGCCTGGTACGACGCCCTGCTCGAGCTGTCGCGCGCGCCGTCCGGCGAGCTGCGCCCGGTCGAGCTGGAGCGGCAGATGCTGATCCCGCAATATTCGACCTCGCGGCTGATCGACAAGCTGGTCGACGAGGGGCTCGCCGCCCGTCGCGAATGCAAGATCGACAAGCGCGGCCAGTTCGTCGAGATCACCGAGGCCGGTCGCGAGTTGCAGAAGAAGATGTGGAGCGCCTATTCGGCCGCGATCGACAAGCATGTCGGCTCCAAATTGTCCGATGCCGACGCTGAAAGGCTGTGCGGTCTGCTCGACCGTCTCGGCTGCTCCTGCGGCGATGCCAAGGGCGACGTCAAGAACGATACCAAGGCCGCGCCGGCGCGAGACGGCGTGCCTGCCCGATGATATTGCTGATCCCATCATCCGCGGCCGCTCTGGCCCACGGATGTCCCTGCCACCGCGCGCCTTCGATCGAAGCGCCCTTGAGTTGGATTTCGTATGGCGCGTGACCAGATCGACATGACGCCGCTGCAATCGCGCGACGARCTCGTGGCGTGGATTGAAGCCGGTGTGAAGCCCGAGTCCGAATTCCGGATCGGTACCGAGCACGAGAAGACGCCGTTCACGCTCGARGGCCACCAGCCSGTGCCCTATGAGGGCGCGAAGGGKATCGGCGCRCTGCTCGAAGGCATGAAGCTCCTGCTCGGCTGGGAGCCGATCATGGAGCGCGGCAACATCATCGGRCTCTACGACGTCACCGGCGGCGGCGCGATTTCGCTCGAGCCGGGCGGSCAGTTYGAATTGTCCGGCGCGCCGGTCGARACCGTGCATCAGACGCARTCGGARTTGATGGCGCAYCTGGCGCAGGTGCGGGAGATCGCAACCCCGCTCGGCATCGGCTTCCTCGGTCTCGGCATGACGCCGTCCTGGWCGCGCGAGCAGATYCCCGTGATGCCGAAGGGSCGCTACAAGATCATGCGCAACTACATGCCGAAGGTCGGCAAATACGGCCTCGACATGATGTTCCGGACCTGCACSGTGCAGACCAATCTCGACTTCTCCTCCGAAGCCGACATGGTGAAGAAGCTGCGGGTGTCGCTGGCGTTGCAGCCGATCGCGACCGCCYTGTTCGCCAACTCGCCGTTCACCGAAGGCAAGCCCAACGGCTTCCTGTCGTTCCGCTCCGAGATCTGGCGCGACACCGACAATGCSCGCWSSGGCATGATCCCGTTCGCGTTCGAGGACGGCATGGGCTACGAGCGTTATGTCGACTACGCGCTCGAYGTKCCGATGTATTTCGTCAAGCGCGGYGAGGAATATATCGACGTCTCCGGCTCCTCGTTYCGYGAYTTCTTCGCCGGCAAGAATGCCGCCTTCCCGGGCGAGCGYCCGACCCTSTCGGACTGGGCCAACCATCTCTCGACGATCTTCCCCGAGGTGCGRCTGAAGCGTTACCTCGAAATGCGCGGCGCCGATGGCGTGCCGTGGGGCCGGYTGCCGGCGCTGCCGGCGTTCTGGGTCGGGCTGCTSTACGACAATGACAGYCTCGATGSYGCCTGGGACATCGTCCGRCACTGGACCGCGCCGGAGCGGCAGGCGCTGCGCGATGACGTGCCGCGTTTCGGTTTCAAGTCGCGGATCAAGGACCGCTATCTGTTCGAGATCGCCAAGGAGTGCCTGGTGCTGTCGCATGCCGGATTGCGGCGGCGCGGCCGGATCGATCATCTCGGCCGCGACGAAAGCCGCTTCCTCGAACCGCTCGAGCGCATCATCGAGAGCGGCCGCTCACCGGCCGAGGAGATGCTCGAGAAGTTCAACGGTCCCTGGAAGGGGTCGGTCGAGCCGGCCTATCAGGAGTACGCCTTCTAATCTTTTTCGTTTCCGATTGTATCGGAACGGGGTTTTGGATGTGCGCATGCACGGCGGTGTTGTCGCACCTGCCGGTGCCTCGCCGTTCATCAGCCGTACAGGTTCATGGCGTTCAAATGACGCCCCGCGGGATGCGCGGGGCTGTGCGAATTTGAAAGCAATCTCATGGGGATAGGCCGCCTCTTTAGGGCGAGTGTGGTGATGTTCGCGGTGTTTGTGGCCGCTTTCGCCGCACGCCCGGCATTGGCGCAGGCCAATTTCGACCGTCCCGGCGGCGACTATCTGAATGCGCCGGTGACGTCGGGTGATCCCGCCGATTGCGCGCTGACCTGCGAGCGCGATCGCCGTTGTCGCGCCTGGAGCTTCAACTATCCGACCGACGCCAACAATGGCGCAGTGTGCTGGCTCAAGAGCACCGTGCCGCCGCGGGTGCAAGACAATTGCTGCGTCTCCGGGGTGCGCGGCGCGGGCGTGGTCGAACCGCGCAATGGCGCCATTGAAACCTCGATCGACCGCCTCGGCGGCGACTACAAGAACTTCGAATTGAAGAGCAGCGATGGCGACGAGGCCTGCCAGGCCGCCTGCACCGCCGACAACAAATGCCGTGCCTGGACCTACGCCCGGCCCGGCTATGCCGGCCGCGACGCGCATTGCTTCCTGAAGAAAGAGATCAAGCCGCCGCGCCGCAAGGCAGGGTTCACGTCAGGCGTGGTGCGATAGCGGCTTTCTTTGCGCATGTACCGCTGCACCTCTCCCACAAGGGGAGAGGCGGCATCTCGTATGCGGATTGCAGTCCGGATTCACTCCGCCGCGATCACCGTGATCTCCGGCCACAGCGCCTTCCATCGCTCAGCCTTCTTCGCGTAATTCGCCGCCGAAAAATTCGCGGTCCGGTTCGGCCGCACGATCATGGCGGCGACATCGTCGAAACCTCTCGGCGCATAGACGTCGTAACCGCTGGCGCTGCGGCGGATGCCGACCTGCACGTTCGTGCTGAGGAAGCGGTCGATTCCGTCGGTCGAGCACGACAGCGCAGGGTAGGGCACGCCGTGCTTCTCGGGATACCAGAGATGGACCCGGGCCTGATTGCGCACCTCGATCGCGGCGCCGAGATGGCCGAGCCGCGCCGTGAGATCGCGGATCACGGCGTCCTCGGCTTCCCATGACGTGTCGGAATCGAAATAGAACACGTCGTAGTCGCTGATGCCGTGATCGAGCGGCCGCTGCGTCAGCACGTTCCACACGCTCTGCACTAGGCAGCCGGCCACCAGCCACGCATCGGGCAGCGCGCGGCGGTCGAGTTCGTCGATGATCGCGCGGTTGGCCGGATTGCGCAGCGCAGTGGTGAGGAATTGGTCAGCGGTCATGCTTCATTTTCCTCCGTCATTGCGAGCGCAGCGAAGCAATCCATCGATCCGCAATGCCGTGACATGGATTGCTTCGCTGCGCTCGCAATGACGAGAAGCCATTACCCGATCGCGTCAAAATCCCTGACTGCCTTCTTCGATGCCAGCGCGCGCCACTGCCGGCGCAGCAGAGGCTCGACGGTCGAACGCCTGGCCTTCGACAGGCGGATCAGCACGGTCGGATAATCGCGGTAGTGATCGGTGAAGTAGAAGACCCTGGGCTGGCTTTCCACCAGCATGTCGCGCTCATCCGGCGGCACGCCCGGCATCACCAGGCTGTCGCCGTCCTCCTTCAGCCGCGCCAGCATCTTCTTGCGCACCTTCAGCGCCGGCGTGCCGTAGGACGAGCCATCCTCGACCTCCGGCCACGCCAGCACCAGGGTCCTGACGTCGTCGAAGGTCACTTGGGCCTGCTCACTGCACCGAGGTGAAGAAGCGCGCGAGGCGGAAGCCGGACAGCCAGGTCCAGACCGGCTGGCTGCGGATGCCCATGTCCCAGGAGCCGACCACCGCATCGGCGCGGCCGATCAGATTGTCGATCGGCARCAGGCCGACRCCGCCGTCGCGCACCGGCACGCGGCTGTCGGCGGAGTTGTCCCKGTTRTCGCCGAGCACGAACAGCTGGCCCGGAGGCACCGTCACCTCGGCCGTGTTGTCGAGCCGGCCGTTGTCGCGGATCTTGAAGATCGCGTGGCTGACRCCGTTCGGCAGCGTCTCGATATAGCGGTTGGCATCYTCGCCGCCGCCGCGATCGTCCTCGGCAAAGCCGGCGCCGTCSGGCTTCAGYGCCGCCGGATGATCGTTGATGAAGAGCTGGCCCTGCCGCATCTGGATGCGRTCGCCGGGCAGCCCGACCACGCGCTTGACCCAGGCCTGCGARCGGTCGCCCGGCCAGCGGAAYACGACSACGTCGCCGCGCTTCGGCGTCTCRCCGAACACSCGGCCRGTTTCCGGCAGYGTGATCTGGATCGGCAGCGACGCCGCGCCGTAGCCATAGGGATATTTCGAGGCGACCAGCGCGTCGCCGATCARGAGCGTCGGCTCCATCGARCCCGACGGCACGTAGAACGGCTCSGCGATCGCGCCCTTGGCGAGGAACACGACGGCCACGATCGCGGCCAGYTGCACGGCCTGYCCGCGCCAGCTCGTCGTCTTGGCCRCCACGACTTCGTTTCCGCTGCTCACTAGCCTGTTCCTCCAACCGTAATCCGTTCCATGCGCAACGTCGGCTGGCCGACGCCGACCGGYACACCCTGGCCGTTCTTGCCGCAGGTGCCGATTCCCGTRTCCAGCGCAAGATCGTTGCCGATCATGGTGATCCTGTGGAGATCGGTCGGCCCGTTGCCGATCAGCATGGCGCCCTTCAGYGGCGCGCCGAGCTTGCCGTTCTCGATCTTGTAGGCCTCGGTGCACTGGAACACGTATTTGCCCGAGGTGATGTCGACCTGGCCGCCGCCGAAATTGGCGGCATACATGCCGTTCTTCACCGAGGCGATGATCTCGGCCGGGTCGCGGTCGCCCGCCAGCATGTAGGTGTTGGTCATGCGCGGCATCGGCACATGGGCATAGCTCTGCCGCCGTCCGTTGCCGGTCGGCTTCATGCCCATCAGGCGGGCGTTCTGGCGGTCCTGCATGTAGCCGACCAGGATGCCGTCCTCGATCAGCACGGTGCGGTTGGTCGGCGTGCCCTCGTCATCGATCGAGAGGGAACCGCGGCGCGAAGCCATGGTGCCGTCGTCGACCACGGTGACGCCCTTGGCCGCGACCTGCTTGCCCATCAATCCGGCAAAGGCCGAGGTCTGCTTGCGGTTGAAATCGCCTTCGAGCCCGTGGCCGACCGCCTCATGCAGCATCACGCCGGGCCAGCCGGCCCCGAGCACCACGTCCATCTCGCCGGCCGGGGCCGGCACTGATTCGAGATTGACCAGCGCCTCGCGCAGCGCGCCGTCGGCGGCGTCGCGCCAGGCCTTGGTCTCGATGAAACGCGCATAACCCTCGCGGCCGCCATAGCCCTTGCTGCCGCTTTCCTGGCGGTCGCCCTGACCGGCGACGACGGAGATGTTGACCCGCACCAGCGGGCGGATGTCGCGGTAGCTCTCGCCGTCGGGCCGCAGGATCTCGACCACTTGCCAGGTCGCGGTGAGGCTGGCGGAGACCTGCCGCACCCGCGGATCCTTGTCCCTGACATAGGCGTCGATCTCGCCGAGCAGCTTTACTTTTGCTTCGAATGCCGGGCCGTCGAGCGGATTCTCGTCGCCATAGAGCTTGACGTTGGTGTGCGAGGGCGCCGCGGCGAACGTGCCGGCATAGCCGCCGCGGACCGCCGCCACCGCATCCGCCGCGCGGATCAGCGCCGGGATCGAGACGTCGGAGGAATGCGCATAGCCGACCGCATCGTCCTTGACCGCGCGCAGGCCAAAGCCCTGCGAGGTGTCATAGGTCGCCTGTTTCAGCCGGCCATTGTCGAACACCAGCGCCTCGGTCTGCCCGAACTCGAGGAACAACTCGCCGTCGTCGGCGCCCTGAAGTCCGCGCGACACCTCGCGGCGGACGGCGTCGCGGTCCAGATTGGCGCGATCGAGCAGGGAGGTCGTGGCGGGATTGGTCATGGTCACTCCGACGCAGTGCGATGTCTTGGCGATGTCTTGGCAATTCCTCGTCATCCTTGCCTGAAGCGCAACTGATTGCCAGTGGGGACCCGGAAGCAGGGATTTCGGGTGATTGAAGCAGAGACGAGCGGAAAACTCATCTTACAACCCGGAAACCTGCGCCGGTTCCGATTCAGGCCCGGACGGCGACTGCTCAACATAGTGTTTAGGGTGGCAAACCGGGAGTGCCTGCGACGGTGACGTCGGTCACGGCAGCTGCTCGGGATCCTCACCTTGTCGTCATCAGCCGGCGCGCCGGCCGGCCTTGCGGGGCTGGTCCTCCGGCTCGGCTTCCGCGCCCGACGGCGCCGGCTGCGCGGCACTCCCGGTCGAGGTCGGGAAGCCGTGCTCCTGCGACCAGCGGTAGAGTTCGTCGAACACCGGCTTGAGCGCCTTGGCGGACGGCGTCATCTCGTACTCAACCCGCGGCGGCACCTCCGGATAGACCGTGCGCTTGACGAGGCCGTTGGCCTCGAGATCGCGCAGCTGGGTGGTCAGCATGTGCTGCGTGACGCCGGGGATCGCCTGTCGCAGCTCGCCGAACCGGCGCTTGCGTTCGACCAATTGCCAGAGGATGTCGCCCTTCCATTTCCCGGCCAGCACGGAAAGCGCGCGATGAAATTGCGCCGCCAGGTCGCCGTTGCACGGCTCGGGCGCCGCCGGAGGCTCGGTAAGTCCAATAGTCTGTTTTTCCATACTACCTCACAAAAAGCATCCTACTTGTTCTTTTCATCTTACTCCCGAATTTAGCCTGTCGAAAGCCATGGGCAGGGGGGCGGCCCGGTCCGGTCCATTCGAACAATTGGGGAGTCATCCATGTCAGTTGCTGTTGCCGCGGCGCCGTCGCGCTGGAAATCCGTCAGTCTCTGGGTGGTCAGGGGCGTGCTTGCGCTGGCCTTTGCCGCTGCTGGCGCCGCCAAGCTTTACGGCGTGCCGATGCTGGTCGCGGAATTCGAGCATCTCGGGCTCGGCCAGTGGTTCCGCTATTTCACCGGATCGCTGGAGCTTATCGGCGCCATCCTGATCCTGCTGCCTCCGGTCGTTGCCTTCGGCGGCGTGCTGCTGAGCTGCATCATGGTCGGCGCCACCATCAGCCATCTGTTCGTGATCGGCGGCTCGCCGGTGCCGGCCCTCGTGCTGCTGACCTTGAGCGCGATCGTCGCCTACGCCAAACGCAGCCAGTTCGCCTTGCTCGCGAGCGTGCCGTGAGGTGGCCGCGATGCGCGTCTCTCGCCGCCTCCTGACGCTCGCCGCAGCGCTTGCGCTGGCCTTCGCGGTGCCGTTCGCCGTGACCTTGCTGCTCACCGGATCGGTCGCCGCGGTCTCGAAACCCGAACCGAAGAAGCCCGAGCCGCGGGTGCATCATGTGGTGCTGCCGATCAACAGCGACGACCCGACCACGATGCGGGCGCTGATTTCGACCGCGCTCAACCTCCCGAAATACTACCGGGAGCGCAACGAGCCGTTCGCGATCGAGGTCGTTGCCTACAATGCCGGCGTCCACATGCTGCGCGCCGACACTTCGCCGGTGAAGGACCTGCTGCGGGTGGTGCGCGGGCTCACGCCCGACATCCGCTTCGTGGTCTGCGAAGCCACCAAGCTCGGCATGGAGCGCGCCGAGGGACATCCGCTGGTGCTGCTCGACAATGTCGACCTGGTGCCGAACGGGCCCGGACGCATCATCGAATTGCAGGAAGCCGGCTGGTCCTACATCCGGTCGTGAACGACGCAGCCCTCAAGCCAAGCGGAGAGCCCGGCATGACTTCTGTTCGCGCCCCGACACGCCGCGCCGTGGTCGCCGGCATGATCGGCGCCGGCGCTTCGCTCGCCCTGCCGGCGCGCGCCGCGTCGGGACCGCCGCAATTCGGCACCATCCGGCACCAGTTCACGCTCGTTCAAGGCGCTTATCCAGTCCCGCGAGTGGCGATTCCCTCGCTGGCCGGCGGCGCGATCGATCTCGCCGCGTTTAAAGGCGGGCTGGTGCTGCTGAACTTCTGGGCCACCTGGTGCGCGGCGTGCCGGACCGAGCTGCCGATGCTGGACCGGCTCGCATCCGGCGGCCGCAGCGATCTTACCGTCGTCGCGGTCAGCACCGACCGCAACCGCGCGCTGGTGGCGCCCTACGTCAAGCAGCTCAAGCTCCGTCATCTTGCGATCGGCTTCGATCCCGGCGGTCTCGTCTCGCGCGTCGGCGCTGCCGAGATCGAGACCCCGTTCGCGCTCTACGGCATGCCGATCTCGTTCCTGATCGGCGTGAGCGGACAGGTCGAGGGCTACATGACGGGCGAGGCGGACTGGCTGTCGGCGGAGGCGGGCGCGTTGTTCGATTATTATGCGAGGGGTGGGCGATAGACCTGACCTATTTTCCAGCCGCAGCCCAACGGTGGGTTTGTACGGAAGGTTGTGCGAGCCGCTAGGCTATTCCGTTGCGTGTCGGAAAGTCTTCGAGGTAATCTCCCGGAGTTGCCAGGGGGCGCGTTCATCGCGCCGCGCGGATATTTGAGACATTTTCAATGCCCGATACGAAGTCGGATGAACCCAAAGACTTCAAGGCGATCATGCTGTCGAGCACCTTCAACGACCTGAAGGAGCATCGGGCGAGGGTGATCGAGGCGATCCAGAAGCTGGGCTACGCGCCGCGGGTGATGGAATTTTCCGGGGCGCAGGCTGAAGCGGACGTGATCGATACGTCTTTGGCGATGGTCCGCGACGCCTTTGCGTACGTCTGTGTGATTAGCCACAGATACGGCCAAACACCGGTCGATCCTGAACGAAATCCGGATCGGCTCTCGCTGACTGAACTTGAGTTCAATGAGGCGGCGCGACTTGGACGGCGCATCTTGTTGTTCATCATGAGTGATGAGCATCCGGTGATGCAAGCGGGCATCGAAGCCGATCCGGAGAAACTCAAGAAACTCGATGCGTTTCGCGAACGTGCGAAGCAGGTGAACGACGGTAGCAAGGTCAATCGCGAATATGCGACGTTCGACGATTTGGCACAATTCTCGACCGTTGTAGACAAGGGCATCAGAAATCTTGTTGGATATTCGCAAGAAGCCGTAACGACAAAGAGTGAGCTGCCTCCATTGAGGGAGCTTTCACTCAATCAGTTGAATGAGCTCCGACGTGGAGCTGAGGCAAGTCCAGCTGGACTGAGATCGCCACCTGGGAGGGAATTGGTTTCGATAGGCCGGTCGCCATTGGATGATGGAGCCTTCGAGTTGAGGAGCAGCCGTCCTTCATCGGGATCGCTGCCTCCGCCGCCTTCGCCAGCCTCGTTTCCCTCATCGAGGGCGCCACCGCCCGACGATGATGTCCAAATCTCACCAGCATCGCCTTCTGACAGCGCCAGGCCGCCCGCACCATCGAGCAAGTGGGTGAACTCGCGTGTGGCAGGATGGGCCCTTCTCGTCGCATCGATGACCGCTCTAACTGGCTTCTGGTTCTCAAGCGAGTTTGCGCACGTTGTGGCCGCCTTGGCCAAAGGGATTACATCCGTCGCGACTTCACTGCTCGAACTGGTCCGCTCCGCCGCAACTCCATCTCCCTCATGGCGCCCGAGAACATCCTCAGCAGATGTTGTCGATGCCAGTGCCTTTTCTCCAGAGGAGTGTGCGCCTGGTGAGACGATTCTCGTACAGATATTCTTTCATCGCCGAAGCCGGGCGTCTGCAGCGCGAAAGCGTGCGCAGGAATCAGATCGTCAGGCAACACGCCGGAGTGTTTGCACTTTTGAAACGGCGGTAAAGCGCGGCCAACGCCTTGGGGTGAAGTTGGAATCGCAGGATTTTTCGATCGACGCGTCAGAGCAGAGCGTCGTCTGGCGAGGCGAGTTATGTGCGTGTCCGTTCAGCGTCACCCTAAGCAGGGAACCAACAGGCCGAAGCGGTCAGATTTCCGCGAACTTTTTTCTCGATGGCGTGCCGATCGGCATTCTCAAATTCAGCGTGACGGTCGCCTCACCCGCGAGAGATTCGCGGGCGCGGGTGCAATTGTGCGGCGATAGCTCGAGACACTTCGAATACGCTTTCCTGTCGTACTCGAGTCGAGATCGGCTCGAAGTCTTGCAGTGTGCTCAGGTTCTCGAAGGCGTTGGTATCAACTTCTTTCTCGATGCAGTGTCACTGAGGAGTGGGGAAATCTGGCAGCGGCGTCTTTTTGAGGAGATCGACCGAAGCGACATGTTCATGTTGTTCTGGTCGAAGAACGCCGAAGAAGCAGAATCGAAGTGGATTGAGCGTGAAGTAACCTACGCGCTCAACCGTCAGGTGACCTCGAAAGACCAACTGCCATGCTTCAGGTCGACGTTTCTTGGCGGTGACAAGCCAACCCGGCCTGCCTGGCTTCCGGGGCATATTCAGTTCGACAACGCGTTGCGCCGCCACTTGTTGGCAGCAAGGCACGACCAGGACGATCAATGAGGCTTCGCAGTTCGGCGGTCGCATCGTGCCTTGGAAAAGGGGGCAAATCTCCCGCTACGGCAGCTTGTCATACCCCTCCGCCAGCCCGTTCAGGCTGAGCGGAAACCCGATTCCCTCTTCGGGGGTCTCGAAGATGATGAACGTCGCGGTCTTGGCGTTCTTGAGCTGGCCGAGCAGCTTGTCGTCCATCACGACCTCGGCGACGCAGCCATTGGGCAGGCATCGGACGAAGCCGGCGCGGCCGACGTCCTGGTTGTCGAGCTTCAGCCCGAGGCCGGAGGGCAGCAGCACGCCGAGCGGGGCGACCACGCGCATCAGGCGGCTCTTCTGGTCGGCGGTCTTCAGCACGATCACGGTCAGGCCGGCATTGGAGCGGTCTTCGGCTACCACGCTCTGGATCAGAGCGCATTGCTCGGCCTGGGCGCCCGGCGGGGTGTCGCAGCGGATCTGCCAGTCGCCATGGACCGAGCGGACCGCGCCTTGCGCGTTCGCCGCCTGGGTGAGGCCGAGAGAAAGAGCCAGAAACAGCAGCCCGCCGAGCCAGCCGGCCTTTCGTCCTGCCTGAATGTTCGAAGCGCCCATCCGGGTCGATCCTTTGAGATGTTTGGCCAATCCGGCCATTCCGGCCGCCGGTAGCACGCGCAAGTCGACTGATACCGCAATAGGGCGCCTTGAAGGCGATCTTGGAGCCATTCCCGCGCCGGATTGGGGCAGCTCGCAGCGAATCAGGTTCCTGTGGGCTACCTCGCCTGTGCCTACATCCGGTAATCCGCCTGTCAACACCATGCGGCCGCCTTTCGGCGACTTTCGCTTGATTTCGCGGGAAAAATCGCAACCGGCAGGTTCATCGCAGGCGCATGGCTTTCGACCCTACTACTGCATTGCGAGCGCCTGCGAATTATGGTTTGAGAGGCTGGATTTCGACGCGTTCTAGCGATCTGGCTCCCGTACCCACCTTGACTCGAAGACGGGTATGTCCGGAAGGCCGTTTGTCAGGGCGGATCGTGCTGCATCTCTGGTCCAAATACCGGGGGTGTGTTGGGGAATTATCAAGGGAGCGCGAACGGCATGAAGATGTCGATTGGCCGGTTGGGCAGGCAGTTGGCGGGATTGGTGGTGGCGGGCATGGCGTTGGTCGCCGCGGGACCGGCATCCGCCGAAATGGGACAGCCGGCGCCGTGGGAGCACACGCTGCAGGAAGCCGCGACCCCGGTGATGGAAAACATCATCTGGTTCCACAATTTCCTGCTGGTGCTGATCACCGTCATTACGCTGTTCGTGCTGGCGCTGCTGGTCATCGTGGTGGTGAAGTTCAATGCTCGCGCCAACCCGGTCCCCTCCAAGACCACCCACAACACGCTGATCGAAGTGGCATGGACGCTGATCCCGGTGCTGATCCTGGTCGGCATCGCGGTGCCGTCGTTCCGCCTGCTGTTCCTGGAGCTCGACGTGCCGAAGCCGGACCTCACCGTGAAGGTCACCGGCAAGCAGTGGTACTGGTCTTACGCCTACCCGGATAACGGCAAGTTCGAGTTCGACTCGCTGCTCGACAAGGACAAGCAGCCCCGCCTGCTCGGCGTCGACAACGAGATGGTGGTCCCGGTCAACAAGGTGGTGCGGATCCAGACCACCGGCGCCGACGTGATCCACTCGTTCGCGGTGCCGGCCTTCGGCGTCAAGATCGACTCGATCCCCGGCCGCCTCAACGAGAGCTGGTTCAAGGCCACCAAGACCGGCGTGTTCTACGGCCAGTGCTCGGAGCTGTGCGGCAAGGACCATGCCTTCATGCCGATCGCGGTCAGGGTCGTCAGCGACCAGGAATTCGCGACCTGGGTCGAGGGGGCGAAGAAGAAGTTTGCGACCAACCCGGCGAATTCCTACGCCTCGGCTGGTCAGGCGGCGCAGTAAGTCCCAGGGCCTGAGGGCTGAAGGCTTACGGCGCGGATGGAATAAGGGCGACGGGACCGCGAGGTCCGAGAGGGACTGCAAGGCAGGATTTTGAACATGGCGACAGGCGCAGCGACACACGACGATCACGCCCATGATGATCACGCCCACCATCCGACCGGATGGCGGCGTTATCTCTACTCCACGAACCACAAGGATATCGGTACGATGTACCTTATCTTTGCGGTGATCGCGGGCATCATCGGTGCTGCGATGTCGATCGCGATCCGTGCCGAGTTGATGTATCCGGGCGTCCAGATATTCCACGAGACGCACACCTATAACGTGTTCGTGACCTCGCACGGCCTGATCATGATCTTCTTCATGGTCATGCCGGCGATGATCGGCGGGTTCGGCAACTGGATGGTGCCGCTGATGATCGGCGCGCCAGATATGGCGTTCCCGCGCATGAACAACATCTCGTTCTGGCTGCTGCCCGCCTCGTTCGCGCTGCTGCTGCTCTCCACCTTCGTCGAGGGTGAGCCGGGCGCCAACGGCGTCGGCGCCGGCTGGACCATGTACGCGCCGCTGTCGACCTCGGGCCACCCCGGACCGGCGGTCGATTTCGCGATCCTGTCGCTGCATCTTGCCGGTGCGTCGTCGATCCTCGGCGCCATCAACTTCATCACCACGATCTTCAACATGCGCGCGCCGGGCATGACCCTGCACAAGATGCCGCTGTTCGTCTGGTCGATCCTGGTGACGGTGTTCCTGCTGCTGCTGTCGCTGCCGGTGCTCGCCGGTGCGATCACSATGCTGCTGACCGACCGCAATTTCGGCACCACCTTCTTCGCSGCYGACGGCGGCGGCGACCCGGTGCTGTTCCAGCAYCTGTTCTGGTTCTTCGGYCACCCCGAAGTGTACATCCTGATCCTGCCSGCCTTCGGCATGGTCAGCCAGATCGTCTCGACCTTCTCGCGCAAGCCSGTGTTYGGCTATCTCGGCATGGCCTACGCCATGGTCGCGATCGGCGGCATCGGCTTCGTGGTGTGGGCGCACCACATGTACACCGTCGGCATGTCGTCGGCGACGCAGGCCTATTTCGTCGCCGCCACGATGGTGATCGCGGTGCCGACCGGCGTGAAGATCTTCTCCTGGATCGCCACGATGTGGGGCGGCTCGATCGAGTTCAAGGCGCCGATGATCTGGGCGGTCGGCTTCATCTTCCTGTTCACCGTCGGCGGCGTCACCGGCGTCGTGCTGGCCAATGCCGGCGTCGACCGCGTGTTGCAGGACACCTACTACGTGGTGGCGCACTTCCACTACGTGCTGTCGCTCGGCGCCGTGTTCGGCATCTTCGCCGGCTGGTACTACTGGTTCCCGAAGATGTTCGGCTACATGTACTCGGAGCGTATCGCCAAGGCGCACTTCTGGTTCACCTTCGTCGGCGTCAACCTGGTGTTCTTCCCGCAGCACTTCCTCGGTCTGTCGGGCATGCCGCGCCGCTATGTCGACTATCCGGATGCGTTCGCCGGCTGGAACCTGATCTCGTCGTACGGTTCCTACATCTCCGGCTTCGGCGTCCTGATCTTCATCTACGGCGTGATCGATGCCTTCGTCCGCAAGGAGCAGGCCGCAAACAATCCGTGGGGTGCGGGTGCGACCACGCTGGAGTGGACGCTGACCTCGCCGCCGCCGTTCCACCAGTTCGAAGTGCTGCCGCGCGTGCAGTAAATTTAAGGCCGCGGCGCACCCTGGGTGCGCCGCGCTCTCTTAAGAAGCGAGACCTGATCTTGTCGGTTGTCGATCACAATGCCATCGAGTTGCCCCGGATCTCCGAGGCCGAAGTGGGCGATTACATCGCGCTGTTGAAGCCGCGCGTGATGTCGCTGGTGATCTTCACCGCGCTGGTCGGTCTGATGATCGCGCCTGATCATGTGCATCCGGTGCTGGCGTTCACCTCGATCCTGTGCATCGCGGTCGGCGCCGGCGCGTCCGGTGCGCTCAACATGGCCTATGAGGGCGACGTCGACGCCCTGATGACGCGGACCGCCAACCGGCCGATCCCGCGCGGCCGGATCACCCAGACCGAGGCGGCCGCGTTCGGCATCACGCTCGCCTTCTTCTCGGTGATGACGCTTGGCATCCTGGTCAACTGGGTGGCGGGCGCGCTGCTCGCCTTCACCATCTTCTTCTATGCCGTGATCTATACGATGTGGCTGAAGCGCTGGACCGCGCAGAACATCGTGATCGGCGGCGCCGCCGGTGCGCTGCCGCCGGTGGTGGCATGGGCCGCCGCGACCGGCTCGCTCTCGGTCGAGCCGATCCTGCTGTTCCTGATCATCTTCTTCTGGACCCCGCCGCATTTCTGGGCGCTGGCGCTGTTCCGCAGCGACGACTATGCCCGCGCCGGCATCCCGATGCTGCCAGTGGTCGCCGGTCCCGACGCGACCCGCTTGCAGATCCTGCTTTACACCATCGTGCTGGTCGCAATCGCGCTGGCGCCGTGGCCGCTCGGCTATTTCGACGCGATTTATGGCGTCACCTCGCTGGTGCTGGGTGCCGGTATGCTGTGGCTCGCCATCGAGGTCTATCGCCGCCGCGAGGGCGCTGCGGCGAACCGCGCCACGCGCCGGCTGTTTGCGTTCTCGATCCTTTACCTGTTCGCGCTGTTTGCCGTTCTCCTCGCCGAGGTGGTGGTCCGCGCGGTTGTGCCTGTCTTGATCGGATAGGGACGCCGGGGGGCAAGATGGGGGCGCATGGGATATCAATGGACGAGAAAAACGAACCAGAAGGCATCGTCCTCACCGAGGCGCAGCTCAAGAGCCGCCGCCAGCGTTCGATCGCCATTGCGCTCGCGCTCGGCGTCATGGTGCTGCTGTTCTTCGCCGTCACCCTCGTCAAGGGGCCGGCCGTGCTGGTGCGGCCGCTGTGAGTGAGATGGAGCACCAGGCACCACAGCAAGGCGAGCGCGGCAAGGTCACCCGTCGCACGCTGACGCGCGACGCCCTGGTCGCCTCGATCTGCGGCTTCGTCGTGGTGCTGATGGTCGGCGCCTCCTACGCGGCCGTGCCGTTCTACAACTGGTTCTGCCGCACCACCGGGTTCAACGGCACCACCCAGGTCGCGACCTCGGCGCCGACCGATAAGCCGCTCGATCGCACCATCACCGTCAGCTTCGATTCCAACGTCGCGCCGGGCCTGCCCTGGAAGTTCGAACCGGAGCAGAACAAAATCGACGTCAAGATCGGCCAGGTCGTCACGGTCTACTACACCGTGACCAACCAGTCGGCACGCACCACCACGGCGCAGGCGTCCTACAACGTCGCCCCGCTGACCGTCGGCGCCTATTTCCAGAAGATCAACTGCTTCTGCTTCACCGAGCAGACCATGGCGCCCGGCGAGAAGCGCGAGATGGCGGTGGTGTTCTATGTCGATCCGGCGCTGGCCAAGGACAGCGAGAACGACACGCTGAAGGACATCACCTTGTCGTACACTTTCTTCCCCGTGCGCGACCCCGCGCCGAAGCCCGTGGCGGCCGGCGAGGTGGAGCAGCGCAAGGGCGGCGGCTAGTTTTGGAATTTCAAGATTAAGACGTGCCTTGCGGCACGCGAATGGAGAGACGGCAATGGCTGAGGCGCAAGTCAAGCATCACGACTATCATCTCGTCGACCCGAGCCCGTGGCCGGTGGTCGGCTCGATCTCGGCCTTCGTCATGGCGTTCGGCGCGATCGGCTGGATGCACCACATGTACTCCGCCGCGCCGATCGTGTTCGGCCTCGGCACCATCGGCGTGCTCTACACCATGGCAGGCTGGTGGGGCGACGTGATCAAGGAAGCCCAGTACAAGGGCGACCACACCCGCGTGGTGCAGATCAGCCACCGCTACGGCATGATCCTGTTCATCGCCTCCGAAGTGATGTTCTTCGTCGCCTGGTTCTGGGCCTTCTTCAACTCGGCGCTGTTCCCGGCCGATGCGGTGCACGCCACCCGCGACGCGGTGTTCGGCTGCGGCCCCGGCACGGCGATGGGCGCCTGCTCGGTCCCCGGCACCTGGCCGCCGAAGGGCATCGAGACCTTCGATCCCTGGCATCTGCCGCTGCTCAATACGCTGCTGCTCCTGACCTCGGGCACCACCGTCACCTGGGCGCACCACGCGCTGCTGGAGAACGACCGCCAGGGCCTCAAGCAGGGCCTGATCCTCACCGTGATCCTCGGCGCCTGCTTCACTTGCGTGCAGGCCTATGAGTACGCCCATGCGACATTCTCGTTCGGCGGCAACGTCTATGGCGCGACCTTCTTCATGGCGACCGGGTTCCACGGCTTCCACGTGCTGGTCGGCACCATCTTCCTGCTGGTCTGCCTGATCCGCGCCTATGCCGGCCATTTCACGCCGAAGCAGCACCTCGGTTTCGAGTTCGCCGCCTGGTACTGGCACTTCGTCGACGTGGTGTGGCTGTTCCTGTTCATCTGCATCTACGTCTGGGGCCACGGCGCCGAGGCAATGGCGCACGGCGCACACTAATCTGAGGCCGACGTGCTAAGAGGGGGCGGCCCGATGGCCGCCCCTTTGCTTTTGAAGAGACCGATGACCGACACCCCGCCCACCGTGACCGACAGCGCCTTGCGCGGCATCGCCTGCCGCTGCCCGCGCTGCGGCAAGGGCAAGCTCTATGCCGGCTTCCTGACGCTGGCGCCGCGTTGCGAGTCCTGCGGCCTCGACTTCGCCTTCATCGATGCCGGCGACGGGCCGGCGATCTTCGTCATCATGCTGGCCGGCGCCATCGTGGTTGCGGCGGCGCTGATCGTCGAGGTGAAGTACCAGCCGCCGTTCTGGGTACATGCCGCGCTGTGGCTGCCGTTGATCGTGGTGACCACGATCCTGCCGCTGCGTTCGATGAAGGCGCTTTTGATCGCGCTGCAATTCCACCACAAGGCCGCCGAAGGCCAACTGATCGAGCGCGACCCGAAATGAATGAGACCACCACGACCCGTCGGCCGAGCGCGGCCGGCTTCGGCCTGTTCACGTTGMYYMTGMYSGCSRYKTYMMKC
>BFBZ01000020.1_pt60 | contig 18148 bp, 21 predicted proteins | sample 1888401 | NCBI WGS metagenome assembly BFBZ01 (sample SAMD00112614, study PRJDB3348) | symbiont metagenome | host: Chara braunii | reverse complement strand
CGACGTGCCCGGCGTGCTCGACAAGTCCAAGAAGCTGATTCCGGACCTGTCGATCAAGGACGCGCGCAAGCTGATCGCCGACGGCACGATTTCCGGCGGCATGATCCCGAAGGTCGAGACCTGCATCTACGCGCTCGAACAGGGCGTGCAGGGCGTCGTCATCATCGACGGCAAGACGCAGCACGCGGTGCTGCTCGAGCTCTTCACCAACCAGGGCACCGGCACGCTGATCCATAAGTAATGGCGGATGCGGGACACACGGCGAGGATCCCTCGCCGGTCACCGGCGGCGCGACTTGCAATGTCGTTGCCGGCCGCGCTGCTGTCGTTCCTGTTCTCGTCGGCGCCAGCGCATGCCGACCTCAAGCTCTGCAACCGCATGAGCTACGTGATCGAGGCCGCGATCGGCATCGACGACAAGGCCGCGACCGCGACTCGCGGCTGGTTCCGCATCGAGCCAGCGACCTGCCGCGTCGTGGTGCAGGGCGCGCTGACCGCGGACCGCGTGCTGCTCAACGCGCGGGCGCTCGGTGTCTATGGCGCCTCGCCGATCCCGCAGAACGGCACCGACACGCTGTGCGTCGCGCAGGACAATTTCGTGATCGCCGCCGCGCGCCAATGCCGCTCCGGCCAGACTCCCGCGCAGTTCACCCAGATCACGCCGACGCAGACCGACGACGGCAATCTCGTCGCCTATCTCGCCGAGGACAGCGAGTATGACGACGAGCAGGCCCGGCTCGCCGGCATCCAGCGCCTGCTTGTGATCGCGGGCTATGACGCCGCGCCGATCGACGGCGTCGACGGACCGAAGACCCAGAGCGCGCTGTCAGCATTTCTCAAGAGCCGGGGTCTTGCCAGCGACATCGTGCAGTCGCCGAACTTTTTCGCCGCCATGATCGACGCCGTGCAGAAGCCATCGGCATCGGGGTTGACCTGGTGCAACGACACGCCGCACAAGGTGATGGCCGCGGTTGCGACCGACGACGGCAAGATGGTGACCAGCCGCGGCTGGTATCGCATCGACCCCGGCACATGCCTGCATCCCGACGTCACCGGCACGCCGAAACAGATCTATTCGTTCGCCGAAGCGGTCGATGGCGACAACCGCGCCATCCGCATCAAGGACAAGCCGTTGAACTGGGGCGGCGCAGTGCAGCTCTGCACCCGCGACAGCAAATTCGAGGTCAACGAGCAGGGCGATTGTGCCACCCGCGGCCTCACCGCACTCGGCTTCACCACCGTCGACATGACCAGCGGCGGCAAGACGCTGCGCTTTGCGATGCCGTGACGGCAACACAATCGCTTGAGAGAGCCATGAAAACTCCGCGCAACTTCGCCCATGTCGAGACCTGGGTGTTCGACCTCGACAACACGCTGTACCCGCATCACGTCAATCTGTGGCAGCAGGTCGACGCGCGGATCGGCGAGTTCGTCAGCAACTGGCTGAAGATCTCGCTGGAGGTCGTGCCGGCCGAGGACGATCCCCCCGAGGAAGCGCGGCGGATCCAGAAAGACTATTACCTGCGCTACGGTACCACGATGCGCGGCATGATGACCGAGCACGGCGTGCAGGCCGACGACTATCTCGCCTATGTGCACAAGATCGACCACTCCCCGCTCGAACCCAACCCGGCGATGGGCGCCGCGATCGCAAAACTGCCGGGACGCAAGCTGATCCTGACCAACGGCTCGGTCGACCATGTCGATGCGGTGCTGGGCCGGCTCGGCATTGGTCATCATTTCGACGGCGTGTTCGACATCATCGCCGCCGATCTCGAACCGAAGCCGGCGCCGCAGACCTACCAGAAATTCCTCAGGCTGCACGACGTCGATCCGGCGAAGGCCGCGATGTTCGAGGACCTCGCGCGCAATCTGGTGGTGCCGCACGAACTCGGCATGACCACGGTGCTGGTCGTGCCCGACGGCAGCCAGGAAGTGGTGCGCGAGACCTGGGAGCTCGAAGGCCGCGACGCCGCTTATGTCGACCACGTCACCGATGATCTCACCGGGTTCTTGCAGCGGCTCAAGCCGTAAACTCTCAGCAGGTGTCGTCCCGGCGAAGGAGTCCGCCTTGACTTCGCGACCTCGAATTCCGAAAAGGCCCGGCAATTCCCGTCATAATCTCGATATGCCCAAGGATCGTTCCGATGTCGCTATCCGCCCTCGAAACCACCGTCAACGCCGCGTTTGATGCCCGCGAAGGCATCTCGACCGCGACCAAGGGAGAGGTTCGCGAGGCGGTCGACCATGCGCTGGAGCTGCTCGACAAGGGCGAGGCGCGCGTCGCAGAGCGCGAGGCCGGCGGCAAGTGGAAGGTCAATCAGTGGCTGAAGAAGGCCGTACTGCTGTCGTTCCGACTCAACGACATGGGCCAGATCGCGGGCGGTCCAGGCCACGCATCATGGTGGGACAAGGTGCCTTCGAAGTTCAAGGGCTGGGGCGAGGACCGTTTCCGCGCCGCCGGCTTCCGCGCCGTGCCGGGCGCGATCGTGCGCCGCTCGGCCTTCATCGCCAAGAACGTCGTGCTGATGCCCTCCTTCGTCAACCTCGGCGCCTATGTCGATGAAGCCACCATGATCGACACCTGGTCGACGGTCGGCTCCTGCGCCCAGATCGGCAAGCGCGTGCACATTTCCGGCGGCGTCGGCATCGGCGGCGTGCTCGAGCCGTTGCAGGCCGAGCCCGTGATCGTCGAGGACGATTGCTTCATCGGCGCGCGCTCGGAGGTCGCCGAGGGCGTGATCGTGCGCAGGGGCGCGGTGCTGTCGATGGGCGTGTTCCTGGGCGCCTCGACCAAGATCGTCGATCGCGAGACCGGCGAGATATTCATCGGCGAAGTCCCGGAATATGCCGTCGTGGTGCCCGGCATGCTGCCGGCCAAGCCGCTGAAGAACGGCGAGCCGGGTCCTGCCACCGCCTGCGCCGTGATCGTCAAGCGCGTCGACGAGCGCACCCGCGCCAAGACCAGCATCAACGAGCTGCTGCGGGACTGATCGAACCAATCCCGAACTGACGCCGACAAAACTCCGGGCAGCGAAACATTGCCGCCGCCCGGAGTTCTTTTTCATGGACTGGGCCAATTACCTGTTCGGCTTCAAGGGCCGCATCAGCCGGGCCAAATTCTGGCTCGGTGCGCTGATCGTCGTCTGCTGGATGATGTTCCTGGCCCTGCTGGTGGTCTCGGCCGGCCTCGGCGGCAGGGACGGGACGCTTGAATTCAATGTCGACGACATCTTCCGGGCCTTCGACCCGCACAGCTACAAATCGCTGACCTGGACAGGCTTGCCCGCGTTGCTGGTCAAGGCCAGCGGAACGGTGCTGTTCGTCTGGGTCTATATCGCGGTCTCGATCAAGCGCCTGCATGACCGTGACAAGAGCGGCTGGTGGATGGTGCCGTACTTCGTCCTCCCCGGTCTCATGAGCCAATTCTCGGACCGGCTTCCCGACCAATCCTATTTGATGGTGGCTGCCGCCACGATCGTCTTCGTGCTCTATGTCTGGGGCTTCATCGAACTCGCCTTCCTGCGCGGCACGAGTTACCCCAACCGCTACGGTCCCAATCCGCTGGGAAAAACCCATATGAGCCGAGCCGGCGACCGCGACAGCGGGGCGCGCTCCACGCGGGGCAGGGATCAGCAGAGCGAGCTCGAAATCGTGCCGCACAAAGCTGGTCCACCCGCGCTGTGACGTGTTAAGCGAGATGCATGAGTGATGCTGTCTCGATTACCCGCGATCTGGTTCGCTGCCCGTCCGTCACCCCGGCCGATGCCGGCGCGCTTGGCGTTCTCGAAAATTTATTGAAAACCGCAGGCTTCGAGGTCCATCGCGTGACCTTCTCCGAGCCCGGCACCGCCGATGTCGACAATCTCTACGCCCGCATCGGCAACTCGGCGCCGCACATCACCTTTGCCGGCCACACCGACGTGGTGCCGCCCGGCGATGAGGCGGCGTGGACGCTCGGCGCATTCTCCGGCGAGGTGAAGGACGGTTATCTCTACGGCCGCGGCGCCGTCGACATGAAGGGCGGCATCGCCTGCAGCGTCGCCGCCGTGCTGCAATATCTCAGGGAGCACGACGGCAAGCCACAATCGAATGGCAGCGGCTCGATCTCCTTCCTGATCACCGGCGACGAGGAAGACGTCTCGATCAACGGCACCGTCAAGCTGTTGAAATGGTGCGCCGAGCGCGGCGAGAGGTTCGATCATTGCGTGCTCGGCGAGCCCTCGAATGTCGAGGTGCTCGGCGACATGATCAAGATCGGTCGGCGCGGCTCGCAATCCGGCACGCTGGTTGTCGAGGGCGTGCAAGGCCATGTCGCCTACCCGCACCGCGCCTCGAATCCGGTGCCTGATGTCTCCAGGCTGATCGTGGCGCTGAGCGACGAGCCGCTCGATCACGGCAGCGCGCAATTCCAGGCCAGCAACCTCGAATTCACCACGGTCGACGTCGGCAACACCGCGGGCAATGTGATCCCCGGCCAGGCGCGCGCCAAGTTCAACATCCGCTTCAACGACAACCATACGCAGGAGAGCCTGCGGCAGCTGGTCGACGAACGGCTGGCGAAAGCCTGCGGCAACCGTATCCGCGCCCACATCGACTGGATGCCCTCGAACTCGAACGTGTTCGTCACCAAGCCCGGGCCGTTCACCGACCTCGCGGTCGCCGCGATCGAGGAGGTCACCGGCCGCAAGCCGGAGCTCTCCACCTCGGGCGGCACCTCGGATGCACGCTTCATCTCGAGCTATTGCCCGGTGATCGAGTTCGGCCTGGTCGGCCAGACCATGCATCAGGTCGACGAGCGCACGCCGGTGGCCGATCTGGAGCAGCTGACCAGGATCTATCGCGGCGTGCTGGACAGGTATTTTGCGTGATCCGGCCGCGCGGCCGGACAAAAAGTCGAAAAACAACCCCATGCGCAGTAGGCGTTGTGGTCACGAGCGATCTACCGATACCAGATGCGGTAGGTAGCCCTTAGCAACCATCCCTATCATCTAATAATCCACCCGCATCAGATAGAGCCCGTCCGGCGGGGCGACCGGGCCGCAGGCGGCGCGGTTGCGGGCGGTGAGTGCGCCAAAGAGGTCGTCCGCGCGCCAACGCCCCTCGCCGACCCAGACCAGCGAGCCCACCATCGAGCGCACCTGGCTGTGCAGGAACGAGCGCGCCGACGTCACGATGTTGATGGCAGCGCCGTCGCGGGTGACGTCGAGCTGGTCGAGCGTCTTCTCCGGCGATTTGGCCTGGCACTCGGTGTCGCGGAAGGTGGTGAAATCGTGCTTGCCGAGCAAGCGTTGCGCGGCTTCGTGCATCGCGTCAGCATCGAGCGCCCGCGGCACGCGCCAGACCCGGCCGACGTCGAGCGCGAGGTTCGCGCGGGTGTTGGTGATGCGATAGAGATAGTGCCGCTTGATCGCCGAGAACCGCGCCTCGAAATCGTCGGGCACGATATCGGCTGCGAGCACGGCGATCGGATCGGGCCGCAGATGCGCGTTCAGCCCGTCGCGAAAACGGCCCGGCGGAAAATGCTTGGCGATGTCGCAATGCGCGACCTGGCCGCGCGCATGCACGCCGGCATCGGTACGCCCTGCGCCATGAACGCGGACGTCCTCGCCGCAGATCGCCTTGACGGCCGTCTCCAACGCGCCCTGCACGGTCGGCGCGGTGTCCTGGATCTGCCAGCCGGAGAACGGCGAGCCGTCATATTCGATGGTGAGCTTGTAGCGGGGCATCAGCTGAGCCGCGCAGGCGGCTTCAACGGCGTGCCGCGCAGGAAATCCGCCGCCTTCATCGGTCCCTTGCCGGCGCGCTGCAATTCGAGAATCCGGATCGCGCCGTCGCCACAGGCGATCGCGAAATTGTCGTCGAGCACGTCACCCGGTGCGCCGGCTCCCTTGGCAAGCTCACAGCGCAAAATCTTGAGCCGTACGGGCTCACCCTCGCCCGCCAGCTCGCACCAGGCGCCGGGGAACGGCGACAGTCCGTGGATGTGCCGCAGCACCGCGTGCGCCGGCTGCGTCCAGTCGATCCGCGCCTCGGCCTTCTCGATCTTGGCGGCGTAGGTGACGCCGTCCGCGCTCTGCTTGATGAGTTGCAGTCCGCCGCGCTCGAGCCCGCCCATCGCGCGCACCATCAGATCGGCGCCGAGCGGCGCCAGCGCGTCGTGCAGGTCGGATGCCGTCATGCTGTCCGTGATCGGCAGCCGCTCGGCCATCGCGACGTCGCCGGTGTCGAGGCCGACATCCATCTTCATCACCATGACGCCGCTTTCGGCATCGCCGGCCATGATGGCGCGGTTGATCGGCGCGGCGCCGCGCCAGCGCGGCAGCAACGAAGCATGCAGGTTGAAGCAGCCGAGCTTGGGCGCGTCCAGAATCGCCTGCGGCAGGATCATGCCATAGGCGACGACGACGGCGGCATCCGCGTCATGCGCGCGAAACTCGTCGAGCGCTTCTTCTGTCTTCAGCGTTTTCGGCGTCAGCACCGGAATGCCGAGGCGGCGCGCCTCCTGCTCGACCGGTGTCGGCTGCAATTGCAGGCCGCGCCGCCCGCCGGGCTTCGGCGCGCGGGTGTAGACCGCCACGACCTCATGGCCATGGGCGACCAGCTCCAGCAGCGTCGGCACCGCGAAATCGGGCGTGCCCATGAAGATCAGGCGGAGAGGCATGCGTTGAGATTCTTCCGGGTGTCGGAGTCCGCGCGCCTACTCCGCCGCGCGCTTGGCGGCCTTCTCGAATTTCTTGAAGACGCGGTCGCGCTTCAGCTTCGACAGATAGTCCACGAACAGCACGCCGTTGAGATGGTCGATCTCGTGCTGGATGCAGGTGGCGTAGAGCCCTTCGGCTTCTTCCTCATGCAGCTTGCCGTCGAGGTCGGTGAAGCGCAGGCGCACCCGCGCCGGACGCTCGACCTCCTCGTAATATTCGGGGATCGACAGGCAGCCCTCTTCGTAGACCGACAGCTCTTCCGAATGCGAGATGATCTCCGGGTTGATGAACACCCGCGGCTGCGGCGTGGTCTCGCCGTTCTCGTCGCGCTTGGCGAGGTCCATGGTGATCAGCCGCAGCGGCTGCGCGACCTGGATCGCCGCCAGCCCGATGCCGGGCGCGTCATACATGGTCTCGAGCATGTCGTCGGCGAGCTTGCGGATCTCCGGCGTCACCTTCTCGATCGGTTTCGACACCAGCCGCAACTGCTTGTCCGGCAGGATGATGATTTCTCTTAAAGCCATGGCGGCGATTTAAGCCGGTGACCTCATGGGGTCAATGCGCCCCGGAACCCATTCAGACAACGTTAACCACGTTTCTTCACGCGGGCTTAACCAGGCCAATCAGGACAACATTTACCGCAAACGTTCCCTCTTCGTTCGTGCCCGGCCGCGAATCGGCTACAACTGGCGGCATGAACGAGATTCTGCTCACGATTGGCGACCTTCCGGTCCGCGTCTCCGACGCCCTGATCGGCCTCGGCGCGCTGGCGCTGATCCTGCTGTTTGCGATCGCCGTGGTGATCGCGCGCGGCAGCCGGCGCGGCGCGGAACTGGCGATGGCCCAGGCCATTCGCGCCGACGAGCTGGAGGAACGGCTCGCCGACATGCTGCGGGCGCAGAGCGAATCCTCCGGGCGGGTCGACGCCAAGGTCGACGCCTTCGCGCAGGCGCTCGCCGGTCGCCAGGCCGAGATGGCCCGCGCGGTCAACGAGCGGCTGGATTCGGTGACCCACCGGGTCGGCCAGTCGATGGAACAATCCACCCGCAACACGATGGATTCGCTGCGCGTGCTGCATGAGCGGCTCGGCATCATCGACCACGCCCACAAGAACCTCAACGAGCTCACCACCCAGGTCACGACCTTGCGCGACGTGCTCGCCAACAAGCAGTCGCGCGGCGCGTTCGGCCAGGCGCGGATGGAGGCGATCGTCCAGGACGGCATGCCGAAGGGCTCGTTCGAGTTCCAGTACACGCTGACCACGGGCAAGCGGCCGGATTGCGTGGTGTTCCTGCCCGACCAGCGCCCGCTCTGCATCGACGCGAAATTCCCGCTGGAGGCGATGACCGCGCTACACGACGCGCGCAGCGACGAGGAACGCAAATTCGCCAGCCAGCGGCTGCGCGCCGACGTGCTGAAGCATGTCAGCGACATCGCCGAGAAATATTTGATCCCGGGCGAGACCCAGGACACCGCGCTGATGTTCGTGCCCTCGGAATCGGTCTATGCCGAAATCCATGACGGCTTCGACGACGTGATCCAGAAGGCCTATCGCGCCCGCGTCGTGCTGGTGTCGCCTTCGCTTTTGATGCTGGCGATCCAGGTCATGCAGCAGATCCTCAAGGATGCCCGCATCCGCGACGCGGCGGACCAGATCCGCAACGAGGTGATGCACCTCGGCGACGATCTCGGCCGCCTGCGCGAGCGCGTGCTCAAGCTGCAAAACCATTTCGGCCAGGTCAACGAGGACGTCCGGCAAATCCTGATCTCCGCCGACAAGATCGAGAAACGCGCCGGCCGCATCGAGGAGCTCGACTTCAGCAAGTCCGAGACCCCGATCGAGGTGCCGCGCTTCGTCAAGCCCGCGGCCACCGACCTGTTCCCCGCCCCGCGCAAGCTGCAGGCGGGGGAGTAGAGTTGCTTTAGAAGTTTGCTTGGCGCGCTCGCGCCACCCAATCGGTGTCATCGCCCGACTTGATCGGGCGATCCAGTATCCCAGAGGCGGCAGTTGGGTGCAGGCAGCTTCTACGTCTACATCCTCGCCAGCCACATCGGCGGCACACTCTACATCGGTGTGACAAATGACCTCATTCGTCGCGTCGGCGAGCACCGACTCAAACTCATCGATGGCTTCACCGAGAAATACGATGTCGTGAAGCTCGTTTACTTTGAGCTGTTCGATGATCCAGAGAACGCGATCAAGCGCGAGAAGCGGCTGAAGAAATGGCCGCGCGCGTGGAAGATTGCCCTGATCGAGAAAGACAATCCGGACTGGATCGCTCTTTACCCCGAGGTTGCCGGTAGTGGCGGATAAGCCTCTGGAATACTGGATCTCCCGGTCGAGCCGGGCGATGACACCGTCTTTGAGGCTCGAATCTGCTAACAGAGCTGCATGACAGCGCCTGATATGACACCCAAGGCACCGCCCACCGCCACCTCCTGGCGCGACAGCTTCGCTGTGTACTTGCAGCCGCGCGTGCTGATCGTGCTGCTGCTCGGCTTCTCCTCCGGCCTGCCGCTGGCACTGTCGGGCTCGACGCTGCAGGTGTGGATGAAGGAGGCCGGGGTCGATCTCGGCACCATCGGGCTGCTGGCGCTGATCGGCACGCCTTACACGCTGAAATTCCTCTGGGCGCCGCTGGTCGACGCCCTGCACGTGCCGCTGTTCACGCAGATGTTCGGCCGCCGTCGCGGCTGGCTGCTGCTCTCGCAGCTGTTGCTGATCGCGACGATCCTGCTGCTGGCGATGGCCGATCCGGCGCGCTCGCCGTGGTTCGCGGCCTTTGCCGCGCTATTGGTCGCCACCGCCTCGTCGACGCAGGACATCGTGGTCGATGCCTTCCGCGTCGAAAGCCTGCCGGAGAGCGAGCAGGCCGCCGGCATGGCGTCCTATGTCGCGGCCTACCGCGTCGGCATGCTGGTCTCGACCGCGGGCGCGCTGTTCATCGTCAGCGGCTTCGAGTCCGCGGGAGTAGCGCGACCGTCGGCGTGGATGTGGGGCTATGTGGTGATGGCCGCGCTGGTCGTGATCGGCATCGTCACCGCGCTGGCCGCGACCGAGCCGGCGCAATCGAAGGGCGCGGAGGCGGCCACGCATGCGCAGAACGCGGCCGAACGCGTGCTGCATGCGGCGATCGGCGCGTTCTCCGAATTCCTCAGTCGCAAAAATGCCTTTGCGGCGCTGGCCTTCGTGGTGCTGTTCAAATTCACCGACGCGTTTTCAGGCACCATGACCGCGCCGTTCGTGATCGACATCGGCTTTTCCAAGGTCGATTACGCGGCGATCGTGAAAGGTGTCGGCCTTGCCGCAACCCTGATCGGCGGCTTTGCCGGCGGCTTCGTGGCGCGACGCTATTCGCTTGCCACCAGCCTGTGGATCGGCGGCGTGCTGCAGGCAGTCGCCAACCTCTCATTCTCCTGGCTCGCGCATGTCGGCGTCGATCAATGGGCGCTGGCGCTGGCGATCACGGCGGAGAATTTCACCAGCGCGATCGGCACCGTGATCTTCGTCGCCTATCTCTCGGCGTTGTGCCGCAACCCGCTGCACACCGCGACCCAGTATGCGCTGCTGACCGCACTGGCCGCCGTCGGCCGCACCTATCTGTCATCGGGCGCGGGCTACGTCGCCAAGGCGGTCGGCTGGCAAACCTTCTTCGTGATCTGCGTGCTGGTCGCGATCCCGAGCCTGATCCTGCTCGCCTGGCTGCAGCGGCGCGGGCATTTTGATGAGCTGGGGCCGGTGCGGGTTTAGCTCTCCCCGCGTCGTCCTGGCCTTGTGCGCAATTGCGCACTGGAGCCAGGACGACGATGCGGATGGTTCTCGATTCGATGAGACCTACTTCGCCACCACGCTCCATTTGGTGACGATGGCTTCGCTCATCTGACCGGCGTCCTGGGCGCAGGCGATCTCGTCGACCTTCACCGAGATCGCCTTGCCGGAGAGGCTCTTGAGCTGCGCGGCCTGGGCGTCGTTGGTCGGAATCAGCTGGAAGGTTTCCGGCCCGGTTTCGAGATTGCAGAGACCGTTCGGCGGCGGCAGGCGGCGCGGTTCGCTGGTGATCTGGTAGGTCGCGACGCGCTTGCCGCGGTACTTGGCGTCGCGCACCTTCATGACGCCGAGTTCCCCCGACAACACGTCGCCGGCGCGGATCATCTTGCCGGGCTTCTGCGGCGCGTCGCTCTGCTGCGCGAGCGCGCCGGGCGCCGCGAAAATTGCCGCCAGAAACGCAAAGCCGAAGCGTACGCCGAATCGGTGTGTCGTCATTTGCAGAGGTTCCGTCTTTGATTCGTCAGAGCGTGGATGACCGTCCTCGAATCGTCATCCACCCTATCATTTTGTTTCGGCGCGATCTTTTCGACTTGTGACCAATCGCTTGATTAAATCGGCCGCGTTGGCCTTCGAGCGCGCGCTAAAACAGCGTCCGCTGCCGCATGGCAGCCGATAGCGTACCTTCATCGAGGTAATCAAGCTCTCCACCGACGGGCACGCCATGCGCCAGACGCGTCACCCGCACATTGGCCTCCGACAACAGGTCGGTGATGTAGTGCGCGGTGGTCTGGCCATCGACGGTGGCATTCAGCGCCAGGATGATCTCGCTGACTTCAGGCGCATGCGCGCGCGCCACCAGCTGATCGATGGTGAGATCCTGCGGACCGACGCCGTCGAGCGGCGACAGCGTGGCGCCAAGCACGTGATAGCGGCCATTGGTCGCATTGGCGCGTTCCAGCGCCCAGAGATCGGCGACGTCGGCGACCACGACGATGATCGAGGGATCGCGGCGCGGATCGGTGCACACCGTGCAAGGATTCTGTGTATCGATGTTTCCGCAGGTCTTGCAGACCTGGATCTTGTCGATCGCGACCTGCAGCGCCGATGTCAGCGGTGTCATCAGCGCTTCGCGCTTCTTGATCAGATGCAGCGCCGCGCGCCGCGCCGAGCGCGGACCCAAGCCCGGCAGCCGCGCCAGCAATTGGATCAGGCGTTCGATCTCGGGGCCGGCGACGCTTGCGGCCATTAGAGCATGATCCGGAAAAGTGCGAAGCGGCTTTCCGAGAAAATCATGCTCACGAAAGCACGATGATGTTTCATCTTGATCTCGCCGCGCTTCAAGTCGGACCAAATCCCGGCGGCAGGCCGAGCCCGCCGGTCAGCGCCATCATTTTCTCCTGCATCGCCGTCTCCGCCTTGCGGCGGGCATCGCCATGCGCGGTGACGAGCAGATCCTCGAGCACCTCGCGCTCCTCCGGCTTCATCAGCGAGGGGTCGATCTTGACGCCCTTCACTTCCATCTTCGCGGTCATGCGGACCGTGACCAGGCCGCCGCCGGAGATGCCTTCGACCTCGACATTGCCGAGTTGCTCCTGCATCTCCTGCATCTTGGATTGCAGCTGTGCTGCCTGCTTCATCATGCCGAGAAAATCAGCCATGCGTGCGTCCCCGTGATCGGATCAATCGTCGTCGCTGTCGGAAGTTTCAATCGGGTCCTCGCCGGTGGCGTCCGCGACCGGAACCTCGGCGGCAAGGCGGCGGACCTCGATCACCTTGGTGCCCGGAAAGCGCGCCAGCACCTCCTGCACGCGCGGATCGGCCTCGGCGGTGCGCTGATGCTCGCTGCGCGCCTGTTCGTTCTGCGAGCGCACCGTGGGCTGGCCGGCCTCGTTGGAGATGATCACGGTCCAGCGCCGACCGGTCCAGAGTTCGAGCTTGCGCGGCAGATCGGTGACGAGCGCGCGCTGCGCTTTCGGCTCGAGCGCGATCTCGAGCTGACCGTCCTCGATGCGCACCAGGCGCACATCGGCCTCCAGCGCCGCCTTGGTCATGATGTCGCGCTTCTCGCCGGCGAGCGCGATCAGCTGCGGGAAACTCGTGATGCGCAGCGCGGGCGCGGCGCTGGGGGCTGGCGACGCCATCTGCGGACGTGCGGCGAGATCGGCGCGCGGCGCAGCCAGCGGTGCCCGCACCGGTGCCGGCGACATCGCTGATATCGCCGCGCTCGGTGCGCCACGCGGTGACGACGATGCGGCGGAACTGGACGTCGCGGGCGCAGCACCTCCGCCATTCTGCTCGATCATCCGGATCGCTTCATCCGGCGTCGGCAGATCGGCGACATAGGCGATCCGCACCAGCACCATCTCGGCCGCAGCCGCGGGGCGCGTTGCGGTCTGCACCTCGGCGATGCCCTTGAGCAGCATCTGCCACATCCGCGACAGCACCCGCGTCGACAGCTTCGCGGCGTACTCACGCCCCCGCACCCGCTCGGTCTCGCCGAACGCGACGTTGTCGGCGGTCCCCGGCACGAACTTCACGCGGGTGACGAAATTGACGAATTCGGCAAGGTCGGACAACACCACGACCGGATCGGCGCCGACATCATATTGCGCGCGGAATTCAGCAAACGCACTGGCGATATCGCCGCGCGCCAGCGAATCGAACAGATCGATGACGCGGGTGCGGTCGGCAAGGCCGAGCATCTGCCTGACCGCGTCGGCCTTCACGTTGCCGGCGGCATGCGCGATCGCCTGGTCGAACAGCGACAGCGAATCGCGCACCGAGCCTTCGGCGGCGCGCGCGATGATGCCGAGCGCCTCGGGCTCGACCGTGACGCCCTCTTTCGTCGCGATGTTGCCGAGATGCTTCATCAGCACATCGGCCTCGACGCGACGAAGATCAAAACGCTGGCAGCGCGACAGCACCGTGATCGGAACCTTGCGGATCTCGGTGGTGGCGAACACGAACTTGGCGTGCTCCGGCGGCTCCTCCAGCGTCTTCAGGAAGGCGTTGAACGCCGCCGTCGACAGCATGTGGACTTCGTCGATGATGTAGACCTTGTAGCGCGCGCTGGCCGGCGCATAGCGCACGCTGTCATTGATCTGGCGAACATCGTCGACGCCGGTGTGGGAGGCAGCGTCCATCTCCAGCACGTCCATGTGCCGGCTTTCCATGATCGCCTGGCAGTGCACGCCGAATTGCGAGAGGTCGGTGGTCGGGGCGCCGCTGCCGTCGGCGTTCTGGTAGTTCAGGGCGCGGGCGAGGATGCGCGCGGTGGTGGTCTTGCCGACCCCGCGGACGCCGGTGAGGATCCAGGCCTGCGGAATCCGCCCGGTCTCGAACGCATTCGAGACGGTGCGGACCATGGCCTCCTGGCCGATCAGGTCCTCGAAGCTGGAGGGGCGGTATTTGCGGGCGAGAACGCGGTAGGGCTTGGCGGCGTCGGGCGCGCCACCCAGATCGAAACCGCCGTCAAGGCTTCCTTTGCCGGCGCCGTCGGGCGGTTGGGAGGGGTCGCCAGCGTCATTCATGCGTCGATCCGCAACTTGGGTGTCTCTTCAGCCGGCGTGCGGATAGGAGCCGAAATCGAGCGCCGGGCGCGGAGACCGCCATTCCAGCGCGATTCGCTCGGAAAAAACAGGTAGGAGACTGACGAGCGACCCGATCCGGACCTCGTTAGGGCTGCTTCCTTCCGGACCTGACCCGGTTGGCGAGTGGCTCGTCCACCGCCAATCTCCCGGCCCCTATTTGGGGCCAAAAGCGCCGGAAAGCAAGCGGCCTGACCGGCTTTGTAGGGCCTGGCCTTGCGGGGCTTGTCTGGGAACACGGAAAGGCATTATTTGCCCCTCATGCCCGCCTCCAATTGGTCGCTGCATTCGCAGCTCAAGAAAGACACCATCGACATCGGCGACCTGCCGCTGTGCAAGGTGCTCGTCATCAAGGATGCACATTATCCCTGGCTGCTGCTGGTGCCGCGGCGCGACGGCGCGGTCGAGATCATCGACCTCGACGAGGTCGAGCAGGCGCAGTTGATGACCGAGATCACCCGCGTTTCGCGGGCCGTCAAAGAGGTCACCAAATGCGACAAGCTGAATGTCGCAGCGCTAGGCAACCTCGTCCCGCAACTTCACGTCCATGTCATCGCGCGCCGCACGTCCGATGCCGCATGGCCGCGTCCGGTGTGGGGCGTGGTGCCGCCGCTGGCGCACGATCCGCAGGAAATCGAGAATTTCATCCGCGCGCTGCGCAAGCTGATCTGGCTGAGCTGACTTTCCATCGAGAATTGCATGGCATCGAACGAACCATTTCCCCTCGGCCAACCCGGTTTCGTCTCAAATCCAATAGACCGCGCCGCGCATCTGCGCACCAGCGACGAGAAACTGTTCGCGCTCGAGGGCCATCGCGAGGCCCGCGCCTACGTCATCTATCGCGACTCGCTGGTGGTGAAGCAGGACGATGGCGGGGCCCGCGCGCTGCTCTCGCTGGAAGAGGCCCGGAGCTACGGCGCCAATCCCGGCACGATCTTCCTGGGCTTGCGCGATGCGGCACCGGTCTTCGGCATGGGGATCGCGCCGCAGGCGGCTGAAAAGCTGGTCGGTCGCGCCGACGTCGCGATCACCGAATTGCGCGGCATGGCGATGCAAGGCGTGGTGCCGCCCGAGCAGCTCTCGGCGATCGCGATGGCGAAATCGATGGTGACCTGGCATCAGCGCCACGGCTTCTGTCCGAACTGCGGCACCCGTACGGCGATGCGGGACGGCGGCTGGAAGCGCGAATGCCCGAGCTGCAAGGCCGAGCATTTTCCGCGCACCGATCCGGTCGTGATCATGCTGGTCACCCATGGCGACAAGGTGCTGCTCGGCCGCCAGAAGCAGTTCATGCCCGGCATGTACTCCTGCCTCGCCGGCTTCGTCGAAGCCGCCGAGACCATCGAGGACGCAGTCCGGCGCGAGATTTTCGAGGAAAGCGGCATCCGCTGCACCGACGTCAATTATTACATGACGCAGCCCTGGCCCTACCCGTCATCGCTGATGATCGGCTGCACCGCGCGCGCCACCAGCGAGGAGATCGTGGTCGACCGCACCGAGCTCGAGGATGCGCGCTGGTTCGACCATGCCGAGGCTGTGCTGATGCTCAAGCGCCAGCACCCCGACGGCCTTGCCGGCCCGCATCCGTTCGCGATTGCCCATCATTTGCTCGGCCGCTGGGTGCATCACCGAAACCCGTTGGACCAATAGCGGGAACCGGACATCGTTCTGCCGATTAAATCTGGACGCTGATTGTGTCGACGGAACCATTGCGACGGATCCCTGCATGAATTTTCAAGACGGCGCCCCGAAAGTCCCGCCCCGCATCCTCTGCATCGGCCTGCCGGTGCGCGACCTGACCTTCCGGGTCGGCGTTCCGGCGCGCGGCTCCAAGGAGAGCGCGACCCATTTCGACGAGATCTGTGGCGGCAACGCGCTGAATGCGGCGATCGGCATCGTCCGGCTGGGCGGCCGCGCCTCGATCTGCGGGCCGATGGGTGATTCGCGGGAGACCTCGAGTCGCTTCATCTTCGACAAGCTCGCCGAGGAAGGCATCGAGACCAGTCATCTCATCCACATGCCGAACCTGGTGACGCCGATCTCGGCGATCATGATCGACGACACCGGCGAGCGCACCATCGTCACCTTCCGCGACCCGGAGCTCTGGAAGGTGAAGCTGCCGCCGACCGAGTTGTTGCTGCAGGATTGCGCGGCGATCCTGACCGAGAGCCGCTGCGCGCCGTTCTGCACCGAGCTGTGCGCCGAGGCCGTCAGGCGCGGCATTCCGGTGGTGGTGGATGTCGACCGCGCGATGTCGATGCGGGAGGGACTATTGACCGCCTCCTCGCATCTGGTGTTCTCCAGCGAGCCGCTGCAGGAGACCGCCGACGTCACCGATGACGGCCAGGCGCTGCACAAGCTCGCCAAGCTCACGCCCTCGTTCCTGGCTGGCACCCGCGGCCCGAAGGGCACGATCTTTCTCAACGAGCAAGGCGAGCTCGAGGAGAGCCCGGCCTTCCCGGTCCATACTGTCGACACGCTGGGGGCAGGCGACGTCTTCCACGGGGCATTCGCGCTGGCCGTCACCGAAAAGCAGGAATTGCGGCAGGCGCTGCGCTTTGCGTCCGCGGCCGCAGCACTGAAATGCACCCGCTTCGGGGGCGCTTATGCCGCACCGCAACGTACTGAAGTTGAAGCGTTTTTGGGCGAACACGCCGACGCCCGGCCGGCCTGATCGGTCACGACCCGCTTGATTTGGAAGATTTTTCTCTATATGAGGGAGTTTGAACCTTCATGTGGAACTTTCTTCTATGACCGATGTCGCCATTCAGCTTCATGACAACAACCGCCGCCTCGACGCGATCGATCGCAAGATCCTGACCGTATTGCAGGAGGACGCCTCGCTCTCCGTCGCCGAGATCGGCGACCGGGTCGGGCTGTCGTCGACGCCATGCTGGAAGCGCATCCAGCGGCTCGAGGCCGACGGCGTGATCCTGCGCCGGGTGGCGCTGGTCGACCAGAACAAGATCGGGCTCGGGATTTCCGTGTTCGTCTCGGTCGAGAGCGCCGACCATTCGGAAGCCTGGCTGCGCAAATTCGCCGACGCCGTCAGCGCCATGCCCGAGGTGATGGAATTCTACCGGATGGCCGGCGACGTCGACTACATGCTGCGCGTCGTGGTCGCCGACATGCAGGCCTACGACGTGTTCTACAAGAAGCTGATCAGTGCCGTGCCGCTGAAGAACGTCACCTCGCGGTTTGCGATGGAGAAGATCAAGTCGGTGACGGCGCTGCCGGTGCCCGCGGCGTAGGCGGCGCCTGCGCCGCTGCCGTCGCCCAGGCCTCAGTGTCATCGCCCGGCGTGACCGGGCGATCCAGTACGCCGCGGCTTCTCGGTTCAATCACATCCGTCTCTGGAATACTGGATCGCCCGGTCGAGCCGGGCGATGACGGTTTGCTTGGGGCGCGAGCGCCGCCTCAGATTTTCTGATTGTACTCGCCGACCTCGGGATGGGTGCGCAGCACCGAATCCATCGCCTCGAACATGTCGCGCATGCGCTGTTCGCTGACCGGGCTTTCCACCACGACCACCAGCTCCGGCTTGTTCGACGATGCGCGGACAAGGCCCCAGGTGCCGTCCTCGACCGTGACGCGCACGCCATTGACGGTGACGAGATCGCGGATGCTCTGGCCCGCGACCTTGCCTGCCTTCTGCTGCAACGTCTCGAAGTGCTTCACCACCGCGTCGACCACGCCATACTTGGTCTCGTCGGCGCAATGCGGTGACATGGTCGGGGACGACCAGGTCTTCGGCAGCGCGTCCTTCAGATCGGCCATCGACTTGCCGGGCGCGCGGTCGAGCATCTCGCAGATCGCAATCGCCGACACCAGGCCGTCGTCATAGCCGCGGCCGAACGGCTTGTTGAAGAAGAAGTGGCCTGATTTCTCGAAGCCGGCGAGCGCGCCGAGCTCGTTGGTGCGGCGCTTCATGTAGGAATGCCCGGTCTTCCAGTAGACCGTCTTCGCGCCCTGCTTCTGCAACACCGGATCGGTCACGAACAGCCCGGTCGACTTCACGTCAACGACGAACTGCGCGTTGGCGTTGATCGCCGACATGTCGCGCGCCAGCATGACGCCGACCTTGTCGGC